>RRZU012507061.1_pt1 | contig 22831 bp, 20 predicted proteins | sample 2165561 | NCBI WGS metagenome assembly RRZU01 (sample SAMN10456909, study PRJNA506462) | wastewater metagenome | isolation source: wastewater sludge | place: USA: Moscow, Idaho | reverse complement strand
CGCGAGCCGGCAGATGGTGGTGCAATCCTCGTCGATCACGACCGCATGGCTGACCGTGCTGCATCTGCAGGATGAGCGTGGCAGGCTGCATCTTGCGCTGTGGCCGGATTCGGCGCGAGCCGATGCGCTGCGGCAGTGGCGTGTCTGGCTGCGCTGGAATGCGACAACGATAGAGAAGTTTGATTTATAAAATATCTCTATAAATCAATTACTTATACTTTACTTGTCGGACGGATTCAGCACCGTTCCGATGGCCTCCGGCAGGCGTTCTGGGTAATCGCGGCTGAAGTGCAGACCGCGACTTTCCTTGCGCGTGATGGCCGAACGCACGATCAGTTCGGCGGTCTGGACCAGATTGCGCAGTTCGATCAGGTCGTTCGAGACGCGGAAGTTGCGGTAATACTCATTGATTTCATTTTGCAGCAGATGGATGCGGTTCAGCGCGCGTTCGAGTCGCTTGTTGGTGCGTACGATGCCGACGTAGTCCCACATGAAGCGGCGCAGCTCTTCCCAGTTGTGCGAGATCACGACTTCTTCGTCGGCGTCGCTGACGCGGCTTTCGTCCCACTCTGGCGCCTCGGGCAGCTTGGCGGGCTTCCTTGCCAGGATGTCATTCGCGGCGGCCTTGCCGAGCACCAGGCATTCGAGCAGCGAGTTGGAGGCCAGGCGATTTGCGCCATGCAGTCCGGTGCAGGCGGTTTCGCCGACCGCGTACAGCTGTTCGACGTCGGTGCGGCCGGCAAGATCGGTCAACAGGCCGCCGCACATAAAGTGCACGGCCGGGACGACCGGAATCGGTTGTTTCGTCATGTCGATGCCGAGTTCCAGGCAGCGCTGGTAAATTGTCGGGAAGTGCTCCCTGATAAAGCTCGACGGTTTGTAGGAGATGTCGAGGTAAACGCAATCGTAGCCGCCTTTTTTCATCTCGAAGTCGATCGCCCGGGCGACGATGTCGCGCGGTGCGAGTTCGGCGCGATCGTCGTGCTGCGGCATGCAGCGGGTGCCGTCGGACAGCTTCAGTAAGCCGCCTTCGCCGCGCACGGCTTCCGAGATCAGGAATGATTTTGCGTGCGGGCGGTACAAGCAGGTCGGGTGGAACTGGATGAATTCCATGTTGCCGACGCGGCAGCCGGCGCGCCAGCCCATCGCAATACCGTCGCCAGTCGCCACGTCCGGGTTCGTCGTGTACAGGTAGACCTTGCCGACGCCGCCCGTCGCGAGCACCGTGTTGGGCGCCATCAGCGTCTTCACGTGGCCTTCCTGCTTGTCGAACACATAGGCGCCCCAGCAGTGCTTGCCTTCGCGGCCGAGCTTGTGGTCGGTGATCAGGTCGATTGCGATGTGGTTTTCAAGCACCGTGATGTTCGGGTGGGCGGCGACTTTCGTGGCCAGCGTGTCAATCACGGCCGCGCCGGTCGCATCGGCGGCGTGAATGATGCGGCGATGGCTGTGGCCGCCTTCGCGCGTCAGGTGGTAGCCGTGGTAGTCGGGCTCGCTTTCGTTCTTGCTGCGCGTGAACGGCACGCCCATGTCGATCAGCCAGTCGATCGCAGTGCGTGAATTTTCCACAACGAAGCGGGTTGCATCCGGGTCGCACAGGTCGGCTCCGGCCGTGAAGGTGTCGCGGATGTGGTTTTCGATGCTGTCGGCATCATCGAGCACGGCGGCGATGCCGCCTTGGGCATAGCCGCTGCCACCGTCACGCAAATTGCGCTTGGTAACCAGCGCGACCCGCTTCTTTTCGGCCAGGTGCAGTGCCATCGTCATGCCGCCGAGTCCGCTGCCAATGATAAGAACGTCGAATGCCTGCATGGTGTTCTGCCTCCCGTTGCCGTTAAACTAGCAGACTAGTTTAACAGAGCCGGTCGGCAGCGTTGAAATGTGCGGGCACACCCCCATATGTGACACTCCCGGGATGGGTCCGGAATCAGGGTTGTCCGTTGGACAACCCGCAAAATTTGGAGTTCCCTTTTTGGAAACGCGTACAGAGCGCGATATTGATCAGGAGTTGGTGATTCGCGCCCAACAGGGCGACAAGCGAGCCTTTGAACTGCTGGTGGTCAAGTACCAGCGCCGTGTCGCCCGCTTGCTGTCGCGGCTGATCCGCGATCCGGCCGAGATCGAGGATGTGGCGCAGGAGGCCTTTATCAAGGCCTACCGGGCGCTGCCGTCGTTTCGCTGCGAGAGTGCGTTCTACACCTGGCTCTACCGGATCGCGCTTAATACCGCAAAAAACCACCTGGCGGCGCAAGGACGACGTCCGCAGGTGTTTTTCGCCGGTAGCGACGAAGAGGGGGAGCCGCTTGATGCCGCCGATCAGGTGCCGGATTACCATACGCCGGAATCGGAACTCTCCAATCGGCAGATTGTCTCAGCTGTCAATCAGGTTGTAGAGTCGCTGCCTGATGAATTGCGTACTGCGATCACGTTGCGCGAGATGGATGGCCTCAGCTACGAGGAAATCGCCGGCATGATGGACTGCCCGATCGGAACGGTGCGTTCGCGTATTTTCCGGGCCCGCGATGCGATAGCCGGAAAACTGCGCCCGCTGCTTGATTCGGTGGGCAAAGACAGGCGCTGGTGAACAGGATGGAAACAATCATGGACAAGAACTGTGAACGACTTTCGGCATTGATGGACGGCGAGCTCGATCCGAAAGAGCTCGACGCGCTGCTTGCCGCAGTAAACAAGGATGAGTCGCTGTTGCGGGAGTGGCACGACTGGCGTCTCGCCGGGGATGTCGTGCAGGGCGAGACGCATTGCGCCCCCGGCTTCATGGGACGATTTTCCGAGCGACTGGCTGCCGAGCCGGTCGTGGTGGCGCCCAAGGCGCAGCTGCGCAGGCCGCGCCGGTTGCTGATCCCGCTGGCCATGGCGGCCTCGGTCGCGCTGGTCGGCATCGTGGTCTGGCGGATCGAACCCGTGTCGCAGGAGTTGAATCCGGCCGCACAATATGCGGCGGAAACCGAGGCGACCCTGCATGCCTATCTGGCGGCGCACCGTGAGAGCGATGGCGATCCGTTCGGCGAGGGCGAAGAGGCCAATACGCATTTCTTTCCGGTCAAAACCTACTGAAGCCGATGAAAAAACGCTTTCTTTTGTTGCTCGCGCTGCTTCCCATCAGCCTGCTCGCGGCCGAGCGTTTGCCTGACGCCGAAGCGCGACGGGTGCTGGAGCGCGTCGCCCATGCGTCGCAGATGAGCGATTTCCAGGGTGTTTATCTGCAGCAGCATGGCGAACATACGGAAACCATCCGGGTTTTCCACGTGGTGGAAAACGGCGTCGTGCACGAACGCCGCGAAGTGCTGTATGGCCCGGCTCGCGAAATGGTTCGCCACGGCAGCCAGGTCAGCCTGTATCTGCCGGAAGGCGCTCGGCCGCGCAGCTTCGATCCGCGCTATTACGGCCATCTTTTTCCGCGCCTGTTGCCCGATCATCCGGCTGAACTACTGGCAAGTTATTCGATGCGCCGCGTCGGGCATGAACGTGTCGCTGGCCACGAGGCCGATATTTTCGAACTGGAGCCGCGCGATCGCTTCCGCTATCCGCACCGGATCTGGGTGCATGGCGGCAATGGCCTGCTGCTGAAGATGACGACCTTTGGATTCAAGCATGAAATGTTTGATCTTTTCGCGTTTTCACAGCTTACGCTGGGCGCGCAGGTCGACCGCAGCCTGCTCAAACCTGTCAACCCGGTGAAGCCGGTCGATGTTGAAGCTGGCAGTGCCGCGATGCCCACTGCCGTGCAGTGGGAAGTCAAGGGTATCCCGGCAGGTTTCCGCCTGGTGCAACAGGGCCTGCGGGTCTTGCCGGTGCGCAGTCAGCGGGTGGTTCAACACCTGTACAGCGACGGGGTCGCCAGCATATCGGTATTTCTCGAGGCGATGCAGCCGGGTGCACCGCTCGGCGCGACGCGGCAGGGCGCGCTGAGCATTTACGGCAGGCAGGATGGCGGCCAGCATGTCACCGTGCTCGGCGAGGTCCCGCCGGAAACCGTTGAACTTTTTTCCCGGGCCTACAAGTCCCATGACAAGTCGGTGAAAAAATGATTGAAACCGAAGCTCAAGTACTGCGAGTCGAGCAGGGGTATGCCTGGGTCAAGATCCAGCCGCACTCGCTGTGCGGCAATTGCGATCCGGAAACCGGCTGTAAGTCGGTTGCGCTGACGCGATTGTTTGGCAGCAGACAGCAGGCGTTTCGCGTCACTAATCCTCTGGGTGCGGCGGCTGGCGACAAGGTGCGCGTGGCGATCGCCGATGGCGTGCTGCTGCAGAGTGCATTGTGGGGCTACGGCTTGCCGCTCTGCCTGTTGCTGGCTAGTGCAAGCTTGGGTTATTTCCTTTTTTCCGGATCGTACCGGGATCTGGCCACGTTGGCTGGCGCCGCCTGTGGCGTGGTGTTGGCGCTGGCGCTGCTTAGGCAGCGGCGTTCGCGTCAGATTGAGCCGGAGATCGTTTACAGACACGATCCCGATTTGCCGATTCTTTCTTCCTGCAAACATTCAGAGAGGACGTAAAACATGAAGAAATGGTTGCTTGCCGGTTTGATGACATTGGGTTTGATGGGCGCAGCTCAGGCGGCCCCGCAGGTGTTGCCCGATTTCACCCAGTTGGTGGAAAAGGAAGGCCGGGCCGTTGTCAATATCTCGACCACTTCGGTTGTCCGGGAGAGTGGTCCAGCAATCGACGATGACACGGCCGAATTTTTCCGCCGTTTCGGTTTTCCGTTCCCTCCGGGCGCTGGCCGCAGTCAGCCGCGCGAACGCCAGGCGCAGTCGCTTGGCTCCGGCTTCATCATCGAAAGCAACGGTTATGTGCTAACCAATGCTCATGTGATTGCGGATGCGACCGAGATCACGGTTAAGTTGACTGACAAGCGCACGTTCAAGGCCAAGGTGATCGGTTCCGATGCACGAACCGACGTGGCGCTGCTGAAAATCGACGCGAGCGGCTTGCCGAAGGTTGATCTCGGTGATGTAAACAAGCTGAAGGTCGGCGAGTGGGTCGTCGCGATCGGCGCGCCGTTCGGGCTGGAAAATACCGTGACCGCCGGCATCGTTTCGGCCAAGGGGCGCAACCTGCCGGACGAGAATTTCGTTCCGTTCATCCAGACTGATGCCGCGATCAATCCGGGCAATTCGGGCGGGCCGCTGTTCAATCTGAGCGGTGAGGTGGTCGGCATTAATTCGCAGATTTACAGCCGCTCCGGTGGTTATATGGGCTTGTCGTTCTCGATCCCGATCGACGTCGCGATGAAAGTTGTCGATGACCTGAAGATCACCGGCAAGGTGCAGCGCGCACGGCTCGGGGTGACGATCCAGGACGTCAGCGAGGAGCTTGCGAAAGGCTTCGGCCTTGCCAAGCCGTCCGGCGCGCTGGTCAATCAGGTTGAAAAGGACGGGCCGGGCGAGAAGGGCGGCCTCAAGGCTGGCGACATCATCCTGAAGTTCAATGGTCATGCCATTGCCACTTCCTCGGATCTTCCGCGCATGGTGTCTTCATCCAAGCCCGGCAGCAAGGCCGTGGTGCAGATTTGGCGCGACCGCGCTGCGCGCGAGCTGAGCGTGACGCTCGGTGAACTGGACCAGCCCGACAAGACGAGCGCGAAGCGCGAATTCCGCGGTGGCAAGCAGGTCGAGGAAGGCGGACGCTTTGGCCTGTCGGTGCAGGAGCTTGATTCGCGCAGCCTGAAGGAGTTGGGCGTCAAATACGGCATTCAGGTGCTGGAAGCGACCGGCCCCGCGGCAAAGGCCGGGCTGCAACAAGGCGACGTGATTGTCGGCATCGGCAGTCAAGAGCTCGCCGGCCTGGCCCAGCTCAAGCAGAAACTGGCTGCGCTGAAACCGGGCGAGACATTGCCGCTGCGTATCGCACGAAACGGTATGCCGATTTTCCTGATCATCAAGGCTCCGTGAGCATTGCGCGGGAGTGCCTGATGGCGGCGCGGGGTGCGTATCTGCTTGAATTCAGATAAAATCCAAGCAATCTGTCTACTGGGGCACGCGGCGCGTGCCCCATTCTTATGTTTTGAAGGTTCAATGGATCACATTCGCAATTTCTCCATCATCGCCCACATCGACCACGGCAAATCGACGCTGGCTGACCGCTTTATTCAGTTTTGCGGTGGTCTCGACCTGCGCGAGATGAGCGCGCAGGTGCTCGACTCGATGGATATCGAAAAAGAGCGTGGCATCACGATCAAGGCCCAGACTGCTGCGCTGCAATACAAAGCGCGCGATGGCAAAGTCTATAACCTGAATTTGATCGATACGCCGGGGCATGTCGACTTCAGCTACGAAGTCAGCCGTTCGCTCGCCGCGTGCGAAGGTGCGCTGCTGGTCGTCGATGCGTCGCAAGGGGTCGAGGCGCAGACGGTTGCGAACTGCTATACCGCGCTGGAACAGGGTGTTGAAGTCTTTCCGGTGCTGAATAAAATCGACTTGCCAGCTGCCGATCCCGATCGGGTCGCACAGGAAATCGAGGACATCATCGGCATTGAGGCGATTGATGCGATTCACTGCTCGGCTAAAAGCGGCCTTGGCGTGGAAGACATTCTTGAAATGGTCGTAGCCAAGGTGCCGCCACCCAAAGGCAACCCGCAAGGTCCGCTGAAGGCGCTGATCATCGACTCCTGGTTCGACAACTATGTTGGCGTGATCATGCTGGTGCGTGTGGTTGATGGTGAGCTGCGCCCCAAGGACAAGATTCTGTTCATGTCGTCGAAGGCGCAGCATTTGTGTGAGCAGGTCGGCGTGTTTACGCCGAAATCGGTGCAGCGCGATGTGTTGCGTGCCGGGGAAGTGGGTTTCGTGACCGCAGGTATCAAGGAATTGGCGAGCGCGAAGGTTGGCGATACGATCACGCTGGCGCAAAAACCGGCGAGCGAGCCTCTGCCGGGCTTCAAAAATGTGCAATCGCAGGTTTTCGCCGGGCTCTATCCGGTGGAAAGCCACGATTACGAAAACCTGCGCGACAGCCTGGAAAAACTCAAGCTCAACGATGCGAGCCTGCAGTACGAGCCGGAAGTTTCGCAGGCGCTTGGCTTCGGTTTCCGCTGCGGCTTCCTCGGCCTGTTACACCTCGAAATCGTGCAGGAACGCCTTGAGCGCGAGTTCGATATGGACCTGATCACGACTGCGCCGACCGTGGTGTACGAGTTGCTGATGCGCGATGGCACGATTTTGCATATCGAAAATCCGTCGAAACTGCCAGATGCTTCGCGGTATCAGGAAATCCGCGAGCCGATCATTACTGCGACGATCCTGGTGCCGCAGGATTATGTTGGCGCGGTGATAACACTGTGCAACCAGAAGCGCGGCAACCAGGTCAACATGCAGTACATGGGCCGTCAGGTTATGCTGACCTATGATCTGCCGATGGCCGAAGTGGTGATGGATTTCTTCGACAAACTGAAGTCGGTCAGCCGCGGCTATGCGTCACTCGATTATGAGTTCAAGGAATTCCGTGCGGCCGATCTGGTCAAGCTCGATGTGCTGGTCAATGGCGAAAAGGTCGATGCGCTGTCGCTGATCATTAACCAGTTATCGGCACGGTATCGTGGCCGCGAGCTGGTTTCAAAGATGCGCGAGCTGATCCCGCGGCAGATGTATGATGTCGCGGTGCAGGCTGCAATCGGCAGCACGATCATTGCGCGCGAAAACGTCAAGGCGATGCGCAAGGATGTGCTCGCGAAGTGCTACGGTGGCGACATCTCCCGCAAGCGCAAGCTGCTGGAAAAACAGAAGGCCGGCAAGAAGCGCATGAAACAGGTCGGCAACGTGGAAATTCCGCAGGAAGCTTTCCTGGCTATATTGCAAGTATCTGATAAATAAGGACTTTTTTATGTTTGATTGGCTGCTCGTTGGTGTTGCGATGCTGATTCTCGGTCCCGTGATGATCGTGATCGGGGCAAAGGGCGAACGCAAGAACAACGAATCGCCGCAACTTGTGCAGTACGGCTATCTTTCGCTGGTGATCGGCGCGTTCGTGCTGCTCGTGCAGTTTTTCTCGATCACGGCGGCGATGCTGGCGTTCGTGCTGGCGACCGGCGTGGTCTGGGCGCTCGATCGTTTCATGCTCGCAAAAAAGCGCGGCGGCGCGCGACCGGCCGATTGGGTCGAGTACGGCCGCGGCCTGTTCCCCGTGATTCTGGTCGTGTTCGTGTTGCGCTCGTTTCTGGTTGAGCCGTTCCAGATCCCGTCCTCGTCGATGCGCCCAGGACTGGTCGTGGGCGACTTCATCCTGGTCAACAAGTTTTCCTATGGCGTTCGCACGCCGATCCTGAACAATGTGCTGATTCCGGTCGGTACGCCTCAGTATGGCGACGTAATGGTCTTCAGCTATCCGGAAAACCCGTCGATCAGTTATATCAAGCGTGTGATCGGCCTGCCCGGCGATACGGTCAGTTATCGGGGCAAGCGCCTGACCGTGAACGGCAAGCCGGTCAAAACCGAAGCTGCCGGCGAGCATCTGTACTTCGAGCAGAGCGTCGAGCCGGTGATCAACCGCCAATTCCGCGAAACCCTCGGCGAGCATGATTACCACACGCTCGAGGCGCCGCAGCAGCCACCATTCGATCTGTCCAAGGTTTCGGATTTTCCGTACCGCGAAAATTGCCGCTATGATGATGAGGCGTTTACCTGCAAGGTGCCGGAAGGCCACTATTTCATGATGGGAGATAACCGCGACCATAGCGCCGACAGCCGCTACTGGGGTTTTGTTCCGGACAAGTACGTAGTCGGCAAGGCTTTCCTGGTCTGGCTCAACATCCGCCAGCCCGGCCGTATCGGCACTTCGATCCGTTAACGGGAGAGGGAAATGAAAAAGCAGCAAGGCTTGTCCTTTTTGGGCTTCATCATCATCGCCGTGTTCGTGGCGCTCGCGGCGATTACCTTTTTCAAGGTGGTGCCGACCTATACCGAGTATTTCAGTATCGTGAAGGCAGTCACCGCCTGCGCGAACGAAGGGGGGACCCCGGACAAGGTCCGCGAAGCCTTCGGCAAACGGAAACAGATTGACTATTTCGAGGCGGTACAGCCTGCTGATCTGCTGATCTCCCAGGTCGGCGAGAAAACCCGTGTTAATGTCAGCTATGAGAAGGTGGTTCCGCTGGTTGCCAACGTAAGCCTGCTGTTTGAATTTGAAATCGATAAAACCGGCGGTCAATAAGAGGTTCTGATCTTGTCAGTAGTTCTTCCCGCCGAGCGTCTGGAAAAGGCGCTCGGCTATTCATTTACGGACAAGCAGCGTCTACGGCAGGCGTTGACTCACCGCAGCTTCGCCTCCAATCACAATGAGCGCATTGAGTTTGTCGGCGACGGCATTCTTGGCGCGCTGATCGCCCGGTCGCTGTATCTGCGGTTTCCGCAACTGTCGGAGGGTGATTTGTCTCGCACCCGCGCCAACCTCGTTTGCCAGGATGGCCTCGCGCTGATCGCCAACGGCCTTCAGCTGGGCGATTATCTGTGGCTGGGCGAGGGTGAACTCAAGAGTGGTGGCCACAAGCGGCCGTCAATTCTTGCCGATGCGCTCGAGTCGGTGCTGGGCGCGATCTGGCTCGATGGCGGGTTTGCCGCGGTCGAAGCTGTCGTCGAGCGGCTGTTCGAGCAACGCCTTGCCGGGATTGACCCGAAAGCCGGCAACAAGGATGCGAAAACTGCGCTGCAGGAGTGGCTACAAGGGAGAAAATTTGGCTTGCCGCTCTACGCGATCCTGCGCCAGGAGGGTGAATCGCCCGATCAGGTTTTTGAAATCAGTTGCGCCGTGCTCGATGGTGAACTGCTTACCCGCGCCGAAGGCCCGAGCCGTCGCGCCGCCGAACAACTTGCCGCCGCCGAAGCGTTGCGCCTCTTGATCGAGCGCCACCCAGGCAAAGGAAAAAAGAGAAAATGAACGAGATTGAAGAAGTCGGCGCCGAGGAGTTTCGCTGCGGTTTTGTTGCGATCGTCGGTCGCCCGAATGTCGGCAAATCGACGCTGATGAACCACCTGATTGGACAGAAGATCAGTATCACCTCGCGCAAGGCGCAGACCACGCGGCACCGCATCACCGGCGTAATGACCACCGATTCTGCCCAGTTCGTGTTCGTCGATACGCCAGGTTTCCAGACCAAGTACCGCAATGCGTTGAATCAGGCCATGAACCGCAGCGTGACGACGACGCTGGCCGATGTCGACGTGATCCTGTTTGTCGTCGAGGCAGGCCGTTTTGGCCCGGCCGATGAGGAAGTATTGAAGCTGCTGCCGAAGAACCGTCCAGTGATTCTGGTCATCAACAAGATGGATTCGCTGGCCGACAAGGCCGCGATGCTGCCGTTTGTCGAGCAAATATCCAAGCGCTTCGATTTTCACGCGATCGTTCCTGTTTCGGCGCAACGCAAGCTGAAGCTCGACGTGCTGATGCAGACGGTCGAACCGCAACTTCCCGAGTCGGTTCCGCTGTTCGATGAAGATCAGGTTACCGACCGCAGTGAGCGCTTTCTTGCCGCCGAAATCATCCGCGAAAAGATCTTCCGCCTGCTTGGCGAGGAACTGCCCTACGTGATGACCGTTGAAATCGAGAAATTCGACGAGGAAATGACCAAGGACGGGCAAGAACTGCGGCGCATCTATGCGGCAGTGCTGGTCGATCGCGACAACCAGAAGGCGATCCTGATCGGCAAGAACGGCGAAAAGCTCAAACGCATCGGCACCGAAGCGCGCCAGGACATGGAAAAACTGTTCGACGCCAAGGTCTATCTCGAGGTGTGGGTCAAGGTCAAGAGTGGCTGGGCCGACGATACGCGCCTGGTGCGCCAGTATGGGTACGAGTAAGAAAAAGCCGGGGCGCATCGACGCACAACCCGCTTTCATCCTGCACCAGTACCCGTATCGCGAGACCAGCCGCCTGCTCGAGGTCTTTAGCCGCGACCATGGGCGGGTGGCGATGGTCGCGCGTGGCGCGCAAAGACACGGCTCGCAATTGCGGGCCGTTTTGCTGGGGTTTCAGCCAGTGCTGCTTTCCTGGTTCGGCGAGGGCGAAGTCAGGACTCTGCACTCCGCCGACTGGCAGGGCGGGGTGCCGCTGCTGTCCGGTCTGCCGCTGCTGTGCGGCTTCTACCTGAACGAGATGCTGTTGCGTCTGCTGCCGCGCGACGATCCGCATCCGGGGCTTTTCTCAGCCTATTTCGAGGCGGTTCGCGACCTGGCGGCGCTGTCTGCGGAAGATTCGGTCGAACCGGTCCTGCGCAATTTCGAACGCCGGCTGCTGCATGAATCTGGCTATGGCGTTGACTGGACCCGATGCCAGTCCGGCGAGCCGGTCGAGCCTGGACGGCAGTATGGATTTTTGCCCGGTAGCGGCATCGTCCCCGCGCGTTCCGATCTTCCGCGTTATGCCGGCGAAGTGTTGTTGGCGTTTGCCGCAGGCGATCTTCAGGACGATAAGGCCCAAGCACAGGCGAAACTGCTGATGCGCCAGGCTTTGGGGGCAATTCTGGGCGATGCACCACTCCATACGCGGCAATTGTTGCTCGATTTGCATAGGTTGTAATTTTTTAACTTATTGATTTTATTCGAATTTTTTCTTTGCGGGCGAGGGCGGGATTTTTGATTTTCTGCTTCAACCTCGCGGCGGATTTTGAATATAAAGAGGCAAAAAAATGATCCAGTTGGGCGTTAATATCGATCACGTGGCCACCCTGCGTAATGCACGCGGCACCAGCTATCCGAGTCCGGTGCAGGCCGCGCAGTTGGCTGAGCTCGCCGGCGCCGATCTGATTACGATCCATTTGCGCGAGGATCGCCGCCATATCAAGGACGAAGATGTGTGCCAAGTCGGCGCGGTCGTGCAGACCCGCCTGAATCTGGAAATGGCGCTGACACCGGAAATGCTGGCCCATGCGTTGCAGGTCAAGCCGCATGACGTCTGCATCGTGCCGGAACGGCGCGAGGAAGTGACAACCGAGGGGGGGCTTGATGTCCGCCGCTTCTATTCGCTGACCGCCGACTATACGCAGCAACTGCTTGCGGCCGGCATTCGCGTGTCGATCTTTATCGACCCTGATCCCGAGCAGATCAAGTTGGCGCATGAGCTCGGCGCTCCGGTGATCGAGATTCATACCGGTCGCTATGCCGATGCGAAGACCGAAGGAGAACGGGCAAGCGAGCTTGAGCGCGTGCGCAAGGCCGCGGAATACGGCGCGTCGCTCGGTCTCGTCGTCAATGCCGGCCACGGGCTCAACTATCACAATGTGCAGGATATCGCCCGCATTCCGCAGATCGCGGAACTCAACATCGGCCATGCGATCATCGGCCAGGCCGTATTCGTCGGCCTTGAGCGCGCAGTCAAGGAAATGCGTGCGCTGATGATCGAGGCGCGCATGGCATCGCGGCTGGCCTGAGGCAAAAGCGCTGAAAAAAGACCGCTATCCTTCTATGCTGGTAAAAGGAGTGTCATCAGGCACGGTAGATGCAAGGAGAATGCCATGATTTCGATTGCGCAGGAAAAGGGCTATTATCATGCTGTGGTTTTCAATGAATTCACACTGCAGGATTTTCGCGAATTCGAGCAATGCGTCATTCATGCCGCTCAGTTCGATGGGAAAAAAGCCAATTTGCTGATTGATTTGCGCGATATGGTCGGATATACACTCGATATGGCGCTGGAGGAAATCAGATTTTCTCGCGAGCATCGCCAGGAAATTGCCCGGATTGCCATTTTGACCGCGGACCAGTGGGTGACTTGGTCCGCTTGGTTGAGCAGGATGATTACCGAGGCGGAAATCGAGGTTTTTGACGATGCGGACGAGGCCGTGCTGTGGCTGAAAGAGGCCGGGCAAGAGTCAGTCTGATTGATGATCGTATGATTCAGGAAGCATTCTCCATGTTCGATCGGTTCCATGTTTTTCTTTGGGGAGAGAAAAAACCGCTGTCCGGAATCAAGGCTGCCCAAGCCTGGTGGGCCGCGCAGAGTACGGTGGATGCGGCGACCCAGTTGCAGGCGATCAACGAGGTGGTCGCCGAATATCTGGCGGCGAATCAGGAACTGCATCCCGAAACGTTGCAGTCGCTGTTCTGGCTTGATGACATGGCGCAGCCGGCTGTCGATGCGGTCCGGAGCCAGTACATCTCGAATCCGCGCATGCCCCGGGAAACCCGGCAAAAATTATGGCAGACCAGCTACGATTTCGCGGACACGCTGCATGGGGTCTACAGCCGCTTCGCCAAACAGGAAAATCGCGATAGACAATCTGGTGAACGCCGGTTCGATATGCCGCGGGTGATCGCCCGCAGTTTGCGCTATCTCGCGGTGCAGGCTAAATGGCATTACTTCCGCTTTGAAAAAACGCCTGCCAATCTCTGGATTCTCGCGCACCAGCATTACCGGCTGGCAGAAATCGGCGGCTTTGATCGCCATTCCTTCCCACTTTATTCGGAATTGTCCGGGGAGGCCAGTTCCTGCGCCGATGAATACATCCGGATGTTGATGCTGTCCACGATTTCGGGCAACAATCTGACGGTTCCGCAGATCAATTTGATCGATCGCTGGCTGATCGGCTGGTCCGGATGTGTGCAGTTGGCGCGCAAGTATCAGGAAGGGCTGCACCATTACTACGTTTCCCTGAAGGCGGGTTGTGGGCCGGAGAAAGTAGGCTCGCCCGGCGATGGCAAGTCCTGCCGGTATTGGGGCATGACAGAGCTCAGCGACAAGGTCCGGCAAACATTGCAGCAGCTCGAGAGCGGCGCTACGCCGAAGTCGCTTGATCTTGGGGCGGAAGGACGAGCTTCTGCGGCCATCGAACTGCTGAAGCACCTCGCCACGCACTGGGATGCAGCGATCCATAACAGCCAGGCCCCGCGCGCCGAGCGCCAGAAGGTCCACAAAGCCGCCGGCGTGATTCACGGCTTCGAGCGGATCTGCAGCCATGTTCGACAGGACAATAATCGCTATCGCAAGAGCAATCCAGGCGAGGACAAGTTGCAAGTCGATTATGACGATCTGATCGATATGCGCCTGTACGGTTTCGTTTCCAGCCGCACCCGTGACAAGCATGCCCTGCAATCTGCCGTGTCAGGCGCACAGCCCGAGCATGACTGGCAGACTTGGGAAATTGACAACGAAAGCGTCAGCGGCCTAGGCGCTGTGCTCCGCTATGGCGATAACGAGTGGGTCAGGCCTGGCGTACTAGTTGGGATGCAACTCGGGGGCAAGGATCACTGGCAGGTTGGCATATTGCGCCGGTTGAATCGCATCGATAATGACCGGGTCTATGCCGGCCTGCAAATTTTGGCTGCGATGCCGGTGGCGGTCACAATGCATTGCGAGGAACTGGACCGGATCGGGAGTATGAAGGTAACCGAGTTTGGTTCATGGGGCGGAATCGATTCGCCTGATTTGCGCATGGCAATCTATTTGCCGCACAAGGTCGAGGGCAGCAACGTGAACACGCTGGTTATGCGTGCGGCGGACTACAGTGCCGGCCGGGTCTATCAAGTGAAAGCGCAGGATAAGGTTTTTTCCGTCAGCCTTGGTCGTGTACTGGAAACAGGAGTGGATTGGACCTGGGTTGCAGTCAACGTGTTGCGCGCGGGAACTTGATTCAAGGCGCAAATTTAAAAACTGGCACTGCAAGGTGCCAGTTTTTAACTTGTTGAATAATAAGGACTTTTTACTGCTAGTCGGTTTCGCCGTCAAGCGCGGTGACCAGCTGCGGGAACAGTTCGCGCAGTTCCCCGACCAGCAGCGCCAGGCTGGCGTCGAACAGTGCGGCCTGATCGGCCGCATCGGCCTGCTCGATTTCCTCTTGCAACACGTCGAGCATCGCCAGACGCTTGATTTCCATCTTCTCGGTCAGCTGGAAACTGAGACGGTCTCGCCAGACCAGTCCCAAGCGACTGGCGAGCTTGCCGTTGGCAAGGTTCTGACGAACCTCGTCGGCATCAAGCGCCTGACGGACAAAACGTGCCACTGCGCCGCCGTCGCCGGGGAAACGCAGCTCGCAGTCGGTATCGAGCGCGAATTCGGCCGGTGGTTCACTCTCGAGCCAGTGGGTCATGGCGGTCTGCGGCGTGGTTTGTGTATCTGGCAGGCGGGTCGGCAGGCTGCCGATCGTTTCGCGCAGCACGGAAAGCAGGTTTTCCGCCTTGCTCGCCGAGCCGGCTTCGACCCAGACCCAGTTGTTTTCAAGATCGATCAATGCACGCTGACGACTGTTTTTCACGAATGCGCGCGGCAGCAATTCCTGCGTGATGTTTTCCCGGATCTCGCGTGTTTCGCGCTTGCCGACCTTGCGGCCTTCCTCGGCCTCAATCCGCGCGATGCGTTCGTCGGCCTGCTGGCGCACGACGGCGGCAGGCAACAGTTTTTCCTCGGTCTTCAGGCAAACCAGCACTGCGCCCTGGCTGCTGACAGCATACAGGTCAGGCATGTGGCTGGCAGGAGGCACCCAGCCTTGCGAGAACAAGTCCTGACTGCCGCAGGGCAGGAACGGTTTTTTCTCCAGCGCCGTTGCGATCGTGTCCGGGCTGAGGCCGTGGTCGGCGGCAAGACGGTAAGACTGGAGGTTGCGAAACCAGAGCATGGCAAAATTCCATCGGATTGCTAAGGGCGACATTGTACCTGCATGGGCCAAAAGCCGGCGCATGCCGTGCAGCGGAGGGCGGGCTGGCAGGGGTTGAAAAATGATAAGCGGGTTCTATTGTGAGAGAGGATAAGCCTGACAATGAAAAAGGAGGTCAAAATGGGTAATCTGATCCGTCGCAATCTCGATTCGCTGCTCGATGATCCGCTGCGCAGCGTCGATGATCTGTTCCGCGGCTTTTTCGTTCGTCCGGTCGACTATGAGGCCGGGTCGCGCATCAGCATTGATGTGCGCGAGGATGACAAAGCTTATACCGTGCATGCCGATCTGCCCGGCGTGAAGAAGGAAGACATCGATATCCAGGTCGAGGGTAATGTCGTGCGCATTTCAGCGGAAAGCCGGCAAGAGCGGGAGGAAAAACAGGGTAAACGAGTGATCCGTTCCGAGCGCTATGTGGGTCGCGTGATGCGCAGTTTCACGCTCGGGATGAATGTCGACGATTCCGCAGCATCGGCCAAGTTCGAAAACGGTGTGCTGGAACTGACCCTGCCGAAAAAGTCGCTTGCCGAGTCGCGGTGCAAGATCACAGTTGAATGAAGTTTGACGGGATCGAAGAAACAAAAACCGGCATTGGCCGGTTTTTGTTTGTATGCCGCTCGATTACTTCTTCAGCAGATCGCGGATTTCACGCAGCAGTTCGATGTCTTCCGGCGTTGGCGCGGGCGTTTCCGGGGCGGCGGCTTCCGCTCGCTTGAGCTTGTTGATGAACTTGATGACCAGAAAGATCGCGAACGCGATGATGATAAAGCTGATCAGCTGATTCAGGAAGAGGCCCGGATTCAATGTGACCGCGCCAGCCTTCTGCGCATCGGCTAGTGTCGCATACGGGCCGGGAATCGTGCCCTCATTCAGGACCAGAAACAGGTTGGTGAAGTCGACTTTGCCGACCAGCATGCCGATCGGTGGCATGAGGATATCCTTGACCAACGAATCGACAATCTTGCCGAACGCGGCGCCGATCACTACGCCAACAGCAAGGTCGATAACATTGCCGCGCATGGCGAATTCTCTGAATTCTTTAAGCATGATGGTGTCTCCGGATGAATGAAAACTTTTGTAAGGTTATTGGCGTATCGCAGGAGTGTCAACAGTGCGGTGCGCAGAAATTTCACGGGCTGGCGTTGGCATGCCGAGGCACCACTTGCGGAAAAATGATGGTAAACGTCGTTCCCTGGCCAGGGAACGAGTCGACCGAGATCGTGCCGCCGAGAGTTTGAGTGATCAGATTGTAAGCGATATTGAGACCCAGTCCGCTGCCGCCTGCACTGCGCTTGGTGGTGAAGAACGGATCGAAGATGCGGCTCAGATTTTCTGGCTGGATGCCTTTGCCGTTGTCCTGGAAGGTTATCCGGACCCGTTGGTTTTCCTGTGCTGCGGCCGTTATCCGCAGCTTGCCTGACTGGTCGGGGGCGAAGGCATGGTGCAGGCTATTGGTGACCATGTTGGTGATGATTTGCGACAGCGCGCCAGGATAGCCGTCGACCTGGATTTTTTCATCGCATGTGATTTCTATATCGATGTTGGTGTGCTTGAACGCCGGACGCAAGCTCAGGATGACTTCGTTGATGTATTCACCGAGATCGAATGTGCGGCGCGCTTCGGAAGTCTGGTCGACTGCGATCAGCTTGAAGCTCTGGATTAGCGCAGCGGCTCGTTCCGCGTTGCTCTGGATCAACATTGACGATTGCTGGGCGGTTTCCGTGTATCGCAGTAACTCGGATTTCTTGATCGTTGAGGACTCTACCGCCTTGAGAAAGGTATTGGATTCTTCAGACAGTACCGAGGCGCTGGTCAGGATCACTCCGACGGGCGTGTTGATCTCGTGGGCAATGCCTGCCACCAGCCCGCCCAGCGAAGCCATTTTTTCCGACTGCACCAAGCTGGCTTGGGTGGTTTTGAGTTGTTGATAGGCGGTTTCGGCGACTTCCTTCGCTTCGCGCATCTCTTGCTCGGCTTCACGCCGCTTTTGCAAGTCGTCGAACAAGCGACGGGCGATGCGGCTGTAGCCGCTGGTGACGTCGGCAAATTCTATATAGTGGCAGGCAGGCAGGTGTAAGGCCGCGTCGGAAATGCCCTCGTCGGTCTGGTCTGCTGCAAGTTCCAGCATGTCGTGCAGTTGGCGCAGCGGACGGACCAGCAGCACGGTCAGGCTGCGGATAAGCGCCAGTGCAATCACCACGATCAACAGCGCGATTTCGAAGATTTTTTCCTGCACCTGATCGCGCAACTGTTTTTTCATCGGCTTGTCCGATAGCAATATACGGGCCTTGCCGACCGGTTGCAGATGGTTGTCCTGGTAATAGAGATCGAATTCCTTCTCGTTTTGCGCTTTGGGAGGCAGCTTCGCCAGTCGTTCGACCCGTCCGGCATCATTTCTATCACGCCCGGCAACGAGTCGATCGTTGTTTTCGATCACGATCCGCTGAATTTGGGGCGAAAGCATCTCAGAGTCGAGGGTGCGGTCGATCTGGTAGTCGTCAAAGTTCCACAGCGGCCCGCCCAGCGAGGTTTCTAGACGGTTTCGCAGGATTTCGCCGCTTTGCTTCAGGTCGGTGGCGAGTTCGGACTGGCTGCGCCAATAGGAATAGCCGCCGGATACGCCGAGCACCAGTGTGACGGTAACAACAAAGAAAAGGATCAGGCGGCGGCGTATGCTGTTCATGGAGATGGCCCGAGAGGTATGTTCACTCTAGGATTTATTGCGGCCGGCCACAAGTCCGGCATAAATACCTGCCGATCCGGTTGCATAGAAACGACAAACTCCCGGCCAATGGCCGGGAGTTGTTTGGGGGCAAGAAGAGCCGCGCTTAGATGCCGCCCAGCACCTTGTAGGCTTGCGCGGCGGCGGAGAGCTGGGCGCGGCGGGTGCCGATCAGCGCCTGCTCGGCCGCGTAGTGTTCGCGCTGGGCATCGAGCACGTCAAGATAGCCAGCGATGCCGGACTTGTAGCGTGCCTCGGCAAGCTTCAGACGCTCGGCCTGGCGGGCTGCCAACTGTTCCTGATGGGTCAGTTGTTCCGTCAACCAGCGCTGGTCGGCGAGCACGTTAGCGACGTCCTGGAATGCTTGCTGGATCGTTTTTTCGTACTGGGCGACGGCGATGTTTTTGCGCACGTTGGCGAGATCCAGGTTCGCAATGTTCCGGCCGCCATTGAAGATCGGCAGCGAAATGCTCGGAACGAAGCTCCATGCGCGGGTGCCGTTGCTGAACAAGTCGCCGAGTTCGTTACTGGCCGTGCCTGCGCTGCCTGCGAGCGTGATCCTCGGGAAGAACGCTGCGCGGGCCGCGCCGATGTTCGCATTTGCCGCGCGCAGCGAGGCTTCCGCCGAGAGCACATCGGGGCGGTTTAGCAGCACGCTTGAATCGATGCCTGCCGGCAGGTGCGGCGCGACCGGCAATTCTTTCAAACCTTTACCGCTGACTTCCGGCAGTTTGACTGGTTCGCCGACCAGCAGATCCAGCGCATTGCGCGCGGTTTCTGCTTGGCGTTCGAGGTCGGCTGTGCTGACCCGTGCGCTGTCGACCAGGGACTCGGCCTGTAGCAGATCAAGGCGATTTGCCGAACCTGCCGCGACTTTCCCCTTGACGAGCTTCAGGTTTTCCTCCCGGGAAATCTGGGTCTTGCGGGAGAAGTCAGCCTGTTCGGCCAGTGCGCGAGCGCTGTAATAGCTGCTTGCGACCCCCGCGATCAGCGACAGGCGAGCGGAACGCTCGGCCTCGACAGTGCCGAGATAACTCGACAGTGCCGCGTCGGACAGGTTTTTGACCCGGCCCCAGAAGTCGAGCTCATACGAGAGCAGGCTCAGGTTTGCGTCGTAGCGGCGCGAAATCGTGCTCTGGCCGGTCTGGCTCAGCGACTCCGGAGTGCGGTTGATACTGCCGCCGCCCGCCGCGTTGAACGACGGCAGCCTGTCGGCGCGCGTGATGCCATACTGGGCGCGTGCTTCTTCGACGCGGCCGACGGCAACACGCAGGTCGCGGTTGTTTTTGAGCGCGCGATCGATGACGGCTTGCAGATCGGCATTGCCGAAATAGGTCTTCCATTCCGGCATGTTCAGCTCGCCGGTTTGTGCCGCGCCAATCTGTTGCGGGATCGGGGTTGCCGGGCGTTCGTATTTCGGCGCCATCGAGCAGCCGGCCAGTGCAGCGGCGATCAACAGAGGTATGACTTTATGCATGGGTTTCTCCTTAGCGGTGGTCATCAGCGCGCAGTTCCTCACGAACTTCCTTGACCGGGAAGATCTTGCGGACCACCACGAAGAATATGGGGACGAAGAAGATCGCCAGTACCGTGCCTGTGATCATGCCGCCGATCACTCCGGTACCAATTGCGTTCTGGCTACCAGCGCCAGCGCCGGTTGTCAGGGCGAGCGGCAGCACGCCGAGAATGAAGGCGAGCGAGGTCATGATGATCGGGCGCAGGCGCAGGCGGACTGCTTCCAGCGTGGATTCGATCAAGCCCATGCCGGTCGACTGCAGATCCTTGGCGAATTCGACGATCAGAATCGCATTCTTTGCGGAAAGACCGACAGTCGTCAGCAGACCGACCTGAAAGTACACGTCGTTGGCAAGCCCGCGCATGCTGGTGGCGAGAATTGCGCCGATCACGCCGAGCGGTACGACGAGCATGACCGAGAACGGAATCGACCAGCTTTCATACAGCGCAGCCAAGCACAGGAACACGACGATCAACGATATTGCATACAGCGCCGGTGCTTGCGAGCCGGTCAGGCGTTCTTGATAGGAAAGCCCGCTCCATTCGTAGCCGATTCCCGGCGGCAGTTGCTTGGCCATTTCCTCGATCGCGGCCATTGCATCGCCGGAGCTCTTGCCCGGCGCTGGTTCGCCGAGGATGTTGACCGACGGAACGCCGTTGTAGCGTTCGAGTTTCGGCGAACCGTAAGTCCACTTGGTTTCGGCGAACGCTGAGAATGGAACCATCGTTCCCTGATTGTTGCGCACATACCAACTGTCGATATGTTCCGGCTGCATGCGGAACGGAGCGTCGGCTTGTAAGTAAACTTTCTTCACGCGGCCACGGTCGATAAAGTCATCGACATAGGACGAGCCCCAGGCCGAAGACAGCGTCGTGTTGATGTCGGAGATCGAGAGCCCCAATGCGCTGGCCTTGGCCTGGTCGATCTTGACTTCAAACTGCGGCATGTCGTCGAGGCCGTTCGGACGCACGCGAACCAGATTCGGGTTCTGGGATGCCATGCCGAGCAGCATATTGCGCGCCTCGATCAGCTTTTCGTGGCCAAGGCCGCCCTTGTCCTGCAGTTGCAGGTCGAAGCCGGTCGCGTTGCCGAGTTCAGTCACTGCCGGTGGCGAGAACGCGAATGCCATCGCTTCCTTGATTTGTGAAAAAGCGCCCATCGCGCGGCCAGCGATTGCTTTTACGCGCTTGGCCGGGTCTTTGCGTTCGCTCCAGTCCTTCAGCCGGACGAAGCCCATGGCCATGTTTTGGCCACGGCCGGCGAAACTAAAGCCGCTAACGGTCATCAACGATTGGACCGAGTCTTTTTCATTTTCAAGAAAGTGCTTTTCGACCTTCGTCACGACTTCCAGTGTTTTTTCCTGCGAGGTGCCGGCGGGAAGCTGGATTTGCGTGAACATGATGCCTTGGTCTTCGTCCGGCAGGAACGCAGTCGGCAAGCGCACGAACAGCACGGCCATCACGACGATGATTGCGCCGTAAATGACGAGATAGCGCGTCGTCTTGCCGAGCATGCGGCCGACGATGCCTTGGTAGCGTTGCGTGTTGCTGTCGAAAACCTTGTTGAACCAGCCGAAGAAGCCGCGGTCCGAAGCATGATGCCCCTTGGCGATCGGTTTCATGATCGTCGCGCACAGCGCCGGAGTCAGGACGATGGCGACCACGACGGACAGGATCATCGACGAAACCAGTGTGATCGAGAACTGACGATAGATGACCCCGGTCGAGCCGCCGAAAAAGGCCATCGGCACGAATACGGCCGAGAGCACCAGTGCAATACCGACCAGCGCGCCAGTGATCTGGCCCATTGATTTGCTGGTCGCTTCTTTGGGCGGCAGGCCATCTTCGCTCATCACCCGCTCGACGTTTTCAACGACAACGATCGCATCGTCGACGAGCAGACCGATCGCAAGCACCATCGCGAACCTTGTCAGCGTATTGATCGAATAACCAAAAGCTGCGAGCACACCACGCGGGCCGAGCAGAACCACAGGCACAGCGATCGTCGGGATCAGCGTTGCGCGGAAGTTCTGCAGGAACAGGTACATCACGAGGAATACCAGTACGATCGCTTCAAACAGCGTCTGGACAACGGCCTTGATCGAGACCTTTACGAACGGTGTGGTGTCATATGCGCTGAACGCCTTCACACCCGCCGGGAAATAGGGCTCGAGTTCCTTGAGTTTGGCTTCGACGGCCTTGGCGGTGTTGAGTGCATTAGCGCCGGTTGCCATCATGATCGCGATAGCTGCGGCTGGTTTGCCGTTGAAGCGGGCGGTTACGTCATACTGTTCCGCGCCGAGTTCGATGCGGGCGACGTCGCTCAGGCGCACTTCTGCGCCGTTGCCTGCGACGCGCAGCAGGATGTTGCCAAACTGTTCCGGTGTCTGCAGGCGAGTCTGCGCGGTGATTGTAGCGTTCAGCGTTTGGCCCTTGATCGCGGGCAGGCCGCCGATCTGACCTGCGGAAACCTGGGCGTTCTGCGCCTTGACCGCGTTTTTGATATCGCTGGTCGTAACCTTGTACTTGTCGAGCTTGGCCGGGTCAATCCAGATCCGCATCGCGTACTGGCCGCCGAATAGGGTAACTTCACCGACTCCGTTCACACGGCTCAGCGGTTCCTGAATGTTGGCGGCAGCATAGTCAGCCAGGTCGCTATTGTTGAGTCTGCCGTCTTCGGAAACGAAAGCGACGACGTTCAGGAAGTTCTCCTCCGATTTCATGACCCTTACGCCCTGCTGCTGGACTTCCTGCGGCAGCAGCGGGGTTGCGAGCGCGAGCTTGTTCTGTACCTGAACCTGGGCAATGTCCGGATTGGTGCCGGCATCGAAAGTCAGCGTAATTTCGACACTGCCTGACGAATCGCTGGCCGCCGACATATAGAGCAAGTGGTCAAGACCCTGCATCTTCTGCTCGATCACCTGTGTGACGGTGTCTTCGAGCGTCTTGGCCGATGCGCCCGGATACATCGCGGAAATACTGACCGAAGGCGGTGCG
>RRZU012539435.1_pt1 | contig 22835 bp, 24 predicted proteins | sample 2165561 | NCBI WGS metagenome assembly RRZU01 (sample SAMN10456909, study PRJNA506462) | wastewater metagenome | isolation source: wastewater sludge | place: USA: Moscow, Idaho | reverse complement strand
GGGCAGTCCTGCGTTGATTTCTGAACTCGATAAGGTCAGACCACCGTATAATGTGAACGTGTTGACCGAAGCGACCGCAACGTTTGTACTCAAACACGCGGATGTGTTGGCACAGCAGGCGGACAGCATTCGCGCCGAACGCACTCGGGTGTGCGCTGCATTGGCGCAAATGTCTGACGTGCGTGTGTATGAGACTGCGGCGAATTTTGTGTTGGTGCGCTTGAGCGAGGCATATGATGCAGATGCGGTATTCGCAGGCATACGTGAACGCGGTGTGTTGATTAAAAACATGAGCCATGCGCACGCTCTGTTGCACAATTGTTTGCGCATCACGATCAGCACGCCTGAGGAAAATGAGGCAATGCTGGTGGCGTTGGATGGGGCTATACGGGAATGACGGTGTAGGAATATTTAAGTGAGTCAATCGAATTAAACGCAGATTGGCTTTGAATTGAAAAAACGGGAAAACAAATGACCCAAACAAACAGAACAGCAAACATCACCCGCAACACCTCTGAAACCCAAATTTCCGTGGCATTGAATTTGGACGGCATGGGCGCGGCTCAGTTGAACACAGGTGTGCCGTTTCTCGACCACATGCTTGATCAAATCGCTCGTCATGGTTTGATGGATTTGACCGTCACGGCCAAGGGTGACACGCACATTGATGACCACCACACAGTGGAGGACATTGGCATCGCACTCGGGCAGGCGTTTGCGCAAGCGGTCGGTGATAAACGCGGCATGGTGCGCTATGGTCACGCGTATGTACCGCTGGACGAGTCGCTCTCGCGTGTGGTGATTGATTTTTCGGGTCGACCAGGTTTGTTGCTCAACGCGGAATTCACACGCGCACGCGTGGGCGCGTTTGATGTGGATTTGGTCAGCGAGTTTTTTCACGGCTTTGTCAATCATGCGGCGGTGACACTGCACATTGACAATCTGCGCGGGGTGAATGCACACCATCAAATTGAAACCATTTTCAAAGCCTTTGGTCGTGCACTGCGCATGGCGGTGGCAATTGATGCGCGTGCCGCCGATGCGGTGGCTTCGACCAAAGGAACGCTGGTGGGTTAATTCCAACTGGATATTATGGACGCGTTTAAAATTTTTATCGCACTGATTGCCTTGGTCAACCCTTTGGGCGTGTTGCCGATGTTTATCAGTCTGACGCAGGACTTCACGCCTGCGCAAAAGCAGCGTGCGATTCGCACGGCAGCCTTCACCGTGGTCGCGGTGATTAGCACCTGTGCACTTTTGGGCGAGCAGATTATTAAATTTTTTGGCATATCGACTGCGTCGTTACAAGTGGCGGGTGGTTTGCTGATTTTGTTGATGTCCTTGTCCATGCTCAATGCGCAACCCTCTGGCGCGAAAACCACGGCTGAGGAGCGCGACGAGGCGGAGCACAAAGACACCATCGGTGTGGTGCCACTGGGCATTCCATTACTGACAGGCCCAGGCGCGATGAGCACGGTGATTGTTTTGGCAGGCAAATCCCACCACGCGAGCGACTATGTCGCGCTCATCGGTAGCGGCGTGGTGATTGCGGCGTTGGTGTGGCTGACCTTGCAAATGGCGCAACCGATTGCGCGTTTCATGGGACGCACGGGGATTAATATTGCCACACGGATTATGGGTTTGCTCGTGGCAGCGGTGGCAGTGGAATTTATTGTTGAGGGGCTAAAAACCATGTTGCCTGCCCTTGCAGGTTAAGCATTGCGCCACAACATAAACAGTTGAATTTTTGAATGACAGTGAAATGAATTTAATCGCAATTTTAGACTACGGCATGGGCAATCTGCGCAGTGTGGCGCAGGCGATGAAAACCGCCGCACCCGAAGCCAATGTACAGATTACGGGCAACCCCGACGTGGTGCGCCAAGCCGAGCGCATCATTCTGCCGGGTCAAGGTGCGATGCCCGACTGCATGGCGCATCTGCGCGAGAGCGGTTTGCTCGAGGCTTTGACTGAGTCGGTAAAAACCAAACCCATGCTTGGCGTATGTGTCGGCGAACAAATGCTGTTTGGTCATGCCGAGGAAGGCAACTCACACGGCTTGGGCTGGTTTGCAGGCGAGGTGGTGCGTTTTCGGGTGGAAGATGCCGTGGATGAAGGCGGCGCAAAGTTGAAAGTCCCACACATGGGCTGGAACACCGTGCGCCAAACACGGGCGCACGCGCTGTGGACAGGGATTCCCGACAATACGCATTACTATTTCGTGCACAGCTACTATGTCTCACCATTTGACGCAGACTTGACTGTGGGTGAATCGGTGTATGGCACGCCCTTTACGTGCGCGGTTGCGCGAGACAATATTTTCGCCACTCAATTTCACCCTGAAAAGAGTGGTGACTTGGGTTTGCAGATTTATCGTAATTTCGCTGGGTGGAAACCCTAAGCGAACGTTTTAATTTTGTTTTTGAAAGAGAAGAACATTATGTTGTTAATTCCAGCCATCGACCTCAAAGACGGCCAATGTGTGCGCTTGCAACAAGGCGAAATGGACAGAGTCACGGTGTTTTCAGACGCGCCTGAGCAGATGGCGGCGCATTGGGTCGCACAAGGTGCGCGCCGCTTGCATCTGGTGGATTTAAACGGTGCGTTTGCGGGCAAGCCTGTGAATAAACCAGCGATTGCCGCGATTTTAGACACCGTTGGCAATGACATTCCCGTGCAAATCGGTGGTGGGATTCGTGACCTCGAAACCATTGAAAAATATCTCGATATGGGGATTTCTTACGTCATCATTGGCACAGCCGCTGTGAAAAACCCTGGATTTTTGCAAGAGGCGTGCATCGCTTTTGGCGGGCAGGTCATCGTTGGTTTGGATGCCAAAGACGGTAAAGTGGCCACCGATGGTTGGAGCAAAATCACGGGGCATGAGGTCACGGATTTGGCAAAAAAATACGAGGACTACGGCGTGAACTCGATTATTTACACCGACATCGGGCGTGATGGGATGTTGCAAGGCATCAACATCGAGGCAACCGTAAAACTCGCGCAAGCGTCCACCATTCCTGTGATTGCTTCAGGCGGATTGTCGAATATGGCGGATATTGAAAACCTATGCGCAGTTGAGCACGAAGGTATTGAAGGGGTGATTTGCGGTCGCGCGATTTACAGTGGTGATTTGGATTTTGCCGCCGCGCAAAAACGCGCCGATGAGTTGATGGAATTATAAATGTTAACCAAACGAATTATCCCTTGCTTGGATGTCACCGCGGGTCGCGTGGTCAAAGGCGTGAACTTTGTCGGCTTGCGCGATGCAGGCGACCCTGTCGAAATCGCGCGTCGCTACAATGAGCAAGGCGCGGACGAGTTGACTTTTCTCGATATCACCGCAACATCTGATGACCGTGATTTGATTTTGCACATCATTGAGGATGTGGCGTCGCAAGTGTTCATTCCGCTGACGGTCGGCGGCGGTGTGCGCAAGGTCGAGGACATTCGCCGACTGCTCAACGCGGGCGCGGATAAAATTTCGATGAACTCCTCTGCCGTTGCCAATCCGCAGTTGGTCAAGGATGCGGCGGATAAATACGGCTCACAGTGCATCGTGGTGGCGATTGATGCCAAACGCAAAATCAGCAAAGCCGATAGCCCTGATGATCCGCCACAATGGGAAGTGTACACCCACGGTGGACGCAACAACACAGGCATTGATGCGGTACAATGGGTGGCTCAGATGGGCGCGCTCGGCGCGGGGGAAATCCTGCTTACCAGCATGGACAGGGACGGGATGCAAAATGGTTTTGATTTGGCATTGACCCGTGCGGTGTCGGATGCGGTGAGTATTCCTGTGATTGCTTCGGGCGGTGTGGGCAATTTGCAACATTTGGTTGATGGCATTAAACTGGGTCACGCCGATGCGGTGTTGGCGGCGAGTATTTTTCATTTTGGCACGTATACCGTTCAGCAGGCAAAAGCGTTTATGGCGGCGCAAGGGATTTGCGTGCGCTAAACAACACGTCATTGTGATGAATTCGTGATGACATTTTTAGAGTTGTGAGAGCAGTGATGGTAGAAAATTTAAATCGTATCAACTGGGATGAGCAAGGCTTGGTTCCTGTGATTGCCCAAGAGCACTCATCGGGCAAAATTTTGATGTTTGCATGGATGAACCGAGAGGCATTGCAAAAAACCATCGAGACGCGCACGGCGGTGTATTTTTCGCGCTCGCGTCGTCGTCTGTGGTACAAAGGCGAAGAGTCGGGACACGTGCAGCACGTGAAATCTTTGCGCATGGATTGTGACCAAGATGTGTTGCTCATCGGCATTGAGCAGGTGGGTGATATTGCCTGTCATACGGGGCGCAATAGTTGTTTTTTTGAAAGCTTTAATTTTGATACACAGGCATGGGAAGTGACCGAGCCTGTGTTGAAAGAGCCTGAGGATATTTACAAACACGCGCCAGAGAGTGTGAAAGAGAACATCACATGAACATGCAAACGACTTTTGAGCAATTGAGCGCGACCATCGCCGCGCGCAAAAATGCTAGCCCAGAAACTTCCTATGTGGCGAAATTGTTTCACAAGGGTGGTGATAGCATTTTAAAAAAAATCGGCGAGGAAGCCACCGAGGTGGTGATTGCCGCCAAAGACAATGACCGCGAGCAAATTGTTTATGAATCGGCGGATTTGGTTTTTCACCTGATGGTCATGTTGGCGCAGTATGATTTGAGTTTTGATGAGGTCGCGACTGAATTGGCGCGCCGCGAGGGATTGTCGGGTTTAGTGGAAAAAGCCTCGCGCGCAGAGTAGTATGTGATGGATTAATAGAGGAAAAAGAATGAGTGAGAATTGCATTTTTTGTAAAATCGTTGCAGGGCAAATTCCATCGACCAAGGTGTACGAGGACGATGAATTCTACGCATTTAAAGACATCCATCCCGCCGCGCCGATTCATATTTTATTAATCCCAAAAATGCACATTGAAACTTTGGCCGATTGCACAACGGCGGCGCATCAAGCCATGCTCGGGCGCATGATGACACTCGCACCGAAAATCGCAGCGGACAACGGCGCGCCTGCATTGCCCGAAGGCGGACATCGCGTGGTCATGAATGTTGGTCCCGCAGGCGGTCAGGAGGTGTATCATATGCACCTACACATCCTCGCTGGACCGCGTCCATGGAAGGGCATGTCGATTTAAAAAATCGACGAATACGCATGAAAAAGCAAGACTTAGGCGGAATTAAAGGAGAACAAAATGGGTGGATTTAGTTTAACGCATTGGATTATTTTGTTGGTCGTGGTGGTATTGATTTTCGGTACCAAAAAACTGCGCAACACAGGTCGTGATTTGGGCGAAGCAGTCAAGGGCTTCAAGGATGGCATGAAGGGTGAGGAAGAAAAAACCGCAGGTGCTTTGCAGGACAAAACCACCATCGATGCTGAACTCAAAGACAAAACTCATTCATAAAATCACACAATGATAGATTTGGGTTTATCCAAAATCGCCATCATCGCGGTGGTTGGCTTGATTGTCTTGGGGCCTGAGCGGCTACCCAAGGTCGCGCGAATTGTCGGCACGCTGTTTGGGCGGGCGCAACGCTACGTGAGCGCGGTCAAGGCCGAGGTCACCGAGCAGATGAATGCCTCTGAATTGAATGAGCTCAAAGACATGGCAAAATCAGTCGGCGACGACCTCAAATCCGCTGAGCAACAAGCGCGTCAATCGTGGCAAAACACCCGCAACGAATTGAACCAAACCTATCAATCGTTATCAGCAACGGGCGTGGATGCTTTGCAAAAACCCGTCGATGCCAGTGCGTATCAAAATGCCCTCGCAATTGCGCGCGCGCGTCGCACAGGGCGTGCAAGTTGGGCGGTGAAAACCCAACGCACGCCTGCGTGGTTCAAGGCGCACAACCGCATTCCCAAACGCGTTTTGTCTGAAGCAGCACGTATGAAAAAACACCGCCCGCATCAGGCGAATGTGCGTGCAGTGAAAAATAGTTTTTTTGAATAAACACCCTGCTGTGATATTCAACGCATTGAATCAAACTCCAAGTCCAATTTTGCATTAAACCCAAATCATATGACCCCAAACCTCCAGCCCCCCGAAACCGAAACCGACCACCTCGCAGGCTGGATGGGACATTTGGTTGAACTGCGCACGCGCATTGTGCGCGCGTCAGTGGCGGTTTTGGTGGTGTTCTTGATATTGTTTTATTGGCGCAATCAAATCTTTGGTTTTTTTTCCGCGCCCATGCTCGCCAGTTTGCCCGAGGGCGCGCGCATGATTTCCACCGAAGTGACCTCGAACTTTTTTGTACCGATTAAGTTTGCGTTGTGGGTGGCGTTTGTGATTGCACTGCCCGTGGTGCTGTATCAGGTGTGGGCGTTTGTCGCTCCTGGCTTGTATGCGCGTGAGAAAAAACTGGTTGTGCCTGTGGTGACTTCATCGTATCTATTGTTTTTAATTGGCACGGCGTTCGCCTACTTTTTGGTGTTCCCAACCGTATTTCACTTTATGGCGCAAATCACCCCACTGGGCGTGGAGATGGCGACCGATATTGACAACTATTTGAGTTTTGGTCTGACCATGTTTTTGGCATTTGGCTTGGCGTTTGAAGTACCCGTGGTCGTGGTGGTTTTGGTTAAACTCGGTTTTGTCAGCGTGGCGCAACTCAAAAATGCACGTCCGTATATGACCGTGGGTGCGTTTGCGGTATCGGCTTTGGTCACGCCGCCCGATGCGGTCTCGATGCTCTTGCTCGCCGTGCCCTTGGTGATTTTGTATGAAGTTGGGGTTTTTGTGGCGCGCTGGGTTGCGCCGAAAATAGATTTAGACACAGAAAATTGATATGAACACAGCACAACAATTTATTGAGTTCGCCGTCCAGAAAGAAGTCTTGCGCTTTGGCGAATTTAAAACCAAAGCGGGGCGTTTGTCACCGTATTTTTTTAATGCGGGTTTGTTCTACGACGGCGCAAGTTTAAATCAACTCGCCGAGGGCTACGCACAAGTTTTGTTGGACAAAAGTTTGGCGGGTTTTGAGTTTGACGCATTGTTCGGCCCTGCGTACAAAGGCATTACTTTGGCAGCGGCGACAGCGATGGCACTCGCGCAAAAAGGGCACAATACTCCCTATGCGTATAACCGCAAAGAAGCCAAAGACCACGGCGAAGGCGGCACATTGGTCGGTGCGCCGCTGGCGGGCAAGCGCGTGGTGATTGTCGATGATGTGATTTCGGCAGGCACTTCGGTGCGCGAATCCGTCGAGATGCTGCGCGCCGCAGGGGCTACGCCTGTGGCGGTGTTGATTGCGCTCGATCGTATGGAAAAAAGCGGTACTGCCGATGATGTTGGCGAATTTTCAGCGGTGCAAATGGTGGAAAAGGACTTTGGCATCCCTGTGTTTGCGATTGCCACCTTGGCTGATTTGATGACGTATTTGGACGCACAATCCGCACCCGAGTTGACCCAATATCAAGATTCGGTCAAACAATACCGCGCACACTACGGCGTTTGAGCGAATCAAGAATAGCCAATTTATGGTTCAACCCATCGCGCAGGGCGCAAGCCGTAGAGCGCATTGCCCAAGCGAATAGTCTGTGCCTGTCGCAAATCATCCAGTGTGAGTACGCGCTCCTGCGCATTGAACGACGCATCGTTCAGAGCATATGCCCTCTGAACACTGGGTAACACCCCACACGACAGCGGCGGCGTGTACCACTGAGCATTGAGTTGTACAAAAATACACGAACGCGCACCTTCGGTGACCTCGCCTTTTTCATTGAGGAAAATATAATCAAATAAACGTTGAGATTTTGCCTGTGCCAATGCGCGGTTGTACGTGTGGCGCATGGTGGTTTTATGCCTCAGCATCGGATTTTGGCTGTGGGTGCGTTCAGGGTAAATCGCAAAATCCAACACCTCAGGCAGTGGTTCCAAAGAGATTATCTGTGTTTGAAAAACACCATCGAGCGTCAACGACAAGCGCAATCGATGGGCATAATCATTGTCCAAGCTCGCGCAGGCAGACTGAATCGCCTGCACAAAGGCTTCGTCATGCCACGCAAATCCGAGCACAGATGCACTGTGTTTCATGCGCTGATGATGCAGTTTGAGCATGGCTTGCGGCACATTGTTTCTATCAACATACATGGTTTCGATGAGTTCAAATTCGTTGGTGTGGCGCGCAAAAAAATAGCTTTTGAGCACGCATTCATCCCATTCCTCGCTGGCAACCGAATCATAAGTAATCCCCGCTCCGACCGAGCCTTGTATGTGCCAGTGGTGGATGCCCAACGCATCGCGTGTGGGCATGGCAGAAGTCTCGAGGGTGCGAATAGCAACATTGAACCGCGCACGGTAGGTGTCGGGCGAAGTGCCTTGCGCTATTAATCCAAGCGCACCGCAATACGCGCCCCTTGCGTATGGTTCAATGCTTTGAATGATTTTTAAGGTTTCATGCTTGGGTGCGCCTGTAATCGAACCACAGGGAAACAGCGCGTCAAACACCTGCCACAGGCTCGGCTGCGCGGTCAGTTGCGCTTGCACCGTCGAAGTCATTTGCAACACCTGTCCATGCGCGTGGACGCTGAATAAATCAGGGACGGTGACGGTCGTGGTTTGTGGCAAACGCGCGACATCGTTACGCATTAAATCAACAATCATTAAATTCTCTGCGCGGTTTTTGGGGTCGTTGGCCAATGCTTGCGCACGTTGTGCCGTTTGCTCCTCTGTTTGCCCAATCGGCGCAGTGCCTTTCATCGGGCGCGTGCGCAGGGTGTGCTCGTCGAGTTCAAAAAATAGTTCAGGCGAGAAGGACAACACACTGGTTTCAGGGAATAAACACACACCACCATAGGCGATATTCGCATCTTGCACGCAGTGCGCAAAGCAAGCGTACAAGGCATGGTCAGGATGGTTCGGTGAAAACGCCCGCAACTGTGTGCTGTAGGCATGGGTCAAGTTGACTTGATAGGTTTGTCCATCGGCAATGCGCTCGCGTATTTCATTGATGTTTTGTGTAAACTGCTCTGGTGTGGTGTGTGCGTGGGCGGTGTCCAAGTGCCACGACACATTCTCAGAGTGCGCGCACAACCAAGTCAAAGCCTGGCTGCGCGTCATGGATTCAGAGGATTTAAATGCGACGGCCTGCAACCACGGGGTGGGGCTTAGAGTCGCATCGGCGCGTGGTTTGTCAATCGGCGGTAAATGCGCGGATGCAGAAAACGCGCAGTATGCTTCGAACGACAGACTGAGTGCGACAAATAAACCTGCCTGCGCGCTGGCTTGGATGTCGTGCAAATCTTCACGCAATTGCTCAATGTGCTGTGCATGTTCGCGTGCATAGTTTGGCTCATGGGGCGTAGGAGGCGCATGGATGACCCAACTGCGTTGCGCATTTTGCAACAGACGACAACCCGCATTTGATTCATCAGAATCAAACAGCAATGCAGACAGTTCGGTCAGTGAGCGGGTCATATTGTGCGTGCTCGGTATGAAAAAAGCCACCGTAGTATAGTGGCTTTTTCGCATTTCATTTAAAGTTCGGTTGAATTAAAACAAAGGCTGTTTGCCATCCGTATGCGCAGGCGCAGGCGGCTTGACTGCGGGCGCATCCACATCCGACTTGAGTTCATCCGCCACACTGACAAACGCTGGGCTGATGATGGGTGCGGGTGTTTCGGGTTTGGCTTCGGCATCTGCTGCATTATCAGCAGGCGCATCGTTCGCCGCATCGGCGTTGACCGTCGGTGGTTTCGGTGGACGTGGCGGCAAGCCCGCCATAATGTCCTGCACTTGCTCGCGGTCTATGGTTTCCCACTCCATCAGCGCGGCGGTCATGGACTCGACTTTGTCGCGATTATCCTCTAACAATTTACGCGCGAGTGCATACTGCGTATCCAAAATTTTGCGAATCTCTGCATCGACACGTTGCTGGGTTTCTTCTGAAACTGCACGATTAAAACTCATACCGCCCGCACCGCTGTCGTTGTCAACATACACCATCGGCCCCAAGGCATCGGTCATGCCGAATTTCGCCACCATATCACGAGCCAATGCGGTAGCGCGTTCAAAATCATTCGATGCGCCCGTACTGCGCGCATTGAGAAACACCTCCTCAGCCGCGCGACCGCCGAACAACACGGTGATTTCGTCGAGCAGGTTGTGCGCGTATTTGGAATATTTGTCAAACTCAGGCAACTGCCACGTCACGCCCAATGCCCAACCTCGCGGCATGATGGTGACTTTGTGTACGGGATCAGAGTTGGGCAACAACTCAGCTACCACCGCATGACCCGATTCGTGATACGCCGTGGCGCGGCGTTCTTCTTCGCGCATCACGGTCGAGCGACGTTCTGGCCCCATAAAGATTTTATCTTTGGCGTCTTCAAAATCCTGCATTTCAACCAAACGTTTGTTGCGACGTGCGGCAAACAAGGCGGCTTCGTTCACCAAATTCGCCAAATCCGCACCCGAGAACCCTGGCGTGCCGCGTGCAATCACGCTGGCGTTGACATCTTTGGCGACAGGCACTTTGCGCATGTGTACGAGTAAAATTTGCTCACGCCCGCGAATATCGGGCAAACCGACATAGACTTGGCGATCAAAGCGACCAGGGCGCAGCAAGGCTTTGTCCAAGACATCGGCGCGGTTGGTCGCGGCAATCACAATCACACCCGAATTGCCTTCAAAACCATCCATCTCGACCAGCATTTGGTTCAAGGTTTGCTCGCGCTCATCGTTGCCACCGCCTGTGCCTGAGCCACGATGGCGACCAACGGCATCAATCTCATCGACAAACACAATACACGGGGCTTTTTTCTTGGCCTCTTCAAACATATCGCGCACACGCGATGCGCCCACGCCGACGAACATTTCTACGAAATCAGAACCAGAGACACTGAAAAACGGTACGCGCGCTTCGCCCGCAATCGCTTTAGCAAGCAAAGTTTTACCCGTACCGGGAGGGCCGACCAATAAAATCCCGTGTGGAATACTGCCGCCGAGTTTTTGAAATTTTGCAGGGTCTTTGAGAAAGTCCACCACTTCTTTGACTTCTTCTTTGGCTTCATCACAGCCCGCAACATCGGTGAAGGTGATGCTTTTCGCAGAGTCGTCTTGCAGACGCGCGCGCGATTTACCGACCGACATCATGCCGTTTTTACCGCCATTCATTTGGCGCATCATAAAGAACAGCAAACCACCAATCACGAGAATCGGTAGAAATGCAAAAAGTAAACTTTGCCAAAAACTGGTGCCTTCAACTTGGCGTCCTGTGACCTTGACGTTGCTTTCCAACAAGGTTTTCACCAAGGTGTTGTCAGGCGGCGAAATCAAATTGAATTTCGCGCCCTCATTTGGCGTGACCACAAGTTCATTGCCTTTGATTTCAACCTCTTTGATTTCATTGGCTTTGACCTTGCTGATGAATTCACTGTAACTGACCTCGGGGGCTTTGTTTTTTTGCAGATGTTCGGCTTGCTGGAAGGTGTACCACACCAACATCAAACCCAATGCCCAAAAAAGCCAGCGTGTCCAAGTATTGCTTTTCAAATCGTGCTCCTAATCGCTGTGCGAAGATATATGAATGCCCTATTGTACGGCAAAATTGCGAATTATTTAAGTCCGCGCCCCAATATGAAGGTTTCTGCTGAGTGCGCGCGCGAGGCTTTGGGTTTGCGGATGTGCACTTGTTTGAACAGCGCGCGAAACTGTTTGACAATGCCATCGTACGCTGCGCCATGAAAGGTTTTAATCAGCAACGCACCGTTGGCTTGTAAATGATGCTGTGCAAAATCCAAAGCCAATTCCGAAATGTGCTCAATCCGTGCCGCATCCACTGATGCAATACCTGATAAATTGGGGGCCATATCGGATAAAACAAGGTCAACTTTGGCACTGCCGAGTAAATTCTGTAATTGTGCCAAAACGTCGTCCTCGCGAAAATCGCCTAAAATAAAGTCCACATCGGCAATCGGCTCCATGGGCAATAAATCCAAAGCAATCACGCGACCATTCATCTGACCCTTACTCGTCAATTTTTCACGCGCAATTTGTGACCAACTTCCAGGGGTTGAACCCAAATCGACGATGACCATACCCGATTTAATCAAATGATACTCGTCGTCGATTTCTTTGAGTTTATACGCAGCACGCGCGCGATAGCCGTCTTTTTGCGCCATCTTCACATAGGGGTCATTGATGTGGGCGTGAACCCAGGAAGCATTGGATTTATTTTTCTTGGCAGTCATAAACAATATAAACCATCACAGTGTGGTGCGGATTAAGGGATAATGTTGGTCAAACGTATTGTGCGCGAGCTTGAACCATGCGGCGCATCATTTCAATGTATTCAAACAGGCAATCAACAAATGAGCATTTTAACCTTAACTTCCGCCGAGCGTTCGGCTTTGCGCGCACAAGCGCATGAATTGTCCCCCGTGGTCATGATTGGTGATGCGGGCTTGACCGAAGCGATTATCAAAGAGACCGAAAACGCATTGACCGTGCACCAGTTGATTAAAATTCGCGTGTTTTCGGATGAAAAAGAAACCCGTGCGGGTTATGCGCAAATCATCTGTGATCGGTTGAATGCAGTACTGGTGCAACACATTGGTAAACTATTGGTCATCTACCGCCCCAGCAGTCGCACACCGAAAAAACAAACCTTCGCGCAAAGTCTGATGGGGGATGAGCGGGGCACAAAAACCAAAGGTGCGGGCGTGCGCCGCGTCACCATCGTCAAGCAAGCGTCACCGAATGAACGTCCGCGTGCGAAAAATGTTTTAGTCAAAGGCAATGAGCGCGTGACTCAAGGTGGCAATGTCAAGCGCGCCAAGAAAAAAACCGTGAGCGCGAAAAAAAGCATGGGGTAAGGCTGTTACACGCGTTGCCATCAGAACGGCTGTTTGGATAATTTCTGTCGGTAAACGGACGAATCACCACTGTACAGACTGATTCACCCTTACGCCTGCCCCTGAGAAACCACCTCAAACAATACGTGCGCGGGTGTCAGGTGAACGGTTTGTTCGAAGTCGGAATAACCCACCCCTGTGTCTAAATACACCACATTGCCCAAAGCCTGAATGTGTTCTACGGGCGTGTGCCCGACCACCACCACATCCGCGCCAGACACATGGGCACGGTCATTGTGCAAAATTTTACTGCGTCGCCACAAAGAGGAAGTCAGCAGTTGGTCGTAATAGACGGTATTTGGCTCGTTCAAAACCCGACACGCCCGCGCCCAATCATAGCCCCAGACCTCCGCGTGCACCAAACCGATGACACCCTGCGCTGTATCCACCGACATCATCAAGGGCAGTGCATTCAAGGCATTGATTATATTTTGCTTGTAGGCTTGGGGTAAATCCAAGTCATACCACCAGTCACCACCGAGCATTCGATGAAAATCCTCATCGACTTTTTTTGAATGCGCATCCAACAGGGTTTGCTCATGGTTGCCACGCACTGCGTGAAAATATGGACGCGTCAGCCAATCAATCACTTGTTCAGAAAACTCGCCACGGTCAATTAAGTCACCCACACTGAATAAACGATCCACACGCTCGTCAAAACCCACCCGCAGCATTGCCTCATCCAATAGATAAAAACAACCATGAATATCACCGACAAAAAAATCTCGCCCGTTGGTGTTGAGGTTAAAATGCTTGAACATATGGACTTCCCAAATAAAAACTGAAAAAATGATGCACCATTTACGCCACTATAACAGAATACACTCCCAATATTTAGGTGTAATTTTTGCGAGCGTTGTTTACACTTTCGGATTTTTTGCTTACAGACCAAAACGTCGATTTTTCGTGTTGTCAAGGATGAGAAACTCACGGCAAAGCCTCACAGTCCTTGACAACACGAAAAATCGATGAAAAATTCGTTAAGCAAAAAATTCAAGTGATTTTAGTGAAAAAAGTGTAAATAACGCGTCGATTTCTTACGGATTATATATCGGCCGGATCAACCTCAATCAGCCAAGTCAAGCGCGATTTTTGCGCCACAATCGCCTGTTGCCACAAGGGTAAAAACGCTTGCAGTCGCGCGCGTGAGGCGCATTCGATTAAAACCTGCGCACGTTCGGAGTGTTTCACACGCATCATGTGCATGGGCACTGCAGCGTTGATGGTGATGCTTGCAAACTGTGGCTGCTCGGTGATAATCGCCAAAGCCAGTTCCCGTGCGGTTTGCGCAAATGCCAGTGCGTCTTTATACGCATCCGCGCCGACCTGAAACAACGCGTTTGAGCCGAATGGCGGTAAGGCCAATTGCTCGCGCACCATGAGTTCTTCCTGCGCAAAGCGTTCAAAATCATGTGCCAACAAATGCGCCCACATGCCGTGTTCGACAAATCGACTTTGTATCAATACCTCGCCCGCCGCTTGTCCACGCCCTGCGCGACCGATGACCTGTTGCAGTTGTGCGAACAATCGCTCGGGCGCGCGATAGTCCTGCGCAAACAAACCGCCATCAACATCGAGTACACCGACCACGGTTAAATTGGCCCAATCGTGACCTTTGGCCAAAATTTGCGTGCCGACCACGATGTCAATCTCGCCCTCGGCGATTTTTGATAGATGGGTTTCCAACGCACCTTTGGCACGTGTTGAGTCTGCGTCCAAACGCAATACCCGCGCCTGCGGCCAACGTGCTTGCAGGATTTCTTCCAAGCGTTGCGTGCCTTGTCCCAAGGGTACAATATCACTGTTGCCACAGGTCGGGCATTGCTTGGGAATGGCGCGGTGCACACCACAGTGGTGACAATGCAGGTGGCGGGTGTTTTTGTGATACACCATGTGCGCGGAGCAGGCAGTACAATCGGCCATCCAACCACAGTAGGTGCAATACACCACGGGCGCGTAACCACGGCGATTTTGAAAAAGCAAACTCATTTGACCACGCGACAGCGCGCCGTCAATCGCTTCAGCCAGTGGCGCGCTCAAACCATCTTGCACGGGCAATTGCGCGGTGTTGAGCAAATGAACTTTGGGCAAGCGCGCGCCTGCCACCGCGCGCTCGCGCAATGAGTGTAAGCCGTAACGCCCCGATTGCGCATTCGCCCAAGTCTCAAATGACGGCGTTGCCGAGCCCAATATAATCGGAATATTCAATTGATTCGCGCGATAAATCGCCACATCACGCGCCGAGTAGCGCACGCCGTCTTGTTGGCGATAGGAGGCATCGTGCTCCTCATCGACCACGATGGCTTTGAGTCGCGGCAACATCGCCAAAATCGATAGGCGTGTGCCCAGCACCACGCGCGCATGACCGTGAGCTGCGCGCCACCACGCGAGTAAACGCTCACCATCATTAAGTCCGCTGTGCAAAGACACCACAGTCTCTGTGCCAAATCGCGCAGTCAGTCGCTGGAAAAATTGCGGTGTGAGGTTAATCTCAGGCACCAAAATCAGCACCTGAGCCGTGTCATCCTCCGACAAAATCTGTGCTAAATATTGTAAATATACCTCGGTTTTACCACTGCCCGTGACACCAAATAATAATTGTGGCGCGTGGTGTTGTGTCAAAGGCTCGCTGCGGGCACGCAGTAAATTGTCCAAAACGGTTTGTTGGGTGGGCGTGAGTTGCAAATGATTCGATGGTTCGAGCGCGGCGGGGCGTTGGGCGGCACTGTGCCAAGTTTTTTGCCAAGACTGCCAAACCCGTTTGCCTGATTGAAGTTGCCATGTGCCTGATGCATCGGGGGCAAAGTTGCGTGCGGTGCGCAGTTTATTGGGTAGCGCGGGCAGTGACACCTCGCCCAAGCCGCGTTGATAATACCGCGCCATAAAGCGCATCAACTGCAGCCAATGTGCATCGGCACGCGGCACACAAGGCACAACCGCGATGACCGATTTGAGTTTGCCGATGGGCACATCGGAGTGCTCAGCGACATCAAATACCCAGCCAACCACCAAGGGCGGCTCTTTGCCTTTGGCGGCACGCCCAAAGGGAACCAATACCGCGCGCCCAATCCATGCCTCAGGCTGGTTAAGTCCCAATACTGTGCCATCACCACAATGCAACTCACGTGGCGCATAGTCAAACAGACCATCCATCGCGACAGTCACAGGTACATCACAGGCGATGCGCAAAACCCATGTCATGACTTAGCCAAACCTTTACAAGTTAATTTTAAGTTTAAGGGGCACATCATTGATTTCATTCAATATTTAATATTGCCCACAAAAACTGTGGATAAGTATGTGGGTAAACCGTGTAAAACATCGTTCAAGCCCAATAAAATAAGGCGTTACAACAGAATGACTAATTATTACACATTTGTGAAAACCAATTAAAAACAATCGGTTGCGCTTGTTTTCTGCAAAAAACAGGGGTTAAATCAGCCAAAGGCACGCCCTATGTGCATCGCCAATAAAATGTGCGTAAGTCAAGCGAGAAGCGCGGATATTTTAAACAAATCAATAAAAAAAATTTGTTAAACCACTTGACAATTATCGAACCTGCGCTCGGTGGATAAATCAAAGCGTTTTTCAAATAAAAGCAAGCTTTTTTGAACGGAACCATCCAAATAAGCCCGACCAAAACGCTCAGCAATCAAAAACAACTTAAAAAACGCAACCCTTGTAAAAACCACTATTTCCAAAGCGACAACAAATGAGTTAATCCGTGCTTCGTTTCTCAACACAAAAAAACAAATAAAATCAAATGTTTAAAATATATCTCTTTATTCAAAGTGGGTGTTATCAATCATTGTTTAAATTATAAAAAGGATACAGACCATTGATGTTTCAATATTTACAGAAACAAAAGTCAATGACATCAATCACTTAGCACGCAAACTTACGCCTGTGGATAACTCTGTGCGCAACTGTATCAATCCTGAGGGGTGTTGCAAAGCCAAATCAACCCTTATGACGTTTGCAGTTTATTTTTTGCCTCGAATCTGACGGCTGTACTGATGCACCTCATCCACCAAATGCTTCACTGAGTCAGGATGGGCAAACTGGGAAATGCCGTGACCCAAGTTAAACACATGCCCTGCGTCTGAACCATATTCATCCAAAACGCTGCGCGCTGATTGACGAATCAAGGCTTCGCTGCCGAATAAAATCGATGGGTCGATATTGCCTTGCAAAGCCACTTTACCCGCGACGCGTTTTTTTGCTTCGGCCAAATTGGTCGTCCAATCCAAACCCAGCGCGTCCGCGCCAACCTCGCTCATGGCTTCCAACCATTGACCACCGCCTTTGGTGAACACAATCACAGGCACAGACACGCCGTCCACATTACGTTTGAGCGCGGCAATCACTTGACGCATATATGTCAGTGAGAACTCCTTATATGCACTGTGCGAGAGCGAACCGCCCCATGTGTCAAAAATCATCACGGCTTGCGCGCCTGCGTCGATTTGCGCATTTAAATACAACGCGGTGGCTTGCGCGTTGACCGATAGAATATGGTGGAGCAAATCGGGGCGGGTGTACATCATGGTTTTGATGGTGCGAAAATCGCTCGAACTGCCGCCTTCAACCATATAACACGCAATTGTGTACGGACTGCCCGCAAAACCAATCAGCGGCACGCGACCATTGAGCGATGTGCGAATTTGCGTGACCGCATCAAACACGTATTGCAATTTCGCCATATCGGGCACTTCGAGGCGGTGCACCGCGACTTCGTCTTGCAGTGGGCGGTCAAACTTCGGTCCTTCGTTTTCAACAAAGCGCAGTCCCAAGCCCATCGCATCGGGCACGGTCAAAATATCGCTGAATAAAATTGCTGCGTCCAAACCATAACGGTCAATCGGCTGCAAGGTCACTTCGGTTGCCAAATCAGGGTTTTGTGCCAACTGCATAAAACTGCCCGCTTGTGCGCGCGTTGCGCGGTATTCAGGCAGATAACGACCCGCTTGACGCATGAGCCAAATCGGCGTGTAATCGGTTGGCTCGCGACGCAATGCGCGTAAAAAAGTATCGTTTTGGAGGGGGGCGAAGGTCATAATAATTAAATCTCACATGGGTGCAAAAGCGTATTGTACCAATCTCTATGCGAGACTGACTGAAATTTAGAAAGATAAAACAATGATTTCACAAATGACAGTACAATAATAAATCTGTCGGATTAAATTTCATTCAAAGGAATCAACATGAGTCAGCAAACCTATATCGTCAATGGCATGACCTGTCAGCACTGCGTACAAAACGTACAGAATAAACTTTCAGCCGTCGCAGGCGTGCAAAGCGTGCGCGTGCAACTCATGCCGCCACGCGCGGTCATCGAAGGTGATGACGTGACGTTGGATGCTTTGGCACAAGCCCTTGCGGGTACTCAATTTAAAATTCAATCAATGGCTGTTTAGGAAACACGGAATAACCCAATCCAGCGCAGACGGAAGGGGTTGTTCCGTATTTCCTTTAATTGTTTCATCAGAACGCAGTGGATTTGATTGCCCCAACCTTCGCATACGAAATACTGTAAAATGCCACCCCGTGCGCATCCGTGCTATTTAAACTGAAAGCTATTCGTGGTTGACATCTTTTTTTACCTGCTTGAAAATTACCCTGGCATTGCCCAGTGTCCCGACGCGATTACCTTGGCGCGGCGCATGGCGTATGAGGGTTTCGAAGAGCACGAAGTGCACGCGGCGGTGACTTGGGTCGAGCAATTGCGCGAGCCTTTGGCGATTGAGTGTTTTGCTGCCACGCACGCCCACAGCACGCGGGTGTTTCACAACCTCGAATGGTTGCACATCGGCGAAGAAAATTTAAAACTACTCAGTTCTTTAGAACACGCGCATTCCATCAGCGCGCAACAGCGCGAACACATCATTGAACGCTGCATGGTGTTGCCCTTTGGTATGATCAATACTGAAACTTTTAAAGCCTTGGTTTTGACGATTTTATGGGCGGACAATCAAACCATCGACGATGCCTTGCTGCACGCGTTGATGGATGATTTTGGCTCGGCAGTCAGTCACTGACCTGCCCATTTTGCCGCATCTCTATTGAAATACTCGGCATCACCCCAAATTAAGAATCAGTACAGGCAGAATGTATCGCCTGATGATGAAAGGGGTGCTCTAAAATGAATTTAGAAAAACTCACCAGCAGTTTTCAAACTGCACTACAGCGCGCGCAATCGCTCGCCGCTGAAAAATCACATTCCTCGATTGATGCCGCTCATATTTTCTCCGCCATGGTTGAGGATTTGGACAGCAGCGTGCCTGCCCTATTGCGTTACGCAGGCGTTGATTTGGCGCGGGTGCGTGCCATGATCAAACAAGCATTGGACAATTTGCCCACCGTGGCGCAGACCTCAGGCATGCCGATGCTCTCGTCAGAACTGGTACAAACCGTTGACCGAGCAGAGCGGCACGCGCAGACCTATGGCGACAGCTATGTCGCTTCGGAGATGTTTTTGCTCGCGTTGGTCGATGACAAAAGTCGCCACTCATTGAAAAAATCCTTAAATGGCTTGGGCTTGAATGAAAAAACCTTGCTCGCCGCGATTGAAAGTATCCGTAAGGGGAAAAATGTGGACCATCCAAATGCTGAAAACACGCGTGAAGCGTTGAAAAAATACACCTTAGACCTGACCGCGCGCGCGCGTGAGGGCAAACTTGACCCCGTGATTGGGCGCGATGACGAAATTCGCCGCACGATTCAAATTTTGCAACGCCGCAGTAAAAACAACCCTGTGTTGATTGGCGAGCCCGGCGTGGGTAAAACCGCGATTGTGGAGGGTTTGGCGCAACGCATCGTCAATGGCGAAGTGCCCGATAGCCTGCAAAACAAACGCATTTTGGTGCTCGACATGGCGGCCTTGCTGGCAGGTGCGAAATACCGTGGTGATTTTGAAGAGCGTTTAAAAGCGGTGCTCAACGAAGTCGAGCAAGACGCGGGGCAAACCATCATGTTCATCGATGAAATTCATACGATGGTCGGTGCGGGTAAAGCCGAAGGCTCGATTGACGCAGGCAATATGCTCAAGCCCGCTTTGGCGCGTGGCGATTTGCATTGCATTGGCGCAACCACCTTGAACGAATACCGCGAATCACTCGAAAAAGATGCCGCGCTTGAGCGTCGTTTCCAAAAAGTGTTGGTCGAAGAGCCGAGCGTGGAATCAACGATTGCGATTTTGCGCGGCTTGCAAGAAAAATACGAAGTGCATCACGGCGTTGAGATTACCGATCCTGCGATTGTGGCGGCGGCGACCTTGTCGCACCGTTACATCACTGACCGTTTTTTGCCCGATAAAGCGATTGACTTGATTGATGAGGCAGCGGCACGCATCAAGATTGAAATTGATTCCAAACCTGAGGTTTTGGACAAACTTGATCGCCGTTTGATTCAGTTGAAAATTGAACGCGAAGCGGTCAAACGTGAGAAAGACGATGCCTCCAAAGCACGCTTGGGCATCATTGAATCTGAAATCAAAGATTTAGAAAAAGAACTGGCAGAACTCGAAGAAGTCTGGCGCACCGAAAAATCGCAAGCGCAAGGCAGTGCGCACATCAAAGAGCAAATTGATGCGCTGCGTGGCGAAATGACTGAACTACAACGCCAAGGCAAACTCGATAAGGTCGCGGAGATTCAATACGGCAAATTACCCGAATTGGAACAGCAATTGGCTAAAACCGAGCAAGCCGAGCAAAGCACACAGGACAAACCGCGCCTGTTAAAAACCCAAGTCGGTGTGGATGAAATTGCCGAAGTGGTCAGTCGCGCCACGGGCATTCCAGTGTCTAAAATGCTGCAAGGCGAGCGCGAAAAACTGCTCGCCATGGCAGCCCATTTGCACCAACGTGTGGTCGGTCAGGACGAGGCAGTGGAAAAAGTCGCCGATGTCATCACCCGTTCGCGCGCAGGTTTGTCAGACCCGAACAAACCCTACGGCTCATTCCTATTCCTCGGTTCAACCGGCGTGGGCAAAACCGAATTGTGCAAAGCTTTGGCGCAGTTTTTGTTTGACTCCGAAGACCATTTGATTCGGATTGACATGTCTGAGTACATGGAGAAACATTCGGTCGCACGACTCATTGGCGCGCCCCCAGGCTACGTCGGTTATGAAGCGGGTGGCTATCTCACCGAACAAGTGCGCCGCAAGCCCTACAGCGTGATTTTGTTTGATGAGGTCGAAAAAGCCCATCCCGATGTGTTCAACGTCTTGCTACAAGCATTGGACGATGGACGCATGACCGATGGTCAAGGTCGCACGGTGGACTTTAAAAACACCGTGATGGTCATGACTTCGAATCTGGGCTCAAGCGAAATTGCGCGCCTTGCAGAAGCGGGCACACCTGATGATGCGATTGCCATTGCGGTGATGGAAGAGGTCAAGCACTATTTCCGCCCAGAGTTCATTAACCGCATTGATGAAGTGGTGGTGTTCCATGGTTTGAATGCAGAGAATATTCAAGGCATTGCGAAAATTCAATTACAACGTTTGGCACAACGTTTGATTGAGCAAGACATGACTTTGAATGTGTCGGATGCGGCAGTGGCTGCGATTGCCAAAGAAGGGTTTGACCCTGCGTATGGTGCACGTCCACTCAAACGCGCCATCAGCCAATACATCGAGAACCCATTGGCACGAGCGATTTTGGCGGGACAGTATGGACCAAACTCGGTGGTCAATGTCGATTATCGCGATGGGCAATTTGTATTTGAATAATAAACAAACGCTTGGTCTCGATTGAAAATTGAGGCCAAGTCTCATTGAATGCTCAATCATTTTTTGGAGCAATAAACGGTTCTACCAAATTAGGTAAGGTAAAAAAACCCCTCATAGAAGTGTTTTCATTATCTTTTGCGAAATAATTCAGTGTTAATATTTGTTTGATTTTAATTTGCTTAACTACAGCAAACCCGCCATTGAGTACAACATCGACGGTTTGACCCAAAAAATTTTTGCACCCGCTGTCAGCACGTCCACTAATCATCGACTTGATAACTTTGAACTGAAAACTGGTTTCTTCGCGCTCAACCTCTAAACCTTGTTCATTCATAAAATAAATACGCAAGGTTACTGGCTTGGATACAACGCGCCCCTTTAACTGACAACTCTCAATGTATGATGCGCGAGCTGATGAAGCAAACAGCACGCCTGTGAGCAATAACATCACAGTTATAGAACGTCCTGTCATACCTTAACTGCGATAGTCCGCATTGATGCTCACATATTCGTGTGATAAATCACACGTCCACACCGTGGCATGGGCATCACCACGATTCAGTGCAATGCGCACAGTGATTTCCGCATGATTCATCACCGCTTGTCCCGCAGCCTCGGTGTACTCAGGGTGTCGCCCGCCTGCGGTCGCTACATGGACATCATCCAAATACACATCAATCGCGTTCACATCCAAGTCCGCCACATTGGCATAGCCAATCGCAGCGAGGATGCGTCCTAAGTTCGGGTCTGAAGCAAAAAAAGCGGTTTTGACCAAGGGCGAATGCGCCACACTGTAGGCCACGGTTTTTGCCTCCGCCTCATCACGGGCATTTTCAACCACGATGCTGATGAATTTGGTCGCGCCTTCGCCATCGCGCACGATGAGCTGTGCGAGCTCCTGTGCCACTTCCGTGAGTGCCTGAACGAAAACAGCGTACTCAGGTTGGCTCGGTGCGATATACACCTGACTGGCACCGCTGGCCATGACAATAAACGAGTCATTGGTTGATGTGTCACCGTCAATGGTGATGCAGTTAAACGACTGATCGGCCACTTGACGCATGAGCACATCCAAGTCTTTTTGCGCAATGCCCACATCAGTCGCAATAAATCCAAGCATGGTCGCCATATTGGGTTTAATCATGCCCGCACCTTTGGAAATGCCTGTGAGAGTGATGGTTTGCCCTTTAATTTGTATCTGACGGCTGACCGCTTTGGGTAAGGTG
>RRZU010476278.1_pt1 | contig 22835 bp, 32 predicted proteins | sample 2165561 | NCBI WGS metagenome assembly RRZU01 (sample SAMN10456909, study PRJNA506462) | wastewater metagenome | isolation source: wastewater sludge | place: USA: Moscow, Idaho | reverse complement strand
GCCAGGGTTCAACCACTGGACGTACAAGTCATATCCATTATCGATGAAGTACTGAAGTGTCTGGTTGTCTTCCGTGTATTGGGTCGAGCACAACACTACCGTCGGCTGTTGATCTCCGATCAGGCTATCCACCGATTCATTGCGCTCTTCAGGTGAGCCATTTAAAAGGAAGACATTTTCGATGTAGTGGGAGCCCGTCAAGTAGAGCGGTCGTGTGCTCTTTCCCGTTTTCACCTTGGCTTTAAATAAGCCGTACCAAGTCTCGGACTTTCCTGCATTGCGATTTCCAAGGACTGCAACAACGAGTTTGTCTGCCATATGCTCCTCCTGTTTGACAAAGTCCAGCATATAGGCATTGAAAGATGCCATCTAGGTGCTTTATAAAGCTTTATGACCACTTGAACAGAGGCAACGGCTACGTTGGGACGTCCCATCCCCGATAAGGCCGCCAGCGGGGCTAAACGTCCGCAGCCGTCTTGAGGTGGTTCAGGATGGTGTCGAGCACCGGCTGACGGGCTTCAGGCTGCAGTTTCCTGTCGACGGTCACCGGCAGGTACGGACGGGCGGGAATTTTGACCGACTGGCTGCGGCCTGCCTCGCCACCAAACTGGTGGATGGCAGCGTAGACCTTGTTGCTGCCGGTCACGGCGTGGGTGCTGTCGTAGTCGGTCGTCACCGAGCTGGCCAACTGGCCAGAGTGTTGCAGGATGCGAAATCCGGCCTCTTTCCTGCGCTGGGCGGCAGCAGTCAACTCGCCATTTTTCTTGTAAGCCTTGCGGCCACCGAGACGGGCATGCCTGGTGGACTCGGCCAGCGGTTGCCACTTCGGCCGGCCCTCGGCCGCCAGGTTGTCCTCGGTGACCTTGAGCAAGGCCTGGCTGATCTTGCGCATGGCCGGAGTCAGGTCGCCACCGGCTCTTTCCAGATGCCGCAAGGTGTTTTGAAGCTGGCTGTCGTCGATGGTGATGCTGACAAAGTCGCTCATGGCAGTTCCTTCCGGGCCAGCCCGGCCAGGTCTCCGGTGTAGCGCCCCAGGTCAGGCACCCACGCGGCGGCGCCGGGGTTATAGCTCCAGCCCACGTCTGGCGACATCACAATCTCCCGGTGGGTCAATGGATCAACAGCCTTGAAGGTGGCTACCTCACGCATCTCTCCAGTCTTCTCTGAAACCCGCTTCACCATACTTCCGAGCTTGCCCGCTGAGCTTTCAACAGTGAGGCCACGCTTGGCGACATCGTCAGCAGATAGTGCGATGACACGGCATCGACATCCCCAGCCGTTGGGCGGATACAAGTATTGCCAGATAGGGTCATCGTAGCGGAACACCTTGCCATTTAACGCGCGATGGCTGGGCCGGGTTTTGCCGTCCAGGATGGCAACGTACTGCCAGTACGGCCGGTCGTCGATGTTCTCGATCTGGGCCTGCCAGCGGCCGGTCATGTAGGCGGTCTGCAGGTTGGTGCGGTAGATCGTCTGCAGGCGCCACGGACTGCCCAGCTGCACCTGGCTGATCTCGCCGGTGTCCTGATCGATGTGCTCCTGCTTGCCCCACCAGCCTTTGGCCTGCAGTACCGGGGTCAGCTCCTTTTCGAACCAGGCGAAGGTCTTTCCCTCGGCGAGGGCCTTTTCCACGGCCTCGCGGATGTCCTGCAGGATGTCCAGACGCATGGCCTTGGCCACGGTGAACGCCTGCGCCTGGGCGTCCTGCCACAGCTCCTCCCAGTTCCAGGTGATGGCGTAACCCTTGTGCTTAAGGTAGTCGATGGCCTTCCGGGGTGGCAGGCTCATGCAGTAGGCGAGATCCACTTCAGGCATGGAGGCGCCCCCACAGTCTGGCGACGAAGATGGCGCGCGCCAGGCGCTCCTGCAGGCCGCTGGTGTCCATCTCCGGGTACAGCTCGGCCAGCGCACCGAGCAGCTCGTCCGGCCGGGCGCCGTTTTCAATCCGCTTTAACACCGGAGCCAGTACAGCCTGGGCGTCAGCGTTGAGCGCACCGGCCGACAGCGCGTCGAGGGCAGCGTCCAGCTCTTCCTGGTCAGGTGCATCATTGCCCTCGGCAAATTCGGCGGGGAGCGGGATCGCCGGACCTTCCAGCACAGCGGGTGCCACTTCGGCCAGGTCACCGTCCTGCAGGTTGTAGGCGCGCTTGAAATAGGTCGGTGTCAGCCTGGCGCCGGCACGCACCAGCCTCTCGTCACGCTCGGCCAGTACCTTGTCGACCTCCTGCTGTTCCCACATCTCAAAAACAGGGCGGGCTCCGCCACTGAAGTTCAGCTCGCACACCCAGCGGATCAGGGTATTCATTGCCTCTTCGACAATCCCCTTGTCACCGTCGCGGATATCGCGAGTGACCTCCAGCCCGGCCTGGGCCGAGGCGCGGGTTGAGTCTGCTTCGGTAGTCTGGTTCTGGCCCAGCAGGGCAATCGATACTTCCGACCGGCAGAAACGCAGCAGGCTTTCATAGACGTCCGAGCTGTTGGTCTTGCCGGCTGCTTCCATGATCTCGACGCTGGAATCATCCGGCACCACGGCCACGGCGTCCTGCACCATTGCTTCCAGGTTGTCGAGCAACTGGTCGGTTTCTGCCGGGGTGGCACTGCGCGGATGCTTGCCGATCACCCAGGGAGAGCCATACTTCTCGGTGAACTGCACCCAGAACTTGAGGCCGCCCTTCTTGAATGTGGTCGGCCAGAAGCACATGGACAGGTCGGCGAAGCCGTAGGGATTGTCGTAACTGGCGTCCTGGCGCGGCACCAGGAACTTGCGTGGCGGCAGCTCCTCGCCCTTCAGCGGGCTTTGTCTGGTACGCATGCGCAACTGGTTGTCATCGTCGTACACGAACCAGTCGGCCGGCTTGCCGATGACGTCGACCGGCACCAGGTAGCCGCCGACCTTGCCCCACATCACCTCCATCGGCTGGTAGCCGTAGAGCACTGCGTCCAGCATCTCGGTAATGATCCTGGACAGGTCGAGATCGGCGAAGATGCCCTCGATCGACCGGGCCACGCGGCTTTTGGCCTTGTCGCGGTCGAGCCCCCACTCCAGCGCCTTGACTCCGGCCTTGCGGCGCCGGATACAGCCGCCGACATGGGCGTCGGCGCGCAGCTCGCGGTAAACCTTGATGTCCTTGCCCAGTGCTTTCAGTACCGGGTCAGGGTTGGGCAGGTACATGCCCAGCGCGTGAAAGTCGATGCTGCGGGAGCGGGTGGCAATCTGCCCGGACAGCGACTTGCGCGGCTCGCCGAACTGGACGAACTCGGTGGGGCTGACCCATAAACCTCTGCTCATACAAACCCCCTGGTGATTTTGCTGCCGACACGGCGGCGGCGGGATTTCACCGTCACCGGACCTTTGTTGATTTCACGGCTGGCGAAATAGGCCAGCGCCACCGCTACGGCGGCGTCGCCGTGGCGCTTGCCCTTGTCCTCGCCGGTGGTACGGGTGTCAGGAATGCGCGGCACGCCCTTGATCACCTGGATGGCTCGCAGATCAGCCAGCACGTCAGCGTCTTTGGGCAGGTTGTCCAACGTGCCGTCCTCGAGCGCGGCCTTGACCGGCGGCATGTGCTCGCGGTACCAGCCCTCGGACAGCATCACCTGCTGGATGCGGCTGCTGCCGTAGCGCTGCATGGCTACCTCGGCCAGGAACTGGCCGTTGCCACGCGCATCAAAAGCGCCACCGGTGAAGCGCGGCAGGCGGTCCAGCAGATAGAAGGCGATCTGCTCCTGCTGGCGGAACGGCACATTGCGCAGTTCCACGATGAAGGGCACCCGGCGCACCAGGTTCTGCATCTGGATCAACGGCACATGCACGGTCAGGTCGCCGGTGCGGCCGAAGTCCTCACCATTGAATGAGATGGCGTCCGCCGGCAGCGAGGCCAGCAGCGGCGCCAGGCTGGCCTCCAGCCAGTCACGGCATTCGGCGGCGCGGATGTGATCCGGCAGCACTTCGAACCCTTGCCTGCACTCCCAGCGCAACACCGGAGTGTCAGCTGACATGCGTGATTCGATCAGCGCGCGCGACAGCCAGGCTCCCCCCGAATTGGCCGGAACGCAATCCAGCTCTTCTTCGGCACCCTCTCCGTAGAAGGCATAAACCCCGGCCATCCAGACGGCCTCATCCTCTGCCGACCAGTCTTTGCCAAGACGCAGGCAGACCCGGCGGTACAGGCCATCAGCCACGGCTTCTTTGAACGTCACACGATGCACCGTGCCCCGGCGCTTGCCGGCACGGATATCTTCGACCAGCTCGTTGAAGGGATTTTCCACGCCATTGTGGGTCGAGATCACCCGCACGCGGCCACCCCAGATCAGCATGGCCAGTGCAGCTTTCAACAGCTCGTCCAGCTGGTCATGGAACGCCGCCTCGTCAATCACGATCGTGCCCTGACGGCCACGCAGGTTGGAGGGCCGACTGGTCAGCGCGACGATGCGAAAGCCTGATGCCGGAAAGCGGATGGTGAAAGTCTTGATGTGCTTGTCGTCTTCGTCGTCTTCCCACAGACCCTCTTCAATTTCGGTCGCGGCGTAATTGAACACCCGGGCCCACATCGCACATGCCTGGATGTACTCAATGGTCATGTCCTGGTTGTAGGCGATGTAGTAGACGTTCTGTCCGCCTGCCGCACGGCTGGAGGCAGCTGTCAGCACGTTGTCAGAAGCCTCGCCCCAGGTCAGACCGGTGCGGCGGGACTTCTCAATCACCTTCAGCGGCGAAGGGTCTGCAACCCAGCGCTGCTGATATTCCATCAGGGCAGCAGGCATCCGGGCTATGGCGGTATCGGGAAGCAGAACGGGGACATTCATAGAAAAAATGCCCAGACCACGATCAGTGCCCAAAGCCCGCCAGTGGCATGGCCATGGATTTCCAGGGTGACGGCACCGGCCACCAGTGCAACAAAGCCGATGGCTTCAGCCAGCTTTTTCATTCCCTTGTCACTCATCCTGCAATCCCCAGGATTTCACGGCGCAACTGCTCGACCGATTCGGAGGAAAGCCCGCCCTTTTTGGCAATCTTCTCGACATTGGCGGCAGCGGCTTCGGCACGGGCCTGGATTTCCAGCCGGAATTTCTTCTGGTTGACGCTGGCCCGCGCCAGGGTCGCGATGTTCTTGGCCGCACTGGACAAGAGGCCGATGCGCTCGGCCGGGTCGATGTCTTCGTCCCCGGCCTCCTGCAGGTTGACGATGCTTTCGAACAGTTCGGTCTGCACCAGGGCGATCACCGCTTCGGAGCGGGCGTCCTGGTCGTCGGCCGCGCCCTCGGTCAGCTGGCGCGCAGCCTCGGTGCTGGCCTTGATGGCCGCGAAGCGGCGCTCGATCTTCTGGCCATAGCGGTGGATGGCCGACTTGCTGATGGCAAAGCCCTTCTCGCGCAGCGCCTCTTCCAGCAGCTGGTAGCCGCTGAAATTGCCGTCGACCAGCGACCGGTCCAGCCAGTCACGCACGGCTTTGGGCAGTTGATCGATACTGTTGCGGCGGGCCATGTCACTGGCTCCAGTATTTTGCCGGGCGGGCAATGCCCGGTTCGCAGTCGAGGGTGTACTCGGCGATGTCGGTCCCGTAGCGGGTCAGGCTGCCCCACCAGCGGCCGGATGGCTCCTTGCGCAATTCGACTAGGTCGCGGTCGGACAGGTAGTCCAGTTCGCGCCGTACCTCGATCGGTGTCACGTCCGGATAGATCGACTGCATGGTCATCTGGATCGGCCCTTCGGACAGTTCTTCCGGGCGAGCGTTATACAGTGCCAGCAGCAGATACCAGCGCAGGCTTTCACGACGGACTTTGGCTTGGTCAAGCACGATGGGTTCCTTTCAGTTGCCAGTTCTCCAGACGTAAGGCCACCGCATCCAGCTTGGCTTCAATCACGGTCTGGTTTCGGATGTAGTCTTCGCGGCGCACGTACTGCAGCGGCAGCTCGGCCTTCCATTGCATGAAGTCGCGGTCCAGTGCCTGCAGCCGTGCGACGACCTTCTGCTCTTCTTCTGCATGCCGGGTCAGCGTGGCCTGCATCGCAGCGTCTGCTGCCGTGCGGGCGTTTTCGAGCGCCTGGAAGCGTTCGTCGAGACGCCGGTCGATCTGGCTGAACAGCACCTTGGCACCCCCTGCCACGAAACCGAAGAAGGCCAGCAGCAGGGAAACCAGTTGCCAGAATTCCACCTGTACGGTCATGTGCCAGGCCTCCTCTGATGACGTTCGACACGCTCCTGGCAGTCGATGCAGTAGCGGCAACCAGGCACCGCCTCACGGCGCGCCAAGGGGATTTCCTCGCTACAATCCGGCATCTCGCAGAACTCGGACGAGGGGCCACCCGCCTGTTGCCGCTGGTGATGTGACCATGCTTCCTCAAGGAAAAGCCCTTCACTCTCTGCAGCCAGATCAGCGATATCCATCGCGTTCTCCCTGAAGCCAGTCGATCATGTGGTTCAGCTGTGACTCGACATCGCGGCAGCGCTGGCCGTAGTCGACCACATGAGCGAGGACATCGGATTGCCGTACCCCGGAATCAGTGGCTTCGGCGGGGTCGGCCGCATCAGCAGCTCCGGAGGCAGGACCGGCTGCGGACAAGGGACCGGCGCCGATGGCACCGTTCCACACGCTGACAAAACCACCGGTAAAGACACAATCAGGAACAGGTTGCAGCGGCGCATCGGGTTGGGGGCGGTATTGGCTGGTGACACGGTTGATTGTCCGTTTGAGTTGATCGGCTTGCTGCGCATGCCCGGCACGCTCTTCCAGCAGTTGCATGCCCAGCGTGTGGGCCAGCTGGTTCAGTTCCTGTTCCCTAGCACGCGCCTGACTGGTGGCCTCGGCCTGCGCCGTGGCGTGTCTGGACTTGAGGGTGGCCAGTGCGGCGTCACCCTCCGCTTTCGCCGCACGGTGGCCGAGGTAATAGCCACCGGCTCCACCAGTCAGGGCGGCCACAGCGATCAGCCCGGCTGCTGCCAGGACCCGTTGCAGCCGGGTCATCACAAAAGAGGAATCAGGCACGGCGATGCCTCCGGCAATGACGGGCTTTGCGTGCCCGGCGACGTATCACGGCGGCCCCTGTCCGACGACAGCGCGACACGGGGTAGCCATGGGTACGGATGACGGGAAGTCCGTAGCGGAAGGGGGCGGCCATGGCAGTTGCCAGCCCGGCCAGTGAAGCAAGACGCAGGAAGTTCATAGCCGGACTCCCTGGCTGGTCAGTACGCGCAACATGGTGTTGGCGACGGGCAGCACGACGGCCACCAGCGTGTAGAAATTGACCGGCAGCAGCGGTTGCAGCAGTCCCCAGCCTGCTTCCAGGGCGACCAGACCGGCTGCACCGACGTTCAGCCACAGGGTCTTGCTGGTGATCCAGCATTTCTTTTCCATCACTGGTATCCCCGCTTCAGTTCGAAATGCGGGAATTCACGGAACGGCGCACCGGGGCGGCCGTACCAGTTGAGGCCCAGCTCCATGCCGATCTGGCCGGCCTGCTGCCATGCAGGGTGCCTGTCGTCCCACACCGGCTTGCCGGCCACGAGCGGCACGATGTCGAAGGCGCGGGCGGCCGGGAGACCCTGGATTGTGAAGTTGTGTGCGGATTGTCCGGCACGGGCGTTGGTAACGCGCGGGCCGGGCTTGCCGTTGCGGCCCTGGGCGTAGAGCTGGTCTTGCTCGGTGCCCGAACGGTAGGTACAGGTGATCAGGATATCCAGCCCGGCGGCCTCGCAGCGCCGCTTGAACTCGCGGCAAACCGGCTGCAGGTCGGGATGGAGGTCTTCAATTTTACGGCTAGGCATGACACCCTCCAGACGTGAACATGCCGCCATGATCGGCGGCATGTCTGGAGGGGGCTTTTAATCGAGATTATTGAGTTTTAACAAAGTAATCGAGAGATGGAGCAGACAACACTTTTCAGCCATGACCAAGCAATAGGGGTAAGAGAAAAATACACGAAATGTGCCGAAACGAGTCCAACCATCAGCACAATCGCGATTGCCCATAAGACACGTTTTTGCAAACAAAGTCGTTGATCTAATGCCTTAAAGATATCATCAAATGTTGGTGCAACGGTTTGATGCCTTTTCTGAATTAGCTCTTTTTGACGAGTTATTTCGGTCTTCAGTACTTCAAGCGTATGGCGCTGGTTCCAGAGAAGCAAACCAACCAATAGTACGAAAATCCAACAGCCGAGCAATACGGCTGAGTTCACCCAAGTTTCATAGCTTGTTGCTTTTGCAGCTCCTGCATCTTTCATTTGTGTAGCAACTATGATCGTAGCAACGGGAATGCTAAGCACCTGATTCTGTATGTCAGAAAATACTTTATGAATCTTCCCTGTATATTCAACCTTAGCTGCCTCAAGCTCACTTCGGACCTTGTCATAAGAAAAATTGGAAACGAAAAGCCGATAGCCATCTGCGAACTTTTTTTGCAACTCAGACAGATGAGAGAGTAACCGTTGGAATCGCTCGGCAGGAGGTGCGCCTTTTACCAAGCTAATAGCTGCATCTGCGAGGATGGCAAGTTTTTGTTCTTTGTGAGTGTCGTTCGTGAAAGAATCCTCAATCCTCCGCATAGCAGATAAATCAGCGGCTAGAAGGTCCTCTATGTGGTAGCTCACTGGAAGTGTGAACTTGCCCTCATGAATGAATATCAACTCTTCTCTTTCAGCCTCCAAGTACGCTGCGGCTTCTTTGAGTAGCTGAATGAAGCTGAGTAGGTTCTTGTAGCTCTGTACCTCCGGTGGTACTGCCAGTCCCCCTGGGGCATACTTACTATCAATTAAAAAGTATTTCTTTGGCTCTTCAATGCGAGCCTTTCTAGTTCTGAGAAGGCCATTCAAATTGCGAGCCAGTACGCCAATACCGAGCCTTGGCTCCCCTACCAGTAAACGCACAGTTTGCCCAACTACAAGCTTGTCAGGATTCCCAGAGGCCAGACTTATTCCTGAGTCATCAAGGTTTTCCTCTTCCAAAAGCAATGCAAGCGTATCCCTCAAGTCTTGACTTGATAGAGTAAGCGTACCGCCATTGGCATTTGAGTCGAATGCTAAGTTGCGATAAATGCTTAAAAGAAGAGGGAATGTAACCTTACTCATCATCTCCGTCGTCTTGTTGAATCTCTTTACGTAACCTGCTCTTGAGTTCTTCAGGTACGTTTGTAATAGTCAATGTCTCGTCATCGTTGAAGATAATTTGTTTCTCGTTAAGCGCCGTGCGGTCAAATTCAATTCTCCAAGACTTGGTTTTTCCGGAGAACTTTACCAGCCTCCGTAACACCCGTCGATCTGGAACAAATCCTTCTGAAAGTTTTAGTTCCGGATCGGATAACACCTCAACCAGCGCTTCAGGTGCAGTAGGCCAAAGCTCATTAGCAAATGTCTGGATATCGAGAGGCTCATCATCTTTAGCGAGCTTTGAACAAATAGCATGGGCGCTACTGAGGAATGCCTCTTTTGCACCATCGTCCATCTCTTGCTTGGCCGCGAAGGACTCTAAACCACTGATAAGGGTGGCGGTCTCTGCAGCCGCCGCAACACTGTTGTCGCAACCAAGGAACGCTTTGAAGTAGTCCGAAACCTTGGTTTGATCTCGCCCTTTCAGGAAACTCAGGTAGCGTTCTCCGCCAGAATTCCAATGGGTCATATCGACCCTACCTGCCAATCTAAACCCCTTGATGTCCAAATGAACACTGTCCTGAACATCCTTCCCCTTAGTCAACGCTGTTCCTAACTCATCAGTGAGGATTGCAACGAGAAGGTAGCTGGAGGTATCTCGAGTCGTGTGAGCGATGAAAACATGCCCTCCTGTCGCCGCAGTCTTAGCCGCTTTTGCACAGAGAGTTTTCATCATCGCTTGTGTTAGGTTGAAAAAAGATTTGCTTTTATCTACATAGTATTCCCGAACATATCTTTGTACAGGATAGTTGTCCTCATCATCTTCAAAGCGACCATGTGACTTTCCCGATCTCTTGGCGTACTCGCTAACTAACTGATCTACCAAGCGCTGGACAGTTTGACTAACAGGGAGAAGGTCTCCTCTTTCATCAACTGAAAATTCGCCATCTTTTTTGACGAGATCATGAACAATGACGCCAATGATTTTGTTCGGTGATTCAGTTATTTCGATGATTTCTGGTGCCGACATATATATTCTTTCTTATTTACCATGCACTGCTAGCAAATCCATTTAAAAGGGATTTTTGGTCTCAGATCACTACCTGTAAAAGAGATAAAAGCAACCAAGGCCATTAACAAAAATAACAGTCCAAGTGCATCAACTAGGCTGATTATCCCCACAATAAATCAGAGCTAAGGAACGCGGAGAGAATTTTTTGATCACACTCTTGCATTAGCTGTTCCATGCAAAAAAACCGGCGGTAGCAAAAGCCAAGAGTGCAACGCTACTGATGGCAGTGAGCTTTTGTTTTATATCTGCCAACTGGTTGTTTTTATCTTGGCAATCAGCACACGGATGCTGAAGTTCGTCTGCTAATGCTTGCGTCTCACGTACCTGTGCAGCGAGCTGAACTTCAAGTGATGCAATGGTTAGCCAGTTATCCAGCAATGTTTCTGCTGCTGCATAGTGTTGCTGGGTCATTTCATTGATGTTGGCCGTACCCATAATGCGGTGCAAAGTTGGCCAGATTACCTTGCCGGACTGTCCGAAATTGCTCTCGAGCTTTTTAACCTTATCGTTCAGTGCTCGGCGCTGCTCAGTTAGAAGCTTGTCATCAGTCTTGATGGTTGCGTCACTTTGAGGGAAACCTTGGGCATTGGGTGATGGTGCACTGGCTTTGATGCCGGCTTCCAGTTCGCCCAGATAAAGATTCAAGTGGACGGTACTTGAACCGATGGGATTGCTGTGATGGTGTACATCTCTCCCAGCAACACCTCCTGTGACGAGGCCATCAAATTGCTGATGCATCCTGCTACTTTTCCTTGTTGATGATGTCACGGGCGGCCACACCACCGCTTATCGTGCCATGAAACACCTGTTTGATCCCCTCACCGCCAGCGGTGGCACCTCCGGCGGCCAGTCCGGCCAAGGTGGTGGCTTTTACAGCCAGTGGTGCTGCCCGGAACAGGCGTACCAGTTCATCTTCGTCGGCTGTCAACGCAGCGGATGAGCGTACGCCGCTCACGACGAACTGGACATCAAATCCCAGTGGGACAAGTTTCCTCAGCTTATCTGCTGGAATCGCAATTTCTCGTTCCCAACGGCCCACAGTCTTGACCGCCACTTCGGCTGCCGCAGCAATAACTGCCTGGCTCAACCCAAGGCGGTCACGCTCTTGTTGCAACCACATGCAGACAAATGTGTCTTTTGATTCTTGCATATCAGACATATATGTCCCATAATCATTTCAACAAATCGCAAACATCATTCACACAGCGCACCCCGCCAGGCGGCTGTGAAAACACCAAGGAGCCACTGACATGACCCCTGCACAAGTAAAAGCCAAGTTCCGTCGCGAGGGTAAAACCTTTACCCAGTTCGCCAGCGAGAACGGCTACACCCGTAATGCTGTTTATCGCGTGCTGAACGGCTTTGATAAAGGCAACTACGGCAAGGCACACGAAATTGCAGTGAAGCTCGGTCTGAAGTCCGACCAACAGCACGCGGCATGAGGCGAATCATGAATCAGACCACTCTCCGTTTTGACCAATGTTACGGCCTGTCGCTGGATACTCCGATTATCGGACAGTCGTTTCATCCTAATCAGGTGCCAGCGCTGCGGCTATCTGTTCCGGCGTTAACCCTCGCACCTTTGTCATGTGACGACGCAGCATTACATCAGCCAGTTCAGTCAGTGTACGGGATGCAATTGCCAACTCAGAAGTCATGTCGCTCGCCAGAATGCGTAGATCAGCTTGTAACTGCTGTTCATCAATCGCTCCCTGTTTTTGCAGAGTTGCTACCAACAACAGATACGCCCGAGCCAACCCTTCAATCCGGCCTGACAGCTCATTGAAATCGGTGTTCATCATGAGTCATTTTTCTGTCCGAATTATCCGTCTTTCATGCTATCCGGCGCAAACCCTTTGCGATAGCTGCAAAACGGGGATTTGTTTGGAAGGGCTAGCCGCAGCCAAACGGAGGGCTTTCCAATGACCCGACGCAATTGGAAGCGCATCCGTCCGCACAGCCTGCGTTACGCGCTGGAGCTGTGCAAAGAGCACGCCCGCGAACGCCGCAACCTGTCGGTGGAGCGCATTGCCGAGCTGATGGGGCTGGCGGATCACTGGACCCTGTACAAGTGGTTTCAGTCCGGCCGCATTCCAGCCAACCTGATCCGCCCGTTTGAGCAGGCGTGCGGGATCGATTTTGTCACGCAATGGCTGGCAGGTAGCAGCGGCAAATTGCTGATCGACATGCCCTCCGGCAAAGCAGTAGACGCCACTGAGGTACAGCAACTGCAAGAGGCGCAAACCGAGGCCACTGCCCAAATCTTGAAGTTTGCCAACGGCCAGACCAGCGCAGAAGAGGCCATCGCCGCCATTGTTGCTGCCATGGAGGGACTGGCCTGGCACAAGGGCAACATCGAAAAGCATGCCCAACCCGAACTGGAGTTGAACCATGACTAATCCGAGCCAAACCACAAAGAGCGCGGAAAAGGTACTAGAGGTGCTGACGGTGCTGCTGGGCCATTTTGCCCATGGCCTGACGCCGGGCGAGCTGGCCCGTGCCACCGACCTGTCACCGTCCAACATTACGCGCTACGTAGCCACGCTGGAAGAAAAAGGCTTTGCCGAGCGCATCCCCGAGACCGGGCGCATCCGCCCGTCGGTGAGGCTGGCCCAGCACGCGGTGAGCATCTTGCGCAGCCTAGAGGCTAGCCGCATTCGCATTGATGAGCTGACTTCCCGACTCACTATTGAACGATAAGGACACGATATGGCACGCACCCCGAATACCACTACTCCCGAAGCCCCTCCTGCTGTTGAGCTACAGCCTGACGCTGTCGATGCAGCCAACGTGCTGGCGGCAGTGACAGCCGAGTATGGTGAAGAGCGCGACCTGCTGAACCAGTTGCTTGGCCAGGCACAGATGGCGGATGCCTTCGCCAAATTTTCAGAAACGGTTTCCACTTCTAAGCTCGCCTATGTCAAGGAAAACAAGCTGTATCGGGCTTTGAAGGGAAAGAAAAGTGGAAACGGTTTCGAGTTTATGGCCGGAACATGGGAAGAGTTTTGCTCACTACTCGGAGTTACTGCTCGTAAAGTCGATATGGATATCCAGAATCTTCAGGCCTTCGGTGAAGAAGCTTTGGAGTCCATGTCCCGCATGGGCATCGGCTACCGCGAGCTGCGCCAGTTCCGCAAGCTGCCGGAAGACCAAAAGCTGGCACTGATCGAAGTAGCCAAGGCAGGTGACAAGGAATCCTTCGTCGAACTGGCCGAAGAGATCATCGCCAAACATGCCAAGGAAAAAGAAGCTCTGGCCAAACAGGTTGATGAGATCGCTGCCGAAAAGGAGGCGACCAATCGCGTGGCGCAGCTCAAACAAGACACCATTAACAAGCTGCAGCACGATGTAGCGAAGCTGTCCAATCCGCTGACCGTCAAGCCTTGGGACGAGCGCGTCGCCCCGTTTCAGAAAGAGATTACCGAACGGCAGTCTTTGCTGGTCGCCGCCATTAACCAGCACAAGGAGGCGGTGAAAGCTCTGGATACCTGGATGACCAGCGAGATCACTAGCCAGCCTGATTATGACCCGGAAAGCCCTGTGGTACTGCCACCCGCCATCCGTGCGGTGGTACTGCATCTGGACGATGCGGTGGCACGTACCGCGACGTTGGCCGCCGAACTTCAGTACGAGCTACACCTGCGTTTTGGCGCTGATATCGACGAAGCACGTCAGCATGTGCTGACCGAAGGGGTGTGAGGTGGACGATATGGCAATCACTCCGGAGGTGCGCGAGGTACTGCGCGAATTGGCAGGCAAGCTGGATGCAGCCAGGCATGGCGAGCAGACCACCTTGGTCAAACAGACCGCCGATTTTCTTGGGTGGTCGCCACAGACGGTCTATCGCCAGCTGAAGCAGGCTGTGGGCTGGTGTTCCGGCCGCAAGGCACGCACGGACAAAGGTTCGACCACGGTTAGCGAAGAGGCCCTGGTCAAGCTGGGCGCTGTACAGCGTGAAGCCATCCGTGACAACGGTAAGCAGACTTTGTTTACCACCACGGCACGTGGCTTGCTGGAACAGAACGGCATTGAGCTGAAAGTGAGCAATAGCCAGCTCAATCGCCTGATTCGTGATCGCAAGCTGAATGTAGCCGCACAGCGTCAGGTTGACCCGGTGCAGGGCTTGCGGGCTCTGTACCCTAACCATGTGCATGAAATCGATCCGTCCCTGTGCCTGGTGTACTACCTCAAGGGGCGGCAGTACATCATGCGAGATCGTGATTTCTACAAAAACAAGCTGGAAAACTTCGTCAAGGTGAAGTTCAAGGTCTGGCGCTATGTGCTGTATGACCGTGCCAGCGGAATGATTGTGCCGTGGTATTGCGAGTCTGCCGGTGAAAACCAGCACAACCTGTTCAATTTCCTGATGCATGCGTGGGGCGCGGTACCGGAGCGACTGTTTCAGGGAATTTGCCAATACCTGCTATGGGACAAGGGCAGTGCCAATACCAGTGCTGCGATCAGAAATCTGTGCCGAGCACTGGGCGTGCGAACACTGGAGCACGAAGCGGGTAATGCCCGTGCCAAGGGTGGCGTGGAAGGGGCAAACAATATTGTTGAAACCCAGTTTGAATCCCGCTTGCGTTTTGAACCGGTTGAAACGATTGAGCAACTGAATGCGGCGGTCTTTGCCTGGGCTAATGCCTGGAACGCCAATTTGTTGCCCGGCCAGGATAGCCGCTTGCATCGTGCTGGACTGGCCGAACCGGTCGCCCGGCAGGACTTATGGCAACGGATTCGTGCTGAACAGCTGATTTTGCTACCGCCGGTTGATGTTTGTCGCACCTTCATGACCGCCAAAGAAGAAACCCGCAAGGTACGCCCCGACCTGACGATCACCTTCAAACACCCGCAGACCGAGCGCTCTGCCGTGTACAGCTTGCGCGGGCTGGATGGGGTGAGTTCGGGCGATGAAGTAAAAGTGCATGCGATGGTGTTTGGCGACTGTGCGATTCAGGTGTCGGTGGCGATCTACAACGGCGAGGATCGTCTTTATCAGGTTGTGCCGGAGCGTGGCTATGACGACTACGGAGTACCACTGGCCAACGCGGTGATCGGCGAAGAGTACAAGGCGACGCCTCAGACCGCTATCGAACGTGCGGCTACCGCGATGGATGGTCAGGCTTACGCCGGTCTGTCGGCCGATGAAATCAAAGCTGCGCGGGCCAAACGGGCAACACCATTTAATGGCGAACTCAAGGCTCATTCTTATCTGCAAGACATCGAGCTGCCGACTTACCTGCCACGCCGTGGCACCCCGCACGATCTGGCTGCACCCAAGGTTGAGCTGCCACCGCTGTCGCACGTGGAGGCAGCCAAGCAGATCAAGCCGCTGGTCGAGGCTGCTGGCGGTGAATGGACGGTGGAACGCTTCAAATGGCTGGCCCGACGCTTCCCGGCCGGCGTACCCCATGACCAGCTCGACACCATTGTGGCCGAGCTGGCCAGCCCGGTTTCTGCCAGCAGCACACCCCTGCTGCGCCTCCTCAAGACTGCATAAGGAGAGTTGTCATGCTGAATCTCAAAAGCGTCCTGCAAGCGGCAGGATGCAAGCAGGCCGATCTGGCCGGGCACCTCGGCCTGTCGCAGGCCGCCGTGGCCCAGATCGTCAATCACGGCAAATGGCCCAGGAGCCTGGATGAACCGGACCTGCAGGAGCGCATTTGCGATTACCTGCAGGGCCACGGCGCCACCCGGTCCGAGCTGGCCAATGTCTTTGAAGAGGTGGGTGGGTCGCGCGCCAACGCGACCCGCCCGGTCTCCCCGTCGAAACCCACTGAAGAAATCAACCAGGAGGACTCCATGCTACTGCGTAAACAAACGCTGCATCCAGCCACCCGTCGGCACTTTGGCCTGTTCCGCGATCCGTTTTCGGACGACGCGATCCAGTCGCACGAGGACATGTACATCAGTCCGGACATCCGCTACGTCCGCGAGGCCATGCTGCAAACCGCCAAACACGGTGGCCTGCTGGCCGTGGTGGCCGAATCCGGGGCCGGCAAGACCACGCTGATGCGAGACCTGGAAGACCGCATCCTGCGCGAGACCCAGCCGATCCTGCTGATCAAGCCCTACGTGCTGGCGATGGAAGACAACGACCAGAAGGGCAAGACCCTGAAGGCCACCCATATCGCCGAGGCGATCATGGCCGCCGTGGCCCCGCTGGAGAAGCCGAAGAGCAGCCCGGAGGCGCGCTTCGCCCAGTTGCACAAGGCACTGAAGGAAAGCCATGCAGCCGGCTACCGGCATTGTCTGGTCATTGATGAGGCACATTCGTTGCCGCTTCCGACCATCAAGCACCTGAAGCGTTTTTTCGAACTGGAGACGGGGTTCAAAAAGCTGCTGTCGATCATCCTGATCGGCCAGCCGGAGCTGAAGACCAAGCTGTCCGAGCGTGATGCTGCCGTGCGGGAAGTGGTGCAACGCTGCGAGATGGTCGAACTGATGCCATTGAACGGCAGTGGCCTTGATGACTATCTGAAATTCAAGTTCGACCGGATGAACAAGCCGGTGGGCGACATCATCGACGCCAGCGGCATTGATGCCTTGCGCGCGAAGCTGACCCTTGTCAGTTCGCGCCGGGACCGGGAAACCGTTTCGCTGCTGTACCCGCTGGCAATCGGCAACCTGCTGACGGCCTGCATGAATCTGGCGGCCGGGATCGGTGCGCCGGTGGTCAATGCCGATGTGGTCAAGGGGGTGTGAAATGACCGCAATGACCCCCTGCCAGCCGGTTCGTCCGCCGGTCAACGAGCTGATGCTCAATACCACGTTGAAAGCAGCGAGGGCGATTGAGGCCCTGTCCGAAAACGGTTTTACCGTCACGGCCGTCGAGCTGCACAACCCGGCCCATCCGACGATCCGGGTACAGATGTGCCACCGTTGCCGCCGTCTGGTCGAGAACGGTGAAGCAGCCTATTACAGCTTTGGCCGGCTTGATCCTCACGGCCTGTACCGGGAAGGGCAATTCCAGCTGGGCGGCTGCCGTGTCGTCTGGACCGAGCATGGGCACTGAGGGGGACATGATGAGAACCCGCTGCCCTGGCTGCGGCACGACCGTGTCTCTGGATGCCCTGATTGCCCACGATGCAGCCCGCGAGGCTTTGGCAGCTGTCTTCAAGCTGTCCGGTCCGCTCGGCTCGGCGCTGATCCGCTATCTGGCGCTGTTCCGGCCGGAGAGCCGCGAACTGACGATGGATCGCGTGGCCAGATTGCTTGGCGAGGTGCTGCCCGACCTGCAGGCGCAGCGCATCAGCCGCAACGGGCAGACCTTCGAGGCCCCGGCCGAAGCATGGTTGTGGGCAATCGAGCAGGCACTCGTCGCCCGCGATGCCGGCCGCCTGTCCCTGCCGCTGAAGGGGCATGGCTGGCTCTACGAGGTGATCAGCAACTGGCGACCGCAGGGTGGCGCGGTGGCGATCACCGGCGAGCTACGCCAGACCCAGGCCAAGCCGCAGTCGAAGACCCTGTCGGCGATCGCCGCGCTGGAGGATCGCGCTCGTGGTTGAGAAGTGGCTGGAGCGAGAGGTTGCACGCGGGCTGCAAGGGCTTATCGCCCTGCGCCTGCCTGGTGCGCCGGCCGACGACAGCGTGACGCTGACCCTGGACATCTGGCTTGCCGCAATCGAAAGCCAGGCGGTCGCCTGGAACGAACGGCTGGACGCTGAACGCATCCGCCAGGCATTCCGCGCGCTCTATCGCACTTGCGACCGCTGGCCGGCGCCAAAGCACTTCCTGGACAACCTGGGCAATCGTGATCCGCCACCGGCGTTACCCGCACCCCGGATATCCGAGGTCCAGCGGCAGCAGAACATCGCCAGGCTGCACGAGATCACCACGATGCTTGGTAAAAAATTCAGTGAACAAGGAGTAATGGATGGAACAAGCAATCCCGGCAGGCTACTGGCGCGACGCCAAGGGCTGCCTGATTCCCGAGAGCATGATCAAGCCGATCGACAAGGAGCGCGATCGCCTGGTGAACGAGCTGGTCGGCAAGGCACGTAACGTCAGCAACGTGCTGGCCAGATTCAAGGTCGAGGCGTTCGGCGACATTGCTGCCTTCATTGATCTGTCGGCAGAGCAGTACCAGGCCCAGCTCGGCGGCAAGAAGGGCAACCTGACGCTGTATTCGTTCGACGGCAAGTACCGCATCCAGCGTGCGATCCAGGACCGCATCGCCTTCGACGAGCGCCTGCAGGCGGCCCGTGTATTGATCGACGAATGCCTGGCTGACTGGACGGAAGGTGCCAGCCCGGAGCTGCAGGCCATCGTCAATCAGGCATTCGACACCGACAAGGAAGGCCAGATCAACACCGGTCGCGTGCTGTCCCTGCGCCGGCTGGACATCAAGGACGAGCGCTGGCTGCGCGCGATGAACGCGATCGGCGAGGCCGTGCAGGTGGTGGGCAGCAAGTCGTACATACGTGTCTACGAGCGGGTTGGCGATACCGACCATTACCAGCCGATCGCCCTTGATATTGCGGGGGTGTGAGATGCAAGGACTGCTTGATTACGAAAAATGGGCGACCACTACCGTGGCCGAATTGCTCGGCCAGATGGCCGAGATCAATGCCGACGTTGTGAGACTGGTGCTTGGCAAGGATGGCAAAGCAGCGGCTGCCATCGTTCTGGTGCGTGGTGAGGACACACTGCCCTACCTCGAAGCACTGGATGCCAAGGAGCGCGAACTCGAGGACGCCGAGTAAAGCGAAACCGCGCGCATATACATATGTGCGCGGTCTGCCCGGCGTGGTTGCCGGGTACTGATGAGCAGCCAACGATGAACGCAAAGACACAAGACCGCCAACGCCTGATCCGCCTGATCCACGTCGCCAAGCGCGATCTTGCCCTGGATGACGACAGCTACCGTGCCATCCTGCGACGGATTGGAACAAAGGAATCGGCAGCCGATCTGGCCGTTCCAGAACTGGAGAAGGTTCTGGAACACATGAAGCGCAGTGGCTTCAAGGTGCGTTCCAGAAACAGCCGCCTGAGTCTGGCTGCTGATCCGCAGTCGAAGATGATTCGTGGTTTGTGGCTGGAGCTTGCCGGCATGGAGGTGGTCCGCAATCCGTCTGAATCAGCGCTGCGGGCCTTTGTGGTCCGGATGACCGGGATTGACCTGATGAAGTGGCTTTCGACCGAGCAGGCCAGTCAGGTTATCGAGCACCTGAAAGAGTGGCGCGAGCGCGTGATCAGGAGTCGCCGCACCAGGCTGGTCGAGGCCATGCATCTGGCTCTGCCAGCCGGCATTGAGGCGGTTGCAGCCGAGGAAGAACAACTGCGCGATACGGCTGACCGGGTGCTGGGCCGCAGGGCCGGTGTGGGCGACATGACCGAGACCGAGTTTCAGAAGGTACTGCAGCAATGCACCAGGGAGATGACATGAAAGGAAGCAGCTTTAAAAGCAAAGGACCGGAACTGCTGGTTGATCTGGCCGATCATGTCTCCTTTACCTTGGTTGAATTGCTGGCAATGGATCAGGACAAGGCGCGGCAGGTGGGTGTGGAGATTGCCGATCGCATGGCTACGCACTGGGGCGGGCAGAACGTCTATTTCCCGATGGGGCTGTCGTACAGGCTTTCCCGGCGGGACCGGGAGATTTACGATGAGTTCAACGGCACCAACCACAGCGATCTTGCCCGCAAGTATGGCGTGTCTCTTCAGTGGATTTACAAGATCGTGAAGGCTGTCCGGCAGGAAGAGACAGCCCGTCGTCAGGGCGACATGTTCACCTGAACGAAAACGGGCCAAATTTGGCCCGTTCCGGTTTTCCATCTGTTGCAATGTTTTTTCAGTTCAGCCGTCCAGACTCTTCCCATACCATCCCGGCCATTCCCGTTTATCTCTCATATCCCTGTGGGTTTATCTCACACCCCATCAACAGAAATGGCTGGGGGGTGAGGTGCTGAAGCTGTGCCAGGCACGTGGGGATGAGATACGGGCAGTCCTCGCCCCCGAAGGAGATCGCCTGCATGAGGCGGCACAACAGGCTGGCATTGCCGTGTCGCCCTGTGGAAACCGTATCTGCGCCAACGACATTCCGCCGGACACCGACCTGATTCTGGCGGCTCACGCTCATGCCTTCATTGATGCGGGAGCCCGCATGGTCACCCGGCTTGGTGCGCTGGGTTATCACCCCTCATTGCTGCCGCGTCACCGGGGCCGGGAAGCCATCCGCTGGACGCTGCACATGCGGGAACCGGTTGCGGGCGGCACGGTTTACTGGATGGATGACGGCGCAGATACCGGCCCGATTGCGGCACAGGACTGGTGCCATGTCCGGCGGGACGATGATGCAGCCAGTCTCTGGCGACGCGAACTGGCTCCGATGGGCGTCAGGCTGATCAGGCAGGTGTTGGCTGATCTGGACCGGGGGAAAGTGGTCGTCCGCCCTCAGGATGAAACCGTAGCGACATGGGAGCCGGCGTTCACCAGAAAACGCCTCGCATCAGGAGTCAAATCAGGCGCTAATCAAGGAAATTAAGTGGCGCAGGCGCGGTGACAAATATCCCTCGAAAAAGGGACAAAAGCCGCGCCGCGTTACACACTGTCTAAAATTCGGTCTAAAAAGCAAAAGGCCAGCCGTGATTGGCTGGCCTAAGTGCTTGATTCTATTGGTGCCGACTATCCGAATCGAACGGATGACCTACTGATTACAAGTGAGCGGCAGAATCCAGTATTGACGCGGCTTTGGCCTTGATTTTTGCTCCGCAAAATCAATTATTGATGCCTGTAAAAGCATTGATTTTATTGGGGCCAAAAATCTTTTGCGGAGCAAAATTGTCGCATTATCGTGTTGGTCCGACCTTGTCGCCCTTCCTGTCACGAACGTATTGTTCGGTCATTTTTACCGAACTGTGACCAAGCTGCTTCTGCGCTTGGCGAATATCTCCGGCAGACTCCGCCTTGTCAGTTCCCGCTTTTGCTCTAAGGTCACGAAACTGAAATGCGGTGATTGATGAGGCAAGCTCTGGATGCGTTTTGGCGGCCAACTCCCTTGCCTTGTCGAATCGACTTCGCAATGCACCCCTTGTTAGTCCTGATCCATTTTCAGTAATGACCAGATTTATTGATTTTAGTGACAGGATTGATTTTCTTTTAGTTATGCGGTCAATAAGCGTAGCTAATTCACCTTGTATTGTGATGCGCAATTTCTTGCTGGTTTTGTTTTGTTGAATACAAACTTCGCCATTTTTGATGTCACTCTCTGTCAATGCCAGCACGTCAGCTGGCCGTTGACCAGTCAGGTATGCTAAATCCATTGCGTCACGCAGCGCTACATCGCCAGCATTGTAAACAGCTTGATAGACGCTATCTTCAATGTAGATGTCTCGACCTGCCTCAGTAAAACCCTTGACTCCTGTGCATGGGTTTGCCATTGATGTATAACCCCATTCACGCGCTTTGTTCCATATGTGGCTGAGTAAGGCTTTTTCTCTGTTTGCTGCGACAGGAGCATTTTTTCGCATGTCAAGATACATTCTGATATGCATTGGCTCAATTTCATCTAGTGGAGCAGGGATTGGATTACAGAAAAATTCCTGCAATCTGCCAAGCTCTCTCAGATTTTCTCGTTGTGTTTTATCTCCTTTTGTAGGAAGCACATCTTTCATGTACTTCTCAATTGCGTCTTTTAATGTGGGCTTTGCATCGGTAGGTATTTTTGCGACCTCAAGCTCTGCCCATTTTTTTACGGCTAATGGGTAGTCTTCCCCGAGCGGTAATTCTTTTCTAGGTTTTCCTCCTAGATCATAGTAGTAATAGATGCGACCACTACGTTGTTTGCGGGAACGCATACCCTTTGGTAAATTCAGGTTGACTGTTGGTTTGCGCCCCATGATATGTCCTGTTCATTAATTTGTTAGTGCGCTGGTTGCCATTTTTTTGTTGTGGCAATTTCTTTGTTTTGCCGTCCTTCAATTGATGATCTTGTAACAATTGCTCTTCCATTTGCATTGATGCGAAATGGAATAAACATCTGGCGCAGGGCTTCAATTTGCTTTGATTTGAATTTTCGACCTGTTAATAGCGCTACTTCTTCAGGAGTTAGAAATAGGGGGTCTGTATCAACCATGATTTTTCCTTTTTCTATATTCTGCTTTACACCACATGCAAAAAAGAAAGCCGCACGCGGCGGCCGTAAATGACGAAGCCCGCATCAGCGGGCTATTTTGTTTGGTCTTGCTTGGGTGGGGCGGGATATGCCACCTTTGGGATGGTATGTCATGCCGCACCGCCTTCCTGCTCCGGCGCCGCTGCCAGCATTGCGCGGTAGACAAATTGGGCGTGCGTGAAGAACTGAGGGTCTGCCTCTGCCCCGGCTACGATCATTTTCGAAGTCGGCTCAACAGGAACTAGCTTCCAGCCTGGCGGGGAAGAAGGCTGCGGAGCGGCATACAGCAACCTAGTTTCATAGCCAGGCCATTCATCCGGGCATGAAAGAACGTGATAGTGGTGCTCTACAGAGCATGGCAGCCATTTTGATTCGCATGAAAACTTGCACTGCCCGGCCACCGGCTCGGCTTGGTGGTTTTCCTCCGCCATGCCAGCCAAGGTGTCAATGGCTTTTCCTACAAGGTTCATCATCTGGTATGTCGCTCCAGCCGTGGGCACCGGCAACTTGTTTAACCATTTCTGATGTCTTTCCAATAGCGCCACCGTTTCCGCCAGTAGCTG
>RRZU010897797.1_pt1 | contig 22836 bp, 20 predicted proteins | sample 2165561 | NCBI WGS metagenome assembly RRZU01 (sample SAMN10456909, study PRJNA506462) | wastewater metagenome | isolation source: wastewater sludge | place: USA: Moscow, Idaho | reverse complement strand
TGCTGGAGTTTTAAGAGAAAGAATGGCAATTTGCATTCCGAGGTTGGAATCAGCCGCTTGTATGCAAATTTCTCGAAATTGCAATTGCTTGGAATTGCGCTCGCGGTTCAATGGCCGCTTCCGTCATGGACCAGCCAGTGGGTGAAGTATGGCGTCGGGCAGAGGACGGCTAACTGCAGACGTAGCCGCCCCTAAAAATCGAGCTGCCCGAACGGCCGGTAACTCATCAGATACCTGCCACTCGGCCTTGTAGAAGTTCTGCACGCTTCTCAACTTTAGCGGTTATCGGTAACCACCACTTGAACGACGGCAGTTGAATCTCATACGGGATTAGCCAAGGACGTCGTGCCTATAAATATATCTCATGAATATCGGAGAAAAACACCTTGGCGCATGACTGCTCTCTCTTTTGAGGACTGCGTATCACTGTAGCGGAGTGACGACGAAATAGGGAGAATGTTGTCTGAAGTCGGAGTTGTGGGGTGAGTCGGAGTATGTCGTTCAGTCGCCCAGAATAGCTTATATTCATCAGTGAGCACACATTGGAAATACTACACTATAGACTCGGCCAGTAATATCCGTGATTATCGAGTCCGTTATGCACGAAGAAGCCCGCCAATCAAGGCATTAAAGCCATTTCTATTCGCGTGATTCACGGATAAATCTGGCCGGATCAATAGGAGCAGACGATGAACGACATAATCACTGAACACGTAAAGCAGGTGCTGATCCAGCATGTCGGGAGAAGCGAAACCGGCCTTGCGGTCATTGACGCCGATGACCAGTTCCTTTTCTGCAATCCGGCCTTTATGTCTATGTTCGATCTTGGCGAATATTCGCCGATTGGTCGCACGCACGACGAATTCTTGGCCTGGATTTTCGCTCATAGGATCGGGAGTGGGAAAGGAAACGCCACTCTTGATGAGTGGATGGCGCAAATCAACTCGCTCTATCGTAAGCACACGTACCACACGTCCGAAATCGATCTAAAGAACGGTAGATGGGTGCTCGTGGCGCAACAACTGTACAGAAGCGGCAATATAGTCACCGTCTGTACCGACATCACCCGTTCCAAAGAGGCGGAGCTAGCCTTGCGCACGGCCCATGCCGAGCTTGAACGGCTGGCCATGACAGACGAACTGACTGGTGTGCCGAATCGACGCCATTTCCTGTCCCGGTTGGAAAGCGAACGTCAGCGCGCCCTGCGCTATAAGCACCAAGTCTGCATGACGATGCTGGATCTCGATCATTTCAAGCAAGTTAATGACCGCTACGGTCACCCCGCCGGCGACGAGGTGCTCAAGCATTTTGCCGGGCTGTTGCGTGACCACATGCGTTGCGAGGATGTAATTGGTCGGCTTGGCGGCGAAGAGTTCGCCTTGTTGATGCCGGAAACGGAGCCTGCCGGAGCGCAAGCTGTACTGGAGCGCATCCGCCATGAGTTGACGCTGGCGCCGCTAGACCGTATCGCCCCCGGCTTTGCCTATACCTTCTCTGCCGGAGTCGCCGGACTATCGTTGACGAAGCCACCTACGTGCAACCACTGGATACACGAGGCCGATCAGGCACTCTATAGAGCCAAAGAAAGTGGGCGCAATCGAACCGTACTTTTCCAGGCAGAATGAAATTGCCGTCGCTTCATAACGCAATAGAACTGGCGACAAACTCACCATGACTGCGAAGTCAGAAAAATTGAGGCTTTCCGATCCTACGTAGCAAACGCCAACGGAACGGGGGGACATTTCGCGTACGTCGTAGTTTTCCTCAATACCGGCGGGCAAAACGATGCAAGATACGTTCGGTGAAAACGAATCGTATTTCCCCCTATTTGTCTACGCGCCTTATCCAGTTCCAGCGTTCTAGTGCCTGCTCTACACTGTTGCCCGAAGGTCCGTTGGCTGTGCATGTTTTGCAGCTGACCCAAAATGTTGTGTCCAAGTCGATCAGCTCCGGATTTGTGCTGCCGCAGAAGGGACATTCCATCGCTTGCGTCGTAAGCGAAATTCGATTTTCCAATTGAGTCATGTTTCCTCCTGAAAAATTACCAAAATCAATCAGGCCGCTGGGCTGGCGATGCCTGTCCCAGTTCTGGCAGTTCGAACGAACTAGCCCAAGCCATTCCGAGTGACGGCAAGGGCTCCTGTTTTACAATCAAGTCTTCGACAGCAGCGCTCCGACGCAACCAGCGTGCATGACGATATCGCGCTCGCAGTCGTGGATCGCTCAGTACGACACCGATCGTCTCCCCCACCACACGAACCACACCTAGTACCGGCAGCACCAGCATCAAACCAGCGATGCCGGCGACCGCTCCACCGGCGAAGATCATCACTACCGTAACCAGTGGATGTATGTGCAGGTTGCGGCCCACCGTGATGGGCATGTATACAAAATCGTCGAGCAGGCGCACAAAAACAAACAGCACCGCTGCCGAATAGGCCATCGTCGGTGCTCCCGGAAAATCGGTGGCCGCCACCAATACCACCAGCACGCCGCCGAGAATCGACCCGACGTAGGGAATCCAGGCCAGAATGGCGCAAATCAGGCCAAGCGCAAAAGCCGATTGGAAACCCATTAGCGAGAGACCAACCGCCAGCGTCAAGGTGTCGAGTACGGTGAGCATGAGCAGCCCCTGAAAGTAGGCGCGCGAAGTTCGATCTACCTCTCGCAGCAAGGTCAGGGTCTTTTCGAAATAAGCGTTGGGCACTGCGCTGCAGAGGAGGCTTTTGAAGTGGCGGCCGTCACGCAGAAAAAAATAAGCCAAGAAGGGTGCCATCAGCAGCGACGGCATACCGACGGCGATACCCGTGACGATAGGTTCCAAATACTGGACGATACCCATGGATTGGTCGAGACGCCGCGCGACCACGCTGGCCAGATGGGCCCGCGCCAGCGGCGGAAAGTGAGCCTCCAGCGTGCTCAAGGCGTTGTTGAGCAAATGAACGCCGCCCTCAAGATAGCGTGCGACCGATGTCTGCCAGTCGAGGGCGTGGCTCACCACTTGGGGGACAAGCAGAACGGCAGCCCCACCCAGCAGAATCAAGAAGGCCAGCATGACGGTGGTTGCCGCATGGTCGCGGGCGATACCGCGAAAAACCAGCTTCTGAACCAGCGGATAAAGTGCGTAGTAGAGCAACAAGGCCAGCAAGCCGGGTACCACAAGCCAGAGTGTTTTTTCGAAGAGTTGCAGCAGTGCCAGGGTTACGGCGATGATTGCCGCCCAGACCAAGGGAGAAAAACCGTTGCGTAAGTTCTTGTTCATAAATGTCTATGCACTCCGACTACCAAGCTGAGTTCCCTAAGTCGTTGGCCCAAGTGACGAAGAAGTTGGCGGCCAATCTTGTGTGCGACGCGCAGATGGCTGTCCATCAAGCCATTGAAATCGTCGCCGAATAGGACTAATAGCCGGCAGTCGGTGTTGGCACGGGCTTGGGCCGTGCGGATGGAACCATCAAGCAGCCCAAGTTCACCGAAGAACTCACCGGGGCCGAGCCGGGTCAATTGACCATCGTCCGGACGACCTTGGTGGCAAATCGTCACGTCACCGGCAAGCACGAAGTAGATCGTTTGTCCTACTTCGCCTTCATCGAAGATCACTTCACCCGCCAGGTAGTCGCGTTCGTGGAGCAGGTGGCCGACTATGGCAAGTTCCGGCATCGTCAGGTCCGCGAACAGCGATAGGCGCTGCAAGTATTCGTGATTGGGTGGGTAGGTTCGGAGAAACGGCAGTTTGAAAGTCATGGCATCGATCCGGGACAGAAAATGGGCTTGTGTCAACGCTTTTGATAGGCGGCGATTTCGATCGCGATCTCGCCCGCAATGCGCCGCAAGGCTTGCCGCTGGGCAGCGACAAGGGTGGAAGTGTTGGCTGCCGAGTCTGCCAGCGGTTGACGGAAACTGCTACGGCCAACAAAGGTTTTGCCGCCACGCGGTTCGACGCGCCACAGCACGTCGACATCAACGCCTTTGCCGACGACGGCATCCAGCTGTTGGAAGTCAAGCGCGAGCTTGAAATCGACGGCAAAACCCGCGTCCTCGGCTGGCAGAGCGGCGGTGCGGCTCGAATTGAGCAGTTCGCCAAGATCTTTAGCGATGAGACGGGGAATTTCACGCCGTAAGGGTTCCGCCCAGCGATATTGGTCGCTCAACGCCACTTGGTGGCCATCCGAGTGGAGCACCAGCTGAGGTCGGTCGATAAGCTCGGGCACGTTGGCGCGGACGACGGCGATGCCGGGTGTTATCGACGACTTCGCCAGCGGCGGGAGGCCATCGTCAAGCGTAATGTGGCTGGGGAGCGGCGCGCTGGCGCAGGCGCCCAGGGTTGCGAGTGCGGCGATGCACGCCAATCTTGCGGGAAGTTTCATCAGCTTTCCTTCTTTCCGGTCAGGAGAATCTTTGTTCTCGAAATTTTCAGCAGCCAATTGGCTTAATCGAAATCCGATAACCAAATAGCCCGTCGGATGTCACTATTAACAATCGAATTGCGAATACCTAGCCCGCAGATTTGAAGCTCAATGGCGGTCTTGATCGTCTTGCGCAAGTCGCTCCTATCGCGGCCGAACTGGTTTTGATCGACAGGCCACAGTGCGAGCAGGTAAAACGGAGCGGACAGGGCTTTGGCGACTTGCCCTTGATCTAGCTCAGAAAATTCGGCTTCCCGCGCCCCTCCGGCTAACATCTGCTCGATCAGGCGTTGACTTGGCGAAATAATCTGTTGGTAACAATGGGCGGCGAGCTCGGGAATCGTCTGCGCGTCGCTCACGAGGAGTCTCAGTGATGGCGCCATTTCCGGCTCCGAGAGTTTTTCTGCCCAATGCATAAGGACGTATTGCAACAGCGAACCCCACGATTGGCGATTCGTAGCAACAAGATTTTCAATGCGCCTGAACTCAAATGCCGGCACCACGGCTTCTTGCACTACAGCCTTGAATAAGGCCGCCTTGCTGTCGAAATAGAGATAGATTGCCCCCTTCGATACTCCCGCGTCTTCTGCAATGTCATCGATGCGACACCCCGAGAATCCGTAGCGGGCAAATGAGCGAAGAGCGGCTTGCAAAATTTCTTCGGATCGCTGATTTTTTCGACGGCAACGCCCAGTCTTGGGAGCTTCCTGAATCGTCGAGCGATTGGCTTCCATTTCCCTCGTCCTTGTCAGAGTCATTTCAAGATCCGCGCAGTAAATACGGCTGGAAATTTCATTGGCTTGCCTTCTTTCCAATCAGCAGAGCCTGGGGTTGTTGTTCGAGCATATCGGTGAAATTGCGCACGGCAGTAGCGGCGCGCGCCACTTCGCGCAGGGTGTCACGGAGTTCCGTTTGCACTGGCGCGTCACTCGCCAGGACAGCATTTGCGCTGTCGAGCGTTTTCCGCGCATCACGCAGTGTGGGTGCCAGTTCAGGCACCACATCCTGATCGACGTGGGCGATCAGCCGGTCGGTACGCTGCAGTGTGCTGTGCAAGGCGTCGACGACCGCCAGCAGTTGCTCCTGAAGCGAATCGAGGCTGCCCGGCTGGGTGGGCAATTCGGGGGTCGGCAGGTTCCAGTTGATCGCTGCGGCCTTCGTTTTGGCGAAAAAATCGAGGGCGACGTAACGCTGGCCGGTGAGCAGGTTGCCGGTGCGCAGCTGAGCACGGAAACCCTTGCTCACCATGCCGTCGATGATCTGCCGGATCGCCCGCGGCTTAGGGAGTGCGCCCCGTCGGTTCCGCTCCTGGCGAGCAAAGCGTTCAGGATAGAGACTTACCTCGACGGCCATCGCGACATCGTTGCTACCGCGACTGAAATCGATGTCGATTCGCGATACCTCACCGGCTGAAATCCCACGGAAATCCACTGGGGCGCCAACGGTCAGGCCACGTACCGATTCGTTGAAGACCAGAACGTATTTTTCTACGATGCTGTCCGGCTGGCGAAATGCCGTCGTCTGGTCAGCGAAGAGCGTGAATTTTGTTTCGGTCGGCGCTTGGTCGGTGCCCATGTCGCCACCGGCAAAGGCGACGCCGCCGGCGGCCAAGCTCAGCAAAGACTGCATTTCCAGCTTCATGCCGTCGGCGCCCACCGACAGGTCGATGCCGCTGGCGTGCCAGAACCGCGTCGCTGTGGTGACGAAGCGGTCATAAGGCGCATCGACGAAGACGCGGACATCAATACCTCTACCGTCGGTGCGCAAGGTGTAGGCCACAATGCGTCCGACCGGAATGTGGCGGAAATACGCGGGAGAGCCGATATCGAGCGAGCCCAAATCGTCGGCGGAAAGGACAAATTGCCGTCCGGGCATGTCACCAACCACCAACGGCGGTGTTTCCAGCCCGATGAATCGGTGCATGACCTTACTCGATTTGCCAGGATCAAGCGCGATGTAAGCCCCGGAGAGCAAGGTGTTCATTCCCGAAACGCCGCCTGCCGCGAATCGTGGGCGTACTACCCAGAAGCGGCTGTCTTCGACCAGCAGGGGAGCGGCCTGCTTGTCCATTTGCACGGTGGCTTTAACCGAGTGCCGGTCTTCGGCGAGCGCAATAGCGGTGACCGTGCCGATCGACACGTCTTTGTACTTGAGCCTAGTCTTGTTGACTTCGAGCCCATCAGCGGAAGCGAATTGCAACACGATCTCGGGGCCACGCTGAATAACGGCATTAATCGCCAATCCAACGCCGATAAGTACAGCGACCAGCGGCACAATCCAGATCAAATTGATAGGAGAACGCAGGCGGGTTACCAATTTTGCAACGGGAATATCCTGAGTCACGATAAGATTTCCTTGCGTGTAGGGTTGTCGACAGGGTTGTCAATCGCCTCCCAGATCAGGCGCGGATCGAAGGACATAGTTGCCAACATGGAGAGGACAACGACAGCGGCGAAAGCGATAACGCCGACGCCGGGGTCGATAGTTGCCAGCGATCGGGCCTGCACCAGGGCGACGAGAATGGTCACGACGTAAACGTCGAGCATCGACCAGCGACCAATCAGTTCCAAAAGCCGGTACAGTTTGGTTCGTTGCAACGGTTGCTTGCGCGAGTGGCGGTGGACGCTGACCAGCAACACGGTCAGGGACAGCATTTTCAGCAGCGGTACCGCGACACTGGCGATAAAAACGACCGAGGCCAGCACCCAGGAGCCGCTGCTCCAGAGATAGACGACGCCGCTCATGATCGTGTCCTGCTGCGCACCGAACAGCGACCGGGTTTCCATGATCGGTAGCAGGTTGGCAGGCAGGTAGAGCGCATAAGCGGCCATCAGCAGAGCCCAGCTGCGCTGGATACTATCGGGTTTGCGAAAGTGAAGCACCGTGCCGCAACGCTGACAGCTGCGGTCGGAGGCTGGCGAGCCAAGCCGCCCACAGGTGTGGCAAACAGCTTGGCCGATAGCAGCGGCCTGGAGTCCGTTCATCCTCGCGCCGCCTCCCATGCCAGCCACAGATCGCGCGGCTCGATGATGGCGCTGATGCTTGTGAGCAACAGCATCAGCGCGCCAAAACACCCCATAGCGACACCAGGCAGGACGTCAGCCAGATGCGCGAGCTTTACCAATGCGACCAGGATGCCGAAGATGAACACCTCTACCATTGCCCACGGGTGGGCGGCCTGCAACGCCCGAAACACCTGCACGAAGCCGGGTGGCCGCCTACCTAAACTGAGCGGCAGCACTAGCCAGATCACCCCTGCCATTTCCAGGAACGGTATCACCGTCGTCGTTGCTAAAACCAAAATGGAAACTGCCGGCATGTCCGCTTGCCAAAGCTTGATCGCCGCGCCAATGATCGTGGTATCAATGCGCTGCCCCTGAATATTCAGACCGACGACCGGGAAGGCATTAGCAAGGGTAAGTAGTACCAGGCAGGCGCAAGCCAATGCCAAGGTGTTCTCCAGACTATGGCGACTGTGGCGGTAGAGAAGCGCCCCACAGCGGGGGCAGAGGGCGCTGTAATGCGATGCTTCCCGGGCATTCGTCTCACGGACGAGCAAATCGCACTCGTGACACGCTGTGAGAACAAAGCCGTGCTCGGCAGTCATCGTAATTTTATTGGACATGGCACTGCTTCCATCAGTGATGTAGCAACCTAGCGCTGACGCCGACAGTCTCATACCAGATGTGGCTTATCCGGAGTAGCAGATAATTCATCGCTGTATCGCCGATATTCATTTCAACGACAGCGGTGGTGCCGCCAACATTGCCCTCATGGACGACGTGGCATTTTTCCACTTGACCAAAATAGGCCAAGCGGCTTCGGATACGCTCTTCGGTAACATCCGGGTCAAGCCCTTTGATCAGGATCGTTTTCACTGTCAGTGCCCAACTGAGGCGGCGTCGACCGTGCGGGCCGGCTTAGGTGCCAGAGCGATGGCAAAGGCCGAGATGAAGAAGATGACGCCAATGACCATCATCAGTCCATTGGTGGCCAGCATCAGGCTTTGACTCTGCACGGCGTAGTCCAGCAACTCGCGTCCGAACTGCCCGGCTTGAGCCGGCAGGCCCTGGACGATGACGCCCATCTGGCCGGTCGGGTCGACGATACTGGAAAGCTGGTCGTGGGCGATGTAGCGGCGGTCCTGCCAGAAGGTCGTGACCAGGGAGGTGGCGAAGGCCCCGGCAATGGTCCGCACGAAGTTCATCAAGCCGGCCGCCGAAGCCATCTCATGCTCCTCGACCGAGCCCATGGCCAGCCCGGTGATTGGCACGTAGTACATCGGCATCCCCACACCCATAACAAAAATCGGCAGACAGATGGCAAATAGATCCATGTCCGGCGTGGCAACGGCCCGCCACAGCGTGTCGCAGCCCAACCACGCGCAACCGATGAAAATCAGCCAGCGCGGATCGACGCGGTTCGACAGATTGGCCGCAATCGGCGAGAAGATGACCGAGAGGATGCCGCCCCAGGCCACGACGATGCCGGCCCAGGTCGTGGTATAGCCCATGTTCGACTGCAGCCACATCGGCGTCAGCACGTTGAGGCCGAAGAAGCAGCCGAAGGCGAGCGCAAGTACGACCATGCTCGCCGAGAAGCCACGGTGGCGGAAGACGCGCAGATTGACGATCGGATGCTCCTCGGTCAGCTCCCAGATGAGGAAGCTCACGAAGCCGATCACCGCGACGATGGCGAGGATGCAGATCTCTTCGGAGGCAAACCAGTCCTTGTCTTTGCCCTCATCAAGCATGATCTGCAGTGCCCCCACCCAGATCACCAGAAGAATGAAGCCGACCACGTCCATCCGGCTCTTGACCAGCGGGTCCTCATAGCGTCTGATCAGGATCCAGGCGACCAGACTGAAAACCAGGGCCATCGGCACGTTGATGATATAGACCCACGGCCAGCTCCAGTTGTCGCAGATCCAGCCGCCCAGCACCGGGCCGACCACCGGTGCGAGCAGCGAGGTCATCGCCCACAGACCGGTGGCCATCATCGCCTTCTCTTTCGGGAAGATGCGCAGCAGCAGGGTCTGTGAGAGCGCCATGATCGGCCCGCCGGCCATGCCCTGGAAGACGCGCATGACCAGCAGCATGCCCAGCGACGTGGACATGCCGCACATCAGAGAGGAAACGCCGAACATAAACACCGCGATCGAGAACACCTTGACCCCGCCGAAGCGGGCGGTGAGCCAGCCAGTCATGGGCACGGTGATGGCTTCGGCCACCGCGTAGGCGGTGATGATCCAGGTGCCTTGACTGGTGCTGGCGCCGAGCGCCCCGGCCATGTTCGGCTGGGTAACGTTAGCGATCGTCATGTTGAGCACGGCGAGGAAGTTGGACATCGCCAGGACGATGGCCCCCACCATGAGCATCGGGCCCTGCAGGGGGACAGGCTGCTCATGGTGGGCGATTGGAACATTTGACATCATGCTCTCCTGTTCAGGACTTGCTGCGCAGGTCGACCTTCGCGGTCATCGACAGGCCGACCCTTAACGGATTGGCTTGCAATTCAGCCGGGTTGAGGCGTACGCGCACCGGCAGACGCTGTACGACCTTGATCCAGTTGCCAGTGGCGTTCTGTGCCGGGATCAGCGAGAAAGCAGCACCCGTACCCCCGGAAAATCCGTCGATAACGCCGTGATAAACGATTTTTTCGCCGTGCAAATCGCTGGTTAACTCAACCTCGTGACCCGGTCTTACGTCCTTGAGCTGCACTTCCTTGAAGTTGGCGTTGACGTACATTTCCTGCACCGGCACTACCGACAACAGGGGCGCGGAAGGGATGACGCGCTGGCCCAGTTGTAGCTGTCGGCGCGCGATGACGCCGTCAACCGGAGCGCGGACAACCGTGCGACCGAGGTCAACCCTGGTCTTGTCAACGCGCGCCAAGGACTGGGCCTCGGCTGCCAGTGCTGCATCCAGCGCAGCGCGAGCGTTGCTGGCACCGTTTTTGACTTTGGTCACTTCGTCGCCAGAAACCGAGCCAGAGCCAACGAGTGCTTCGCGCCGTTTCAAGTCGATTCCTGCGCGCTCCAGATCCGCCTTGGCTGCGGCAATTTGCGCCCGCGCCCTTGCCAGATCAGCTTCGGCCTGCCGCATCGCCAGTTTGGTGTCGGTGTCGTCGATTACCACCAAAATGTCGTCGCGTTTGACCTTCTGGCTGTCGACGACGCGCACTTCTTTAACCTGGCCGTCGATTTCGGCGGTCACCATGGCGACTTCGGCGGCGGTATAGGCGTTGTCGGTCGTTACGTAGCGGGAACCGACATGATCCCAGTACAGCCATCCGCCACCGCCGGCCGCTGCAATTGTTAAAGCGAGTCCCGTAAACAGGATTCCCCTGTTTTTGCGTTTGTTACTGTTCGATTCGGCGAGGGTGAAAGTGTCGTTTTGCTGGTTCATGGCATTCTCCTGTAATTTCTTGGATTGTTCAGATTGTTCAGTGGGTGGCATCGGACTGGGGGCTCAAGTTGTCGGCACTTTGAAAGCCACCGCCTAGTGCGCGCACTAAGGTCACGTCGAGTACCATGGCGCGGGTTTTGAGGTCAGCCAGCCCCCGTCGAGCCAAGATCAGTTGATCTTCGGCGGACAAGACGTCGAGGTAGGTGGCCAGCTCGCCCTTGTAGCGCATCTTGACAATAGCGTGCGCTTCAGCGGCCGCCGCGACAGCTGCGCGCGCTGAGGCAAGCTCGCTTTCCAATGCTCTCCGGCTGGCCGTCGCATCCGCCACTTCGTGCAGGGCGTTGGATAGCGTTGCGTTGTAGATGGAAACTGCTGCGTCGTACTCGGCGTGGGCCCCGCGCAATTGGCCCTGCAGGCGTTCGGTGTTAAAAATCGGCAGCGAAATTGCGGGGCCGATACTGCCGAATTTGGAGCCCGACTTGCTCAGATCGTCGATACCCAGCGATTGAAGGCCAATGAAAGCCAACAGATTGATGCTCGGATAGAAGCCGGCTTTCTGCTGATCGATGCGTTTGGCTGCCGCTTCGGTACGCATGCGAGCGGCGACGATATCGGGCCGTCGTCCAATAAGATCCAAGGCGAGGTTAGGCGGCAAACCCTCTTTGCTGGCAAAGAATGCCGTCGGGCGCGTGATAGCGAGGCCGCGATCCGGGCCTGCGCCGACGATTGCCGCGATGGCGTTCCTTGTCAGCGCGATGCGTTCATCGGTAGCTCGTAATTCGCCCTCCGCAACTGCTCGTCTTGCTTCAACCTGACGCACATTGGCCAAGTTCTCGAGGCCGAACTCGTTGCGCTGGCGAAACAGCTCTACCGTTTTGGTGCGCAGAGCCAACGCTGCCTCCGCAGTATCCCGTACGGCGAACAAGTGAGTTAGCTCAGCGTAGGCTGAGGCCACCGAGGTCGACAGAATGAGCCGGGTTTGCGCCACTTCTGCCTGTGCAGCTTTTTGCTCAGATAGCGCTGCCGCCAGTGCTGAACGATTCTTCCCCCAAAAATCCAGTTCCCACGAAAAATTCAGCGTCGCCTGGCCATAGTCGTTCCAACCTTGTGGTAACGCCTGGCGCGGTATGAGGTAGTTGTAACTTTGCTTGGCCTGACTAAAGGAGGCGTTGCCACTCACCTCGGGCATGAGCGGTGCGCCTGCCACCTGGGTCATGGCCCCGGCCTGCCGCAATCGAGCCTCGGCAACCGCCAGATTGGGCGAGTCTCGCAAAGCTTCCTCAATCAGGGCGTCGAGTTGAGCATCGCCGTAAGCTTTCCACCATTCATTCTTTGGCCATGTGGCTGCAGGCTCGGCAAATGTTTTCGTGCTTGCCAGTTGATCCATGGTTTTCACTGCAACAGGTTTATCGATGGCTGGCATCGGAGCACAGCCGGCAAGAGCGATCAGACACGCGATCGGCAAGATGCGGGAGCGTGTCGGCGCGGCGAGGGGGGGGAAGTTCTTAGCCATTTGCTTTTTGACCTATAAAATGAACATTACTGTCTAAAAATGAACTAAACAGTACACTTTATAACCTCAGTGTCTTACAATGTCAACCTAAATCGTACTGATTGGTTTGAATTGCGATTTCACATGGAGAGCAAAAAATGAAAACGCGGAGCGGCAAGAAAAGACAGGCCATTCTTGATGCGGCTTATGGCCTTTTTAGTGAAAAAGGGTTTGAGCGGACATCCGTATCGGAAATCTGTGCCCGGGCAGGCGGCTCGAAGGCTACGATTTATAGCTATTTCGCTTCAAAGGAAGAGCTGTTTGTGGAATGCATGTTTTCACTTGCCGAAAACTATTTAGAAGGAACCTTGTGCCAACTGCAAAGTCCAGCCGACAACCTCTTATCGGTATTGCAGGATTTCGGCGAAAGCTTTCTCCGTCTGGCTTGCTCTCCTGAGATGATTTCAGCGAGACGATTGATGATTGCCGAAGCTGATCGCGCAGGCGTTGGCAAACTGCTTTACATGAAACTGCTATGCATCCGTCAGCAAGTAACAACGTTCCTCTCAATGATCATGGCAGAGGGAAAACTGCGTGGCGGGGATGCCGATCTGGCTGCTGGCCAACTCCGAGCCTTGCTGGAAACGGAGCTTTTTGAGCCACTTTTGCTATGCGCGGTGAGTAGCCATCCAGACGATCATGCAATAGCCAAGGCAGCCGAACGTGCGGTCGGAACTTTTCTTAATGCCTATGCACGAGAGGTGCGCTAACACCATGTTCTTAGGGATACACAAGAAGAAGGAACGTCCATATGCGATTTGCGCATAAGTTGGCTGTTCTCCGTGCTTTTCAGAGTCCAAGTTTTAGGCGCATAAAGAAAATCGCTGTGCTCGCGTTTTTGTTTTTGAGTGGCGCACTATTGGCGTTGATCTTTGGAGCATGGACTTATTACGTACGCAGCAACGAAATCGCCGAAGATGTGTTAGCCGCAGTCGAGCACGAAACTGCGATTTTGCAGCCCCGCATCCAGCAATTTGCAGTGGAGCGAAAACTCTCACCCTTAGACGCTGCTCGGGCAGTGTTAGGTGAGCCGCAATCGACATCGCGAATGGCGCAAATTGGACGTTTCCTGTCGGTAGCAATTTGCGAGCCTGATGGTAGCGCAACCCTGTTGTGGCGTGATCCTGATCGTCGTGGTCCTGCGCAAGTTCTTTGCAATCAGCAAGGCACCAGTACACGCCGCTCCTATCAGAACGCCCGTCATGAAGTGCTGCGGCACAACGGGCAAGTGTATATCTCTACTCGTACTCCCATCTTCACCGAGCGAAGACCAGGCGAAAGGGAAGTTCACACAGTTCTTCTCCTATCAGACACTGCGCGAAAAGGTCTTGAACGCGAAGCGATTAACAGCGCATTGTTTGCAGCAATCGTTGCCTTTCTGGCGACCCTGATTATCTATCCGAGCATACTGCTTCTGACTCGTCGAATCAGAAAGCTATCGGATAATCTGCTGCACTCGAATTTGGAGATGACACAGGTGCTCGGTAGCGCCATCGCACAACGCGATAGTGATACGTATGAGCACAACTACCGCGTCAGTTTGTATTCCGTACGACTGGCCGAGCAATTGAATCTGGGGACGGCAGAAATGAGGCGCTTGCTGAAAGGCGCTTTTCTCCATGACATAGGAAAAATCGGAATCCCGGACGGGATTCTCCGCAAGCCGGGCCGCTTGACTGATGATGAGATGAGAATAATGAGAGAACATGTCCCGCTGGGCCTCGACATCATTTGTCGTTCCAGTTGGCTGGCCGACGCTGCAGATGTGGTCGGGTGCCACCACGAACGAATAGATGGCACTGGGTACCCGAAAGGTATTTCCGGGGAAGGGATCCCGTTGTCGGCGAGAATTTTTGCTATTGCTGACGTCTTCGATGCGCTGTGTTCCGAGCGTCCTTACAAGACGGCTCTCCCGGCAGATTCGGCAATCAGCATCATGCGACAGGAATCGGGTAAGCATTTCGATCGAACGCTTTTCGACGTCTTTGAGAACATTGCACTTGATCTGCATGCGCGATACGCAAATCGACGAGCTGATGAACTTAGGACGGAGCTAAACATTGTGCTTTCCGATGCGTTTGCAGTTCGATTTTTTTCGAACAATCTGACGACTTGGACCAGAAACAGCCAATCCTAAAAGGAAAACGTGCTCAAGAAAACCAAGCGCCGAGAATTACTGGCAACCACTGGGTTTAAGTGATCACCAATGTACATTTATGTCTAGTTATGGACTTCCGTGTTAACATTTGACTATATCCAAGCATTTTTCCTGCACCTACGACACTCTTAAGACAAGCATGAATCAAGGGGTTACGGTGCATTTTGTTCAGCAGATATTCAAAAGTCGCCCATGAGCCATCGCAATATTCTCGCACCATCTAAAACGAAGTCATCACCACCTCCATTGACTGCAGCTCAGCGCCGTCTGCATCGTGCAGCTTTGCAACTGTTCGCTGAACGAGATGTCGCTCGCATTAATGCGAGCGAATTGGCCGAGGTGGCCGGTGTGGCGCGAGGTACCGTTTACAACAACCTGTCAGACATGGATGGCCTGTTTTTCCAAGTGGCTGCGCAGCTCAGCGTTGAAATGACCGAACGAATCGAGCGAAGTGCTGGGCAAATACAAGATCCGGCTCAAAAACTGGCAAACGGAATTCGCTATTTTGCAAAGCGTGCGCACGAAGATCCTCAATGGGGACGCTTTATTTGCCGCTTTGCTCTTAGTGCAGCCTCTTTGCAGGAAATTTGGACAGGGCAAATGGTTAAGGATCTCCTCGAAGGGCTAAAAAATGGACGCTATAACTTCCAGCAAGAGCAGCTTGCCTCGGTCGTTTCGCTCATTATGGGCGCTGTACTGGGTTCGGTATTGTTAGTGCTTGAGGGACGCAAAACATGGCGTGATGCGGGATCCGATGCTTCGCAGTTTGTTCTGACCGCAATTGGTGTTTCTCGTGAGGAAGCTCGAATGCTTGCATGTGTCGAACTGCAGGCAATACCCGACGATACGCTCTAATTTGCGCCACCGTGAATAGCGGCACTTGCCCGCCTTAAGGAACTCTACGCCCTGCGCTACTTCGGAAAAGTCGAGGGCTCCATTTTTTGCTGTCTCGGCATTCAATTTGATGATCAGAAAGCGGCCGGAGTTTTTGTAGATTTCATCAGGCCATTGCTGTCGATTGTGTGAACAGGAGGCTAACGTTCGGCGGTTCGGCAGGATCAAGCATCAGCAATCGGCATGCATTATTGAAGCAGTGCTGCAGGTGTTCCACAGCAACTCTGGCCGAACAAAACGCAGCAGTCAGCGTCAAGTAGCTGGCAGGTTTATTCTCAGAAAGCTGCCATTGCCCATGAAAACGACATCAGGCCGTTGAGGGTCGGGAAGTGTCAGCAAGCACTTAACCCCGAACGTCTCTTACAAGTACTTCGCGGACACAGGCATTTCGCTTTCCAACTCCGTATTGCACAAGTCAGCGGGTTTCTAAGATGTGACGGTAGGTCGATTTTCAACCTCGGAATGGAAATGGCCGAAAGAACAAATCTACCGCGAAGACTTCCGAAGGAAGTGCATAGCCGTGAAGAGGCCAAGAAAGCGCGAAGAAATACGCTATTTTAGAAATTCTTCTTCGCCAATATTTGCCTCTTGGCAGCTATGCGGCGGACGTTCTGCTTTAGGTTGAGAGCGGCAACACGCGCAGCTTCCCGGCTTTCAAAAACTTGTTGATGATGCGGTAGATGTCCGGGTCGAACTGCGTTTCGTTGCGGGTTTCCAGTAGCCCATGCAGTGCTGCTTCGTTATGCACCGTGCCCAGATAGCGCCAAAAACTCACCAGATGGAAATCTTCACGCATGCCGAACTCGTCGCGTTCGACCAGCGCTACAGCGCCAGCGTAGGGCCAGTCGCTGCGTTTGAACTTGGCCAGCGCGGTCATCAGACGGGCGCTGTGCAGCGATAAAGGCTCCTTTCCTACGCAGGCGCCACGACAGGTTTTTTGCTTGAACGCCACGCAGGCTTCACCAGCCTTGGCTGTGCCAAGACCAATTTGGCTGTGGCATAAGCGATGCGCTTCAGCCAGCTTGCGTAGAGAATGAACCGCTTCGCGCTGGTTCAGGTACAGGCCAAACAGGTTTTCGGCGCGTGCAAAATCGATATCCCGGGCAAAAACAAGCTGCGGTCGAAAGTCGCCGTCACCATGTTTGATTAGTTGCCAGGCGCACAGATCGTCAGTGGGCTTGCGTGTCGAAGCGGATAGTCCGTGTTCGGCGAGGCGTGCGCCGAGTTCGCCGGCCGCTTCGCGCCACTCGATGCGCCAAGTGTTTCTTGCCAATGCCGTGTCACGATTGGCCGGAGCAAAATGCGACAGTATCTGCTGGCGCAGATTAGTACTGCGTTTGCTCACCAGCAGGCCGCCGTCTTCTCCGTACATGGCGTAAGCGCCCGGTGCTTCCGGCAGGTCGTCGACTATTGCTGGGTCAATCTGTGGCGGCAAATCCGGCCGGCCGACAATGTTGTTTACCGTGTTGCGGATGGCTTCTGCTGGCAACTGTGTATGCCAGTGCTGCCATAGATCCCAGAGCACGCGAGCGTCGGCGAGGGCGCGATGGCGGTCAGCCACGTTGATGCCATGTCGTTTGACCAAGGCATCGAGGCTATGGCGATGGTGCTCGGGAAACAATTTGCGCGACAGCTTGACCGTGCACAGATTCGGTGCGCGAAAATCAATGCCGAGGCGTTTGAATTCATGCTTGAGAAAGGTGTAGTCGAAACGGGCGTTGTGGGCGATGAACAGGCGGCCGCGCAGTTTTTCAAGAACCTGTGAGGCCAGCTGGGCGAAGCTCGGCGCGCTCGCCACCATCGCCGTGTCGATGCCGGTCAGCCCGGTGATGAAATCCGATACCGGCCGGTCGGGGTTGACCAGAGAGCTCCACTCACGAACACCGTCCTGATCGACTTCGACGAAACCGATCTCGATGATACGGTCGTTTGCAAAATTGGCTCCTGTGGTTTCCAGGTCAACGAAAATAAGGGGTTCAGGCGCGAGCAAAGAATTCATTTATTGGGTTAGAGCCTTGGAGTTGAGGGGCAATGGTGAGAGCAGCCAGATCTATTGTTTATCCTGGGGGCCCAATTCGCTGTGATTAGACGGGGTGATGTGTGGATGCTTCGATGAGTGCAAGCGTTTCGGATTGTGGTTGAAATACGACAAATAAATCCGGCTCACCAAGGCGAAGAACATGCCTGCAGAAAGTCCGCACATCAGAATGCCGACCAATCCTTCTATCGGTCCAAGTAACCGCCAAGTCGGAGGCAATACCAGATCGCCGTAGCCGACGGTCGTATAGGTGACGCCCGAGAAATAGAGTGCCGATTCGATGTCGGGCATGCCTCCCTGCCAATAATAAAACGCGCCCCAGACGGCAATTTCGGTGAGGTGGATGAATATCATCAGCAAAGCAGTGCGGATAAGCAACAGGCTGATCTGCCCGAGTCCACTGGTTGGTGAAGTATTTGATCTGGCGAGGACGTCGAGGATAAACGCCAAACCAAAGGCGTGAATAAAGACGGTGATGGCGATTAAACCACAGGCGAAGGGAGCGATTTGGAGCATGCTCATGGCAGTTGCTAAGGACGCGACATGAATGCTATGTCAAGCCGTTCCTGGTCTATAGCGGCTTCGGCGGCAGCCAGGAAGCTGGAGCCGTAGAGTGCATGAGGAAGAGCATGATTTAGTGACATGGCAGTCAGGGGTCAGGGTCAGGGTTTTCGTTTGAGCCGGGCGAACAGCAAAGGCGCAATATTGTCTGCCAGTAGAAGGCCAACGGCCAGGACGGCGCCGATGCTTGCCATGTCGGTCATCAATTGCAGGCCGGCGGTACTGTCCTTTTCGATCAGGGCGTGTACGCCGCGTAAGCCCATGCTGCCGGGGACCAGTGCGATCAGGCCGGGGATTTTGGCCAATATGTCGGGTTGGCCGCTGAGACGGGCGTATAAATGGCCGGCACAGGCGACCGCAAACGCACCGGTAAAGGCGCCGACGATATTGCCGAGAAGGCTGCTGACCAGCGCGTACACGGCCCAGGCGAACAGGCTGCTGCCCACCAGAATATGAACGGAACGCAGCGGAGCCTGCAGTACGCCGAGCAGCGAGACGCCGAGAATGGCGATTGTCGGCCAGATGATCCAGTCAGCGACAGGCGCCAGTGTGCCAACGGTGTGTGTGTGCAGAAGGTTCTGGCTGATATGGGTGCCAATGGTCAGCCCCGCCCCCATCATGAACAACAACACGAAAACGCCTGCTAGCCGCCCGGTGCCCGAAAGCAGATTCTGCGTGGCTAGCTCAGACATGGCGATGGTGAAGGTAAAGCCTGGCAAAAGCAGGACAACGCCAGCGAGCGCGGAAATGAAGATGGTTTGCTGAGGGAGTGCAAGGGCGAGGAGGTGCGCGACAATTGCAGTGCCGGTGCAGAGAATGACAGGCGTCGCGGGTCCCAGCCGGGGAACACGCGCCATTGCCAGAAAGCCACCGACAAACAGCATGCCAATCATGCCGCCGCAAAGGACTTCGGTCCAGCCGCCGCCCAGCAAAACGGCAATCGACCCCGACAATAGAAACCCGAGGGCGACGAAAGACCAGCCAGACCAAAGTGGCGGCGCGTCCATGATCTCCTGGAGCCGGGTTTCGTAGTACTCGAGATTGGACTGAGGGGTGAGCTCCCGGATCAGCTTCTCTAGCGCGATCAAACGCGCCATGTTGTAGTCGTAAAAGCGCAGCCGCTGTACGTCAAGCCGCTTGGTGCCCTGAGCGGTGGTGATGATCAGGGTCAGCATGGTGAGCACGGCAATGCATTCGATATTTACGCCAAAGCGTTGGCCGATGGCATTGAGATTGCGCTCAAGATCATGCGCCGGCATGCCGCTGGTGTGCAGCGCCTGCGCCAGATTGTGCAGAAAAGCGGTCAGCCGGTCGAGTTCTTCCGGCGTCGAAAAAATGCCCTGGGAGCCAATATTCATGCGGCTCTCAGGGCTTTATTCTCCTGCAACGCACGGGGCGTTGCAGGATGTGTTGCCAAACAGCTTAGTCAAGCACATGCGAAACCAGGCCGTCGGCCAGCTTCGGCTCGAACCAGGTCGACTTGGGTGGCATGACTTCGCCGGCGTCGGCAACCGACATCAGCTGGGTCATTTGTGTCGGATACATGGCGAAAGCAATGGCCATTTCACCGTTGTTCACACGACGCTCGAGTTCGGCGAGACCGCGGATGCCGCCGACGAAGTCGATGCGGGTGTCGCGGCGCAGGTCGGCGATGCCGAGGATCGGGCCGAGAACCTGCTCGGAGAGCACCGAAACGTCGAGGCTGCGTACCGGGTCCTTGCTCGGGATGACTTCCGGCTTGAATTCGACGTTGAACCAACGGCCATCGAGATACATGCCAAAGGTGCCGGTGCGCTTCGGCGTGGCTTGGCCACTGGCCGGGGTGATGTTGCAGGACTTGCCCACAGCCTTGAGGACGTCGTCGACCGAGTGGCCGTTGAGGTCACGCACGACGCGGTTGTAGTCCATGATGCGCATCTGGCGGGCGGGGAAGATCACCGAGAGGAAGTATTCGGCGGAATCCGGCTTGCTCTTGCCGCGACGGGCAGCAGCCACGCGCGAGGCAGCAGCGGAGCGGTGGTGGCCGTCAGCGATGTAGAGGCTGGGCATAGCGTCGATCACGGCGGTGATGCGCGAAACGGTGTCGGCATCGTTGATCAGCCAGACGGTGTGGCGGATACCGTCATCGGCGGTCACGTCGGCGATCGGCGTACCAGCAGTAGCGCTGGCCACCAGGCGCTCGGCTTCGTCACTGTCAGCGTGGGCCAGCAGCACCGGGCCGGTTTGCGCGTTGAGCGCTTCGATCTGGCGAACGCGGTCGTCTTCTTTGTCCGGACGGGTGAATTCGTGTTTGCGGATGCGGTTGGTGTCGTAATCGGCAACCGAAGCGGCGGCGATCAGGCCAGTTTGCGTGTGCGAGCCCATGACCAGACGGTAGGCGTAGTAGCAGGGGGTCTTGTCGCGGAACAACACGCCGGCATCGATCAGCTTCTTGAGGTTTTCGGCCGACTTGGCATAAACCTCGGGCGCGTAATGGTCGACTTCCGGCGGCAGGTCGATTTCGGCCTTGGAGATGTGCAGGAAGGAGTAGGGCTTGCCGGCAGCGCGTTGGCGAGCTTCATCGCTGGAAAGAACGTCATAGGGAGGTGCAGCGACGGCGGCGGCATCTTCCGTGCGCGGACGCAGGCCGGTAAATGGGCGGATCATTGTGCGGGTGGTAGTCAATTACATCTCCTTTGAAGTTGACGACTAGAGTGGACAAAAGGCAATTCAAGCACCGGGAAATATTGGCCACAAAAGGGCAATTATCTCAATTTTTGCGATAACTCCGTACTCTTTGTGTCTCAGTGATCTCTGATGTTGAAAGCGGTTTCTTAACGCAAATTCGCGCGAACTCGTGCGAACTTGCGTTTGGGCAAAGAAATTAGCGCAGATGCTGCGCGGCGTCGAGCAGCATTCTTTCGGTGGTTTCCCAGTCGATGCAGGCATCGGTGACCGAGCAACCGTATTTTAATTGTTTCATATCGGAAGGGATCGGTTGATTACCGTCGACCAGATTCGATTCGATCATTACGCCGACCAGCGAGCGGCTGCCCATGCGGATCTGGTTGACTACGTCGGCCATGACCAGCGGCTGCAGATCAGGGTTCTTGTAGCTGTTGGCATGCGAGCAATCGACGACGATGTTGGCTGGCAGACCGGCTTTGAGCAGGGCTTGCTGCGCCATGCGCACGCTGACCGTATCGTAGTTCGGGCGGCCGTCGCCGCCGCGCAGGACAAGGTGGCCGTAGCGGTTGCCGCGCGTGCGGACGATGGAGGTGCGCCCCTGGCCGTTGATCCCCAGAAAACTGTGCGGCCGCGAAGCCGAAAGAATGGCGTTAACGGCAATGGCGACGTCGCCGTTGGTGCCGTTCTTGAAGCCGACCGGCGTTGACAGGCCCGAGGAAATTTCGCGGTGCGTTTGCGACTCGGTGGTGCGTGCGCCGATGGCCGTCCACGCGATCAGGTCGCCGAGGTATTGCGGGGAGATCGGGTCGAGCGCTTCGGTCGCCGCGGGTAGACCGATTTCGGCCACGTCGAGCAGGAACTTCCGGGCGCGCTCCATGCCGACATCGACCTGAAAGGAATCGTCCATCAGCGGGTCGTTGATGTAACCCTTCCAGCCGGTGGTGGTGCGCGGCTTTTCAAAATACACGCGCATGACGACGAGCATGGTGTCGCTCACCTTGTCGGCCAGCACCTTGAGGCGGCGCGCGTAATCGAGGCCAGCTTCCGGGTCGTGGATCGAGCACGGGCCGACGACAACGAATATGCGCGGGTCCTTGCGGTCGAGGATGTTGCGTAGCGCCTCACGCCCTTGCATCACGGTAGCGACGGCAGCTTTCGAGAGCGGCACGCGGGCATGGATGTCTTCGGGCGAGGGCATCGGGTCGAATTCGAGAACGTTGACGTTTTCGATATCGGGCGTGTTCTGGTTGGTTTTGTCCGGGTGGTTCATGGTTTGAGTTGCCTTATCAGTTCTTTGACGGCGCCCACGCGGTCGGCAAGCGTCGGCGAGTGTCGTTTCAACGATAGTTTATCCTGTCCGGCCAGTTTGTAGTTCCGGTCCTTCTGGATCAGGGTGATGATGCGGATCGGTTCGATCGGCGGATTGGCTTCAAACTGCAGCAGAATCTGTTCGGCCGTGGCATCCACCTTGACGATGCCCAGTGGCTTGCAGAGCAGGCGTAGGCGATGGCTGTCGAGCAGCGATTGGGCCTGCGGCGGCAGTTCGCCAAAGCGGTCGATCAATTCTTCCTGCATGTCGGCGATTTCGTCGAGCGCGTTGCAGTTGGCCAGGCGTTTGTACAGCGTCAGCCGGTCATGCACGTCCGGTGCGTAATCGTTGGGCAGCAACGCCGGCGTGTGCAGGTTGATTTCGGTGGCGATGCCCAGCGGCTGCAGCAGATCGGGTTCCTTGCCTTGCTTGAGCGCGGCGACGGCGCGGTTGAGCATTTCGGTAAAGAGATTGAAGCCGACTTCCTGCATTTCGCCCGACTGGTTTTCGCCCAGCACTTCGCCGGCGCCGCGAATTTCCAGATCGTGCATGGCCAGATAGAAGCCGGCGCCGAGTTCGTCCATCGCCTGAATGGCTTCCAGCCGTTGTTTGGCCTGCTTGGTCAGCCCGGAGTCTTCGCCGGAGCCGCCCTGCGTGAGCAGGTAGGCGTAGGCCTGATGGTGCGAACGCCCGACGCGACCGCGCAACTGGTGCAACTGCGCGAGGCCGAACTTGTCGGCGCGGTTGATGATGATGGTGTTGGCGTGCGGGTTGTCGATGCCGGTTTCGATGATCGTCGTGCACAACAGCAGGTTCGAGCGTTGGCCGGTGAAGTCGCGCATCACGC
>RRZU010728052.1_pt1 | contig 22837 bp, 21 predicted proteins | sample 2165561 | NCBI WGS metagenome assembly RRZU01 (sample SAMN10456909, study PRJNA506462) | wastewater metagenome | isolation source: wastewater sludge | place: USA: Moscow, Idaho | reverse complement strand
AAGAGTTGCATATAGCTATTAACGGTATTGCGCGAAATACCAAGAGTTGTTCCAATTGCGCGATTACTCTTACCGTCTAAATGCAGAGTAATAATCTGTTTTAAATCCATGGGATCAAGTGTATTGGCCATATCGCTTTTGGGGGCGATATAGGAGTTTTTTCTTGATCTTTCAAAGTGGCACAAAACGAACCGCTACCGATTAACCTTTTGCAAAGGTGGCACAAAACGAACCGCGGCTCTTTAGCTTTTTACAAAAGTGGCACTATTTGAACCGAAATTTATTAATCGCTCAAGACCTACAATGGCACTATTTGAACCGAAATCGCTGGCACTATTACTCCGAAATGGTTGGCACTATTTGAACCGAAATAGCCAATTGGGGAAGAGATCGATGTTTGAATGCTAATAACTGGTTTAATTTTTGTAGCTATTGGGTCATTGTGTATGACTTAATCTTAATTGTTAAAGCTGATAATCGAAAAAACTATAGCCATGAATTTACACAAAACCCAGACCGTAAAAGAGATTATCCAAGAGCGTGATAGCATCCTAAATAAACTGATGGATGAACTTGCAACACAAGAAGAGTTGTTACTTCATGTGATGAATCAATCCAATGAAGCAGAGCAGAAAGCCTTTGAGAAAATATCTTTCACGATTGACATGACGCTAGGCCAGATTGATATAGTCAAATCTTATTACGAAAAGGCAATTTTAAACGCCGCAAAAACCACGTCCAAAGTTATAGTTGATACAGAGTATCGTAATTTATTGGATCAAATCGGGTTGAACTAGTATTAATTGTAACAGATATCCAAACTCCATAAAGAGATTATTCTAAACATAAGGTAAAACGGTTATTTCTATATTTAGCCGAAAAAGCCAACCATCAATGGTTTAAATTTATAAATACCGACCAAATAACACTTGGTACAGGGAATCGAATGATAACCGAAAAGGGTGTTTACGTACCCAAATATCAAATTTCAGTACCTAAAGAGTTAACCGAATTATTATTTCAGCCAACTGGAAAGCACAGGTAAATTTCCACATCTAATATTAAAGGATTTCCCAGGTATTCAATGAAAATTACTGAATATTCAGAAGTTGAAAAATAGTAATCTCAAAATCATGAGTAGCTGGTGATAGCACAAGGAATTATTATGAATTGAGATTAAGTTTCTCCTATAGAATTAAAAATAACGCAATCAAAAAGTGCTTTATAATGCGCTTTGTATTGAAAATTAAAACACAATACAATTATATGCATATAAAAGTGCATTATATAGCTCTTTACGTTGTTCTTTTAAATAATATTTGTATTTTTACATAAAAAAGAGCTATATAATGCACGTTGAAGAATTAATTAAAACCGTAAAAGAGCGCAGGGAGTCTTTACAAGTCACTCAAGAAACCTTAGCACAACTATCAGGTGTTGGCTTAAGAACATTGAAACAGTTTGAAAGTGGCAAAGGAAATCCAACGCTTCAAACGCTTCAAAAGATAGCTGATGTATTGGGTCTTGAAGTTAGTTTGAAACTTAAAAATGTATCTAGCAACAAATGAGAAGCGCAAAAATATTATATAAAAATGAGGAAGCGGGTCTCTTAACTCAAAATGATGATGGTGCATTCACTTTCAGTTATAATGATGTTTGGATGACAGATAACAGTAAACCTGCTATCAGTCTCACTTTGCCTAAACATGAAAGAGAGTTTCATTCTAAATTCTTATTTCCATTCTTCTACAATATGCTTCCTGAAGGCTCAAATAAACAAGTGGCCTGCAAGCTTAACAGAATCGACTTTACCGATTACTTCGGGTTGCTTATGACTACTGCAAAGTATGATAGTATCGGAGCTATTCGAGTAGTTAAAATTGATTAGAAGCAAGTTTATTTCGACTTTAAACATCTTACAATGACAAATGAAATAAAATATTGTCCAGGTACTTTAGCAACTGGGTTTAGTACATATAGCAGAGCATGTTTGAATCGTGTTTTTCAGGGAAAAGCAGTATCTCATCTGTTACCTTATGATTCACCTGCATCTAATACTGAAACCGATGAGCTTTTTGATCAAAACAGAAGACGCATATCAATTTCAGGCGTGCAAGAAAAATTCTCTGTATTACTTGAGAAGAATAAGTTGCGACTTGTAAATGAAGGGGAGCGTGGAACATATATTTTAAAACCGATTCCTAGTTTTGGCAAAAATCCCGATCAAATGCCAGCCAACGAACATCTTACAATGCAAATTGCTCGTCAGATATATGGAATTGAAACCGCTGAGAATGCACTGATATTTTTCAAAAACGGCGCACCTGCATATATCACAAAGCGCTTCGATGTAAAGGAGGATGGCACAAAGTTGGCACAAGATGATTTTGCATCCCTTGCAGGAAGAATGCCACAAACTCATGGCGAACATTATAAGTATTTAGGAAATTACTTGGAGTTGTTTCAATTAATGCATACACATCTAACTACATACAAACTAGAGGCACCTAAGCTTTTAAAATTGCTCGTTTTTAATTATTTGTTCTCAAATGGCGATGCACACTTTAAAAACTTTTCCATTTTAGAAACTCCAATGGGTGATTATAGGTTGAGTCCGGCTTATGACCTCCTAAATAGTAGAATTCATGTTGACGATAAATATTTTGCATTGAATGACGGATTACTACCAAGAAATTTAGCTCAAGGAAAGATTAACATGCAATTTCTAAAATTGGCAGAGAATGCTGGAATCAGTGAAAAGATCTTTAATGATATTATGAAACTTATGGTATCTAAATCGGACCTAGTGGAAAAGTTGGTAACTGCCTCATTTCTTAACGAATCTACTAAAAGAAACTATTGGCAGTCGTATAATGGGCGTTTGAAACAATTGACGAAGGAGTGATTTTTCAGCTAGAATAGGATTAAAATACTCACCACCTTGTTCTTAGATGTGTTATATGCCTCTATAAATAATTGCAATTAAGAAACCTTTCAAGAAAATATTTAATACATTTGCATTACTGTAATGCTCATTACAGTAATGTATATTACAGTAATATTATAATAATAGTTATTAAAACAGATCTATTATGAAGTTTTACAACCGTGAAAGAGAGATTAAGCTATTGCAATCAATAAGGTTGCAATCAAACACTACTGCTCAAATGACCGTAGTTGTAGGACGTAGAAGGATTGGCAAAACGAGTCTGCTCAAAAAGGCTCTAATGGAAGATAATTGTGTCTATCTGTTTGTGGCTAAAAAAAGCGAAATACTGCTTTGCGCTGAGTTTATCGAGGCCATTGAAAATAGTTTAAATGTTAAGGTTTTTGGTACGATAACCCATTTCAAGGATATATTTGCTTATTTAATGAATCTATCGAAAACAAGAAGCTTTACGGTTATTATAGATGAATTCCAGGAGTTCTCATCCATAAATCCATCGGTGTACAGCGAGATGCAAAACGTATGGGATTCAAACAAAGAGCTTAGTAAGATCAATCTAGTTTTTTGCGGCTCTATATATTCGTTAATGAAACGCATTTTTGAAAACTCTAAAGAGCCTTTGTTTGCCAGAGCAACGGAACGTATTCACCTGAAACCCTTTAGCGTAAACACGTTACAAGAAATCATAAAGGATAATAAACCTAATTATTCCAACGAAGATTTTCTGGCATTTTATATGATTACGGGTGGTGTGGCAAAATACGTGGAGCAACTGGTTAATAAAAATGCCTTTAGTTTAGAGGATATTTTAAATGAGGTATTTCGCGAGAATTCACTCTTCTTAGAAGAAGGCAAAAACGTTTTAATAGAAGAGTTTGGTAAAGAGTATGCTATCTATTTCTCTATCCTTTCACTTATTGCAAATGGTAAAACTTCACGTTCTGAGATTGAATCTATTCTGGAGATAACCATTGGCGGATATCTTGAACGATTAGAGATTGATTTTAACATTATTAGAAAAGTGCGCCCAGTACTAACTAAATCAGGTAGTCGAAATATTAAATATCGCTTAGAGGACAACTTTCTCAACTTCTGGTTTCGATTTGTATATAAGTACAAAAGTGCCATTGAAATTGGCAACTACTTATATGTCAAGACAATTATACAACGAGACTATTCCGTATTCAGCGGATTAACCTTAGAGAAGTATTTTATTGAGCGAATGAAGGAATCCAATAATTACTCTGAAATTGGCACCTATTGGGAGAAGGGCAATATGAACGAAATAGACATTGTTGCCATCAACGAATTGGATAAAAGAGTTGTTATTGCCGAGGTTAAACGCAATAAAGAGAAGATAAGTCAGGATATATTAAAGGAAAAATCGAAGAAACTGCTAGAGCAATTTAAGGGATATGAAATTGAATTTAAATCGCTTTCATTGGATGATATGTAATGGGTTATTTTTTAAATGTCTTAGGAATTCTAAATCAAAATCGATTCTTTTAAGACTCTTAAATCTTCCGAAAAAACACTCCAAATGATGGCAAATTTACATTGGGGGTACAAAGTGAAATAACCGCTATAATCACTTGAATTCCAACATCAAATATGTTGCCTCCAGCTCCACGAACAGAGAATCAAAAACAATCGAAAGCCGTCTAAATGAGAAATTTAGGTGGCTTTTGTTGCTTAAATTAATAAACTACAATTAACTATATCCATTAATTAAGAAAAAATAAACTTGGATACAAGCATTCTTAATTACCAGACTTAATGGACATAGATGTATTTTTGTAACTGCCGCCCAAAAAACAGGATTTAACATTACAAATACACAAGCTAATTACAAACCTGTCATAGAAAATTTTGCAAAATCTCTTCCCGAAAATATCCAAGTAATTCAAAACTTTGATCAAGCAGACAACGTCAACAAAAGAATCGAAGGGCTTGGAATTGACTTTTTAATTGCAATTCTACTTGTTTCAATAACACTTCTTCCACTGGGTATTAGAGCTGCTTCTGTGGTAATGATATCAATTCCTCTATCCCTACTTATTGGTGTTACACTTCTGCACTATTTAGGATTTAACCTTAATCAATTAAGCATCGTTGGTTTTGTAGTGGCATTAGGGCTATTGGTCGAAGACAGTATTGTGGTAGTCGAAAATATTGAACGCTGGATGCGAGATGGATATACCCGTCTGGAAACGACCATTCAAGGGACTAAACAAATTGGAGTGGCAGTTATTGGTTGTACAGCAACACTGATGATCGCATTTTTCCCCTTAATCCTTATGCCTGAAGCCTCAGGCGATTTTATCAGAAGCCTTCCAATGGCTGTTGTAACCACGGTTTTTGCATCATTAATTGTGGCATTTACAGTTATTCCTTTCTTCTGTAATATCCTACTTCATAAAAAATACGCTAAAGACAATGAAGGGAAACTCCTTTTTAGATTTCTAAAAAATTCTATCAATAAAGTCTATGCACCAGTACTTGACAAATCGCTAAGAAAACCAATTATATCAATTGGTATAGCCGTTTTGCTATTTATTGGCTCTCTAATGCTAATTCCAATAGTAGGTTTTAGCCTATTTCCTCCATCTGAAAAACCTCAATTTCTAATTAACGTTGTAACACCACTGCAATCTAATTTAACACATACAAATAAAATTGCATTAGATATCGAAAACGTGCTGCATGAGATGCCAGATATCAAATATTTCTCAACCAATGTTGGAAAAGGGAATCCAATGATTTACTATAACCAAATGCAAGAGAATGAGAGAACGGATTACGCACAAATATTTGTTCAACTTGATGAAAACACCTCTTCTACAAAAAAAATGGAGGTAATTGATGCATTACGTATTAAATTTAAAAAGTTTGATGGCGTTAAAATTGAAGTGAAAAACTTCGAACAGGGACCATCTATTCTTGCTCCTGTTGAAGTCAAATTATACGGAGAAAATCTTGATACCTTAAGCGTTTTAGCTGATCGAGTACAAACAATGCTCAAAAATACCGAAGGCACAATGTATATCGACAATCCGTTATCTAACAAAAAAACGGATTTGAGAGTAAAGATCAACAAAGAAAAGGCTCAAATGTATGGAATAATGAGTTCCGATATCTACCGTAATATTAGAATGGTGGTAGCTGGACTCAATATGGGGAACATCTCAACAGACAATGACGATGATTTTGAACTAATCATCACAGCTCCTAAAGGCGAACAAGCAACACTTGATATATTCGACAACTTACACATTAACAACTATCAAGGTAAATCAATCCCAATAAAACAAATTGCAACACTTGAACTTGAATCATCCCCGGTATCAATAAGACATCAAAACAAAACACGCATGACCTCAGTGTCTGCCTTTGTTCAAAAAGGATTTCTTAACGTTCAAGTTAATAATGTTGTAGTTAAAAAGATGGAACAATTAAAACTTCCTCAAGGCTACAATTACAAAATGGGAGGTGAATTAGAGTCAAGGGAAGAGTCATTTGGAGGATTTGGAACGGTAATTATAATAACAATCTTCCTTTTCCTTGCCATACTCATACTTGAATTCAAGACATTTAAAAGTACATTAATAGTACTATCTGTAATACCGCTTGGAATTATAGGTGCACTTGTGGCATTAGCACTTACCAATAATTCGATGTCATTTGTTGCAAACATCGGACTAATAGCTCTTGCTGGTATCGAAGTGAAAAACTCCATTCTCTTAGTCGATTTCACCAATCAACTAAGAGCCGAAGGGAAATCATTAGAATTTGCCATCCGAGAAGCTGGCGAGATTAGATTTCTTCCAATTGTTCTAACAACACTCACCGCAATTTTCGGACTGCTTCCTATTGCGATATCATCAAACCCATTAATTTCTCCATTAGCAATTGTTATTATCGGAGGTTTAATAAGCTCAACAATATTATCTAGAATTGTTACTCCTGTACTCTACAAATTGCTTCCTCCGCAAGTGCAGGTTCTAAACATCGAAACCGATCAGGCAAAGAAAATTGAAGGGTAATTTATTTACATATTGATGTGAAGACAATTTTTCACATTTCACTAGCCATCCTATTTCAAAAGGGTGGCTAGTCTCTTTTTATATTCTTACTCCAATTCTCAAGATAGAGATACGATTCTGGACCCAAATTAAATAATAGATCTAAAACCGACAAATTTGCAGTAAATCCAAAACGATTCTGAAAAACCTGCCAGTAGGGTGTTTGTGAATATGTATCAGCCTCCTTTTTGCTCTCAGCAAAACTTCTCAAATCATCAAACTCACAATCAAATGTAGTAAAATCCACAACTTGCTTTGAGGTCGAAAAATCAATAAGTTTTAAAATGATTGCCAATAAATCTCTATTATAGTCGAATAAAAATACATACCTATTATGATAAAATGGGGCAAATTCATCTTCGTAATACTCAAAAAAAGGTGAGGATTTGTAAGCCGAGACAATCGATCGCCAATGCACTTGTTGCCATCTTGTATCGTAGGCAATCTTAGCATCTTTAATACGAATTCCAAGACTATGACCATTTACAATGGGAATTGTAAGTGCCTGAATACCGTTTGCGCCTACAATATGGGCTCTGTTTCTAAAGCTTTGTTTTTGATAATGCTCTACTCCATCAATCATCAAATCGCTATAATGAGCTATTGATCTCATTACTGCCACAGATGGCAAATAAAGTGTTGTTAATAGACAATTTTTGTGTTCCATTTAAATCTATTGTAAACTATTTAAGAAAGAGCGCTTTAAACCCTTTTCATCCCTTCTCTCTAGAACAAACGAGGCAACACCAATAATGTGATTTGACGGAACAAAACCCCAATAGCGACTATCAAATGAGTGCCCTCGATTATCACCCATCACCCAATAATAATCTTGTTGAATCTCATACTTTGTTGTAAGTGTTCCATTAATATATATACGACCATCTCGCTCAACTAACAGATTATCTTCATAAACAGAGATTATTCGCTTATAAAATGGTAGAGTATAACTATTAACGTCAACAACTTGCCCCTTTTTAGGTACTACTATGGACCCAATATTGTCTGCGTTAAAATGGTAAATTTCGGTTGTAAATGGAAAAACCAATTTATCGGGCAACGCTGCATGTAATACATTGGGAGTTAGGAGCGTATCAATTCCAAGCGACGAAAAATTATATGGAAATGGCAAATCGACAAATGCCTTTCCGTTATTATAAACAATATTACAACCAGAAAGCTGATTAAGAATTCTATAATCTTTTATTGAATCGAACTCATAAACACGCAAAACAGAAGGCGCTACCTCAACAGCTGATCCATTTACATGCAGGTCACCTCTTCTTAAAGAGATCGTATCACCAGCTAACCCAACGATGCGTTTTAAATACCTAGCCCTATCTGAAACAGACTGATACTTAAGCCTTCGCGATTTAGCAATTTCATTTCCTCGTAATCGACGAATATAGAGGTAGTTATCCTGACCATTATCGACAAAACAGCTATCTCCTTCAGGATAGTTAAATGCTATAATATCACCTCGCTTGAGTGAGCCAAAACCACCAATTCGAATACACATTGATGCACTCTCTTCAAATAATCTTGCACCAATAACAGATTTCGATACAACAACCACATCACCTCTGCCCAAATTGGGTGACATCGATACCGAAGGAACAGTATAAATCTCAAAAAAGAGGGCGAATACATTTTGAATAACAAGTGCAGACAAGACTAGAGCCACAATCCACTCAAAAGCCTTGAATAGGACTCTATTTGCCTTTGCTCTAAGAATTCCAACAATGGTTGAAATAAAGCTAAATTTTAAAGATAAGAGCGCTACTATAGAAACTCCAATTAGCACATACGACTCATTTAAAAGAGCGACTGTAAGACTAAGAAGAGATAAGATAACAATAAGAATTCTTGAACGATTAAATTTATCCATCTATACCAATAAAAATGCCTTACTCCTCTCACAAGGAATAAGGCAATATTAGTTTATACTATACTATTCTGTTTTAACAAAAGTAAAAAAGCGATCCCAACGAATATTAAAAGGGAAAGACTTATCAGCATCTAACGATAACCACACCAATATTGGTTTTCCAACAATATGATCTTCTGGCACAAAACCCCAATATCTACTATCTGCCGATTGGTGTCTATTATCACCCAACATAAAATAGTAATTCATTTTAAAGGTATAACTTGTTGTCTCTTTTCCGTTAATGAAGATGACACCATTTTTTACTTCCAACTTGTTGCCTTCATAGGCCGTAATTATGCGATCATAAAGCATGATATTCTTCATATCGAGTGTTACAGTAGCCCCAGCTTTTGGCACCCACAGTGGCCCATAATTATCTCTACTCCAAGGATATGAACGACTCTGCGGAAACACACTTGGAGAACCAGATGAATCACGAGGTGTCGTAACCAAGGTAACACTCTTGATAAATGACATCTGTTTAATCATATCAACCTTCTCTTGGGTTAGAGCCAGTGTATAATTTGGTTCATATCCAATCCCATCTCGATCTGCCTGAGACATCTCGATACGATCCAAAAAATCAGAATTTAGCGGTGTTCCATCTGTAATTACGCTATAGTAGTGTTGCAGATATTTAGGCTTATTAACTGCCTTTCCATCAATCAAAATCTGATTATCGCGAATTTCAAATGTATCCCCAGGCAATGCAACACAACGCTTCACATAATTATCTCTACGATCAACAGGGCGGTACACGACTTCACCATAGAAATTACTATTTCGCTTTACAACTTCACGTCCTAATCCACTCACAAATTGCTTAACCTCAAACTCATTGGTAAACTTCTTACCAAAAGCCAAATTCGGGTTCTGATTTAGATAATTACTACCCTCTCCTAATATTATCGAATAGAAATCGGGATTTGGCACATTAAATGCCACCGTATCTCCAGCTGGAAAGTTAAATACAACAATATCGCCCCTCTTAACGTCTCCAAAACCAGCTAATCTCTTATAATCCCAATTAGGCCACTCAAAATAAGATTTTGTATTAGTTATGGGAAAAGTATTTTGAACTAATGGAAATCCTATTGGAGTATTGGGCATACGTGGGCCATAGCTCATCTTACTTACAAAAAGATGATCTCCAACTAATAACGATTTCTCTAAAGATGATGTTGGAATCTTATAGTTTTGAAAGAAGAAGAGATTGATGAAATAAACAGCAACCAATGCAAACAAAATGGCGTCTATCCAACTAGCTACACCCGTTAAAGGTTTACCATCCTTTGTGTTCTTCCAAAACTCCCAAGGCACCTTTTTGGTAAAATAGATATCAAAAACAATAGGTAAACCTAGGAGTAACCAATAGTTACCAATCCAAATAACCATCGCTAAGGCAACAATTAGTGCTGCACCACCCCTTATCCAAGTTTTCTGTGGAAAGTCAAAATATTTCTTCATTATAATCTCTTAAGTACAAAAACTATTTGAATGTAAATCTATTTAAACGCAAACATCGTTTAAATCGTATTAAAGCAGAAAATTATTTCAGTTGAAGTAAATCATTCATTCCTAAAAACCCCTTATTCGTTTTAGTAAATTCAGCCGCCAAAACAGCACCAAGCGCAAATCCTTCACGAGATTTTGCACTATGATGAATCACAATCTCATCCACCGCCGATTCATATTTAATGGTATGTATCCCTGGCACTGCCCCTTCACGCACGGCTTCTATTGGCAACTGACTATCAGACTGAGACTCACCCAATACCCACTCAGAAACAGCACTATTATTCTCAATAATACCTTCTGCAAGAGTAATTGCTGTTCCACTTGGTGCGTCCAGCTTTTGAGTATGATGAACCTCCACCATTGACGCCTTATAACCTTCGCGTCCCGACATCAACTTTGCCAAATAGCTATTAACCGCAAAAAAAATATTTACTCCCAGACTGAAGTTTGAAGCATAAAAAAAAGTCTGACCATTTTCAGCACACGCCTTTTTTATCTCAGGTAACTTATCTAACCAGCCTGTTGTACCTGAAACCACAGGAACATTAGCCGCAAAACACTTCTTATAATTATCGTAAGCCACATGAGGCACGGTAAATTCTATAGCCACGTCTGCCGATTTAAAAGCCGCAGATTCAAACGTATCTTCACTACTCACATCGATACGAGCAACAATGGTATGACCACGCTCAAGGGCAATTCGCTCAATTTCGCGCCCCATTTTTCCATACCCAACTAATGCAATTTTCATCTATTTTCTTGTTAAAACGTTAAGTGCGACAAAGATAAAAAAAAGGAGACCAAAACATGGTCTCCTTTCAATAAAATGAAAATATCTTAATTATTTTCCAGCTTGCATTGCAAGTTTCACAACCGCTTTAAAAGCATCGTTATGATTTACTGCTAAATCAGCTAAAACTTTACGATTGATTTCGATATTTTGCTTAGCCATTAAACCGATAAGTTTAGAATATGAAACACCTTCTAAACGTGCAGCGGCATTAATACGTTGAATCCAAAGCGCACGGAATAAACCTTTTTTCTTCTTTCTGTCACGATACGCATAACCCATACCCTTTTCGTAGGTATTCTTTGCAACCGTCCAAACATTTTTTCTTCTTCCGAAGTAACCACGAGTGGCTTTTAATACTTTTTTTCTTCTTGCTCTCGAAGCGACAGCGTTTACTGATCTTGGCATTTTTTAAATTTTAGAATGTTAGCGTCCCTTATTGGATCTTAAAGCTATAACACTCGGTTTAACAATAATTCTAAAGTATCCTTAAAGGACTACTTCATGTTAAGCATTAACTTAACGTTGTTCTCATCAGCAGGGCTAACTAAACCAGCATAAGTTAGATTTCTCTTTCTTTTGGTCGACTTTTTTGTCAAAATGTGACTTTTAAAAGCGTGCTTCCTTTTGATTTTTCCTGATCCGGTGATGGTGAATCTTTTCTTCGCCCCGGAATTCGTTTTCATCTTTGGCATTTTATCTATCGTATTTAATTAATGGATACTACTTTTTCTTCTTAGGAGATACAAAAAGAGTCATGCGTCGTCCTTCAAGCTTTGGCATCTGGTCAACTTTACCAACCTCTTCCAAATCATTGGCAAAACGCAACAACAAAATCTCACCTTGGTCTTTAAATACAATCGCTCTACCCGAAAATAGAACTGTTGCCTTAACTTTTGAGCCTGCAGTTAAAAACTTAATGGCATGATTTAACTTGAAATTATAATCATGGTCATCGGTGTTGGGTCCAAAGCGTAACTCTTTGATCTCGGTTTGAACCGATTTAGACTTTAACTCCTTTGACTTACGTTTCTTGTCGAAAAGATATTTGCTAAAATCAACAATCAAACAAACTGGTGGCTCTGCATTTGGAGAAATCTCAACTAGGTCTAAATCCAACTCATCAGCCATTTTTAATGCCTCTGCAATTGGGTATATTCCCGGATTTTCAATATTTGAACCACCTACACGAACCATTGGAACGCGTATTTGATTATTAATTCTCTCCTTTGGCGCATCTTTACTAACCATTGGACCTCTTCTTGGACTAATTATAGCTGTATCCTCCTAAAAATATGTTGTTACTAATTCTCACTCTTAATCTCTGAAAGCATATTTGCAACCTCCTCATTAATGAATTTTGCAAAGCCCTCTATTGTCATAGTCCCTTTGTCTCCGTCGCCTTGTTTACGCACGGCCACTTCACCAAGTTCTTCCTCTTTTTCGCCCACAATGAGCAGATAAGGTACACGTTTCATCTCGTTATCGCGTATCTTCTTGCCTATCTTCTCATTACGCTCGTCAATTTCGGCACGAATATCGTACTTTTTCAGAATATTTAAAACATTTTGAGCATAATTATTATATTTTTCGCTAATTGGTAATATAATCGCTTGCTCAGGTGTTAACCATAACGGAAATTTACCAGCTGTATGTTCGATCAAAACAGCCACAAAACGCTCCATCGAACCAAAAGGTGCTCGGTGAATCATAACTGGACGATGTTTTAAGTTATCGCTTCCAACATACTCCAATTCAAAACGTTCAGGCAAATTGTAATCTACTTGTATGGTTCCTAATTGCCATTTTCTTCCAATAGCATCTCTTACCATAAAGTCAAGCTTTGGACCATAAAAAGCAGCTTCTCCTAATTCAGTAGTTGTTTTCAACCCTTTTTCAGCACATGCCTCAATTATAGCACTTTCAGCTCTCTCCCAGTTCTCATCTGATCCAATATACTTTTCAGCATTGTTAGGATCTCTCAAAGATATTTGTGCAGTAAAATCCTTAAAATCAAGAGTTTTAAAGATATACAAAATAATATCAATTACCTTCTTAAATTCATCTTTAATCTGATCTGGACGACAGAAAAGATGTGCATCGTCTTGAGTAAACCCTCTAACACGAGTTAAACCGTGCAACTCACCGCTTTGTTCATAACGATAAACTGTTCCAAACTCGGCATAACGAAGAGGTAAATCTTTGTATGAACGAGGTTTAAACTTATATATTTCACAATGATGCGGACAATTCATTGGTTTAAGCAGAAACTCTTCACCCTCAGCTGGTGTATTAATGGGCTGAAACGAATCTTTACCATATTTTGCATAGTGACCTGAGGTCATATACAACTCCTTGTTTCCAATGTGCGGCGTAATTACTTGCTCGTAACCATACTCCACTTGTACTTGCTTTAAGAAGCGCTCCAAACGATCGCGAAGTTTAGCTCCCTTAGGCAACCACATTGGTAAACCCATACCCACTTTTTGTGAAAACATAAACAACTCGAGCTCTTTTCCAAGCTTGCGATGATCACGTTTTTGCGCCTCCTCTAAAAGCACCAGATACTCTTCTAAAAGCTTTTGCTTAGGAAAAGTCACACCATAAATACGGGTCAACTGCTTACGCTTTTCATCACCTCGCCAATAAGCACCAGCAACACTTAAAAGTTTAACAGCCTTAATATTCTCAGTATTAGGCAAGTGAGGGCCTCTACACAAATCGGTAAAGTTACCTTGCTTATAAAGAGTTATCGAACCATCCGTTAAGTCGGAAATGAGTTCAACTTTATAATTCTCATCTTTTGAAGCAAACATTTTAAGCGACTCCTCCTTTGAAATTTCGGTACGAACGTACTCGTTTTTCTGGCGAGCCAACTCAATCATTTTTTGTTCAATCTTAGGCAAATCGGCATCCTTGATGGTCTCATCACCAAAATCTATATCGTAATAAAAACCATTTTCAATAGCAGGACCTATACCAAACTTGCTCTTAGGATAAAGAGCCTGAACTGCTTCGGCTAAAAGGTGCGCAGAGGAGTGCCAAAACGCATGTTTTCCCTCCTCGTCATCCCACTTATGTAAGCGTATTGATGCATCAGACTGAATAGGTCGCGTCGAATCCCACACTTGATCGTTAACCGTTACAGCCAAAATATCTTTGGCTAATTGCGGACTCAGGCTTCTAGCAATATCAAGACCAGTAACCCCAGCCTCGAACTCACGAACACTACTATCAGGAAATGTAATCTTTATCATCATTAAAAATGTTTCACTTAAAAAACGTGCAAAGATAGCACAATATTAAAAGACACGCAACAGAAAAATTAAAAAAAGAGAGCCACTTTTCAATTAGAAAAGTTTATGATCGCATAACAAAACTGAAGGGACTAAATCTCATTCGAGATATCGTATCTATTTCTATCCGTGGAATTTCGGGAAATAAGTTCGCCTAAAAAACCAGCCAAAAAAAGCTGTGTTCCTAGAATCATGGCAACCAATGCTACATAAAACAATGGATTTGTGGTTATTAGAGGTGCTCTTAAGTTGTTATATACCATGTAGAGTTTGTGTGCCCCCATTGCACTAGATGCCAAAAAGCCAACCAAAAACATGAGTAACCCGAGGGAGCCAAAAAAGTGCATTGGGCGCTTACCAAACATCGAGATAAACATAATACTCAGTAAATCCAGAGGCCCATTAATGAATCGTTCCATCCCAAACTTTGTAACACCATATTTACGTTTCTGATGTATGACTACTTTTTCGCCAATCTTCGTAAATCCAGCCTTTTTGGCCATGTAAGGAATATATCGATGCATCTCGCCATAAACTTCGATACTCTTAATCACATCACGCTTGTATGCTTTTAGGCCGCAGTTAAAATCATGCAATTTTATACCACTTAGAGCTCGCACTGAGGCGTTATATAACTTAGTGGGGATTGTTTTTGAAAGCGGATCAAAACGCTGTTTCTTCCACCCCGAAACTAAATCAAAACCCTCCTCTTTAATCATTCGATAAAGTTCAGGTATTTCGCTAGGATTGTCTTGCAAATCCGCATCCATCGTAATAACAACCTCTCCTTGCGCTTTAGCAAATCCGCTATATAAGGCAGCCGATTTACCATAATTTCGTCGAAATTGCACCCCCTTGATCGTACTATTCTTTTTTGAGAGCATCTCAACAACACCCCATGAGTTGTCACGACTACCATCATCCACTAAAATAACTTCATATGAAATTGCCATTGAATTGACAACCTCTTCAATAAGAGCGATCAACTCAGGTAAAGACTCCTCCTCATTGTAAAGAGGGATAACTATTGATAAATTCATACTATTTTTTTGATGGTACAATGCAAAAACAATTAAAACTCGCTCTTTTCAATATCTTCATTCGGGAATAGTGGCTTAACTTTTCGAATGAACCAGCCAAAAATTAACATTGAAAGAAATGCATTAAAGGAGTATTGAACGATTGCCATAATTACTCCAACCACATCAATCCCTTTAGCAACCTGCTCTTTGATTGTATTAAACTGCAAAATCACTGCATCAATTTCTGACTGCTTTGATTTAGCAAACTCTAGAAAAGAGACCACTTTAAGTGAGAGTGTGTTGAAAAATCGAATCTGAAAATCTGATCCAACCAGCTGCAAGAAAAGTAAATTACCGAACACATAAATTGCACCGCCAAAGAACCCAACAAAGAGACTAAACTGCAGTATCTCAGGCATTGTAATGTAACCACCTAACTCCTTATCGCGATAAACTTTAGTAATATAATAAAGCCCCACAAACCAAGGAAGTGTTGAGAACAGCAAATAAATAAATAGTATTTGCCCCAGCCCAAAATCATCTGGATTGATAAAAAAGAACAATCCCAAAGCCGTTACGGAGATTAAGGCTCCAAAAATAGCACCATATTTCATAAAATTATGAAATAGCAACTTAAGATCAACCATAGATGTAAAAATAACATTTTAAAAACCTGTACAAAAATAAAAAAAAAGCTATAGAATTCGCATGAATCAAAAGATTCTGAAAAATTACAGTAAATCAAAGGGTTGTACTATAAATTACATATCAATTAAATATGAAATATATTTGTTTGGCATGAATAAAGAGTCAGGAATTAGCACCATAATAGATTTAAACTTCTATTTTTGTCAAACCAAAATGGTTAATATAATTATATATATATGAAAAACAGAGACATCTCAAGACTTCTATTTTTAATTCTCATAGTTGCAATAAGTTCAAATGGCTTTGCAAAGAAGAAGATTTCGGGTCAAATATCACTATCTGGTGCATTTGCACTCTACCCTATGGCCGTTGTTTGGGCCGAAGAGTTTAAGAAGGAAAACCCTGATGTAAAGATCGATATATCGGCTGGTGGTGCAGGAAAAGGAATCACAGATGTGCTTAACAACATGGTTGACATTGCCATGGTATCTCGAGAAATAAGCGACAGCGAAGCAGCAAAAGGGGCTTATAAAATTGGCGTGGCAAGAGATGCCGTTGTTGCTACCATCTCCTCACAAAATCCATTTCTATCAGATATCTTGGCAACAGGACTTTCTAATAGCGGAGCAAAAGCCCTTTGGATTGATGGCACAGCCAAGACCTTTAAAGATGCTTTCAAAATAAACAAAAGTGCCCCACTCCACCTCTACACTCGCTCCGACGCTTGTGGTGCTGCCGAAGTGTGGGCAAAATATCTTGGATCTAATAAAAAACAGGAAGATCTACTTGGGAATGGAGTATTTGGCGATCCAGGTTTGGCCTTAGCTATCAAAAACGACAAAATTGGCATTGGATTTAACAATATTGCCTATGTATATGATCTAAAAACAAAAAAACCAATCTCAGGCGTAACTGTTTTACCATTAGATATTAATGAAAACGGCAAAATTGATAAAGAGGAGAATTTTTACGGCGATTTAGACCAACTAACCGATGCGATAGAAAAAAACAAGTATCCATCGCCCCCTTCAAGAGAGCTTTACTTTGTAACTAAAGGGGCTCCTGCCGATGGAGGGGTGGCAGCAGAATTCATCAAATGGGTATTAACCGATGGCCAAAAATTTGTGAAGCGCAATGGGTATGTAAATGTTGAAAAAGAGTCACTTAAAAAAACAATAGATAGCCTAACCATCAAAGGAGAAACAACAAAAAAACATAAAAAAACGAAACAATAGATGGCAGGTTACCGCATCCTTAAAGATAGCATTGCAAAACACACAATGCTCATATTGACGATCATTTGCATACTTATTCTTTTTTCTATTGGACTAGGACTTTTAGTAAAATCACTTCCAATACTGAAAGAGAAGAGCTTAATGGAGCTTTTAACAACATCAAACTGGCGTCCATCTAAAGGTGAATTTGGATTCTTAGCCTATATACTTAGTACACTTTATGTTACAGGGATTGCGATCTTTCTTGCACTGCCAGTTTCTTTGATGTCGGCCATATATATTAGCGAATATGCCTCTAAAACCATTCGTCGCTTTTTCAATCCAGTAATAGATCTTTTATCTGGTATTCCACCAGTTATATATGGAGTTTGGGGTACGCTCACCATTGTGCCATTGATAAGCGAAGTGCTTGCTCCACATTTTGTAGATTTCTCTACTGGATATAGTGTATTAGCAGCAGGTGTTGTCTTGGCAGTTATGATCACACCATTAATCGTAAGTATATTACTTGAGGTTTTTGATGCAGTTCCTAAAGAGATGCGCGAAGCCTCTCTTTCAATTGGAGCCACCAAATGGCAAACCATCAAAAAAGTAGTTTTAAAGAAAGCCTTTCCTGGAATCGTTGCAGCCATTGTACTTGCAATTTCAAGAGCTTTTGGCGAAACCATTGCCGTGTTAATGGTGGCGGGTAATTACACCGAAATTCCGAAGAGTGTGTTTGACGCTTGCTACCCTCTTCCGGCTTTAATTGCCAATAATTACGGAGAGATGATGTCGATGCCCGAATACGAATCGGCGTTAATGCTTGCGGCCTTTTTGCTCTTTTTAATAATTGTAATATTTAACGCTCTATCGCGCTGGATATTAGCCGAAATAGACAAACGCTATCACTAATAAAATCATTTATGAATATTAGAAAAATTGAAGAGAAGATCTTTAAAACACTCGGAATTCTCTCCACCATACTAATTCTTTCGATGTTGCTCTATATTCTTTACGTAATTGTGCGTAAAGGGCTACCATCACTCACTTGGTCGATGATTTCTGAGATTCCAACAGGAGGCTTCTATTTGGGCAAAGAGGGTGGAATTCTTAACGCTATCCTAGGTTCACTTTACGTGATTACAGGTGCTATCGCCTTTTCGTTTATCATTAGCGTTCCTGTTGTGATGTATTTAAATTTCACTCTGAAAAAAGGTTCAAAATTTGCCAATATGGCACGATTGACATTTGATGTTCTTTTTGGAATTCCATCCATCGTATATGGAGCTTTTGGTTTTACATTGATGATATTTTTTGGATTAAAAACCTCATTATTAGCAGGTATCATAACTATAGGACTACTTGTTTTGCCCGTGATGATTCGAGCCATTGATGAAGTTGCTGGCACTATTCCTAAAACACTAATTGAGGCACCAAAAGCATTAGGAGCAACAAACTACGAGACACTAAAAGTACTTTTTAAGCAATTATTACCAGGAATTAGCACGGCAACCCTTCTTGCCATAGGTAGAGGAATTGGCGATGCCGCTACGGTCTTATTCACAGCAGGTTACACAGACAGTATTCCAAACAGTTTAGGCCAACCTGCGGCAACTCTTCCACTCGCAATTTTCTTTCAACTTGGAAGCCCTGTTGAAGAGGTACAAAATAGAGCATATGCTGCAGCGCTGATCTTGACTATCATCATTTTATTATTAAGTTTTGCAGCTCGCTTCTTGAGCCGTACACTATCAAAAAACAAAGTCTAATTAAATCAGATTTAATTACCATGTATATAGACGACATTAAAACTCACATAGTAGTAGAAGATTTGAATGTTTACATTCACGACAACCACATTCTTAAAAACGTAAGAATGGTGATTCCTGACAAGAGTATCACTTGTATTATTGGACCTTCTGGATGTGGCAAAACGACTCTTTTACGCACATTTAATCGCATGCACGACGACTCGGCCGAAGTGCGAGTTGAAGGGAGAGTTTTGGTTGACAATGAAAACCTTTACGACAAAGATGTAGAGGTTACTCATATTCGCAAAAAAATGGGTCTTCTGGCTCAACGTCCATGTCCTCTACCGATGTCTATTTTCGATAACGTTGTTTATGGCGCACGTATTCATGGCATAAAAAACAAGAGCGAACTAGCCAAAATTGCGGAGACTCAACTTACTTCTGTTGGATTATGGGACGAGGTGAAAGATCGTTTAAAAACACCGGCAACAAGACTTAGTATTGGACAGCAACAGAGACTCTGTTTGGCTCGTGGATTAGCTGTTGGTCCAGAGATCATACTAGGAGATGAAGCAACCTCGGCGCTCGATCCAATTGCTTCTAGACGTGTTGAAGAGCTTTTTGTAGAACTTAAAAAGGATTACTCCATTATTTTAGTAACCCACACACTCCGACAAGCCCGAAGAATAGCTGATTATGTAGCGTTTATGTACATGGGAGAGCTTATAGAATTTGGCCCAACTGAGGAGATCTTTAATAATCCAAAAGAGAAATTAACTCAAGAGTATATTTCAGGATCATTTAGTTAAAACTCCACGATTTAGATATAAAAAAAGAGGCAATTGCCTCTTTTTTTATATCATATAAGAACCTTCTAACTATTTTTATTCATTTCGTTATAAAACTCCTCGTTTGTTTTGGCGCTTCCTAATCGTTCAACCAAGAAAGTCATTGATTCAACTGGTGTCATATCAGCCAGATAGTTACGTAAAATCCAGTTACGACTAATATTTTCACGGTCAATTAATAAATCATCTCGACGAGTGCTTGATAGGTTAACATCAACAGCAGGGAATATTCGTTTGTTCGATAATTTACGATCAAGTTGAAGTTCCATGTTACCTGTACCTTTAAACTCTTCGAAAATCACCTCATCCATCTTAGAACCAGTCTCGGTTAATGCAGTCGCTAAAATGGTTAATGAACCACCATGCTCAATATTACGAGCAGCCCCAAAGAATCGTTTTGGTTTGTGAAGCGCATTTGCATCTACCCCACCCGATAGAACTTTTCCAGAGGCTGGAGAGACTGTATTATAAGCTCTTGCCAAACGCGTTATAGAATCGAGCAAAATTACAACATCATGCCCACATTCAACCATTCGCTTCGCCTTTTCGAGGACAATATTGGCAATTTTAACGTGCTTTTCAGCAGGCTCGTCAAACGTAGATGAAACAACCTCGGCATTACAACTGCGTTGCATATCGGTTACCTCCTCAGGACGTTCATCTATTAATAAAATTATCATATACACCTCGGGATGATTAGCCGCAATTGCATTAGCTATATCCTTAAGCAACATTGTTTTACCAGTTTTTGGTTGAGCTACGATTAAGCCACGTTGCCCCTTTCCAATTGGAGCAAACATATCCACAACACGAACCGAAAGAGGAACTCGATGGCCAGTTGTTAGATCAAATTTTTGGTTAGGGAAAATTGGTAAAAGATGGTCGAATGGCACTCTATCTCGCACATATCCTGGATCGCGACCATTTATTAATGAAATTTTAGTGAGGGGAAAATATTTCTCACTCTCACGAGGAGGACGTATGAATCCTTCTACTGTATCACCAGTTTTTAATCCAAAAAGCTTTATTTGTGATTGTGATACATAAATATCGTCGGGTGAAGGAAAATAGTTAAAATCGGCAGATCTTAAAAAGCCATATCCCTCTGTAATTTCAAGTACTCCTGTAGCTTTCACTATTCCTTCAAAATCGTATTGGCGCTCTTCACGACGCGGTTCATTACGCTTTTGAAAAGGCTCGCGTGGAGTACGATCTGGGCGGTCTGGACGCTCTGGGCGGTCTGGACGACTAGGTGCAGGGGCAACTACTGGCATCTCATTTTCAGCCCCCTCAACGGCCTCAGCTTTCACCTCGGGCTCCACACTCTTCATGATTGGATTACCTTCGGCATCAAACTCTATGGAGGCTCCCACTAACTGAGCAATGGTCTTGGTTTCGGTAGGTTGGGGATCTTCGGTAAATTCAAAGGTTGTATTTAACATTGCATCACCCTCTTCATCTTTCACCACATTTTGCTGCGGTGCACGAGGTTTGAATTCACGAGATTCTCTATTCGGTTTAACAGCACCCTCATTCTTATCGCGTTTCTGATAAGGTCGCTTCTCTATATTTTGCTGATCGTTTGTTTTAAGAGATTTATCTTCACGCTTGGGACGTCCAACTCTATTGGGTTGCCCTCCTTCATTGGACGGGATAGGCTGCTCAATAATACGACTTGGCGAAACAACATCAATTGGAAGAATGCCCTGTTCAATCTCATTATTTTCAACAGCTTTTGGCGCATTGCTCTCTCCTCCATCTTTCGAATGTAAACGAGGACGGAGTTTCTTCTCCTTCTTCTCTTTAACACCCTCTGTTTCGAGAATCTTATCAACTAAATTTTCGGAATTAAAAGATTGTGGATTTTCAATATTTAGAGCCGATGCAATTGCAACCATCTCATCAAAAGATTTTTGCAAGAGAGACTCTTTGTCGTTCTTAATTGACATGTAATTGGATGATTATTAATTAGAAACAATTGATATGAAAAGGAGGGGGAAGTGTATTAACCCCTCAGAGGAATTTGTGCCAAAGATATAAAAAAATAATAGTTCAACAAATAAAAAAGACTATTCTGCTAAAATTGGGATGGTAACATAAAAGGTTGATCCTTTTCCTTTTTGACTCTCTACCCAAATATCGCCTCCATGTCGGAGAATAAAGTCTTTACATAGCAAAAGTCCCAAGCCTGTACCTTTTTCATGATGTGTTCCATCAGAGCTATAAGGGCGATTGTTAAGCGCTAAAGCGATTTGATCGGCATCCATACCCACCCCTTGATCGGAAACACTAAACAGATATAAATTCTCTTTTAAAACGACTTTAAGAATTATTGATCCGTTTGAATAGGAGAATTTTATGGCATTCGAAATGAGATTACGAATAATAGTACTCATCATATTTTTATCGCATCGCAAATGGAGTTCGCTCGGAGAGTCAACAACAAACGTAATCTCCTTTTTCTCCATGGTGTTTCGCACAAGCTCATGCACCTCCTTAATGATTCTATTAACATCCACCAACTCGGGATAAAAAGTATTCCGACCCAATTGCGAATTGGACCAATCTAAAAGATTATTTAGTAATGAAAACACCGATTCGGCCGAGGATTGAATGATACCACTATATTGCAGAGTACCCTCATAATCACGCTCCTCAGCAGCCGAAGTTAAAAGTTGCATAAAACCTAACAAGGTATTAAATGGCGAGCGTAAATCGTGTGCAATGAGCGAGAAGAGGTTAGTTTTCATCTCAACAGCCTCTTTTAAGGCAATTTCTATATGTCGTT
>RRZU011345762.1_pt1 | contig 22840 bp, 23 predicted proteins | sample 2165561 | NCBI WGS metagenome assembly RRZU01 (sample SAMN10456909, study PRJNA506462) | wastewater metagenome | isolation source: wastewater sludge | place: USA: Moscow, Idaho | reverse complement strand
TTACAAGGCTTACACCGACGACAGCCTGTTCCGGTTCTATGCCTCGGTGATCGAAAAGGTGGCCGATGACCGGCTGCGGGTGATCCTGTATCACATCCCGATGCTGACCGGCGTGCCGATCAGCCATGGCCTGATCGCCCGGCTGATCGCGGCCTTTCCCGATACCGTCGTCGGCATCAAGGCCAGCGACGGCAAGATCGAGAACATGCACGCGATTTCCGCGCTGTTTCCCGGTTTCTCGGTGCTGGCGGGGGCCGACCCCCTGCTGCTGCCGGTGTTGCAGGGCGGCGGCGCGGGCTGCATCACCGCGACCTCGAACCTTGTCGCGCGGGAATTGCGTTTCGTCTTTGACCACTGGCAGGACCCCGCCCGCGCGGCCGAGGTGAAGGCGGCGCAGGACACCATCGTGGCGTGGCGCAACCTGACCAACAGTTTCGTCCAGTTGCCGACCGTCAAGACCATGCTGGCCCGGCGCCGCGACGACATGGGCTGGCTGAACATCCACCCGCCATTCTCGCCCCTGTCGCAGGCCGAGGCCGCGCAGGTCTGGTCGGCAATGGCCGCATTGGAAGGAGCCGCCGCATGAGCCTTGCGCGCATCATCACCCTGTATCAGCCGCGCCGGCTGGAAATCGGCGCCAACTCGGCCGCCCGGGTGGGCGAATGGGCCACGGACGCCGCCCGCATCCTGGTGCTGGCGACGCCGATCACCGCCGGTTTCACCGACCGGCTTGGCCTCTCGGGCCATGTCACCGTCTTCGACGCCATCCCGGGCGAGCCCGACATCGCCACCCTTGATGCCGCCATGGCCGCTGCCCGCGCCGCGCGCCCCGATCTGGTGGTCGGTCTGGGCGGCGGCTCGGTTCTGGATGTCGCGAAGCTGGTTGCCGCGATGTGGCACGGCGACCAGACGCTGGCCGACGTGGCCGGTCCGAACCGCATTGCCGGGCGCCGCACGCGGCTGGCGCAGGTGCCGACCACCGCCGGCACCGGCTCGGAGGCGGGCATCCGCGCGCTGATCACCGATCCGGGCAAGGGCAACAAGATCGCCGTCGAAAGCCCGCATCTGATCGCCGATCTGGCGGTCCTGGACCCGGTGCTGACCTTCTCGGTTCCGCCTGCGGTGACTGCGGCGACCGGCATTGACGCCATGGCCCATTGCGTCGAGGCCTTCACCAACAGAAACGCCCATCCGGTCATCGACGGCTATGCCCGCATGGGGATCGATCTTGTCGGCAGATACCTTGCCCGCGCGGTTGCCGATGGCGCCGATACCGAGGCGCGCGAGGGGATGATGCTGGCCTCATACTATGGCGGCATCTGTCTTGGCCCGGTGAATACCGCCGCCGGGCACGCGCTGGCCTATCCGCTGGGCACGCTTCTGAACCTGCCGCACGGGCTGGCCAATGCCATCATCTTTCCCCATGTGCTGGCCTATAACGAAAGCGTCGCGCCGGAAAAAACCGCCGAGGTCGCCGCCGCTCTGGGCTTGGGCGCGGGCGAATTGCTGGCGCAGGCGCATGGCTTTTGCGCCGGCCTTGGGGTCGAGATGCGGCTGGCGCGCCATGGCGCGACCGAGGAACAGCTTGCCCGCTTTGCCCAGGACGCCCACGCCATCCGCCGCCTGATGGACAATAATCCCCGCGACATGTCGGTGGCCGATGTGCTGGCCATCTATCGCGCCGCCTTCTGATGCGGGCGGCGGGGCAGCGGGTCGCACTGGTCTCGGGCGTCAGTTCGGGGATCGGGCGGCAGATCGCGCAGGCGTTGCTGGCACAGGGCTGGCAGGTGATCGGCCTAAGCCGCCGTGCGCCCGAACCGGGCCATCCGAACCTGCGCCATATCGCCGTCGATCTGTCCGACGCCAAGGCGCTGGAGACGGCGCTGGCCGGCATCGGTCCGCTGGACGCCATCGTCCACGCGGCGGGCGTCTTGCGTGTCGGCACCGTCGGCGCCCTTGATCCGGCGAATGGCGAAGCCATGTGGCGCCTGCATGTCATGGCGGCCGAGCGGATCGTGAACACCCTTGTCCCCGGGCTGGCCGATGGCGGCCGGATCGTGCTGATCGGCAGTCGCACCGCCGCGGGCTCTGCCGGGCGCTCGCAATATGCGGCGACCAAGGCGGCGCTGGTCGGCATGGCGCGGTCATGGGCGATCGAACTGGCGCCGCGTGGCATCTGCGTCAATGTCGTAGCCCCCGCGGCGACGGATACGCCGATGCTGAAGGATCCCGCCCGTGCCGGCGTGCAGTCGAAACTGCCGCCGATGGGCCGGCTGGTGCAGCCCGACGAGGTTGCCGGCCTGACCGCCTTTCTGCTGGGCGATGCCGCCCGCAGCATCACCGGCCAGCAGATCGTCGTCTGCGCCGGATCCTCGCTTTAGGGGGGCTCATGCGGCTTTGCATCATCGCCGATGACCTGACCGGGGCGCTGGACGCCGCCGCCCCCTTTGCCGGGCGCGGGCTTTCTACCCGCGTGGCGCTTGGCGCTGAGGCCACCGCCGAAGCCGCCGCGCTGAACCCCCAGGTGATGGCAGTCAGCACCCGTTCGCGCGACGGCGACGAAGCCGCCGCCCGGGCCGCCATGGCGCAGGTGCTGGCGGCGCTGCCGCCCGGTGTGGCACTGATGAAGAAAGTGGATTCGCGGCTCAAGGGCCATGTCGCGGCGGAACTGGCCGTGCTGGACCCGCCCGCGATGCTGGTCGCGCCGGCGATCCCGGATTTCGGCCGCATCACCCGCGACGGGCAGGTGCGGGGTTTTGGCGTTGATCAGCCCATTCCGGTCCGCGACCGGCTGGGCGATCTGGCCGGCCGCGCCACCATTCCCGATGTCGCGACCCGCGACGACATGCGGGCAGCGCTGGCTGCGGCCCCTGCGGGTGCGCTGCTGGTCGGTGCCCGCGGCCTTGCCGAGGCGCTGGCGATTGCATTGACTGGCCAGCATGACGCCCCGCCCGCGCGGCCGCCGCAGGGCCGCGCGCTGCTGGTCGTCGGCTCGCGCGATCCGATCACGCTGGCGCAGGTGGCGCGCGCAGGGGGCGCGGCGCTGGCCGCCGCACCGCTGGGCGATCTGGCCAATGCCGAAAGCCTTGCGGAAACGCCCTTTCTGCTGGTGCAGGCGACCCCCGGTGACACGCCCCGCGCGGGCGATGCCGTCGCCCGCGCGCTGGCCCGCAGCGTTCATCCGCATCTGACCCGCGGCCGCCGGTCCCTGCTTCTGACCGGGGGCGCCACGGCCGAGGCGGTGCTGGCGGAAATGGGCGTCAGCCTGCTGGACCTGCGCGGCGAATGTCTGCCGGGCCTGCCGCTGGCCTATGCCGGCGAGCGCTGCATCATTGCGAAATCCGGCGGTTTCGGCGATGAGGGCACACTCGCCACCCTTCTGGCGATGTTTCGGGGCACGGGTTGATGGCATCGGAAAAGACCGCACGCAAAAGCCTGGGTGAGATCGTCTTTGATCGCATGGAGCGTGCGATCAAGTCGGGCGCCTATTCGCCGGACGAACGGTTGCCGACCGAGCTGGACCTTGCGGCCGAGTTCGAGGTCTCGCGCCCGGTCATCCGCGATGCGCTGAAACGCCTGCGCGAACGCGGCCTGATCTATTCGCGGCAGGGCGCCGGCAGCTTCGTGCGCGCAATCGGGCTGAAGCAGCCGCTGGGCTTTGGCCAGGTCGAGAACGTCTCGGACCTGCTCAGTTGTTATGAGTTCCGCCTGACGATGGAGCCCGCCGCCGCCGCCTTCGCGGCCGAACGCCACGACGCCGGGTCGCTGGACCGCATCGCCGGCGCGCTGGAGCAGATGCGCGACGCGACCAACCGCCAGGCACATCGCGAGGATGCCGATTTCCAGTTTCACCTCGCCATCGCCATTGCCGCCGACAATACCTATTTCTCGACCGCGATGGAGGCGCTTAAGGACCATATCGCCGTCGGGATGCGCTTTCACGGCATGTCGGTCAAGCGCGAGGCCAGCGGCCTGACCCGCGTCTTCGACGAGCATCACGCCATCTTCGAGGCGATCCGGCTGAGAAACAGCCATGAGGCCCATGACCTGATGCGCAACCACCTGTCAGGCTCGCGCGAGCGCCTGTTCGAGCGGAAAAAGCCCGCGCAGGCGGCATCGGGATAGGACGGGCCAGCTGTCGCCGCTGAATTCGTGCGGCCAAAGAACTGACTGAAAGCTGCAATAAGGTCATTCGCCGTCCTTCACGGTGGATGGTCGCGCTGAAAATGCTCGACGGAACGCGGTTTTCATGGGACATATGGCGACTTTTCAATGCCAAGGAGGATCAGCCATGCGCCCCGGTCGCGCTCAGCCCCTGTCCATATCCCGCCGCGCGCTCGGCACCCGGCTTGCCGGCGTGGCTGCCGCGATCGGCTTCGGGAATGGTGCGGCGGCAAGCGGCATGGCGGCGCCGGTGCCTGCGCTTGACCCCGAGTTGCGCGATGCGGCGCGGGGCGGGCTGGCGCTTGCCGGCTATCGCGGCGACCCGGTGACGGCGGCGGCGGCCAGGGCCGTATTGGCGCGGCTGGCCGAAACCGACCCCGAGGCCGCGTTGCTTGGGCGCCTTTACCAGAAGCTGGACGTGCGCCCCGCCGCTTACTGGCCCGAGGCCGCGCCCGAGGCGGCGGCGGCCGACCTTGCCACGCTGCACGCAGCCATCCGCGCCTGCCAGCCGGTCGCGTTCGGCTATACCGACATGGACGGGAACGAGACCTCGCGCACGGTGCTGCCGTTGGCGCTGGTCCACCCGCCGCAAGGGGTGAAGCTGCTGGCCTGGTGCGAGGAACGCGAGGGTTTCCGCCAGTTCTTCGTCCGCGCCATGGAGGGGCTGGCCGCAAGGCCCGGCGATTTCAGCGACCGCCGCATGACCCTGCTGCAAGGGTTGGTCGAAAAGGAAACCGGGCGGGCGTGACGGGGCTGGTGGCGCAGTGAAAGCGCTGCGCCATCGTTTCGCGCAAGGGATCGCCCGGAGCCCTTCTGGGATCTTCGCCAACCGGTCATGTCGTGTCGCGGCACCAGCATACCGGCGCCGCGCGATGCAGGGCCCCGGGGGCGGATTCGCGGAGGGCTCAGATCGCCTGACCGCCCTGCTGGTCGAACAGGATCGTCTTGTCGTGGTCGATGGCAAAGCGGTGTTTCGTGCCGGCGGCAATGCCGGCATTGGCGGGCAGGCGGGCCATGATGCCCTGACCGCCAAGCGACAGCTCGGCATAGATGTCGGGGCCGGTCGGCTCGATCACCTCGACATGCATCCCGACCGCCGCGGGGTCGTCGTCTGCGGCAAGCCGGATCCATTCCGGGCGCAGGCCCAGCAGCACCCGGTCCGAGGGCAGCGCCGCATCCGGCGCGACCGAGGACGGAAAGGGCAGGGTGGTGCCGTCGTCAAGGCGCAGGCGGCGGCTCGGGGCGTCCCCCTCGACCCGCGCCGGGATCAGGTTCATCGCCGGAGAGCCCATGAACGTCGCCACGAACACGTTCGCCGGGCGTTCATAGATGTCGGCCGGCGTGCCGAACTGCTGGATGATGCCGTCCTTCATCACCGCGATGCGGGTCGCCATGGTCATCGCCTCGATCTGGTCGTGGGTGACATAGACGATGGTGGTGCCAAGGCGCTGATGCAGCTTCTTGATCTCGGTCCGCATCTCGACCCGCAGCTTGGCGTCGAGGTTCGACAGCGGCTCGTCAAACAGAAACAGCGCCGGTTCGCGCACCAAGGCGCGGCCGATGGCGACGCGCTGGCGCTGGCCGCCCGACAGCTGCGAGGGCTTGCGGTCCAGAAGATGCTCGATCTGCAGAAGCTTCGCGACCTTGCCCACACGCTCACGCCGGGCATCCTTGGGCACGCCGCTCATTTCCAGCGAGAAGCCCATGTTCTGCGCCACGTTCATCGCCGGGTAAAGCGCGTAGCTTTGAAAGACCATGGCGATGTCGCGTTCCTTCGGCTCTAGCCCGTCGACGCGGCGCTCCTGAATATGAATCGCGCCCGATGTCTGTTCCTCAAGCCCGGCGATGATGGATAGCAGCGTCGATTTCCCGCAGCCCGAGGGGCCGACCAGCACGAGGAAATCGCCGTTCGCAATCTCAAGGTTGATATCCTTCAGGATGCTGACCGCACCGAAGGATTTCTGGACATTTCGGATGGCAAGTGCGCCCATGGGATCATCCTTTCACTGAGCCGGCCATCAGGCCGCGCACGAAATAGCGGCCGGCCATGACGTAGACGGCGATGGTCGGCAGTGCGGTGATGACGGCGGCGGCCATGTCTTCGTCATAGGCCTTGGTGCCGGTCGAGGTGTTGACGAGGTTGTTCAGCGCCACCGTCACCGGCTGGCCGGAACCGGCCGAGAACGCGACCCCGAACAGGAAGTCGTTCCAGATGCCGGTGAACTGCCAGATCACCGAGACCATGATGATCGGCCATGACACCGGCAGCAGGATGCGCAAGAGGATCGCCCAGAAGCCGGCGCCGTCGATGCGCGCGGCGCGCAGGATCTCGTCCGGGATCGAGACGAAGTAGTTGCGGAAGAACAGCGTCGTGAACGAGATGCCGTAGACGACATGGACCAGCACCAGCCCCGGAATCGTGCCCGCGATCCCCAGCGCGCCCAGCAGATAGGCCATCGGGATCAGGACGGTCTGGAACGGGATGAAGCAGCCGAACAGGATGAAGGCGAAAACAATGTTGTCGCCGCGAAAGCGCCATTTCGTCAGCACATAGCCGTTCAGTGCCCCCAGCGTCACCGACAGGATCACCGCCGGAATCACCATCAGGAACGAGACGGCGAAATGCCCCTTCAGCCCGTTGCATTCGACGCCGATGCAGGCCGCGTCCCAGACCTTGCGCCATGCGTCCAGCGTCGGCGCCTGCGGCAGGCTGAAGAGGTTGCCGGCCCTGATCTCGTCCATGGATTTCAATGAGGTCAGCAGCATCGTGATCAGCGGCGCAAGGAAGGCCAGTGCCAGCACCGCCAGCAGCCCGTAAACCATGACCCGGCCGACAAGCTTGCCGTGGCGGCGGGGGTGCGGCGTGTCAACGGCGGTCATCGCGCAGCTCCGAATAGAGATAAGGGACGATCACGGCGGCAAGCGCCATCAGCATGACGACCGCGCTTGCAGCGCCAAGGCCAAGGTCGTTGCGGGTGAAGGTGGTGGAATACATGAAGGTCGAGGGCAACTCGGTCGAGATGCCGGGGCCGCCCTTGGTCAGCGCCACGACAAGGTCATAGCTTTTGATCGCCAGATGCGCCTCGATCACCAGCACGGTCAGAAAGACCGGGCGCAGCGCCGGGATGATGATGCGGGTATAGGTCTTCCACAGCGGCGCGCCGTCGATCCGGGCGGCCTTGAGGATTTCGGTGTCGATCCCGCGCAGGCCCGCCAGAAACAGCGCCATGACGAAGCCCGCGACCTGCCAGACCCCGGCGATGACGACGGTGTAGATGGCCTTGTCCGGCTCGACCAGCCACTGGAAGGTGAAGCTGTCCCAGCCCATCCCGCGCACCAGCTTTTCCAGCCCCAGGCCGGGGTTCAGGATCCATTGCCAGACGACGCCGGTCACCACGAAGGACAGCGCCATCGGATACAGGAACACGGTGCGCAAAAAGCCCTCGCACCGGATGCGCTGGTCGATCAGGATGGCGATCAGCAGGCCCAGAAGTGTGCCGATGACGATATACAGGCCGCCGAAGATCAGCATGTTCTTGACCGCGATCATCCAGCGGTCGTTGATCATCAGCCGCCCATACTGGTCGAAGCCCACGAAGTTGAAGCGCGGAAACATCTTCGAGCCGGTGAATGACAGCACGACCGTATAGGCGATGAAGCCGTAGATGCAGACGGTGATCAGCGCCAGAGACGGCGAGATCACCGCAAGCGGCATCACACGTCGAAGCGTCTGTTTGGCGCGCATCGGCCTTCCTCCCTGATTGCGATTTGCGGTGCGCCGCCCCTCACGGCGCACCGCCGCCCCCCTTGTTGCGGCCGTATTACTGGGCGGCCTGCACGGCCCGGACCAGTGCGGCTGCGGCATCCTGCGACGACTGATCGCTGTTGAAATGCTGCGTCACCACGTCCTGGATCGCGCCCTGAATGGCCGAGGGCTGCGCCGCGCCGCCATCGACGTCAGGCAGCAGCGAACCCGCCGCGATGGCCGCCTTGATGTCGGTCATCGCTTCCTTGGCGCAGGCGTCGAACTTGTCGCCGGGCACGTCCATCCGCGCCGGGATCGAGCCTTCGACGAGGTTGAAGGTCTCCTGGAAGGACGGGTTCATGATGGCGGATGCAAGCGCGTCCTGCGCGGCCTTGGCGTCGCCCTTGGCGGCGAAGAATTCAAAGAAGTCGCCGTGGAACAGGTAGGTGCCCTTGTTGCCCGGCGCGGGCGCGCACAGGATGTCGGTGCCGGGCACCTGCTTGGCGTTGACGATCTCGCCCTTGGCCCAGTCGCCCATCAGCTGCATAGCGGCCTGACCGTTCAGCACCATGGCGGTGGCGTCGTTCCAGACCCGGCCGGGGGTGTTCGGGTCGACATAGCCCTTGAGCTTGCGCATGTTGTCAAAGACCTTGGCCATCTGTTCGCCGCCAAGCGCCTCGGGGTTCAGGTCCATCATCGTCTGCTTGTAGAATTCGGGGCCGCCGATGGCGACGATCAGATCCTCGAAGACGATGGTTTCCTGCCAGGGCTCACCGCCAAGGGCCAGCGGGATGATGCCCTTTTCCTTCAGCTTGTCGCCGGCGGCGAAGAACTCGTCCCAGGTGGCGGGCGGGGTCAGGCCGTTGTCGGCAAAGACCTTGGCGTTCATCCACATCCAGTTGGCGCGGTGGATGTTGAAGGGCACGCCCACCCATTTGCCCTCATACATGGCGGCGGCCTTGATTTCATCGGGCAGGACGGCGGCCCAGTTTTCCTTCTCGGCCAAGGGCGTCAGGTCGCCCAGCAGCCCCTCGGCCGCCCATTCCTGAAGGCCCTTCAGGCTGATCTGCGCCGCCGTCGGCGGGTTGCCCGACGACACCCGCGCCTTCAGCGCCGTCAGTGCGGCACTGCCGCCGCCGCCGGCCACGGGCGCATCCTTCCAGCCGATGCCTTCCTTCGCCAGCGTGTCCTTCAGGACCCCGATCGCGGCGGCTTCCCCGCCCGAGGTCCACCAGTGCAGCACCTCGACATCCTCGGCTGCGGCCATGCTGGCGACCGATGCCATCAGGACGGCAACCGCGCCGAATGATGCGTATTTCATGCTTTCTCCTCCTCTGATGCGGGCGGCGATGCGCCCTTGTTGTCCGCAGGGGCAGTCGGCAGCGGCGCCCCCCATGCGCCCGCGGCGACAGCCTGCCAGCCGAGTTCCGCCCAGGTCAGCCGATGCTGGCCGCCGATTTCGATGCCGGGCGCGATCCGGTCGAAGGCGCGGGCAAACGCGCTGCGCGGAAAGCCCGCCATGGCGCAGATGCCGCCGCCGATCACCGTCGTGTCGGGCGAGAACAGCCACACCGCCATCGCCGCCGTCATCGCCATGTCGCCCAGAAAGCCGTCCACGTCCTGCGCCAGCGCGGCGTTGCCGGCGGCGCGCTGAAAGACCTCGGCGATGGGGACGGCGTGGCTGCGGGCGATTTCCGCCAGCACCCGGCCCGAGACATGGGTCTCAAGGCAGTTCGACCGCAGCCCCGCCAGCGGCAAGCCATGTGCCCGATAGCCCCGAAACGGCATCGAGCCGATTTCCAGCGCGTAGCCCGCGCCGCGAAACGGCACCCCGTCCTGCAGGAAGGCCGCGCCGACGCCGGTGCCGAAGAACAGGCCCAGCAGATTGCGCGCCCCGCGCCCCGCGCCGGCCCGCCATTCGCCTTGCAACAGCAGGACCGCGTCGCGTTCCAGCCGCACCTCGCATCCCAGCCGGGCCGACAGTTCGCTGGCCAGCCGGTGGCCGTTCAGTTCGGGCACGTTGCCGGCATGCTGGATCAGGTCCAGATCCGGGTGCACGAACCCCGGCACGGTCGAGACGACGGCATCGGGCGTCGCCTGCAAGTCCGTGCGGGCCTGCCCGATCAGCGCGGCCAGACTGCCGACCGGATCGGCGCTGCGCAGGACCGAGGTCGGGACATGCGTCTGCAATTCGCGTTGCTGGCCGTCCTGGATGGCCAAAAACTTGATATGCGTGCCGCCGATATCGACCACCAGAAGGTTTTTCACCGCCCGTCCTCCGACAGGAAGCGCGCGAGGGCGGCGGTGAATTCGCGGGTGTAAAGCGCCGGATCGACGGTTTTCGAGGTGATGACCTCAAGCCGCGCGCCGGGGATCAGCGCCGCCAGCTCGCGCGCATAAGCCAGCGGGTGGACGTAATCCTGATCGTTGGCGATGACCAGCGTGGGCCGGTCGATGGCCGCCATCTGGGCGCGTGAAATCCCGGGGCCGCCCTTCGGGATCGCGGCCAGAAGGGCCACGGTCGTGTCGGGGCGCGGGCGCGAGAAATAGCCCGCCAGCGATTTCGCATTGTCCGGCGATTGCGCCAGCAGGTCGCGGTATGCCTTGGTCCGGGCGAACTGACGCAGCCCCTCATCCGCGCCGAGGCGGTGCAGATAGTCGCCCGCCGCGACATAGGCCGCCTGCGTTTTCGGCCCCGGCTGGTCGACCCAAGCCGGGCGCGCCAGCACCATGCGCGTGACGCGATCCGGGTGCAGCGCGCCAAGGCGCAGCGCGATGCCCGCCCCCAGAGAGATGCCGCCGACCGCCGCCTGCTGGATGCCCAAATGATCCAGCAGCGCCACCGCGTCATCGGCAAATGTCGCGATGGACAGGCGCGCCGGGTCGCCCATATCCGAATTGCCGTGACCACGGCACATCAGGGTGATGCGCCGCAAGCCCGTGTCATGGGGAAAGACAGCGGCGGGCTGGTCGGCCGGCGCGCCGAGGCCGTGCTGCCACAGGACCGGGCGGCCCTGACCCTGCACATGGAACTCCAGCCGGCAGCCGTCGGCGGTGGTGAAATGGCCCGTGGTCATGGCGCACCTGCGATCAGGTCTTGCAGCGCGCGCGCCGCCGGGTCGGTGTCGGCGGCATCAAACCCGTGGGCGACCAATGCGCCGTCGAACCCCGCACCGCGCAGCAGCGCGACGAAGGCCGGCAAGTCCACCGCGCCCCGGCCCGGCGTGACCACGCGGCCATCGGTGGCGATGTCCTTGGCATGGGCCAGCAGCAGGTCGCCGCCCAGAAGGTCAACGGCCTCGGCCATGATCTCGTGCTGGCGGGGCAGGGTCGCGGGCGACAGCAGGTTCGCCGCGTCAAGGATGATGCCCAGATGGGCCGCGCCCACCTGATCCAGCAGGCGCCGCGCGATGCGGGCGTCGGCGATGACATTGCCCGGCTCGGGCTCGATCGCCAGCTTGATGCCCGCGTCCGAGGCGAGTTGCAGCGCAAAATCCAGCTCGGCCCGGAAGTCCTGCATCGCCGCGTCCGAGGCATTGTCGGGATGCGCCGCCCACATATCCGTCGGGTTGCGCGAGCCGGTGCACAGCGTCACCATCGGCGCGCCCATCGCCCGCGCAGCCGCGACCACATTGGCAAAGCGCGGGCGAAAGGCCAGACGCACCGTCGCGTCGGGATGGGCCATGTTATAGGTGCCCGACAGCGCCGCGATCCGCAGGTTGCGGGCGGCGGCCTCGGTCGCGATGGTCTCGGCCGCGCCTTCGGGCAGGGTCTGCGGCACCGGGTCCAGCCCGATGCAGGACAGGTTGAACTGCACCCCCGCGTAGCCGTCCCGTGCGACCGCATCCAGAACGGCGGCGGCGGTCGTCAGCGGATAGGTGCGGGCAAAGATCGCGGGATACATCAGACGTCACCCGTGGCGTCGGCCAGGGCGACCGGCTTGCCGCTGCGGGCGGATTCGTTGATCGCCACCATCGCCCGGACCGAGGCGACGCCGTCCTCGATATCGGCGCCGGTCAGGGGGGCGCCGGTCAGGACGGTGTCGGCGAAGGCCTCGATCTGGCGGCGATAGAAATGGCCGTCGGCGCCAAGGACGCGGTGCGAGGCGCCGTCGGATTCGCGGAAGATGTCGACCTCGCTGGATTTGTAATACCAGGGGTTGAAGATCTTCCCCAGTGCGCTGCCATGTTCGCCGTAGATCTGGAAGCCCTCGTGCCAGTCCATGCGCACCTGAAGCGTCAGGTCCAGATGGCCCAGCGTGCCATTGGCGAATTCGGTTTCGACGAACCAGCTCATCGCGCCGAATTTCTGCGACAGGCGCGCGTGGACAGCGGTGATCGGCCCGGCCAGATAGCGCGCAAGATCGACCAGATGGCTGCCATGCGCCAGCATGTTGTAGCGCAGCTTGTCGGCCTTTTGGTCGCCCGCCGGGCGCATCGGGCGCGTGCCGCTGCGGATCAGCGGCTGGATAGCGTCGGTCGCGGTATAGCGGTGGGTCGAGTCGCAATACCACGCCTTCAGCGCCAGCAGCTCGCCCATTTCGTCGCGGATGAAGTCATGGGTCGCCTGAATGCCGGGGTCAAAGCGCAGCATATGGCCGATCTGCAGGGGAAGGCCGCTGTCCCGCACGGCCTTTTCCAGCGCCAGCACGTCGGCCACATTGGTGGCGATGGGCTTTTCGCAAAAGACCGGCTTGCCGGCGTCCAGCGCCCTGATGGCCGCGGGAACGTGGAAGGCGTCGGAAATCGCGATCACGACCGCGTCAAGCTGCGGATCGGCCAGCATGTCGTCGTAGTCGTTGTATATGCGCTGCGCGTCGTAGAAGCGGCCAAAGCGCTCTGCCAGTCCCTGATCCGCGTCGCAGACCGCGTAAAGTTCGGTATTGCGGGCCTTTTGCACCGATTCCAGATGCGCGGCCTGCGCGATGGGCCCGCAGCCCAGAATCCCGATACGCAGCAGCTTCTTGTCCTTCGTCAGGGCCATCGCCCGATCTCCCCCTCAACGGCTTTTGTTTTTGTTTAAGACGTAAGCAATATAAAGTCAACAAAAGCCCGAGGCGTGGGCAACGCCTTGATCTTGGGGATCAATCCAGATTGGGAAGGGTGAAAAGCGCGTCGCGGATCGTTGCTGCCGCGCCAATGGCGGCGCCGTCCGCACCGTATCTGGCGACCGTGATCGGCACCGATTCGAAGCCCGCCAGCAGCTTTTCGGCCAGTTTCGCCTGCACCTTTTCCGCGACGGGCGGGTATAGCAGCGCGGTCGGGCCGCCCAGGATGATCTGGCCGGGGTCCAGCAGGTGGATCGCATTGGCAAGGCCCGCGGCCAACGCCTCGGCCCAGGCGTCCAGCGCGCGGGCGACTTTCGGATCGTCAAGCGAGGCCAGCATCGCCGCGATCCCCTCGGCCACCGTCTGCGCGGGGTCCAGAAGCCCGGCAAAGGATTTCGCGCCGGCCAGCATCTCGAACGTGTCGACCCTGCCACCTGCGGCAATCAGCATGTGGCCGATTTCGCCGGCATAGCCGTGGGCGCCGTTCATCGGGCGGCCGGCCTCGACGATGGCGCCGCCGATGCCCTCGGCCATCAGGACCAGAAGCGTGCTGTCGGTCGCCGCCGCGCTGATCCCCGAGGCCTCGGCGCTGGCCAGCGCAAAGGCGTCGTTGCAGACGGTGACCATCCAGCCATCGGGGCAGGCGCGTTCAAGGTGGCTGCGCAGGGGATAGTCGCGCCATTCAAGGAAAGGCGCGTTCACCACGCTGCCGTCGCGCGCGACAAGCCCGGGGACGGAAACGCAAAGCCCCTCGATCCTGGCGGTGTCGATTCTGGCGGCGCCGATCAGCCGCTCAAGCAGCTCCAGCAGCCGTTCCAGCATATAGTCGGCATCGCGGAAGCGCGGGCCGGTCGGTTCGGCGATGCGGGCGACGACCTGCATGCGCAGGTCGATGACCACACCGATCAGCGCCCGCGTGCCGATATCGATGCCGATGAAATAGGCGCCCTCGGGGTTCAGCGCGATGGCGACGCCGGGGCGGCCCTTGCGCCCCTCGGTCGGGTTGGTCTCGCCCTCAAGGATATAGCCCGCATCGACCAGCGCGGTCATGGCATTGCCGATGGTGGCGCGGGTCAGGCCCAGTTCGCGGGCGATCTCGGCGCGCGACAGGGCACGCCCGTCATGCAGCAGGCGCAGGCTTTTGATGGCGTTGACATGCCGAAGGAACTTGGTGGTGTGCATGCCTGCTGGCCCCGACTTCTGCCGCGCGTCCCGGTCGCGGGAAACGACGGGTCATCGCAAGACATGCCGCACAGCATGGCTCGTCAGCAAGGCACATTTTTCGTCTTGGTGGCTGATTCTGCCCGCGATGCGTGTATAAGCCGCAGCAGATCCATTGCGCCGTGGCGCGAATTTTCATAACATTAACAGATGAATGAATCAGACAATTCCGCCTCGTCCCCCCGCCGTTCCGGGCGGCTGGCAGGCACGATCCAGTTTCGCGGCATTATCGGCCAGGCCGTTTCCGAACTGGGCGTGCGCATCGTCGGCGGCGAATGGCAACCCGGCGAGGCCCTGCCACGCGAGGCCGACCTGACCGAGATGATGGGCGTCGGCCGCTCGGTCGTGCGCGAGGCGGTGCGCATCCTCAGCGCCAAGGGGCTGGTGCGCAGCCGCACCTCGGACGGCACCCGCGTCACCCCGCGCGAGGAATGGCGCCTGCTTGACCCCGACGTGATGCATTGGCGCATCCAAAGCGGCGACCATCGGGAATTGCTGACCGATCTGTTCAATGTCCGTCAGGCGATGGAGCCGGGGCTGGTGCGGCTGGCCACCCAGCGCGCCAGCGAGGCCGCGCGCAGCCGCATCCGCGCCGCGTGGCAGGCGATGGAGGCGGTCTATGTCGATCCCGGCCATGACGACGCCGAACGGCGCGAACGCTTCATCCAGGCGGATGTGGAATATCACCGGGCGTTTCTGGCCGCGACCGGCTCGGCGCTGCTGACGCAGCTTTTCTCGGTGATCGAGGCGGCGCTGACGATGCTGTTCGATTTGCAGATGCGCACCCGCGGATACGACTCGCAGCTGACCGGCATGGACGACGCCCGCGCCCTGCATCGCCGCGTCTATGAACGGTTCGAGGCCGGCGATGCCGACGGCGCCGAGGCGGCGATGCGCGAGTTGATCGAGCACGCCGTCCTTGACGCCCGCACCGGGCTTGAGCGGATGGGTGAGCCGCCGGTCAGCGGCTGAGCGCCGCCATGATCGCCTGCGCGCGCTGGCCGATCTGGTCCAGCGTCAGGCCCGGCGTGAACAGCGCCGTGCCGATGCCGAAGCCATCGGCGCCGGCGGCGATCCAGTCGGCGAAGTTCTCGGGCCCCGCGCCGCCGACTGCGTAAAGCCGCGTGCCCTTGGGCAACACGGCGCGCAGCGCCTTCAGCCCCTTGGGGCCGATCAGGTCGGCGGGATAAAGCTTGACCCCGGTCGCGCCTGCCTCAAGTGCGGCGAAGCATTCGCTGGGCGTCATCGCGCCGGGCCAGCTTTGCAGCCCGGCCGCGCGCGTGGCGCGGATCACGCGGGCGTCGGTATTGGGCGAGACGATGATCTTGCCGCCGACCGCCGCGACGGCCTCGACTTCGTCCGCGGTCAGGACGGTGCCGGCGCCGATGGTGGCGCGGTCGCCCGCCGCCTTGACCATGCGGCGGATCGAGATCAGCGGCTCGGGCGAGTTCAGCGGCACCTCGATGGTGGTGATGCCGGTCTCGATCAGCAGTTCCAGCACGGGCACCGCCTCGTCAGGGGTGATGCCGCGCAGGATGGCGATAACGTCGGGGGTCATGTCAGGTCCTTTCGGTGGGGCGGGCAAGGGCAAGCCCCGCCAGCGTGGCCTTGGTGGCAGACAGCGTGCGGGCCCGTGCGCCGGACCGTTCCAGTGCGGCCAGATACAGCGCCTCAAGCCCGGTGCTGGCGACGACGACGATCTCGTGCCCGTGCCACAGCGGGCGGGTGGCGGTCAGTTCCTGCCCGATCAGCAGGCCCGACAGCCGCGCGCGCAGCGCGACGGGGTCGGTCTGGCCCAGCAGGCTTTCGGCGCGCAGCGAAAACAGGTGCAGCGGCATGTCCGGGCCCTCGGCCAGCCGCAGCCCTTCGGCAAAGGCGGCCATGTCGGTGCCCCCGTCCGCCAGCGAATGGCGCAGGACCGAGCGGGTCGAGAGCAGGTCGAACATCTCGCCGGTCATCAGCGTGCGGAAGCTTTCGACGCGGCCATCGCGGAGGCTGGCCCATTTCGTATGGGTGCCGGGCAGGCAGACGGTGCCTGAAAAGCCCGGGAAATGCGCAAGGACGCCGGCGATCTGCGCCTCTTCGCCGCGCATGACATCGGCGGGGGCGCGCTGCGACAGGCCGGGCAGGATGTGGACGGCGATGCGGCGGTCCTGCGTCGGGACCGGCGTCAGGTCGCCCGCAGCGACAGGCGGGCAGGGGACGGGGCGATAAGGCGCCTCGACCCAGCCTTGGCGCGCGCCGACCATGCCGGCGGCGATGACCGGGCAGACCCGGTCCGCGTCGAGCCACGGCCCGATCAGGCCCAGCAGCGCGGGTTCATAGGCATCCGGCGTCAGCCGGCCCATGCCCTGATCCGAGGCCGTCTCGGCCAGCACCCGATCCCCGGCCATGGCCCAGACGCGCAGCGCCGAGGTGCCCCAGTCGACGGCGATCCAGTCGGGGCGGACGGATTCGGGGCGGACAGACTCGGGGCGGATGGGCGCGCTCATGCCTCGGCCTGTTGCAGATCGCGCAGCACCGCGGCCCAGCGGTCGGCCATTTCCACCCCGAACGGCGTCGCCGGCAGGCGGGGCGCACGGTCATGGACCGCCAACCCGGCATTCGCCGCGAACATCCGCTTGCCATAGGTGATGAGGTTTTCCAGCGACTGCATGGCAAAGGTGACGGGCGGCAGGGCGCGGGCGTAAAGCGCCTCGGCCCCGGCGTGGTCGCCCGCTTGCCACAGGTCGAAGATGCGGGCTGCGACCGGCGCGATGTCGGGCGCAAGGACAAAGCCCTCGCAGCCGACGCGCAGGCAGTCGGTCATTTCCAGCCCGCCGCGGCCGCCCAGGATGTGAAGCTGGTCGCCGGCGATCTCGACGATGCGGCGAATGCCAAGGGCGGCGTCCTCGCCCTTGACGGCGGCAAGGTTCGGGCAGCGGTCGCGCAGGCGCCTCAGATCCTCGCCCGACAGTGCCCGGCCCAGATATTGCGGCGCGTTCTGCACGGCGACGGGCAGGGGGGTGGCGGCGGCCACGCGCGCGAAATAGTCCAGATAGACATCCGCGCCATAGGCCCCGACCATCGGCGGTTGCAGGATCAGCCAGTCGGCGCCCGCATCCGCGGCGCGGGCGGCAAGCGCCGTCTGCTCGGCCACGCTGTTGCCGGCGACGGTGACGGAAAACGGCAGCCGCCCGTCCAGCGCCCGGCCCACGGTCGCGACCATGGCGGCGCGTTCGTCGAAGCCCAGCTTCAGCACCTCGGTCGCAAGGCCAAGGACGGTGATGCCGTGACAGCCCTGCGCGACGCAGTAATCCACCTGCGCGGCCATGGCGCCGGCATCGACGCGCTCTTGCGCGTCGAACATCGCGTAAAGGACGGCATGGACGCCGCGATAGTTTTTCGCCTGATCGGTCATGTGATCGGTCATGGCCTTACCAATCCGCAATCGAGCCATCGGCGTGCCGCCAGATCGGCGCGCGCCATTTGTGGCCGTCGATGGCGCGTTCTGCCACCACGGCCTCGTCCACCTCGATCCCAAGGCCGGGGCCCTGCGGGATCGGCAGGAAGCCATCCTCGACCTTGAAGCGGCTTGCGGGCGCAAGATAGTCGTTCAGGTCGCCGCCCTTGTTGTAGTGGATGCCAAGGCTTTGCTCCTGAATGACCGCATTGTAGCAGATCGCATCGACCTGAAGGCAGGCGGCCAGCGCGATGGGGCCAAGCGGGCAATGCGGCGCGATCGGCACGTCATAGGCCTCGGCCATGTGACCGATGCGCACCATTTCCGAGATGCCGCCGACATGGGCGGTGTCGGGGTTGATGATGCCTGCCGCGCGCTTTTCAAAGACCTGGCGGAAGTCATAGCGCGAATGCAGCCTTTCGCCGATGCAAAGCGGGATCGAGGTTTCGCGCGCAAGGTCGGCCATCACGTCGACATGCGCCGACACCACCGCGTCCTCGACAAAGATCGGGCGCAGGTGCTCCATTTCCTTCAGCAGGATGCGGGCCATCGGCGCGTGGACGCGGCCGTGGAAGTCGAAGGCCAGATCCAGCGCGGTGCCGACGGCGTCGCGCAGCTCCGCGACCTGCCCGACGATGCGATCCACCTTGGCGTAGCTGTCGATATATTGCAGCTCTTCGGTGACGTTGAACTTGCAGGCGTTATAGCCCGCCGCCATCAGTTCCCTGGCATCCGCGATCAGGTTGTGCGGGCGGTCGCCGCCGATCCAGCGATAGGTGCGGACCTTGTTTCTGACCTGCCCGCCCATCAGCGCGTGGATGGGCTGGCCATAAGCCTTGCCCTTGATGTCCCACAGCGCCATGTCGACGCCGGACATCGCGCTCATCAGCACGGGGCCGCCGCGATAGCAGCCGTTGCGATAGATCATCTGCCAGATGTCTTCGATCAGCATCGGGTCGCGGCCGATCAGAAAGTCTTCAAGCTCGCGGATCTTGGTGGCCAGCGTCTCGGCATGGCCTTCCAGCACGGGTTCGCCCCAGCCAGAGATGCCCTCGTCGGTCTCGATCTTCAGAAACAGCCAGCGCGGCGGGACGACAAAGGTTTTCAGTGCGGTGATCTTCATGTCTTGGATCCATCTTGGCGCGGTTCGCGCGCATGAAAAGGGGGGCACCGGGCCGCGGCGGCCCGATGTTCAAGGCGTTTCAGGCAGGGCCTGCGTCAGTGGACGGCGATACCCGGGAAGGCGATCAGCAGCGCCAGCGCAAAGATCTGCAGCAGGATGAACGGCACCATCGAGCGGAAGATCTCCCCCAGCGAGATATCGGGCGGCGCCACGCTTTTCAGGTAGAAGGCGGCGGGGCCGAAGGGCGGCGTCAGGTAGGACACCTGCATGTTCAGCGAAAAGACCACGCCGAACCAGACCGGGCTATAGCCAAGCTGGGTGACGATGGGGACAAAGATCGGCATGGTCAGCAGCGCGATGCCCACCCAGTCAAGGAACATGCCCAGCACGAACAGGATCGCCATCATGAACAGGATGACAACCGTGGGATTGTCCGAAATGCCGGTGATCAGCCCCGAGACGAAGTTCACCCCGCCCATCAGGTTGAAGACGCCGACCAGCGCGCTGGCGCCGACGCCGATCCAGACGATCATGCCGCAGGTCTCAAGCGTTTGCAGCGACGCCTCTTTCAGCATCTTCAGCGTGAATTCGCCGCGCACGATGGTCGCCAGCGCCACGCCGACGACGCCCACGGCCGAGGCCTCGGTCACCGAGGCGATGCCGCCATAGATCGAGCCCAGCACCATGAAGACGATGCCCAGCGGAAAGATCAGGCTTTTCAGCAGCCGCGCCTTTTCGCCGGCGGGAATGTCCTCGGGTTCCAGCGCGGGGGCGGATTCGGGATCAAGCCAGGCGCGCACCAGCACATAGGCGACGTAAAGCCCGGCCAGCAGGAAGCCCGGCACGAAGGCCGCCGTGAACAGATCGCCGATCGACACGTTCGCGGTCAGGCCATAGATGATCAGCACGATCGAGGGCGGGATCATCGTCCCCAACGAGCCGCCCGCGCAGATCACGCCGATGGCCAGCCGCCGGTCATAGCCCATGCGCAGCATCTGCGGCAGCGCCAGCAGGCCCAGTAGCACGATCTCGCCGCCGATGATGCCCGACATGGCGGCCAGCACGACCGCGACGAAGATGGTCTGCACCGCGACGCCGCCGCGGAAGCGGCCGCCGATCAGGCGCATGGCGTCGAACAGGTCGCGCGCGATGCCCGAGCGGTCCAGCAGCGACGCCATCATCACGAACATCGGCACCGAGACAAAGACAAAGGACGACACGAACGTATAGATGCGGCTGGTGATCAGCGGGATCGAGGACGGCCCGAACCAGCCAAGCGCAAAGATGAACGCCACCAGCAGCGTGACAAAGGCCAGCGGCATGCCGGTGATCAGCAGCGCCAGCAGCGTCAGCAGCATGGCCAGCGTGCCGTATTCGATACCAAGGGCTTGCAGGTCAAACATTGTCTTGGCCCTTTCCGCGCAGCGCGCGCAGCATCAGCAGCAGGAACTGCACCGACATCACCAGCAGCGTGAGGACAAGCAGCAGTTTCAGGATCGAGGGATAGGGCGGGTTCCATGCCGTGCCGCTGGTTTCCAGCCGCAGCGCGCCCGAGGGCGAAAAGATCGCGCGCTTGGCCGACAGCCAGGCCCCATAGCTGAAAAACAGCGTCGAGGCGGCGCAGATCGCATAGATGAACACATCGAGCCAGCGCCGCACGCGCGCGCTGACCGCGTCATAGACCAGCACGATGCGGATGTGCTTGTTGGTCGCGACGCTGTAAAGGCCGCCGACCAGAAACGACACCGCGCAAAGGAAGGTCGAGGTCTCGTGCACCCAGATCGTCGGCCATGCAAAGACATAGCGCAGCACGACCTCATAGATCAGCATCAGGGCGATCACGATGAACACGATCGAGAAGGGCTTGCCGAAGGCGACGATCAGGCGGGAGAGCCGGCCGTTGTCGGGCTCTGGCGCCGAGTGCGGCAGCAGCTCGGCCGGGGGTGTGTCTTGCATGTGCTTTGCTCCGGGGGAAATGCATCGGGGCCGGTATGACCGGCCCCGCGACAAGTTCAGTCCAGAAGACCTTTTTCGGTCAGGTAGGCCGTGACCGAGTCGTAGACGCGCTTGGCGTTCGGGCTGCGCTCGGCGACGGCTTCCCACTTGGACCGGGCGATGCCGCGGAACTTCTTGCGTTCCTCGGCGGACCAGTCGTGGATGGTGACGCCCTCGGCCTTGGCCTGCTCGACCGCGGCGATGTCGTTTTTCGTCAGCGCCTCGTTCAGGGTGCCGGCAAGGTCATCGACGGATTTCGTCAGCAGCGCCTTCAGATCGTCGGGCAGCGCGTCCCATTTCGCCTGGTTCATCGACACCTCGATCACCGGCATCGAGTGGAAGCCCGGATAGATCGGGTTCGGCGCGATCTGGTTCAGGCCCTGGCTCTGGTTCGCGGCAAAGGTCGAACAGTCGGCGGCGTCGATGACGTGCTTGTCGATCGAGGTATAGACCTCGGACGAGGGCAGGTTGACCGGGCTTGCGCCGGCCGCCGCAAAGACTTCCTGCACCAGCCCCTCGGGGGCGCGCAGCTTGACACCCTTCAGGTCCTCGACCTTGTCCAGCGGAATGCGCGAGACGAAGGATTCAAGCCCGCCCGAGACGCCGCCGATATAGTAAAGCCCGTATTCGCCCAGCATTTCGCGCAAAAGCTCGTTGCCGCCGCCCTGCTTCATATAGCCCATGAGCTGGTCCGAGGCCGACCACGCGCCGACCGTATTGCCGATCAGGCCGAAGGCCGGGTCCTTGCCCGACATGTATTCGGGCGAGGTCATGTGCCCGTCAAGGATGCCCACCGCGACGGCGTCATGGGTTTCGTTATAGGCGACGATGGCATCGACCGGCAGCATCTCGATCTTGAGCCGCCCGCCCGAGGCGGCTTCGACGCCCTTGGCCCATTCCTGCTCGACCATGTAGGTCGGGTTGCCCGCCGGGTCGCTGGACTGGAACTTGAAGGAATAATCCTGCGCAAAGGCCGGGACCGCCCCCGCGAACGAAAGCGCAACCAGACCCGCAAGCAGCGATCCGGCGGTTTTGAATGTCGTCGACATATGGTCCTCCCATGTGATTCGATGCATTCATCCTATTATATGTTTATCTGATAAACAAGATTCGAATAGCGCAGGCGCAAGTTTGGGGCGCCGCCGATGATGTGCTATGCTGGCACCAGGGAGCGGCGGCGAGGACCTGCCGTCAGCAGGGGACGGCGCTGCCGACCTGCCAGGCGCCCGCTGCCGCAAGCCCGGTTCGACCGGTCCGGCGCGGGCCGAATTCAGGGGAGCGAAAACATGGCCGATCTTGTCACATGCCTGTGGTTCGACCACGGCGAGGCCCGCAAGGCCGCCGAGTTCTACGCCGCCACCTTCCCCGACAGCCGTATCGACAGGGTGAACGCCGCGCCCTCGGACTATCCGTCAGGCAGGCTGGGCGATGAGCTGACGGTCGAGTTCACCGTCCTTGGTCGCCCCTTCATCGGCCTGAACGGCGGCCCGGCCTTCGTCCCGAACGAGGCCGTCAGCTTCATGGTCCTGACTGCCGACCAGGCCGAGACCGATCACTACTGGACCGCCATCACCCGCAGCGGCGGCAGGACCAGCGATTGCGGCTGGTGCAGGGACCGCTGGGGTTATGCCTGGCAGATCACCCCGCGCCGCCTGATCGAGCTGATGGCCGACCCCGACCGCGCCAAGGCCAAACGCGTGATGGAGGCGATGATGACGATGCAAAAGATCGACATCGCCACGCTTGAGGCGGCAGCGGCAGGTTAGCGCGGGCAGGGGCCGATCCCGCGAAGCCTGCGCATGGCGGCCGACAAAAGGGAGACGTTCTGATCCACGCCCCCGGGGAGGGGGCGACTATTGCTGCGCACTGTCCGGGTGGGGCTGTATCCGTTTCGATCCACGCCCCCGGGGAGGGGGCGACGCCATATCGACACCGATCTGGCGCACCGCGCGCAGTTTCGATCCACGCCCCCGGGGAGGGGGCGACCATCCTCGGTCGCTGCCAAGTCCCAGCCGCGGACGTTTCGATCCACGCCCCCGGGGAGGGGGCGACACCTGGGACGAGATGCCGGTGCCAGCCGCCACGACGTTTCGATCCACGCCC
>RRZU011203773.1_pt1 | contig 22846 bp, 17 predicted proteins | sample 2165561 | NCBI WGS metagenome assembly RRZU01 (sample SAMN10456909, study PRJNA506462) | wastewater metagenome | isolation source: wastewater sludge | place: USA: Moscow, Idaho | reverse complement strand
CGGGCCGTCCCGATGAAATCGTCGACATGTGGCGGCGGTGGAGGAACATCATGGTTAACGCCATTGAGGCATTCGAGGCCAAGCACATCACCGGAGCGGAGAACATCCCGGACTTCCGTCCCGGCGATTCCGTCGACGTCACTCCCGAACTTCTTGACGAGCGCTACGACTCCCTGTTCACCGCCGCCAGGGAGGAGGCCGGCATGGTGAACATGATGAACGACTATGGAACCACCGCCGGCGTGGACAACTTCGAGGATCTGGGAACGCTCAGCCAGCTTCCGGGAGTCGGACCTCAGCGCTTCCCCTCCGAGTACGGATGGGGGTTCTCCGCCGAGGGCGACTGGAAGACGGCCGTCCTGGTGCGCATCGCCAGCGTGATGGGATTCGGACTCGACGGCGGGGCCTCCCTGATGGAGGACTACTCCTACAACTTCGTTCCTGGCCATGAGAAGATCATGGGCTCACACATGCTTGAGGTCTCGCCGTCGGTGGGCACCATCGCCAGGCCCTCTCTGGAGATCCATCCTCTGGGAATCGGCGGCAAGGCCGATCCCGTGCGCCTCGTCTTCAGCGTCGCGCCCAGGGAGGACGCGGTCGTGGTGTCCATGGCGGACGTACGCGAGCGTTTCCGTCTGCTCATGAACGTGGTCGACGTCGTCGAACCCGACGGGTCGCTGGAGAAGCTGCCCTGCGCCCGTGGGCTCTGGGTTCCTCGTCCCGGTCTCAAGGTTTCGGCCGAGTGCTGGCTTCGTGCCGGTGGTTCGCACCACACCTGCATGACGACTTCCATCGGCCGTGAGGCGTGGGAGGACTTCGCGCGCATCGCCGGCGTGGAGCTCGCGGTCATCGACGAGGACACCACGCCGCGTGGGTTCGAGCGCGATCTGCAGATCAGCGAGATGTATCACCGTCTCGACAACCGCCACTGATCGACAACGCCGCGGTTCTGGTCACGGGAGCGGGTTCGGGCATGGGGCGCGCCATCGCCAGAGGATTCCTCGACGATGGCGCACGGGTGGCCGTCGCCGGACGCCGACCGGAATCCCTCGAAGAGACCATCGCCGGATACCCTGCGGAAAGGGCCGTCGCCATAACCACGGACGTTTCCGATCGCACCAGTGTCGAGGCGCTTGTCTCACAAACACTCCGGACCTTCGGAGGTCTTGATGTCGTCATCTCGAACGCAGCGGGATACGAATCGGGGCAATTGGCGGACATGCCCGAGAACAGATGGAAGGCCCTGTTCGAAGTCAATGTGAATGGGCTCTATCATCTGGTCGAGGCCGCATCCGACGCATTGACCGCATCCGAGGGCAACCTGGTGGCGGTGTCCTCGGTTTCAGGAGACCACGGCGATTGGGGGCAGGCTGCATACAACGCCACCAAGCATGCGGTGAACGGGCTGATCCGTTCGCTTGCCCTCGACTACGGCAGCCGCGGTGTGCGTTTCAACGCGGTCGCGCCGGCATTCACCCTGACCGACATGACACGCGGCATGTGGGAGGGAGACAAGGATCTCTCCGCCTTCACGAACCGGATTGCACTGGGGCGCCCCGGAACGCCCGAAGACGTCGTGGGACCGGTCCTGTTCCTGGCGAGCCGTGACGCGGCATACGTGACCGGTTCGGTGCTGACGGTCGACGGCGGCACCTCGGCCTTCTCGGGCCAGCCGCACCTCTGATCGCATGGCGCCGCACCGGCACACCTCTACCTCATCATGCCACGCAGCGCACGGCGCACCGCCCGCACCCGAGCCGGATGCTGCTGATGGGCGCGGTGCTCCTGTGCACGGTTGAACATGAACTTGGCGAAATCGGCGAGGGCCAGATAGGCGACGGTGATCCCCGCGATCGCCCACATCATGGACGCGGGCAGCGCCACGAGGCCCAGCGTCGGAGCCAGCGGGGAGAAGGGCAGGGCCACCGCGACGACGATAACCGCGACAAGGGCCGCCGCGAGCGGGAGACTGGGTCTGCTGCGTACGAACGGCGTTCTGCGCGTTCGGATGACGAGCACGACCAGGGTCTGGGTGACAAGCGACTCGACGAACCATCCTGAATGGAACAGCACGGCGTTCGCATTGAACACGCCAAGCAGCAGGGCGAATGTCATCATATCGAAAAGCGAACTGAGCGCCCCGAAGATAAGCATGAACCGACCAATCCCACCAATGTCCCACCGCGCCGGGCTGCGCACCTGCGCCGCGTCGACCCGGTCGGAGGATATGGTCAGCTGGCTGCTGTCGTAGAGCAGATTCCCCAGAAGGATCTGTCCCGGAAGCATGGGCAGGAACGGGAGGAACGCCGACGCGGCTGCCGCGCTGAGCATGTTTCCGAAATTGCCCGAGCCGGACATGTACACGTATTTGAGGGTGTTCGCGAAGATCTTCCTGCCTTCGGTGACACCCCCGGCAATCACGGCGAGGCTCTTTTCCAGAAGGATGATGTCGGCCGCATCCTTGGCGACATCGGTCGCGGTATCGACGGAGATTCCCACGTCCGCGGAGTGCAGGGCGAGGGCATCGTTCACCCCGTCGCCGAGGAACCCGACCGTTCTGCCGCCGGCGCGGAGCATCGCCACGGCCCGCTGCTTCTGCTGGGGGCTCACCCTCGCGAGAATGGTCGCCGTGGTCAACGCCCCGCTCAGCTCGTCATCGTCCATCGCATCGATGTCCGCACCCGTCAGGGGCTTGCCCGGGTTCATGCCGAGACGCGACACCAGATCCGCCGCGACCGCAGGATGATCGCCCGTGGCGATGACCAGTCTGATCCCCAGACTTTCCAGTCGTTCGATGGCTGCTCTGGCATCGAGGCGCGGGGGATCGGAGAAGACAAGGAACCCGAGAAGATCCATGCCGAATTCGTCTCCCGCAGTGAGGGAGGATCCGGCCGTTATGCCCTTCGTGGCCACGGCAAGCACGCGACCTCCGCGGTTCAGCTCGCGTTCGGCCACGGCCTTCGCCTCGTCGGACACACGGTCGCAACACCCAAAGATGCTTTCCGGAGCACCCTTGCACACGAGGGTTCCGTCCGCGGTCAGCACGCTGGCGCGCATGCGCTCGTGGTCGAAGGGCAGGCGGGCCACAATCGCCGTGGGTTCCGGGGAGGGCACCGCATGGGTCAGAGCGGAGTCGAGAGCATCGGTCGTACCGGCCGATCCTCCGCCCTGGGCGACCGCCAGCGCTGCCCTGCGCGCCACCGATTCGTCGGCGTGGCCACTGGCGTCCAGCGATGCCTGCAGCGTCATGGCACCCTGCGTCAGCGTTCCGGTCTTGTCGGTGACCAGCACCTCGATGTTGCCGAGATCCTCAATGCAGACAAGCCGCTTGACAAGCACCTTGTGCCGTGCCAGCCGCCGCGTTCCCATGGACAGCGAGCTGTTCACCACCGCGGGAAGAAGCTGGGGGGTGATGCCCACCGCGATGGCCAGCGCGAACAACACCGATTCAAGCAGCGACCGGTGCAGGAAGACGCTGGTTGCGACGATCATGACGATCAACGCCGCGGCGAACCACACAAGCAACACGGAGAATCGTCGTAAACCGGCCTGGAAGCTCGTCTCCGGCGCATGCCTGCTGAGACCGGCGGCCACCTGGCCCATTTCGGTGGAGGCACCGGTGGCCACGACGATGCCCCGACCCGAACCGCTGGCGACGATGGTCCCCATGAACGCCATCGAATCAAGATCGGCAAGCGACGCCGACCCGCTCACCGCATCGACCGATTTTTCGGCGGGAAGCGACTCGCCGCTGATCACCGACTCGTCGCAGGACAGATCATCGGCCTCGATCAGTCTCAGATCCGCAGGAACGCGGGACCCCAGCCCCACCTGCACCACATCCCCGGGAACAAGCTCCCTCGAGGGAATCGACCTGGCGACGCCGTCTCTGACGACCACCGCGCTCTGGCTTATCGTGCTCTGCAGCTTGGCGCTGGTGCGTTCGGCGGCATATTCGTTCGCGAACCCCAGACCTATGCTCGCCGTGAGGATGACCGCGATGATGATGGCATCGCTGCGATCGCCCAGCAGCGCGGCGAGGGCGGCGGTGACCAGGAGCATGATGAGCACGGCATTGCGAAACTGCCTTCCGAGAACGGCCAACGCGCTGACATGATGCGCACGCATCGCGTTCGGGCCATATCGCTCCAGTCGAGTGCGGGCCTCCGCATCGCCCAGACCGGACGAACCCGTGTGCATGGCATGGGCGACATCGTCAACGGCGCACCCGGCCCAATGCTCTGAATCCATTTTTATGGCCATACGCTCAGCATACACGGAAATGGGTTTGCGGCGGATCGGCTGGATTCTATTTGTAAGTGCAACGTTTGGCTTGTTGGCTGGTCTGGTTTGATGATAGGCCGAGTTTGGATATTTCCTCTTGCCATGCTTCGTTGGGCGTGTGGTAGTCCAGGAGTTTCATGGGGGTGTCGTTGATCTCGGTGACGATGTCGTCGAGTTCGGTTTGGGTCAGGTTCTTCAGGCTGGTGTGTTTGGGCAGGTAGCGGCGGATCATGCCGTTGCGGTTCTCGTTGCTGGCGCGCTGCCAGGGCGAGTATGGGTCGGCGTAGTAGGTGAGCATGCCCAGGGCCTCCTCCACGAGCCGGTGCAACGCGGATTCGGACCCGTTGTCCCAGGTCCGGTCGATGCGCGCCGCTGCGGGGATGCGGCTGTAGATCGCGTATTCGGCCCTGGCGGTCGCCGGCGCGCTTTTGGATTCGATGAGGCGGGCGAACAGCTTTCTGGTTTTGCGTTCGACCTGCGTGTCGACGCACCGCTTCGAGGGAGCCGAACCGATGACCGTGTCGGATTCGTAGTGGCCGAACGAACCTCGGTGGTCCACGACCTTGGGACGCAGGACGAGTGGCACGCGCATCGGGATCGTCACACGCCCGGCCCCGCGGCCCGCCCGTCTGGTGCGGTGGCGTTTGGCCCGGGGCAGGTAGCGCCGCCAGTCCTCGCCGTCCGCATGCCCCTGGTAGATCCACCGGTGGAGGCACTCGTGGCCGATCCGCATCGACGGGTCAGCCGGATACTCCAGTTTCAACCGGCCCTCGATCAGCTCGGGCGTCCAGCCACGCGTCAACGCGTCCGCCACCCACGCGTGCAGACGCGCGTCCATCATGCGCCTGGGCTTCCTCGGCCTGCGCGAACGTGCCTCGGCCTTGCGCCGCGCGGTCAACGCCGAATAGAACGGGCCAGCCGTCCACGCCCCCGTCTTCAACCGCCCGGGATGGCAGGGCCGGTACGACTCGTTCCCGTTGGACGCGAACCACAGGCCACGCCTGAGCTCCCGGCTGATCGTGGAAGCGGAACGATGCAGCTGGCGGGCCACCTGCCAAATCGTCTCATGATCCCCGAAACGCAGCATCTCAATCCTGATCCGCTCACCCCCGGTCACATGCGTATAAGCCTTCATAGTGAGTGCAGCACCTCCCAAAGGTCGGAACATCAGCAATCCCAACCATAAGCGGTGTTGCACTTCTAACTAGAACTCAGGGAATGCGACAGCTTTTTTGCTTTAGGCCAAATATCCCCAATTAGTTCTTCATATGAAGCGTTTTTGGCCCATCGAGAAAGCCTCGTCGGCGCATTACCAGCAACAGCTTGTTGAATTTCACGACGAACCATCAACTGTTCATCGGGCGCAATCCTCCGACGCTTAATTCTCCTGATTTTGAAATGTGCCTCGTCATAGGCCGTGAACACAGTATCGATAATTTCTAGGATTCTCTCACGCTCTCCCCTCTCCCTCAACATAATGTCTTGCCATATCTGGTTTGCGGTCATTCCTTGTGCGGGAATGTGCTCATGTTCCAGAAGCGGGACGAGACAAGTATCCCAAATATCGGCGTCCTTGGCCCGAAGACGGGCCAAGCGCTTCTTCAAAGACTTTTCATGCTTCTCTCTAACTTCATATGTACTTAGAATCCGGTCACCCATTGAACCTACCCTGTAAGAAATGAAATATATGATAGAAGTTTATCAAGACGATAGATTGGCACACGGATAAGAGCCGATAAGTGGGTAAATAAGCAGGTAAGCGTTCGACGTTGCCGTCTGCAATAGGTTTGAAAACATAATGTTAGAGGACTCTCAGGCGGAATCTCGTATCCTCCGCACAGGCACCCCGGAAGCCAAGCATTGCAAGGCATCCGGGGTTTTGCATAACATGCGAAATGGGCGTTAGATATGGGGCTATCGGCCAATTCGCGCGCCCACAGCAAGTCTCTCGGCACGGGCATAATCCCAAAAAACCTTCTGCCGACACTAACAGGCACCTCATCGTCGGCAGAAGCAGAAAACAGACCGTCTGTCGATACCCACCATCAGCACACCATCGGCAGAAGCAGAGAGCAACCGCCCGTCACCGGCACCCGGCACGGGCACAATCCGCTCATCCCACAAACCCCGCGTTTCAGTCCGCGCGCCGCCGCTCCAACCGCTACACTTGGCAATACGACCTCACAGCACGGCCGGTAAGCCCTTGCAATACCTCTTGCTCGGCCGTCGTCGGAAAGGAACAACGATGTTCACCCTCTGGCTACGCCGAGCCGCGGCGTATATCCTTCGCATCGTACTTCCGGCATCGTTGCTCTCGCAGCTCATCGGCACCCTGCTGTTCGGCAAATCCTCACCGGGCGGAGCCGCTGAAACCTGGATCGGCTGCGCCAGTCTGCTTGTTGCCGGCGTCATCTCCGCCTTATCCACACGCAACGGGCAATCATGGGCGCACCAGCTTCTGCGTCTGCAAGTGCTCGACCAGGAATCCAGTGCCCCGATATCAGCCCGGCGAATGGGATTGCGAGAACTGGCGCATCTCGCTGATTTCGCGTCGTTGTGCATCGGCTTCCTTTGGCCGCTGTGGGACAGTCAACGGCAAACCTTCGCCGACAAAATCGTCAGCACCGTTGTCGTCAGCGTTGATCGACCACAATGACGTTCTGCCTTCCCAGCACCCCCGCTGCTGCGGTTTGAGCCGTCACTCAGTTTGAATCTGTTCGGCCTTGCCCGCATTGTCATCTTGCTTGGTGTTCTTTTTGGCGTTGCCTGTTATCATCATGACGATGTTGAGCAGCATCAGCACACAAATGAACGCCATGAGGACCCACTCGCCTCTTGGAATCATCGATACAAGGAGGATCAGCAGGAAGATAATGTTGACAAGCGCAAAATTGATGTCATCAAACGCCTTTTTCGTGTTCTTGTTCTTTGCCATCATCGCCTCTTTCCATCGATTCGTTCGGATTTCACGATTTCGAATGTCCACGAAACCGAGCTGTATCATGCATCAGGCAGCATGACGTAACATCAATCTATCATCATGCAAATGTTTGCAAGAGTAGACACGCCGCTGTAAGAGGAGATTTCAGGCTTCGCTCGCGATCTTGCGTACGACGCATGATAACGATGGCATCCGCGCGCTTACAGCATGGCCACCTGCCGCTGAAAGTCACACCGGCGCACGATTTCTCCGCCAACGTCAGCCGCGCACGACGCCGCATCCGAAACGGTACAGCGCCCAGCCATGTCCGTATTGGCCCAAATCACGCACTTTGACGAGCGTGCCGTGACGCTCATATTGTGCAATCAGCCCTTCGTCGTGGAACGGGTCGAACTGCTGGCGGAACGTGAACATTTGCAGGCTCGGCGCCTGAGGCCCCATCGTCAGGAAATATGTGGGTGTGTCGTCGCCACCTAGCGGGCACACGGTATTGAGCAACCGCGCGTCATCCCCCGAGGCGAAGGACAGCTCGGTCTGCTCGAAAATCGCTCCGTTCTTCTCTTTCATCGGGTTGTAAATCGGGTACAACATGTTGGCCCCGTACAGGCTTACTGCGTACATCGAGCCGTTTAGCGGATCGGATATGACGACCGCGCGCGTACCGGTCACCTTCACGACCTCGCCGAGCGCTCGATACTTGCTGGATGTCAACTGTTCGTCCGGCCGCTCATCGGTCAGTTGCACGTTGTGATACACCGATTGCGACAACGCCGCCCGTTCCGTATTGCCGAACTGGCAGGTGACGGCGAGCGCCGTCAGCACGACCACAACGATGCTCTGCCAGGCGGTACGCGTTAGTCGGATGTCGCTACGCACACGGCCGCCACCCTTCCACGGCATCGGGACCGACACCGATCCGTCTCCGCTCGCCACCGCACACGCGGCGAAGACCAGCAGCGGAATCACGCCGAACGGAATCATGCTCAACGGCCGGGTTTCAGCCCGGTACCAGGCAGCGGCGACGATATTCGGGAACCACCCGGTCAACGAGGTCGAGCAGACGAACAGCAACATGAGCAGCAGCCATGCGACGACCAGCGCAATCGCATCCCTACGGGTGTTGCGGTATCCGCTTTCACCGGGATGAGCAGCGTCGGAATCAGCGCGCTTGAACACCTGCTGCGGTTGTGCAATCACGTAGCCGATGACGACCAGCGCGAGCACGGTCACTCCCGCCATCAACCACCCGCCCGGGCCGGAGATGTTGTCCGTGATGAAGGTGCGCAACGCTTGAGGCACCGTGCGCGACGGCACGAAGGTGTGGAACCATGCCGCCGGATTGCCGTACCGGTTGGATTGATAGGAGCCGCGCATGTATACGAGCAGCACCGCAGCCCCGCATACGACCGCGCCGGCGAGCCCCGCGATGACTTTCCACGGCATGCGCAGCACGATGAACGGCGCCATGAGCAGCAGCCAGGAGAAGACGATGCGCGGATGAGCGAATATGCACAGTCCGCCCACTGCGATGAATCCGATCACCCATGGCCATACGCGCGTCCGCGCCTGCGCCTGCATCGTCGCGGGAGTGATTTCGGACGCGCTTTCGGGAGCGATTGCCGGAGCGGTTGCCTGTATCGCGGCCTGTGCGCCCCGCCCAGTCTTATCATCCGCCGCGGCCCCTGCCTTGTGCCGCCGCCAGCGGTCAGTCAAAACGTCGCACAAACGCAACGTAACGTACAGCCAGTACGGCAGAAGCGAGGTCGCCAGTCCGTAGGCGTACAGCGGACCGCGAGCGAGCATCAGGAACGGGTGACTCGCCGAGGAGACGGATAGCACGGGCACGATAATCGCCATCGCGCAGGAGAACGGCCGCCAACCCTGTGGATCCACCAAACGTGTCCAGTATGTGGACAACAGCAGTACGCCGGCCGGCCACACGATGCCCGAAGTCACCAGCCATACAATGTTCACCGCCGTGTAAATCGGCATCTTCGCACCGAACACCGACGCCAGGTTCACCAACCCGGCTGCCAGCATGTGGAACAGCGGCGGATAATACGCGTCATTCGGCCACAAGTGAGTCGCCGAGCCGAGCCCCTCCCCCAGAATGCGGCGGACGAAATAATAATGCGCCGGAGCGTCAATCTGCTGCAACGGATACTGCCAAATCATCGACGTGTGCGGGAACCACCCCATCACCACGCCAAACGCAATACCCACCCCGATTACTGAGCACAAGGGCACCATCCAACGAGCACATCTCACCCGCCCATTCTATCCGAACTTACGTGTGGCACGAATTCACCGCTTATCAACAAGGCGCCCCAAAATCAACCAAAATCCGCCACGCAAGGGATACATACGAGAAGGGGCACGCGGCGCTATTACGATTTTCCCAGCATTCCATAAGTACAATGCCAGTGTCGTGCAAGACTACACGAACGTAGACTAGCAATAGTGTTGGTATGGGATCATTGCCCCGCTGACCGGAGCGTCCCGGCCAACGCCATCATGTACGCACCCGGCGGTCAGCACCGCCAGAGACTGGAGAAGTACCGCATGTTCGTTCTCAAGAACGCATGGGCAGCGCTCACACGCCATAAGTGGCGTTCGCTGCTCACCATCATCACCGCCCTGATTGTCACTTTCGGAACGATGTTTTCCACTGCGGTCATCCAGGCAAGCGACACCGCGTACGGCTCCGGCTATGACGCCCAAAAGCCCACCTTCGATTTGAAGCTTAAGCAATCCGTACAGTCCAAGTACAACGGCGCCGACTCCAGCTGGACCAAGAACTACCTGTCGTGGACGCAATATTCCACGTACGCCAGCGCCGCGCAAAGTGCCAGCATCAGCTTCACCTACACCTTCACCGAATCCGTGCCGGTCAGGCAGACGTCGAAGTTCAAGGCCGTTGCAGGCACCGCCGACCAGGATGCCAGCAAGACCGGCGGCGAGTTCACGTTGCGCACCTTCTACAGCAAGGAGGCCGCAGCCGCCAATGCACAGGGCGCCTTTACCATCGTCAAGGGCAAGAACCTGTCCTATTCCACATCCAGCACGGATTCGACGTCAGCGCTGATCTCCGAAACCGTCGCCAAGAAGAACAATCTCAAGGTCGGCGACACCTTCACCATCGCCAGCCCCACCGACGCGAAGACCACCGTCAAACTCAAGGTCGCCGGCATCTACCGGTACAAGGACGGGCAGACGGCCGCCTCCACAAAACTGGCGAAAGATAACCGCGACAACGCGATTTTCGTCGGTTATTACGCGTTCGCCATCAACAACTTCGACACGACCACCGGCAAAGGATGGGCGGTTCCGGATCTCCAGGTCACCTTTACGCTTGACAGCGTGAGCGCGTACAAGAAGTTCGTCGCGCTGGTCAAGAAGGCGAAGCTGCCGACCGGCTACGAAATCGTTTCTACTTCGCTTGAGGCCTACACCGAAAGCATCAAGCCGCTGGGCAAACTGGCGGAACGCCTGCGTATCGTCCGGATTGTGCTGCTGATTGTCGGCGGCCTGCTGCTCATTGCGCTGGTTGTGCTCGGTCTGGTGCACCGCCGCGGCGAAATCGCGACCGCCATGCTGGTCGGCGTCACCAAGGCGCGCATTGCATGGCAGTTCATGCTCGAAGTCTTGTTCCCCACGATATTTGGCTTCGCGATTGGCGCGCTGGCCGGCGGATTCGGCACCAAGCCGCTCACCCATCAGCTTGCCGGTGGCTATGACGTGACGATGTCCGCGAGCCTTGTGTGGCAGACCATCGGCTACGGCCTGCTTGCTTGCCTGGTGCTGTCGTTCATCGCCATGTTCCGTGTGGTCGCCGTGCGCAGGATTTCGCTGTTCGCACCGCGTGACAGCGGCGATTACGCCAGCGTCAGCAATGCCGAAAGCGACGACAGCGCCGGAGATGCGGGAGACACGGGAGACGTCGAAAACGCGCCGACGACACAAGCCGAGCAGACCAAGGAGACCAAGCCGACCAAGGAGGAATCCAAGTGAGCGAAAACAACGAGCCGACCAAGGCCGACCAGATCGAACAGCTGGACGAATCCACGGAATCCGTGCAGTTCAGCGTCGTTATTGACGACACCGCGGATGACGCCGATCTCGATACCGCAGATACCGCCACGGCTGACGAAGCTGACGAGACCGGCGATGCAGCCGAAAGCGCAGACGAGCAAGCTGCACATGCGGACGCGGATGCGCAAGCCGAAAACGCAAACGCCGACGCCGAAAACGCCAGCAAGGCGACACTCGATGCAACCGCAGCGGCACCAGCATCCGACAAGACGGCCGCCGGCAACACCGCCAAACCCGAGATCTCCGCAGCCGCCCCGCACACCCGCAGCGCCCGGACGGTTGCGCACGCCGACACCGCGACCCGCGCATCCTCCCCCATCGACAGGGAACTACGCCAACGCCGCCACATCACACTGAAGGCATACCCGTCGTTCGCTTTCAACAACGTCATCCTGAGCAACCGCAAAACCGGCCGTGACGTGCTCGACAACATCAGCATGGACTGCTATATCGGCCGCACGTACGCAATCATGGTCGACCCCGATGACGCCGAGCAGCGCGCCGGATTCATGGCCGTCGCCTCAGGCATGGTGTTCCCAACCAGCGGCAGGGTCATGCTGAAAAGCAGCGATCTCGCCTCCTTCGACCCGGCTGAAGCGCGCGCACACCGTCTAGGCGTGGTGCCGCAACGCTATGCGATTCGCGACGATCTGGACGCCATCGCCAACCTTGTGTACACGATGGACGCGTCCGGCCGCAACTTCCTGCAACCCAAGCCCGATATTGCGCGTGATTTGCTGGACCAGACCGGTTTCGGCGATGGCAGCGACCTTGCCGTCGAGAACTATGAAGCGCTCGTACACACGCCTGCGGGCAAGCTTCGGGAGATTGACCGCAGGCGTCTGTCCATCGCGCGTGCCATCTGCTGCGAGGCAGAGGTCCTGTTGCTCGACGAGCCGACGGGCGGTCTCGACGAGGAAGACTCCGCGACCATCCTCGACCTGCTCAACAAGCTCGCCCACCCGAATCGGCGAACCGCAGATTCCGGACGTTGCGTCATCATCGTCACCGACAATGATGACGTGGCCGACGCCTGCGACGAAGCGTTCACACTGTACGACTGACGGAAATCGGCACAGCCGAACAAACGCTAGCGCCGATACGCGATAGAACAATGGCCTGCACCTCCGAAAGTGGGGATGCAGGCCATTGTCAAACCGTGCACAGGTTGTCTAAGCAAGAGCGTAGCAACCCGGACCAAGCTAAGCTCATACCACGCGCTGGTGGAACTGCTCGGCGAGCGCTGGAATGTCCGGCTCGCCGTACTTGTCGACCAAGTCGAGCCATGCTCGGCGGTTCTCCTCGCCGAAACGGGCCGCCTTGTTCGCGTAAGATTGCGCGGTGAGGAACTTCGGAGGCACGGATTTACTGTTGTATTTATCAGCGACCATGACCACCTCTTGCTCGAGGTTCACGGGCACATAGTCTGCCGGCGGCAACGGCAGACCCTGCCGGATTACCTCGTCTTTCGTGAGCCCCACGCCGGTATGGTTGCGAGCGAACTGGGCGATGGACTCGTCCACGCCCTCATCCAGCAGGTACCGGTAGCCGAGCAGGCCGTGCTCGATGTAGTGCGGCCCGTCGAATTTCAAGGGCTCGCCGTCGGACCCGTCGTGCTTGAGCACACGATACGTACCGATGTCGTGCAGCAATCCGCCGATCACCACAAGGTTCTCGTCCAGGAGCCTCGGCGGGATTTCGCCGCCGGTGATGCCGTCGGAGGCCGCAGCCTGCGAGGGGTCGGGTCGCCCGGATGAATCTGTTGGCAGCGTGCAGCGCCGCACGAACAGCGCGTTCTGGTGCCTCACGATTTCGCGGGCGATGGTCGCCACGATGACGCAATGCGTGTGTATCAGATCATATGCGGCCTGCGATGGCGCGATTTTCCTGTGCAGCTCATCGACTTGGGCCAGTGTCGGAACATATCCACTCATACCGTCCATTGTAGGGAGCAAGCCGAATCCCTTCCGCCCGTTGAGCCAGGAGCGCCCCTCACCCAAACTGTCTACGCTGACAAGCCTCCCAGCGTAGACAGTTTGGGTGAGGGCGACTCAGATGGTTTCGATGCGGAACTCGCCGGTGCGGTTCGAGGCGACGAGCATCTGGTCGTTGTCAAGCTCCGTCCAGCCGTCGGCCTCGCTCTGCGGGAAGCCGGAGCTGGCGACGACCACGCCCTCCGCCGTGCCGTCAACGCCCAGAATTCGCCGATACCGAATCACGCGATAGTCGATAGCATGCTGCTGCCAGCCGTACCCCGAGTAGACCTCCATGATGCGAGGCGGAACCTCCGTCCGCCCGGACGCGCGCAACACCACCAGCTGGTCGCCGCTTTGAATCATGCAGTTGTAGCTGGATTTCGGGTAGCTCTGCCGCAGCTCGCGCACCGCTTGGGCGACCGCCTCATCCAGCGGGAAGCCGAAACCGATGTACTCCAGAATTACCGCGAAGAACACCGCGGAATCGCTGCGTCCGCCCGTAGACAGGAATACGCTGTGATCCACGGGAAAATCACGGTTTTCAATGATGTTGCGCCCCTGCTCATCCGAAATATCGCCATTATGGATGAAGCTCAGCCCATTGGCGAAGAACGGCTGCTGGTTCTCCAGAATCAGCGGCAGATGCGAGCTGGCGAGGCGGAAATGCCACAGCGCGCCGCGAGCCGGCTGCTGGGCGAGATCTTCAAACACCGGGTCATGCAATGCCGACGTAGTGGTCTTGTACAGGCGAGTGCCGGTTTCAGGCGAAGGCGCGCCGCCATCCCTGCGGTACGGCGGTTCCTCGGGCGTGCGCAACGAAGCGGTGCCCCAGCCGTCATTGTGGACCACGCTCATTGCACGGAAGTCCTTGACAGCCTGACCGCCCAGCACATCCTCCAGACTGCGGTTGAGACCCGCAGTCGCATAACCCAATAACCTGCACATAACCATCCACTCTAACGGGCGGCGGGACACGGCTGGTGCGCGTGGCTATAGGGGTTGGTTATAGCAAAGAGCCGCCCCTGCGGACGGCTCTCGATTGCTGCTGTCGCCGGTTCAGCGGCGGCTTCGGTCACTGGCTCTTGCGCTGGCCTGTTGATTGGCGCGACGAACCACCCGATTTTGCTGTGCCGTGATACTGCGAGGCGCGGTCGGACTTGGCCTCGGCGCCCTGCTGCGAGCCTTGTTTCGCAGGCTTAGCGACGGACTGCTTGCCGGCGTTGCTGCCGGGTTTCACGGAGTTATCTGCTTTCGCCGTAGTATCGGGCTTGGCGGCAGTCGCAGTTTTCGCGGGTTTCGACGCTTTCTCGGACTTCACCGCTGGTTTCGCCGCCGGTTTCGTTGACGACTTCGCCGACGATTTCGCTGTGGGCTTTGTCAGCGCGAGCACGTCCTCACTGGACTCAATCTGCCGCAGATTATTCGCTTCACGCTTGAGCCTCGGCGGCCGACGCGTCGACAGGAACAGCGGCTGCACCTCAATCAGCGGATTGTACGGAGCCAGACCGAACCACTTGACCGGCGAACCCGCCGCATGGCGAATCGCGTACTTCATCTGCAAAGACAACGCACCACGCTGCGAAATCGTGGACTCCGGCATCAGCGCCTTGTGAATCAGCACATACTTAATCGTGCCTACTCCAGGATCGGCGTCGAGCTTCGGGTACTGAGACTTCTGCTGCGGCAGCTCGCCCGTATGCTCCAGATCGTGCATGATTTGGTGGATGTATGCAGGAATGGACTGAGAGACCTTGAATCCGAGCCGAATCTTCACGCGGAACAGATAATCGGTCCCGAAATTCTCCACAGAATACTCGCGGGTAAACGGCTCGTCGGTCGTCTGCACGGACACCGCCCACCAGGCGCGCGCACGCTTGGGATGGTCCGCGAAGATCGAGAAGAAGATATCCGTGTCCAGCCGCTTCATTTCGCTGTCGGATGTCAGATACACGATATTGTCTGCGAAATACGGGATACGGAAGTCGCCGTGCAGCTTCTCGAGAGCGGGCAGGAAATCCTTGCGCTTCATATGGCGACGCTGCGAACGTTCGATCTTCGTGCCGTCGTTCCACGTGACCATGATCATCAGGATCAGCAAGGCCAGCAGCATCGTGAACCAGCCGCCGTGCATGAACTTCGCCATCGAGGCGATGAAGAACATGATGTCGATGGACAGGAACACAATCGAGAACACGATTGCCCCGACTTTATGTCGGTTGTACCACATGTACACGGTGAGCAGCACAGTCGTGTTGATCATCGTGATGGTCAGCGCGAGGCCGTAGGCGGCGGAGATATGCTCCGAATCGCGGAACAGGAACAGCACGGCGAGCGTGAAGACGCACAGCACGCCGTTGACCACCGGGATATACAGCTGGCCGCGTGTACGGGCCGGGTAACGCACCTGCAGATGCGGCATCCAGTTGAGGCCGGTGGCTTCGGCGACCATGGTGGACGCGCCGGTGATCAGCGCCTGAGATGCGATGATGCCTGCGGTGACCGACAGCGCGACCGCAAGATAACGCACACCCGGGCTCATCATCTGGAAGAACGGATTGAGGCTATCCACATTCTCCAGAGCGGGATTGTGCTGGTTACGCAGCATCCACGCGCCCTGCCCGAAGTAGTTGAACACAAGCGCGATCTTGATGAATGGCCAGGTGAAGTAGATGTTGCCGCGACCCACGTGGCCCATATCCGAATACAGCGCCTCGGCGCCCGTAGTCGACAGGAAGACCGTGCCCATCAGGGCGACGCCGGCGGCGTTATGCGGGCTGAACAGGAAACGGAGGCCGTACACCGGGTTGAGGGCAGCGAAGACGCTCCAATCATTGCCCAGGTTGAACACGCCCACGACGGCGAGGAAGCCGAACCACACCATCACGATGCTGCCGAATACGCGGCCGATGCTTTCCGTGCCGCGTGATTGCACCGAAAACAGCAGCAGGATGATGATCGCGGCGATGATCATCGTCAGGTTCGGGTTCTCCCGGAACAGCGGTTCGAACACGGGGATGGTCTTCAGACCTTCGACTGCCGAGGAAATCGAGACGGCCGGGGTGAGTACCGAATCCGCGAGGAACGCGGCGCCGCCGAGCATCGCAGGGATCGCTAGCCAGCCGCCATACTTACGAATCAACGAATACAGGGCGAAGATACCACCTTCGCCTTTGTTGTCGATGCGCATGGCAATCAGCACATATTTGACGGTGGTAATCAGGGTGATTGTCCAGAATACCAACGACAGCACACCGAGGATCGCTTCCCTGTCGGCGTGCTGGATGCCGCCTTGGACGTTGAGGAAGGTCTGCATCGTGTACAGCGGCGAGGTGCCGATATCGCCGTACACCACGCCCAGCGTGACAACCGCCATCGCGAAGGTGACCTTGTTCGGACCGGATTGCACCCGGGTCCACCAGCGGCCGATAGCCCCCTTGGTCGCTGTTTTCGCGAGCTTTTCTGCTTCCTTATGTTCTTCTTCTTGCTGCTTGGCGATTACCTCGCGCTCTTCTTTGGTCGTCGTCTTGCGAGAGACCTTGGGCGCGTTGGTGAAGGTATCGGCCTGCAGCAACGTCTCACGCATACGTTCGTCAGCCTGCTGCTCTTCTGATTGCTTAGACTGATTGGCGGTATGCGAAGATTCACGCTGCCGTGATTCCGCCATAACATTCCTCCATTGGCAGGGACCCTCCCCGCTCGTGAACACTCATGCCTGGCAAGCGAATCGTAGTACCATCACGATTCCTTTACAGACAGCCGCAAGTCTATACGACGGTCACGAGATATTGCAACAATCCGGGCGCAAATGGGGGTATGTCACGGTTCTGTCTAGTTTTCATGGTGATTTGAAGATGCGCGCGCAACCGATTGACGCCGACGGCATCGACATGCAGAAACCCGCAGGTACCAGCGCAGCCGCTGATTTCTCCCGGAGATGGAAAACCGACTCGCCATCCCCGAGACGCCCGGAAACCGTCGATCCGAAGATACACACGCGACTGCCGGTTCCCGGCGATGCCGATGCGCAGGAACTGGGAGATACCAGCGTAACCGCCACAACCCGCCGCAGATACCACCACAACCCGCCGTTCCCGTGGCACCCGGCACCCGGCCACCCGAGATACCCGCACAACCGCCGGTTCCCGGCGATGCCGACGCGCAGGAACCCACAGATGCCAGCACAACCACCACAACCCGCCGCAGATACGAGCACAACCCGACGCCCCTGTGACCCCCGCCACGCAGCAACCCGAAGATACGCCACCATCGGCAACTTACTGCGCATCCCTGAGGCGCCGGGCAATCCGCCGCTCAGATGCCGTACACCTTACGCGTAGTGCGACGGGTGGCGCGCGCGACCTCAGCCACCGGCAGGTCGAAGACCTCAGCGAGCGCGGCCAGCGTGTACGGAATCATGTACGGCGCGTTGGTGCGCCCGCGGTAGGGCATCGGGCTCAGATATGGAGCATCTGTCTCCACCATGATGTGGTCGAGACCGACGAGCCGCGCCGATTCGCGGATCCCGTCGTTGCCCTTGTAGCTGACGGTTCCCGAAAAGCTCAGATACCAACCGTGTTCGGCGGCGATGCGCCCCATCTCGGTGTCGCCGGAATAGCTGTGGAACACCGTACGTTCGGGGCTGCCGTCCGCAAGCAGCGTGTCGATGACTTCCCGATGCGAGTCGCGGTCGTGGATCTGCATGGGCAGGCCCAACTCCTTGGCGAGCGCGATATGGTCGCGGAATGCTTGTCGTTGCAGCTCTTTGGCGCCTTCACCAGTACGGAACAGGTCCATGCCGGTCTCGCCGATCGCTACCACTTCGCGCGGGTGGTCGAGGGCCAGCCGGTGCACTCTCGCGAGCGCATCCTCGAAACTGACGTCATGGTAGGGCTTGTAGCTCAGTGGCAGACCGTCCGGCCCAGGAACGCCGCGGTGACCGTGCAATACGGCCTCATTGGGGTGGATGGCGAGCGCCGCATGCACGACACCCGGGTGGTCGAGGGACATCTGGACGGCGGTGTCGAGATTCGGATATTCGCAGCCGACATCGATGACCCCCTCAACGCCGACGGCCTGCGCCTGTGCGAGCAACTCATCGACCGAGTACACGGGCACCGGCGGCTGGTCGCGTTCGATGGCTTGCCGGTTCATTTCGCGGGAGAAGGGGACGACGCTCGCCACATGCGTGTGATCGTCGATGACGCGCGCGTCGGTGGGAAGCGGCTCAGGGGCGGGCGCCCAGCTGCGGTCGCGATGGTGATGCTTGGACATGGCTTCCAGTCTAATCGGGGGCGGCATTGATGGGCCAAGGTATTGGCTGATTGGCTCCTTGACCGCTTGACTGTCCAACTGCCTGATTGCTTGGCTACCTGATCGCCCGGTTGCCCGGCTGTCCAACTGCCCGGTTTCCGACTGCCCGGTTGCCCGAAATATTCCGCCCGGCTGCGCATGTGATGTCATACGCAACCATGCGTAAGTCACGAACGGACGGCGAGGCCCCTTGATATCCGTCGGCTCGCGCATGTCCGGACATACGCGGCAACGCACAAACGACATCTGAGGGCTGCCGGACGCTTGCTTTGACGCGCGACGTATGTCCTGACATACACGCGATACCGCACGCAACCGACAGCACACGACCGACGGCAAGCAACCGACAGCCCGGAACCAGCCCGGAGTACGATGAAGGTTTTGGACATATACGCATGGCACGCGTACACACTCAACACCGACACACACAAGCAAGGAGCATCATGGCGAAGAACGACACCACCAATCCAGACGATTCCAAGGCGTTGCGGCCCGAACAGCTGCACGAATTCTCCCAGCGGTTCAACGCCGACCGGGCGAACGCGGTCGCGGCGAACGCAGCCACCAGCGTGGGCGTGCTGAAGGCCGCCACCGATTACCATGGCGTGCGTGCGCTCCCGCGCGACTTCTCAATCGAACTCAAGCAGGGGTCGATCACGAATCAGGAGCATTCCGGCCGCTGCTGGATGTTCGCCTCGCTCAACACCCTGCGCTATGAGCTCATGCATCGTTGGAAGCTTGAGGATTTCGAGTTCTCCGGATCCTACCTGTTCTTCTGGGATGCGATCGAGAAATCGAATACGTATCTGGAGAACGTGCTCGCAACCCTTGACGAGCCGACCGACAGCCGCGTATTCGAAATCATCAACGATACTGTTGCCGACGACGGCGGCTGGTGGCAGATGTTCGTTGCGCTGGTCAACAAGTACGGTCTGGTCCCGAAGTCCGCATACCCGGAATCCGCGAATTCCCGCAATTCCGACGCATTCAAACAATATCTGAACACCAAGCTGCGCGAGTTCGCCGCCGATTTGCGTGACCGTCATGCGGCGGGCGAAAGCCTGGAAGCGCTGCGCGCGGCGAAAACCGAGGACATGGCGACCGTGTACCGCATCTGCTGCATCGCGCTGGGCGAGCCGCCGGAACGCTTCGATTTCCTGGCCCGCACCAAGGGCGACGATGACGCCGACAGCAAGAAGACCGCCGACAAGTCCTCCAACACCACCGTGGACGCGCAACCCGACAAGGACGCGCAACCCGACAAGGATTCCAAAGGCGAGGACGGCCGCGATGACCGCCCGCAGATTCGCGAATACGGCATTACGCCACTCGAGTTCATGCACAAGTATGTGCCGGTGGATGTGAATGACGCCGTCACCCTGTGCAACGCGCCGATGACCCGCACCCCGTTCGGCAAGCGCTACCGAATCAAGTGGACGGCGAATGTGGCGGAAGCCGGGGATATGGAGTTCGTCAACGTGCCGCTCGACGTGTTCCGCAAGGCGGCCATCGACCAGCTCAGCGCGGGGCATCCGATCTGGTTTGCGTGCGATTGCATGCAGTTCTCGCTGCGCGACGCCGGGATTTTTGACCGCGGCACCGTGCGCGTGGACCAGCTGTTCGACACAGAGTTCACCTTTGATAAGAGTCAGGGCTTGGAATACTGGGATTCCGCAAGCAATCACGCGATGACGCTGACCGGCGTGAATCTGGACGCCGACGGCAAGCCGAATCGTTGGAAAGTTGAGAACAGCTGGGGCAAGGACGCCGGCAAGGACGGCTATTATGTCGCGTCGGCCGACTGGTTCGACCGGTTTGTCACCGAGCTGATCATCCGCAAGGAATATCTGGACGAGGCGACGAAGGCGATTCTCGAAACCGAGCCGGTGGATATCGAGCCGTGGCAGCCGCTGACCCGCCGCTGCGACTGAAATCCCCGTCATCCTCACAAACTGGCTACGCTGAGCGAGATCCCAGCGTAGCCAGTTTGTAAAAGGGAACGGCGGTCTGGCCCGCGGCGCAGCACTTGGCTGTCGTGCCGCCGCGTATCGCGTCACTACGTGCCATGCCGCCGCACGTCATGTTGTCGCAAGAAAGAAGAAACCCGGCGGTGAGATGCCGCCGGGCGAGAGAGAAGAGAGAAGAAGGGGTTCAATTATGGGGCCGACCTATGGGCCTCGCCACCGGTCGAACCGTTGACATGTATTATGTAACCGCTCAATTCTTGGAATAACGATGCGCGTTTCTGAAAAAACTCTGGCAAATATGTAACGAAACTGTGTAGACGTGGTCACATTCCAGCATGTTGTCGCATTTACCAGCCCGAAACACACTACCGCCCGGCGGCAATCCTCTTCTTATAGGCCGTGCCCCACTGCTCCATCGCGTCGAGGACCGGCTTCAAGGTGCGCCCCAGTGGCGTCAGCGAGTATTCCACACGAGGAGGCACTTCCGCGAAGACATGCCGCTCGACCAAGCCGTCGGCCTCCATCTCACGCAGTTTCGACGTCAGCACTTTCTGCGAGATGCCGCCGATGGATTGTTTGAGCTCACCGAACCGCTTGGTGCCGGGCATCAAATCGCGCAACACAAGCACTTCCCACTTGTTGCCGATCAGCTTGAGCGTGGTTTCGACCGGGCAGGCCGGCAAATCCTGGGGCGACACGCCGAGAGCCGTCTTTTCGGTCATGATTTTTGCTCCTCGTTTTCCTTGAAACTATCAAATTGTTACCGATTAGTACCCAAGGCACTTTCCCTTGCTTGGTTTCTTTTTGTAACTATACGCGCTATAGTCAATAGTGTCAAAAAGAAACAGAGGTTCAAAAAGATACTGACATGCTTCGCAGCGCGGTCGTCCGACCGGCAGCGCGCCACGGATCGGACTTGAGCCAACAAACAGTAAGGAACACCAATGACCTCCACCGCAGTTGTTGCAGCAAACGGCAAGGCCGGCAAGCTCATCGTCAAGGAAGCCGTCGATCGCGGCTTCGACGTCACCGCCGTCGTGCGCGGCGAGAACAAGACCAACGCCCAGCACGCCATCATCAAAGACCTGTTCGACCTGACCGCCGACGACCTCAAGGGCTTCGACGCGGTCGTGGACGCCTTCGGCGCCTGGACCCCCGACACCCTGTCACAACACTCCACCTCGCTCAAGCACCTGGCGGACATTCTCTCGGGCACCGACACGCGTCTCATCGTTGTCGGCGGCGCAGGCTCGCTGTACGTGGACCCCGAGCACAAGACACAGCTCGTTGACACCCCGGACTTCCCGGACGCGTTCAAGCCGCTCGCCAAGGCACAGGGCAAGGCCCTCGCCGAGCTGCGCGAGCGCAAGGACGTGCGCTGGACCTTCGTTTCTCCGGCCGCCGATTTCCAGGCTGACGGCGAGCGCTCCGGCAAGTACATCCTCGCCGGCGAAGAGCTGAAGCTCAACGATCGCGGCGAATCCATCATCAGCTATGCCGATTATGCCATCGCCATCGTTGATGAGATCGCCGAGGGCAACCATATCGGCCAGCGCATCTCCGTGGTGCGCGCCTGAGCCTGAACCGCGCCCTTACCGCTCTTCGCGATAATCGACGTCAAGCCAATGCCCACCTTCCACGACCGGTACGATACCGTCATGAGAGGTGGGCTTGTCTGTCACGCGATGTTACGAGCGCGCCCCGGACACGAGACAAACCCAAAACGGAAACCCCCACCCCCAGAAAGGCATGACATGAACCAGCTTGCGCAACGCTTGACACCGCTGGTGCGCTATCTTGCCGACGAACGCGCCCGCACCGGGGACTGGGTACCGGGTATCCGCACAGACGACGACGCCTTGGCCGCCATGACAGCGCAGGACCTGTGGACACTGTTTCGCGCGTATGTGAACACGCGCGAACCGATTGAGCCGGACCGCAAGTGGCTCAAGGACCAGGACGCGCTGCTGCATGATATCATCGCGGATCGTGGCATCACCGATATCGACGATGCCTCGGTCATCGGTTCCGCGACCGACCCGCGGCTGCGGTTGTGGCGCGGCGATATCACCGCGATCCGGGCGGATGCCATCGTCAACGCGGCCAACAGCGAGATGCTGGGGTGCTGGGCGCCAGGGCATCTGTGCATCGACAACGCCATCCACACCTTCGCAGGCGTCGAACTGCGCTTGGAATGCGCACGGATTATGCGTGAACAAGGCACGCCCGAGGCGCCCGGACGCGCGAAAATCACGCCGGGGTACAATCTGCCGGCG
>RRZU011745636.1_pt1 | contig 22855 bp, 22 predicted proteins | sample 2165561 | NCBI WGS metagenome assembly RRZU01 (sample SAMN10456909, study PRJNA506462) | wastewater metagenome | isolation source: wastewater sludge | place: USA: Moscow, Idaho | reverse complement strand
TCGATAACCGCCATGCCGATTCTGGCTTGCAAAGCGTTTTCTTCGGCCTGCACGGCTTGCAGGAGTCTGGCCGAATCCAGCGCGTGGGCGGCTTGAGCGAAGAACGCTGCAAAGACGGTGATTAGCGAGATGGCAATCCGCGAAATGCTTGTCGACTTCAACTCGACTTTTTTGGTGATGGGCATTGGCTTGTGTTTAGGGCTTGTTTTGGCCCAATGGTAGCGGTGTCAATTCATCCCGATAGCGCTGTGCGTTTTGTACGTAGTGGGCGGCGCTTTCCTGCATATCGGCGATTTCCTCGTCGCTGAGCTTGCGTACTACTTTGCCCGGCGAGCCGAGAATCAGCGAGCCTTCCGGAAAAGATTTTCCTTCCGGAATCAGCGTGTTGGCACCGACGAGACAATTTTTGCCAATCACGGCATTGTTGAGGATGACGGCGCCGATGCCGATCAACGAGCCATCGCCAATGCTGCAGCCGTGCAGCGTGACGAGATGGCCGACGGTGACATCGCGCCCGATGACGAGCTGGATGCCGTGGTCGGTATGCAGCACCGAGCCATCCTGAATGTTGGTGTTTTCACCGATGCGGATGCGGTCGGTGTCGCCACGCACGGTGGCGTTCCACCAGATCGAGGCGTTTTTCGCCAGATGAACCTGGCCGATGACCGTGGCGTTGGGCGCGATCCAGCTTTGCGGGTCGATTCGCGGGGCGTGTGTTCCTAGTGTGTAGATGGGCATGTTGATTGTTGGTGGCTTATTGGTAGCGCAAGGCTTCGATCGGGTCGAGCGCTGCGGCCTTGCGGGCGGGATAAAAGCCAAAGAATACGCCCACACCGGCGGCTACGGCAAAGGCAACGAGGACCGAGCCGCCGGAAATGACGATGACCATGTCGGTGACGGCGTTGATCAGCAGGGCACCGCCGATGCCGAGCATCAGGCCGATCAGGCAGCCGGCGATGGAGATCATGAAGGCTTCGAGCAGGAACTGGGCCAGGATGTCCTTCTGGCGCGCGCCGATGGCCATCCGGATGCCGATTTCCCGCGTTCGCTCGGTGACGGATACGAGCATGATGTTCATGATGCCGATACCGCCAACGAGCAGCGATACCGAGGCAATGGCGCCGAGCAGCAGCGACATGACGCGGGTGGTTGCGGCGGCTGAGTCGGCAGCGGCGGCAAGGTTGCGGATGGAGAAATCGTTATCTGCATCGTCGCGGATGCGGTGGCGCTGGCGGAGCAGGGCGGTGACCTCTTTTTCAACCGAAGGCATGGCTTCTGCCGAGCTGGCCTGCACCATGATGGTACGTACCGAGCCGGCGAAGGGCACGCCGAACACCTTGCGCTGGGCGGTGGTGAGCGGAATGATGATGGTGTCGTCCTGATCGCGTCCGTCGAGACTCTGTCCTTTGGAGGCGAGCGTGCCGATGATGGTGAAGGGTGTTTGGCGGATGCGGATCGTTTTGCCAACCGGATCTTCGTCGGGAGCGAACAGGTTTCCGGCAGCGGTCTTGCCGATCAGGGCGACGCGGCTTGCCGAGCGTACATCGGTATCGCTGAAGGTATAGCCGCTGGTCAAGGCCCAAGCGCGGGCGTCCAGGTAAGACGGCGTGGTGCCGACGACCGTTGCGCTCCAGTTTTTTGCGCCGTAGATGAGTTGTTGCGTGCCCTGATGTATCGGGGCGACCTGGGTGATGTCGTCCAGTTCGGCGATGGCTTGGGCGTCGCCGGCCGTGAGCGTGGGGCCAAAACCACTGCCGGAACGAACGCCGCCGCTGTTGCTCGAGCCGGAAACGACGATGTAAAGGTTGCTGCCCATGGTGCTGATCGTTTGCGCGACGGCGTATTGCGCGCCTTGGCCGATGGCCATCATCAGTACCACTGAGCTGACGCCGATGACCATTCCGAGCATGGTGAGCACCGTGCGCATGCGGTTGGAGCCCATCGCATGCCAGGCCTCGCCGAGCATCGGGCCTAACATGTGACAGCTTTGAAAAAGTCCGTCATTCCGGCGTAAGCCGGAATCTGACTGAAAGGAATGCAGAGCCAGGAGTGGCACATCAGATTAGCTCCTCGTATAAATCGCGCCATAGCGGATTGATCGACTCGATGAGTTCCAGTTTCCAGCACCGCTTCCATTCTTTGATGGTTTTCTCCCGTTGTATGGCCGATTCCATCGTAACGTGAGCCTCGAACCATACCAGCAGATGAACGCCGTACTTTTTTGTGAAACCTTCGACAAGATCGTTCTTGTGTTGCCAAACACGCTGAATGATGTTGGAGGTCACGCCCGTATAAAGTGTGCCGTTTTTTCGGCTGGCGAGAATATAGACGCACGGCTGTTTCATTGGCGTGGGCTACTGGATTCCGGCTTGCGCCGGAATGACGGAAGAAACCGGGTTAGTTGATGGTTTTGGGGTGGCGATATCGCTGACGATATGCCCGTCGAGAAAGCGCACTTGCCGTTTGGCGTGGGCGGCGATGTCGTGCTCGTGGGTAACAAGGACGACGGTGATGCCTTCGTCGTTGAGTTGCCCGAACAGCGCCATGATCTCTTCGCTGGTATGGCTGTCGAGGTTGCCGGTTGGTTCGTCGGCGAGGATCAGGCTGGGCGAGTTGATTAATGCACGGGCAATCGCCACGCGCTGTTGCTGGCCGCCAGAGATGCGTGCGGGGAGAGATTTGGCGTAGTTTTCCAGGCCGACTTTGGCGAGCATCTGGCGTGCTTTTTCCAGGCGCGGTTCGCGTTTGACGTGGGCGTAGACCAGCGGCAGGGCGACGTTTTCTTCCAGCGTGCTGCGCGGCAACAGGTTGAAACCCTGGAAGACAAAGCCGATGGTGCGGTTGCGCAGGATCGCCAGTTCGTCCTTCGGCATTTGCGCGACATTGCGTTCGACGAGGAAATAGTCGCCCATGGTCGGCGTATCGAGGCAGCCAAGCAGGTTCATGAAGGTCGATTTGCCGGAACCGGAAGGCCCCATGATGGCGACGTATTCGCCGCGCAGGATCGAGAGGTCTACGCCCTTGAGCGCAGGGAACAGTCCGGCTGCGGTGACGTAGGACTTGCCCAGCCCGGCAACGCGAATCACCGTTTCGGACATCAGAACAGCCTCATGCCGACGCTGCTCGGCTTGCTGCTAACGGTGGCGGCATTCTCTCCAACAATCACCTTGTCGCCCTCTTTCAGTTCGCCGCTGACGACTTCGGTATTGCGGTTGTCGGTAATGCCCAGCTGCACGGCGACGGGCTTGAGCTGTTTGCCGTCGATGACATAAACCGTGCCGCTGCTGGTGTCGCGTTTTTTGCCCTTGCCTTCGCCGTTACGCTTCTTTTCGCCGTTGGTGGGCTTTTCTTTCGCCTTGTCGCCAGAGCCTTCTTCCGCTTCAGCGGGTTTGAAGCGCAGGGCGGCGTTGGGCACCATCAGTACGTCGTCGCGCTTGGCAACGGCGATATTAACGTAGGCGGTCATGCCCGGTAGCAGGATTTCGTCCGGGTTTTGCAGCGAGATGCGCACGTTGTAGGTCACGACATTCTGCGTGGTGGTCGGGTTCAGGCGAATTTGTTGCACTTCGCCGGTGAAATTGCGGTTAGGGAAGGCGTCAACGGTAAAGCGCACCTTTTGACCGGGCTGGATCTTGCCGATGTCGGCCTCGGCAAAGCTCGAATCAATGCGCATCTCCGAGAGGTCTTGTGCGATCTTGATCAGCGTTGGCGTCTGCAGGCTGGCGGCGACGGTTTGCCCGAGATCGACGACGCGGTCGACGACGATCCCGGAAACCGGTGAACGGATGGTGGTGAAATTGAGGTTGACCTGATCCTTATCTGCGGCGGCGCGGACTTGCGCCAACTGTGCCTCTGCGGATTTGCGCGCTTGCACGGCCTGCTCCAGCTCCTGCCGGGAAACGTATTCCTCGGCATAGAGCGCCTTCATGCGCGCTTCATTGGCGCGTGCCAGTTCCAGCGTGGCGGCGATGTTGCCGATGTTGGCCGCCGATTGGCGCGCCTGCGCGGCCAAGAGCGAGCGGTCGAGTTCGAGCAGCGGCTGGCCTTTTTCAACCTTGTCGTTGAAGTCAACGTAAAGCTTGGTGACCGTGCCGGAAACCTGCGTGCCAACGTTGACCAGCACCACCGGGTTGAGCGTCCCATTCGCTGACACGGTCTGGATGAGCGCGCCCTTTTCGACGGCTTGCAGGCGGTAGCGTTCTTCGAGTGTCGGCGTCGTGCTTTTTTGGTAGAGATAGAGGCCGCCACCAATGACAGCAAGGGCGCTAATGATGAACAAGGGGATTTTGAGGGCTGGTTTCATGGTGTTGTTGTGCCGGGGCTGGTTCCGGAATTTTGGCTGAGCAGGGTGCCGTCGAGCGCGCCAAGCGCCTTGGCGAGCGCCGCGCGGGAAACGTGCCAGTCGAGCAGTGCCTGAATGCGTTGCAGGCGGGCGGTGGCCAGCGCGCTTTGTGCGTTGAGGACATCGAGAATATTGCCGACCCCCGCTTTGTAACGCCCGAGCGCAACGCGTTCCGATTGCTCGGCGCTGGCCAGCAGGTCGGTACTGGTGCGGAAGGTTTGCGTGGCGGTGGTCAGGCTCTGGTAGGCGCTCCAGACGTCGAGCGCAATCTGCTGGTTGATCGCGTCGCGCTGCGCACTGGCGACGTCGGCTTTGGCTTGCGCTGCGCGAACCTTGTAAGTGGTCTCGAAACCGGAAAAGAGCGGCAGGGTCAGCGTCAGACCGATGGCGTCGCCATGGGTGGTTTGGTTGCCGGTGTCTGCCCAGCTTGGCCCGGCGCCCAGTGAAAGCGTCGGCAGGCCGGATGCACGGGCGGTGTCGATGCTCGATTGCGCTGCCTTGACTTGCGCCTCAGCGGCTTTGAGGTCGGGTCGCTTTTGCCTTGCGTCGGCGATCAGGGCTTCAACGTCGCGCTCGAAGCTTGCGCCGGGGGTGCTTTCAGGAATGTTGGCGAGCAGTAACGGTTGATTGGCGTCGAGCCCCATCACGTTGGCCAGTGTGCCGTAGGCGATTTTCACAATGCCTTCGGCCTTGATGCGATTCAAGGTGGCTTGCGACCAGGCGGTTTGCGCCTGCAGTCGGTCTGCCGGGGTACCGGTGCCAACCCGATAGCGCACTTCTGCGGCGGTCAGGCTCTCCCGGCTGGCTTTTTCCGATTCCTGCGCGGCAATCACGGCGGCGCGTGCGGCTTGCGTGTTGTAGTAGGCCTGTAGTGCTGAAAAGAAGACGTTTTGCACCGTGGCGTCGAGTGTCGAGGCGGCGGCGCTGAGCAATTGCCGGGCGTTTTCAAGGTTGGCTGAGCGCGCGCCGGAATCGTAAAGGAGCCACGATAGGGTGAGCGAAGCACTGGAGGTGTTGGTGCGCTCCGAATCGGTGTGTATCTTGCTGCGCCCGGCTTTGCCGTCAAGGTCGGGCAGGTAGGCCGATTGTGCGACACCGACCTGTGCCGCCTGGGCGCGGGCATTGGCCCACGATTCATGTGTTTTCGGGTTCTGGCACAGCGCGAGATCGACAACTTCAACAACGCCATAGGCAGCTCCCGCCGGCAAAGGCTGGCAGGGTACATAGGCGCCATCGCTGGAGGGGAAAAGCGCGGCGCGTGGTGGCGTGGCCGCCTCGGTAGAAAACGGATCAATCCCTCCAAAGGCCTTCACCTCGGCGGCAAACGAGAGGGTCAGTGCGGCAAGGGAAAGCAATACGTGGCGTGAATGCATTGGGATGGTGGTGGCGTACAGGAGTTTTCCGCTAGTATAGCGGCCTTCATTCCTTCCTCTGTTACGCCAGTCTGTTGACCTGTTAGCAAATGTTAGCGGGTGCGCCTGCGTCACAATCAACTCAATAGGCAACAATAGGCAAATTCTCATGGCGCTCAAGTCAACAATTTTCAAGGTCGATCTCGCGGTTTCTGATATGGACCGCAACCTGTACGAAAATTATTCGCTGACGATCGCACGTCATCCTTCGGAAAACGATATTCGCATGATGGTTCGCTTGTTGGCCTTCATGCGCTACGCGGATAAGGCGTTGGCTTTCGGCAAAGGGATGTCGAGTGATGAGGAACCCGATCTATGGATCAAGGATCTGACCGGGGCGATCGACTTATGGATCGTCGTTGGTCAGCCCGACGAGCGTTGGCTGCGTAAAGCTTCGGGTCGCGCCGGGCGCGTAGTGGTTTTTTCCTACGGTGATCGTGTGGCCGAAGTCTGGTGGGAACAAAACCGGGCGGCGCTGCAAAAACTGCCCAATCTGACTGTATTCAGGTTCTCTGAGGAAAGCACCCAGGCGCTGGCAGCGCTAGCCAGCCGCACGATGAGTCTGCAATGCATGATTCAGGACAACGAAATGCTGATTACCGGCGAGGGTGGAACGGTTCGGGTCGAGCCGCTGCTGGTTTGCGGGAAAATTTGAACAACCAAAAAAGTGAATTTTTAGGAGCGATAGCATGCCAAAGACACTTCCAATGAGCATCATTGCCGACGAGCTGGCGCGGATGCGTGCGGCGACGCCTTTGGTGCATCTGCTGACCAATGAAGTAGTGCAGGAAATCACCGCCAACGTATTGCTGGCGGCTGGAGCCTCGCCGGCGATGATCGTCGCCGAGGAAGAAGCGGCGGCGTTTGCCGCCATTTCCGGTGCTTTGCTGGTCAATGTCGGCACGCTTTATCCGGCACGGCTGACAGTGATGCTTCAAGCAGTTGCGGCAGCCAATCAGGCCAGCGTGCCGTGGACGCTCGATCCGGTGGCCGTTGGCGTGCTCGATTACCGGACGCAGGCCTGCCGCGACTTTCTGGCAGCCAAGCCGGCAGCGATTCGTGGCAACGCTTCGGAAATTTTGGCGCTGGCCGGCTTCGCCGGTAGTGGGCGTGGCGTCGATAGTACGGCAGGCTCTGATACCGCACAAAGCGCCGCTGAGCAGCTTGCGCGCACGAGCGGTGCCATCGTCGCCGTGACTGGCGAAACGGACTTCATCACCGATGGTGAGTTGACTTGGGCGACACCGTGGGGTCATCCGATCATGACGCGGGTGGTTGGAACGGGTTGTGCGCTGTCGGCACTGGTCGCGGCCTTTACCGCACAGGCACCGAATCGCCTGAATGCCGTGGCGGCGGCCTGCGCAGTGGCCGGGCTTTGCGGCGAGCGCGCCGCTGCCAGCAGTCGCGGGCCCGGTTCGTTCAAGGCCGATTTTCTGGATGCCTTGTATCGGCTAAGCCCGGAAACTTTGCGCGAGCACGCCGAATGAAGAACGTGAAGAACGAAATGAAACCGCTCGATTTACTGCTTTATTTGGTGCTCGACCCGGACTTGTGCGGCGGGGCGGAAGGCATGGTGCGCACTGCCCGGCTGGCGGCAGAGAACGGCGCAACGGTGGTGCAGCTGCGCGCGCCCAACTGGAAAAAGCGTCAGTGGCTTGCGACGGCAAGGGAGCTGAAATCGGTGCTTGAACCCTTTGGCGTGCCGTTGATTATCAATGACCACATCGACATCGCACTGGCCGTCGACGCCGATGGCGTGCACGTCGGGCAAGACGACATGCCAGTGGCTGATGTGCGCCGTTTGATCGGGCCGGATAAATGGCTGGGGCTATCGGTGACCAATGCTGTACAGATGGCCGAGGTTCCGTATGAGTTGGTCGATTATCTCGGTATCGGCCCGGTGTATCCGACCGGCACCAAGAGCGATGCCGCTCCGGTGGTGGGGGTGTCGGCCTTTGCCGAATTGGTAGCGGAAAGCAGGTTGCCGGTAGTAGGCATTGGCGGCATTCAGGTGGGGAACTGTCTGCCGCTGGTGCAAGCGGGTGCCAAAGGCGTGGCGGTGGTCTCAGCGATTTGCGGGCAGGAAGACCCCGTCAGAGCGACGAAGGTGTTGCTGGAGAGGCTGAAGCAAGTCTTTGGGTAAGTCTTGGCTCCCTCATTCTGGGAACTGCCCATGTGGGGAATGAGCGTTTTAACGGCGCCAATTTAATCTTCCCCCTTTGCAAAAGGGGGAGTGAGGGGGATTTGTTTAAAGCCGTGCCATCATCCGCCACCCCGAAATCCCCCCGTACCCCCTTTGACAAAGGGGGGGGCTCCACAGGGTTGGCGGCTGTTGTAACCAGGACCCCTATTCTTCCTGTTGCTCGCGCATCATTTTCTGGAACTTCGGGTCTTTCATCATCTTGTTGATGTCCATGTTGCCCATCTTCGGCATGATCACGTCGCCGGGTTTCTGGCCGGGTTTGCAGGGGCCGAGCCAGCGGGCTTGCTGGGTCATGTTTGATTCGCTCATGCCTTGCAGGGGCGGGCTGTAGCGCGTTTTCATCGAGCCTTTGTAGCTTGAGTCGAACGCGCCTTCAAAGACGCCATCGGTCGTTGCCGTCGAGCCTTCGATCTTGCATACGGAATGAATCGTGACTTTGTTGCCTGACGGTTTGACGTCAATCACACTGCAGTCGGATTTGTTCTGTTTGGCCTTCTGTTGCATCAGGTTGTCGGTGTTCTGATCGATGCATTGCTGCATCGGGCCCATGTCCGGCGCGCCTTCCATGCGCATGCTGATTTCCCAGAGTCCGGCTTTACGCTTCGGCATGTCGGCGGCCAGTGCTGTTCCGGCCAAAGTGATAGTGGCGAGGCAGAGGGTGGATAGGGAGAGTGTGCGCTTGATAGCGGACCGGAGATTCATGGTTGCTCCTTTGGGTGGATGGATGGGGAACTTGTCGCCAATTATAGTGAAATCGTCGATGGATTTCCCGCTGGCATGGCCGGTGTCATCGATATTGTCGTGTTGTTCGGATGGGATATCGGAAGTTAGAATGCCGTGTTATGGATAATTCAGGATGTTTTATGCCACGCGGAGTCATTGAGTCGTTGGATTACGAAGCACGCGGGATTACGCGCCTCGAGGGTAAAACGGTTTTTGTCGAAGGTGCGTTGCCGGGCGAGACGGTCGACTATGTGAGCATCCGTAAGAAGCCGACGTACGAAATCGCGCGTACAGAACGAATTGTTAAGGAATCGTCGTATCGGGTTTCGCCGAAGTGCCCGCATTACGGCGTTTGTGGCGGATGCAGCATGCAGCATCTGGACAGCTCGGCACAAGTTGCCGCCAAGCAGCGTTTGTTGGAGTCCAACCTTCGGCATCTTGGGAAGCTTAAGGCGGAACAGCTTTATGCCCCGGTTTATGGCGCGGCATGGGGCTATCGTTCGCGCGCGCGTTTTTCCGTGTTCGTGCCTGATACGGCTGGCTTTGCGCTCGTTGGGTTTCACGAACGGAAAAGTTCTAACATCGCTGAGATACGGCAATGTGGGAATCTGCTGCCGCATGTGTCAGCCCTCATCATGCCTTTGCGCGAGTTGGTCAGCGCCCTTTCGATCAAACACAGCGTGCCGCAGATTGAAATTGCTGTCGGTGAAGAGGTGACGGTACTTGTGTTGCGTATTCTTGAATCTTTGAAAGCGGCTGACGAGAGCCTTGTACGCGCGTTTGCCGATAAGCATGATGTCGTGGTTTATCTGCAGCCGAAAGGCCCTGCTTCAGCGGTTCGTTTTTATCCGAGCGATGGCCGCAAGCTCTACTACTGCTTGCCGGACTACAACATTGAGCACTGTTATTCGCCAACCGAGTTTACGCAGGTCAATAGTGAAATAAATCGTGTTCTGGTGCGCCGCGCCATGGCCTTGCTTGATCCGCAGTCGGGCGAGCGCATCGCCGATATGTTTTGCGGTCTGGGTAATTTTTCCTTGCCTATCGCGCGCCTGGGGGCGAGCGTTGTCGGCGTTGAAGGCAATCGGGAACTGGTGCGCCGGGCGGCGGAGAACGCTGCCGCAAACGGGCTGAGAGAGCTTGCTAAATATGAAGTGGCTAATTTGTTTGAAATTACGCCTAAGCAGTTGAAGAAGCTCGGCCACTTCGACAAGATGCTTATTGATCCGCCGCGTGAGGGGGCAATCGAACTGGTGAAAGCGCTTGATGATGTTGATTCGGAGAGTGCTCAGAGTAAGAAGCCTGTTCGGGGCTTGCAACGAATCGTTTACGTTTCCTGCAATCCCTCCACGTTGGCGCGTGATAGTGCAATTCTGGTCAGGCAAAAAGGCTACCGACTGCTTGGGGCTGGTGTGGTCAATATGTTTCCCAATACTTCACACGTCGAGTCAATCGCACTGTTTGAGAAATAGCCCAAGCCGGATTTCATTAAGCGAAAAATTTCGCAACGCTCTGCAGTGTGCGATAAACGCCCCACGCCAGCGGAATGCCAACCGCTGCCCAGGCAAGCGCGATAACCACCGGGCTGACGCCATCGTGCCCACGGTGGCTGCCGTGTGTGGCTTCTAACGCAGTCACCTTCTCGTGCGCCAGCCGCTTTTCCGTCGCCAGTTCCTCGTCGCTCATGAACCATTTGTCGGCCAGCGGGCGCACCAGCAGGTTGCAAACCAGGCCGACCATCAGCATGCCGGTGAGGATATACATGGTCTGGTTATAAACCTGATCGCGCGGTAGGCCGAGGCTAAGCTGGTATTCGCGCATGTAATTTACCACCACCGGCCCAAGTATTCCGGCGGTGGCCCAGGCGGTGAGCAGGCGGCCGTGAATGGCGCCGACCATCTGCGTGCCGAAGAGGTCGGCCAGATAGGCCGGTACGGTGGCAAAGCCGCCGCCGTACATGCTTACGATGACGCATAAGGCGGCGACAAAGAGGACGATGCTGCCAGCAGCGGTGCTGCTCGGTACGCTGAAATACAACATTGCGCCGAGAACGAAGAAAACCACGTAGGTGGTCTTGCGTCCGAGTTTGTCCGACAGGCTGGCCCAAAAAAAGCGCCCGCCGATGTTGAACAGGCTGAGCAGCGCGGTAAAGCCGGCAGCGACCGTGGCAATGTCGGCCAGTTGCGCTTTGTCCAGGTCGCCGAATTTGGCGGAAACGTCGATCAGCGAGCCGCCGAAGACTTCCTGCAACATCGGCGAGGCCATGCCAATCACGCCGATGCCGGCGCTGACGTTCATGCACAGCACCATCCAGAGCAGCCAGAATTGCGGGACGCGCCATACCTTGTTGGCATGCACATGGCGCTGGGTGATCATGGTGTTGCTGGCCAGGTCGGAAGGCGGCGTCCAGCCTTCCGGCTTCCAGCCGCTGGTCGGCACGCGGTAGCCAAAGGCGCCGGCGATCATGAAGACAAAATAGATGAGCGCCATGACCACCAGAGTTTCCTTGACGCCGACGCCAGTCGGCGTGGCGAAGCGATGCATGAGGTCTGCCGCCAGTGGCGAGCCGATCATCGCGCCGCCGCCAAAGCCCATGATGGCCATGCCAGTGGCCATGCCGCGGTGATCCGGGAACCATTTGACGAGGGTCGATACCGGCGAGATATAGCCAAGGCCAAGGCCGATGCCGCCGATGATACCGGAGCCGAGAATCATCATCCAGAACTGGTGAAGATGTACGCCGGCAGCTGAGATCAACATGCCGCCGCACCAGCACATGGCCGATACCACACCCGCCTTGCGCGGCCCGGCGCGTTCCAGCCAGCTGCCACCGACGGCGGCGCTGGAGCCGAGCAGCACGAAGAAAAGGGTATACATCCAGCCCAGCGTCGAAATATGCCAGTCGCAGGTGGTGGTAAAGAGTTGCCCAAAAAACCCCATCCCTGGAGGGCATTGGAGTGATTCTTTAATACCCAGCGCCTTGGACAAGGGTAGCCAGAACACTGAAAAGCCGTATGCCATGCCGATGCACAAATGGATCGCCAGCGCCGCCGGCGGCACCAGCCAACGGTTAAAGCCGGGGCCGGCGATGATCCGTTCTTTGTCCAGCAAACCGGGGGAAGGTCTCGACATGGCAATCTCCGAATATGGCTTTTGTGTAATGCTTTTTGCGCAGCCTATTGGGTGAAGGACCGAAAGCTCTAGCGCACAAAGCAAAGTATCCTTGCCCTCAGTGCCTTGGTCAATGCCAAAGAATGCGCTGATCTCTGTCACGTATTTGGAGACTCTGGGAAGACTCGGAAAATCGCACCCATACCTCTGCAGGAATGCGGTATGAGTGCCATACTGCTCGCATGACTATTCCAATTTGGGTATTTCCATGAAAGGAGTGCCGGTGCCAGGAACCCCTGCGTCGGCATTTTGCCCGAGAAGGCGCTGTTCGGAAGGCGATGAACGGAATGAAGCGATGGTGATGATGGATTATGGCGACTGAAGCCGAAGGCGCGAGGTCGGCGCGACTTTTCTTTGCGCTCTGGCTTCCCGCCGGGGTGGCTCGCTCCCTGCATAGTGTCGCCGATGGGGTGGTCGGTCGTTGCGGCGGGCGGCTGCTCAATCAGGATTCCTTCCATCTGACCCTGGCCTTCCTGGGCGATGTCCCCGCGCCTCGCCAGCCGGAACTGCTTGAGCTTGCTTCCGGCTTTGAACTTCCCTCGGTCGCGATTCGGCTCGACAAGCTCGATTACTGGAAACACAACCAGATTCTCTGGGCAGGGTGTCGCGAGCCGGAGCCGGTGCTATTGGCGCTCGCCGCCACCCTCCAGGAAAAGCTGCTGGCGGTCGATTTTCTTACTGAGACGCGGCCGTTGTTGCCGCATGTCTCGCTGGTGCGAAAACTCCTTCACCCGGATGTTTTGCCGGACCTTGACCCCTTCGAATGGAGCGCCGACGAACTGGTACTCGCGCGTTCCTGCCGCTCGGGTCGAGGCGCAGAGTATGAAGCCATGGCGCGTTGGCCGCTCGCCTGATGCATTGGGCAGAATCGTCTCACGCGTTGTCTAGGAGACTTGGCTCTGAATGGCTTACTTACTTCCTTCGTTCGTTCGACTATACGGCGTGTCGTTTAGAGGAAGATTCGGCGGTCTTGCCGTTGCTGAGCACCATATACGTGCCGCAGTGGCCGTCGTTATAGCCGTTTTTACCGAGGAGAGTTGCAGCGATTCGAGCAGGAACTCGGGCATCTCCATGTCCTTCCACGTGGTGTACTCGTTGTCCGTTGATCTGTAGGGGGCATTTTGCTGTTTTCCGGGCCGCCAAGGTGAGTTACGTCTGGGGAAAGGGCAGGCTGAGGATTATTCCGCCATGGTCGCCGACAAAATTCTGAGCAGCGTAGCGCAGCCCTATTTGGTCGATGGCCATCCGCTGGGTACGACACCAAGTATTGGCATCGCCCTTTATCCGCATGACGGCGACGATATGAGTAGCTTGATGAAGTGCGCCGATATTGCGATGTATCAGGCCAAAGAAGCCGGGCGCGGGTGCTTCTGTTTTTTTGCGGGAGCAGCGACGCCTTTGCGCTGGAGGTCCGTTCGACATTCGTAACGATTGTTTGCTTGTACGTGTACCATAGCGCCTTTGCCGTTTTGGCTCAGCCTTTCAAATAATCCAAATTTCTATTTCTGATGCTCCTCCCTTACGAACTGTTGATTGGCTTGCGTTACACGCGGGCCAAGCGGCGTAACCAATTTGTTTCTTTCATTTCGATGATCTCGATGCTCGGCATTGCGCTGGGCGTGACCGCCCTGATTGTCGTGCTCTCTGTAATGAACGGTTTCCAGACCGAGTTGCGTGGACGCATTCTCGCTGTGGTGTCGCACGTTCAGATCAGCGGCGCCGGGGGCGAGATGTCCGACTGGCCGCATGTGGCCGAGCAATCGAGTAAGCATCCGGGCGTACTGGCGGCAGCGCCTTTCGTGCAGGCGCAGGGGATGCTGTCGTTCGGCGAATCGGTACGCGGGGCAATGGTGCGCGGCATCCTGCCGGACTACGAGGACAAAGTCGTTGATTTTCGTTCGCATATGAAGGAAGGCAGCATCGATTCATTGGTGCCGGATTCCTTCAATATCGTGCTCGGCAGCGAACTGGCGCGGGCACTTGGCGTTTTCGTCGGCGACAAGGTGACCGTGATCGCGCCGCAGGGTGTGGTGACGCCGGCCGGCGTGGTGCCGCGCTTGAAGTCCTTCACCGTCAGCGGCCTGTTCGAGGTCGGCATGTTCGAGTACGACAGCGGGCTGGCGCTGATTCGCATGGAGGATGCGCAACGTCTTTATCGCATGGGCGATCGCGTCTCCGGCGTGCGCTTGAAGCTCGATGACCTATTCAAGGCGCCGTTTGTTGTGCGGGAACTGGCCAACTCGCTGGATACGCCCGCTTATATCAGCGATTGGACGCGCAGCCATGCCAACTTCTTCCGCGCCGTGCAGATCGAGAAGAACATGATGTTCATCATTCTTTCGCTGATCGTCGCCGTGGCTGCCTTCAATATCGTTTCGACGCTGGTCATGGCGGTGACCGACAAGCAGGCGGATATTGCCATTCTGCGTACCCTGGGCGCGAGTCCCGGCAGCATCATGGCCATTTTTATGGTGCAGGGTGCGCTGATCGGCTTTATCGGTCTGGGTCTGGGCATTGTTGGCGGCGTCTCGCTGGCGCTCAATATTGATGTTGTGGTGCCCTTCATAGAACGCATGCTGGGCACGCAGTTCATGTCCAAGGAAGTCTATTACATCTCCAACCTGCCGTCCGAGTTGCAGTGGAAGGACGTGACGACGATCACCGGGGTGTCCTTCGTGCTGTCGCTGGTGGCGACGATTTATCCGAGCTGGCGCGCCTCGCGTGTCAATCCGGCGGAGGCGCTACGCTATGAGTAATAAGCCAAATATCGTGCTGGCCTGTCAGGGGCTTAAAAAAATCTATCGGCAGGGGACGGGCGAGGGGGCCGAAGTGCCCGTGTTGCTCGGCGTCGATATGGAGATCGTGGCGGGGGAGCGGGTTGCCGTGGTCGGCGCTTCCGGTTCGGGAAAGAGCACGCTCTTGCATTTATTGGGCGGGCTGGATTCGGCCAGCGGCGGATCGATTCAGTTGATGGGGCACGACCTTTCGACCATCAGTGATGCCGAGCGCGGCGTCATGCGCAATCGCCACTTGGGGTTTGTCTATCAGTTCCACCACCTGCTGCCTGAATTTACGGCGCTGGAAAACGTTGCCATGCCCCTCTACATCCGGCGCATGCCGAAAGCCGAGGCCGAGGCTCGGGCGGCGGAAGTGCTCGGCGAAGTTGGCCTGTCGCACCGGCTTGATCACCGGCCTTCGGAGCTTTCCGGCGGCGAGCGCCAACGGGCAGCGATTGCCCGCGCGCTGGTCACCGAGCCAGCTTGCGTGCTGGCCGACGAACCGACCGGCAATCTCGACCGGCAGACTGCCGAGAGCGTGTTCGAGTTGATGCTGGCGCTCAACCGTTCGCGGCAGACGAGTTTTGTAATCGTGACGCACGACCCCGGTCTGGCCGGGCGGGCGGATCGGATTTTGACACTGCGCGATGGCGCATTTTTGAGTTGATGCTGGTCGGGCGAGGGATAAAAAGATGAATTTCGGGGACTCATCAGTGTCGTACTCTGAGCGCCGCATGGTGCTGCTGGCCCTGTTCATGCTGGCTTTGCTGACCGGCGTCGCTTTTGTTTCGCGGCCGATGACGCCAATCGACGAGACGCGCTACATCAGCGTGGCCTGGGAGATGTGGCTGCGCGGCGATTTTCTGGTGCCGTTCAAGAACGGGGCAACCTACAGCCACAAGCCGCCGCTGATGATCTGGATGTATCAGGCCGGTTGGGCCGTTTTTGGTGTCAATGAATGGTGGCCGCGGCTGGTTTCGCCCTTGTTTGCGGCGGCCTGTGTGTTTCTGACGATGGCTTTGTCGCGCCGGCTCTGGCCGCAACGCTACGGCATCGGCGGCCCGGCGGCGCTGATTCTGGTGAGCTGTTCGCTGTGGACGATTTTTTCCACCGCAGCGATGTTCGACGTGATTCTTGCCTTCTTCACCCTGGTCGGCATGCATGGCACCCTGAAAGCCGCTGAAGGCTCGACCCTGCGTGGCGTCGCCCTGTTGGGGCTGGCGATTGGTCTCGGGGTGTTGGCCAAGGGGCCGGTCATCCTGCTGCATGTTTTGCCGGTGGCCTTACTGGCGCCGTGGTGGAAGCGACATTTGCGTTGGTTGAGCTGGTTTGGTCTGCTTCTGCTGGCTGTGCTGCTCGGTGCGGCCATTGCTCTGCTGTGGGCGCTTCCGGCGGGGTTTGCCGGGGGCGAGGCTTATCGTAATGCCATTTTCTGGGGGCAGACGGCTGATCGCATGGTCGAATCCTTCGCCCATCGTCGGCCTTTGTGGTGGTATTTGCCGCTTCTGCCGGCGCTGTTTTTCCCCTGGCTGCTCTGGCCCGGCTTGTGGGGTGCCTTGCGCCGCTTCGTGAGCTACGGCATGGATCGTGGCGGGCGCTTTTGCCTTGCCTGGTTTTTGCCGGTTCTAATTGCTTTCTCGTTCATTAGCGGCAAGCAGCCGCACTATCTGATTCCGATTTTCCCGGCCTTTGCCTTGCTTGCGTCACGGGCGATGGCCGACGACCGGCGCGTGCGCGGGCTCTGGCTGCCGGGCCTGACGGTGCTGGCGATCGGTGGCGGCTTGTTCGCTCTGGCCATGGGCTGGGTCAAGTTTCCTTATGCGGGTTTGAGTGATCCACCGGCAATCTGGCCGGGGGCGCTGCTTATGCTCCTGGCGATTGTTGCCTATCTGATGGGACGGCGTTTTGATAAGCCGGTGGCTTTCATGGCGATTTTGGGCGTTATGGTCTCGGCCTTCGTGCAGTTGACCTTTCTGCGCCCGATGTATCCGGCCTACGATGTTCGCCCGATGGCGCAAGCGATCAGCAAGCTGCAGACCAGTGGTCATGTGGTTGCCAACTACGGCGAGTATCACAATCAGTATCACTTCGCCGGTCGCTTGAGCCAGCCGCTGCCCGTGCAAGACAACGTTGATGAACTGAAAGCCTGGCTCAACGCGCATCCTGATGACTATGCTCTGGTTTATACGAAGAATCTGACGCGCTTGCAGGGTGTCAAGGTTGTTGCGACGCAGCCTTATCTTGCCGTTGAAGCCGTTCTGCTCGACGCGCCAACGGCGCTGAAGGTTGTGGCGATTCCGGGCGCATTGAGCAAGCCGTAGGCGGGGATAGGGCGTTCAAAGGCAGCTAACCGCTTTCAACGCAGAGCGCGCAGAGGCGCAGAGTACGCAGAGAGAGGCGCGAATCGAATACCGGTCAGGTGATTTTGGGCTTCTCTGCGTACTCTGCGCCTCTGCGCGCTCTGCGTTGGAGGAGGTTTGAATTGAGGTTTTTTGATTAAGGCTCATGCGTCTTTCCATTCTCGCTTTTGCCGCCGGGGTGCTTTTCTTGCAGGGGCAGGCTGCTTTGCCTGCTTGGCAGGTCATCGGGGGGCTAGGTGCGCTGGTGCTCTTCGGACTTTTTTGCTCGGCAAGGCGCGTGCATTGGGCGTTTCGCGTTTTGTCGCTCGCCTGCTGTGCGTTGCTCGGCTTCGTCTGGGCGGCGGGCATGGCGCAGCAGCGGCTCGGCGATCAGCTATCCTCAGCGTGGGAATCGCGCGACGTGGAAATTACCGGCGTCATCGCCTCCTTGCCACAACGCTTTGAGCGCGGGGAGCGCTTTGCCTTCGATGTCGAGTCGGTGCAAACCGCAGGGGTTGGCGTGGGCGCTACTGCGGGAGAACGGGTTCCGCGTCACGTCATGCTGTCGTGGTATCGCAGCTGGGATGATCTGGATGAGGCTGGTGAGCGGGATGTGGCGAAGGCGGTACGTCCAGGCGAGCGCTGGCGCTTTACCGTGCGGCTTAAACGCCCGCATGGAAACGCCAATCCTTACGGCTTCGATTACGAGGCCTGGCTGCTTGAGCGCAATATCCGGGCGACCGGCAGCATCGTGCGTCGTGGCCAGGCGCTGCGTCTCGATGCTTTTGTGGTGAAGCCTGGCTACGTGGTGGAGCGGGCGCGCGATGTGATCCGCAGCCGCTTTTTCACGGCGATGCCCGATGCACCCAATCTCGGCGTGTTGATCGCGCTGACCGTCGGCGACCAGCGCTCGATTCCGAGTGCGCAGTGGCAGGTGTTCAACCGCACCGGCGTGACTCATCTCGTCAGCATATCCGGGCTCCACGTCACGATGGTGGCGGCGCTCTTTGCGGCGTTGGTCAATGGGCTGTGGCGGCGCAGTACGCGGCTGATGCTGTGGTTGCCGGCGCAAAAGGCGGCGGTGCTGGCTGGTTGGCTGGCAGCCTTTGCTTATGCCCTGCTTGCCGGCTTCGAGGTGCCGGCGCAACGTACCTTGTACATGCTCAGCGTGGTTGCGTTGGCGCTGTGGTCGGGGCGCAACTTCGGCGTTTCCCGAACCTTGTTGTTCGCCTTGCTGGTAGTGTTGCTGCTCGATCCGTGGGCGGTGCTGGCCACCGGCTTCTGGCTTTCGTTTGGCGCAGTGGCCGTGCTGTTCTTTGTTGGCACCTCGCGGCTCGGCGAGGCGCGCGGCTGGCGTACGAGGCTCGCGCAGTGGGGCGTGACGCAATGGGCGGTTACGCTGGGGAGCTTGCCCTTGCTCCTGCTTTTCTTCCAGCAGTTTTCTCTGGTTTCGCCACTGGCCAATGCCTTGGCGATTCCGCTGGTGAGCTTCCTCGTCACGCCGCTGGCGCTGGTTTTCGCCGTCCTGCCGTGGCCGCCGTTGTTGTACTTCGACCATTGGCTGATGTCCTTGCTCATGCAGTTGCTCGAATGGCTGGCGCAATGGCCGGTCTGGCAGCAGGCCGCGCCGCCGCTGTGGGCTTCGCTGCTCGGGGGGCTTGGCGTCGTCTGGTTGTTGTTGCCACGCGGCTTTCCGGCACGATGGCTGGGGCTGTGCCTGCTGTTGCCCGCATTGTTCTGGGTGCCGCCGCGACCGGTGGCCGGTGAAGCGTGGGTCGACGTGCTCGACGTCGGGCAGGGCATGGCAGTGGTCGTGCGCACCGCCGAACATAACCTCCTTTACGATACCGGCCCGCTCTATAGCGCCGACGCTAATGCCGGGCAGCGTGTGGTCGTTCCGTACCTGCGCGCGATTGGTGTCGGGCGGCTCGATGCGCTGGTGGTCTCGCACAAAGACAAGGATCACTCCGGTGGCGTGGCTGCAGTGGAGGAATCGCTACTGGTCATTCGTCGGCTCTCTTCCATTCCGGAGCTTGCCGGAGAGCCTTGTGCTGCAGGGCAGAACTGGCAATGGGATGGCGTGCGCTTTTCAGTCCTGCACCCGGAAGCAGGCGACTATCAGCGTCAGCTTAGAAAGACAAACAGCATGAGCTGTGTGCTGCGCGTCGAAGCGGCAGGCGCCAGTGTCTTGCTACCCGGGGACATCGAAGCCGACAACGAAAAGGCGATGATTGCCCGCTCGCCGTCTTTGCGCAGCGAAGTATTGGTCGCGCCCCATCACGGCGGCGCCGCGTCGTCAACGCCGGAGTTCATCGCTGCTGTCGGCGCACGCGAGGTGATTTTTTCGGCAGGCTATCGCAACGCCTTTAAGCACCCGCGCCCCGAGGTGCTTGCGCGTTATGCCGAAAGCCGCCACTGGCGCACCGACCACGATGGCGCTATCCGCATCGTTCTCGGCAGCGCGGTCGAGACCTCGGGGTGGCGCCAAGAGCGGCTGCGTTATTGGCAAGGGCAGTGATGTTGCGGGTGGGGGTATTGAGAGTTGAAAAATCACGTCCTATGGACGACAATTATTGCTTCGGCTCAGTGATGCGCTCGGACTATTTGTAATAGTTTCAGCACCTTATCTGTTATACCTGTCGGATGCAGTAATACTGCTGTCGTTGGTTGCGGATTTTTGCGTCAGCATGTTGTTTCCGCAGATATTGGCCGGTTGCTCGACAGACGAGCCAAGGCTACCGCGAACCCTGATACGCCGGCCCCTTTGAATAGCAAGCATGGCTTGCCGCTGCGCTTGCATTGGCGTTTGAGCTGGTAATAGGCCGAGTGGCTTACGCAATCGGTTGGGCACATCACGGCATCGGCTTTGTTGATCATGTCGGGGAGGCGGGAAAGCGATTTTTCCAGACCTCCGTCGTGATGAATAAGTTGGATTCCCAAGCGCTCTGCAAGCGCTCTGTACTGGGTAAGCAATGAGTTTCGTCCGCCAACATAGAGTATGCATTGGTTGTGCGCGCGTTTTTCGCACTCGAGACATTGCTGGTCGCAGTTTTGCTCGTCGCTATCAACGAATTCTCCGGTCAACAGCAGCAGCTTCAGTGCGTCGCGTTCGGCAATCAGCTGGTCGCGTTCCAGAGTAAGCGTCTGCGTTTCTTCGTGAATCGCTTTTATGGCTTTTTCGAGCGCTATGGTACGCAGAGCATTGGTTCTGAGTTCGTTGTTCGCCGTTTGCAGCGCAAGAAGCTTTTGCCCCATCTCCATCATTACCGAGCCAGATTCGAACGCGGCGAGTCGTGTTTGCATCCTTTTGACGTCGGCCATGGACGTACGTAGCTGATCTCTTTCAGCGCCAAATTCCTTCAGCTGCGAGCGCAATGTTGACTCATTTTTTGCCTGGAGTTCCTTTTGCTTTTGCAGCGCTGTTCTGATGGAATCGTTTTCTTCTTCCAATTTGGCAATTCGTCTGATTTGAGCGGCTTGCCCGGCTCCGAGTTGGTGCGACAGCATGTGGATGTCGGCGAGTATTCGTTGCCGAGTGGCCGGGCTGACAAAACGGTGCGTCATCGCTGCCCACAGGGCACCGGCAACGTCACCGGTGGCCAAGTGCTCTTGCCATGTTGTCAATACCTCATGATCGTTTTTTGCGCGATCGAAGAGAACAACTTGAACTCGAAATTTTGTTTCCAGATGCTTATGAATTGCTTCAGAAACATGGTTTCGGGTATTTGAACGGTTTACCGCTTCAACGTGCATGGCGTGGTCGCCGCGTGAAACAAGGTGATCAAAGTGGCGATGTGCAAGTTTGGTCAATTCGTCAATCGGAAGACAGGTACCAACTATTGGGCAGTGGTGTTTGCGATCGAGTTCCCATAGCTTGCTACGCCTGGTGGGATTGCTGACGATTTCCCCTGGATACACCGGAATGTCAGCGTGTTCTGAAACTACGGCGCCCAGTGCAATAGACATCGTTTTCTTCAGTGCTATCAATGAACTCATAGGGCGTTCTTATGGGCAATGCAGGACGATTTGCCGGGGGGGACGTGGATTCCCGCTGGCACGTTGCTGAATGCGGATTCAATGGGGTCTCGTTCAAGGATGTCGATCAGTTGGCGCGTATGCTGTCTTAAATGATCGCTTGTCGTCGGGTTGGACGCGATTTGTTCGAGGAGCATCGCTGAAAGATAAGCTGCGCGTCGGCAACCGCTTTCCATGTGTTGAGCCAAGTGCGCCAGTGCGCCGGCAAGCATTCGATCCGGTGGTTGTTCATGGATGGTTAAGGGATTATTCATGTGAATGCTCCGTGTGTAAGTGGATGATTGCGAGTTGGTCGGGGTGAAGTCTTCTCGCGAGCCAAGATCGTGCTATTCGCGATGCTCAAAGATGGGTTTTTCCATATCCCTGTGGCTGCAACAGCCTTTTCACGATCACCAATTTTCTGGATGTTTTTCTGGCAAGGCTACTGAAAGCGCCAAGTGATGCCTGCGGTGCCTGCATAGGTTGTTGTATGTGGACTGTCGTTGTCTGATAAACGAACCATTCCGACAGCAAGGTCGAGATCTTTGCTTGGGGAGTAGATGGCGCCGAATTCGATAAAGCTCGTTCGTACTCGATTGCTGTTGGCACGAGCCTGTTCAACGCCCATATCCAGCGCCAGTTTCCATTGGTCACTGAAGTCCCAGACGGGAGCGATGGATGCTTGCACAGTAGTCGTGTCGGGATTGTTTTCCGTATCTCGAAAGCGCTCGCGACCGATGCCGGCATTGATGTGAATCGCGCCGAACGGGACTTCCTGTGTCAGGATCAAGGTTAGTTTCCCCGAGGTCTTACCCGCGCCGAGTCCTGATTCTTCTCGATCAGCACTGATTGGCAACAGAATTTCCGGTTTCAGCGCAAGGCTGGTTTTGTTGTCTTCATTTTCATAGAACCGCCATTTTGCGCCGATATTCGGGTTGCTGCTGCCGCTGGCGTCTCCACCAGGCGTTGATGAGCGAATCCGGGTTTGGGTGTAACCCGCAAAAAGGTCAATTGAATCGGTGATCCCGCGCGTATAGCCTACCGGCAGACTATACGAACGCACTGTTTCGTCCGTTGTCTTTGCGTGTTCTTGATTGAATGAAAACTCGAGCTGGTTTCCGGCACTGCCCTGCGTCCCCGTGTCATCTGTGATAAGAGGCTGAAAGGCGGTGGCTTGAAATGCGAGGCAAGCCAAGCCGACGGTGGTGAGGAATTTGAATGAGCGGATAAATTTGATTCGTGACATTGCCAACTCCATATAGCACACATTAATGAGAACGATTCGCATAATAAATGCGAATCGTTCTCATTGCAAGCGCTGTTTCTTATTGAATGGTATTGCACACCATTCTTCGACGTGCGTGGCAAGGATGATGATGTCAGTCCATTTGGATTAAGCCTCACAGGCAGGCGCGGAGCGCTTGCTGGCACACCACGCGTCGCCAATATTGGTTAAGACTTCCATTACCGGACGTTTTTCCGTTTCTCTATTAAAACCGTTGTGTTGGGCGCGGATTCAACGGATCTCAACGCGCTCGATGTTCCGGGCAATGGCGTCGATGAACGGTGCGCTAATTGCGCTCGCCTTCCCGTCTGTATCACGTTTTGATTGCAGCACGAGTCGATTGACGCCCAATTCCGCCGACTGCATTGAGAGGCGCTCGGCATCGGCGATACTGAGTTGTCCTTCATCGACGGTACAGCGAATTTCATGCGGCTTGCCAGAGGCCAGGACGAAGGAGAGCGAACGACGAGCCTCTCTTCCGCCCTTGCCGAGGGTAACCCTCGAATGGTGCCGATACAAAGCTGTTCACCAAGACGGCGTATCGCATCACGAAGCGATGAAAATCATCAGTGAAAGCCAAGGAAAGCAC
>RRZU012848003.1_pt1 | contig 22858 bp, 21 predicted proteins | sample 2165561 | NCBI WGS metagenome assembly RRZU01 (sample SAMN10456909, study PRJNA506462) | wastewater metagenome | isolation source: wastewater sludge | place: USA: Moscow, Idaho | reverse complement strand
TTTTCTGTTGCTCAATGGCCCAATCCAACTGCTCTTGCGAGATCAGTTTCTTGTCGACCAGCAATTGACCGAGTAAGGTTTTGCGATTACTTTCTTTGGCCCATTCCATAGTTTGCACCGTTCTTTTGATAGTGAATAGAAACCAGAACACGCGCCAATCTTAGGAACCTTTCACTCCGGCAACAACTTGGATTCTTGGCATTGCTCCCTAATTTTCGATTTTGCTCAGCATTGCGTCAATCTGGCTGTTGCTTATTCCCCTGCGCTGGAGTAGCCGCAAAGTATCCAGCGCAGCCTCACGCCGCCCCATGGACAACTGACACTCGGCAATCTCGGTGTAGATGCGTGCATTGTTGGGATCGTGCTTCATGGCGCTGTTGAGACTCTCGATGGCATCGGCATAACGCCCCTGCTCTTTGAGCACCAGTGCCAGCCCCAGTACGGCGTAAACGTCGAAATTGACATCCAGCGCCCGGCGGTAATGCTTTTCGGCTTCGGCAAATCGTCCCAGGTGGCGCAGGGCATCGCCTGCACGCGTCAGGATGACCTTGTTGGCCAGGTCATCTTCCAGGATGTAGTTCCAGTACTCCAGTGACTTTTCCATCTGGTCCATGCCACGGTAGCAATCCGCAATGCCAAAGAGCGCAAAGAAGTTGTTTTTATCGACAACCAGGACCTGTTCGAAGTAAAAAAGCCCTTCGCGGTAGTTCCTGAGCTTGCGGTGGCAGTTGCCAAGACCCGTCAATACGCGCACATCGACGCGCTTGGAGTCAATGGCATAGACCTTTTCCCAGCTCGCAAGGGCCGCGCGGTAGTCCTTGAAGTCGTAATACAGGTACCCAAGGCCAATCAGGGTGTAGGTGTTGCTTTCGTCAATGGACAGAACCCGCAGGTACGTCTGCTTGGATTTTTCAAAGTTCTTGAGTTTGCGGTGGGCGTCTGCCACCCGTGTCAGCACGGAAATGCTCTTGTCATGGGTGCTCAGGTACTTTTCCCAGATGGCAAGGGCTTTGTCCACCTGGTTGCCGCTTTTATAGCAATCTGCCATGCCAAGCAGGGCATGGTTGTTTTCCGGGGACGTTTCCAGGCATTGCTGGTAGTAGGCCATGGCCCGTGACTTGTTACCCCTGCGGCGGTAGACATCGCCCAGCCCCGTCAAACCGTAGCTGTTGGTCGGACTGATGGCCAGGATCTTGTGAAATGCCTTCTCAGCCTCGTCCAGCACCCCTTTTTTCAGATAGCTGTATCCGGTCTTTGAAAGCTCCGCCAGATGGTCATTAACACCATACGGCTCCGCATCCTCTGGAAACTCACTTTGGGGAAACAAACTTGGCATGTCCATGGCTAACTGACTCCTTTGCTCCATTCTATTGACATCCTCCCTGCCATAAAGGACGGAGATTACTGCTACCAGATGGTGTTGAGGCACTTAGGGCTGTGGTTGACCAATGGAAGCCAAAAACAACTCAGGGGACGCTTCGCGTTCCGAGAACTTGACCCAAGCCTGAAAGCCGATGTTTGCTGCGTAGCGGGTCAAATCACTGCGTCTGCTCCACCCGCGTAATCGTGATAGGAGTCACAGGGACTTCGGTGTACGTGCCAACAGTTTTCGTTTCAACCGCCCCTATGTTATCGATGACCTGCATGAGGGTTGGGTCGGGTATCACATTGCCAAAAACTGCATAACCGCCGTCCTGGGTATCCAGGAACTTGTTGTCCGTAACGTTGATGAAAAACTGTGCCGTAGCCGAGGCCATGGCAATGCTTCCGCGTAGATTGCTCAACCCCGTTTTTTCCAGTTCGATAGGCTCGTGTGCAGGAACGGGCTTCATCTTCCCATCCAGGCTTCCGGCCAGGATTGCGTTTGCGTTAACACGGTGAAAGATAGTTTTCTCATAAAAACCTTCGTGTACATAGCGAAGAAAGTTGTCAACGGTAACGGGTGCCTGGTTCGGATCGAGTTCCAGAATGATTTTCCCCATGCTGGTGAACATGGTGACCTGGGGATATGGGACCGGAACCTTGGAAAACCATAGCAGGGATAGATCGGCGGTTGTCAGTACGGAAAATGGCTGATAACCAATTTTTCTAAGCGTGCAGGTGTAAACACGCTGTTCACCTGTCCCTCCGGCAGACTCCTCCAATCCGGAACATCCCGGAAAGCGCACAGTCAGTGGCTCTGCATCCAGATTACTCCCGCTTATGGTCACAGTGACCTTGCCACTGTAGAAAATGGGTCGGTTGGATTCATCCTCTTTGACTTCTTCATTCTCGTAAAACCGTCGCACATCCACGCCGGTCACGTCAATCGCCTTCTTTACAACCGGATCAGGGTTCAGGCTCAACCCCCCTCCACCGCACGCCGTCAGGAAAGCGGCAATGACCAGCGCCATGAGGCTGTTGAATGTGTATTGGAATCTGAGGGTTTTAAAGCGTTGCATGTTTCAATCCACGCCCATGATCAAAGGCGAACTTCAATGATACGCCGGGCCATTCAAGAGCCGCATCTCAGATGCCGGCAGCCTTTTTCAGGAGGATGAGTGCCGTACTCACCTCCTTGGAAACATTTTCAAAGGCCGTTCCATTGCCAATGGCAGCATCGGCCTCTGTGTATTTCTGCGCGTTGATGAGTTGGGCCACCTTGCCGGCTTCTGCATGGAATGCCTTGTGTCTGTCCAGCGCACGCTGGAATTCCGGTTTACTTGCCCAACGGGATTTGCCCTCACCATGTAGCCATTTACCCACTTCGCAGCAGTTGTCCTTGCTGATGGTGGCTGCGTCCATCTGTTCTTTCTTGACGATTGCCAAGCGAAATTTGGCTCGCCATTCGATGTGTTTCTTTACCGCTTCGTCGAGATTCATGCCGTACACCTTTAACTTGTTCTGAAGTATCCGCATCGAATCATACTGACTGAGACTTTCCGCTTTTGTTGGCTGCGGCTGTTCTGGCTGTTTTGCCTTCCTTTTGTTAAGCAGGCTGTTTCTCCCCCCCGAGGAGGGGGGGTTGGGGGGGGGTGCTCTTGGTTTGCTGAGACTTGGCTCGAAGCACTTGGGGGTACGGTAGGGAGGGGCAGGGTGGGGGGCCCCCTCTGGGGGCGACCTGGGGGCGTAGCCCCCGGGTCGGTATTCTCCCCCCCCTGGGGGGGTAGGGGGGGTGTTTTCGCGCGCGCCTACTTATCCACACCTCAAAAACAAGTTATCCATCGCGCGCGCGGATTAGAAAAAGATTAAAGAAGATTAGGTAAAAGCTACAAAAAATGTAGCAGCCAATACTGGCGCGGGTTACAGGGCGATTTTGAAAACTTCGCGGTGGGTGAGAACACGTTGCACGGTGGGTGAGAACACGTGCTTTGGTGGGTGAGAACACGTTTGTCTGTGGATAACTGTCCATTTTTGAATGGGGGTTAGATCGCCCCTTTTTTGAGGATAACTTCAGCGAAGTTTTTTCCTGGACAGGTGCCGTTCTTGCGTGGGGTTTGGCTCTTTCTCGACCGTCACCACATCAGTTCCATTGTCGATACGCCATCTAACAATCGCTCCAACCTCGATCAGCTTATCCAGCGCTACCTTGAGCATGCGACGAAATTCCTTTTGACTCGCAGTACTCCCACACAACCTCTGCATCGTCTCAACCTTGTAGCCAAACGGGTCCGCGTGGCTTGAGTAAAAGCCATGCAGCCACTTTGCCAGACTGTTTTGCCCAAGTGCATGGCGCTGCGCCAGGTCGATATAGGTGTGCCCCTGTCCGTACAAAGTGGCCATATCCTGGTTGAACTTGACCACGTAGCGGCCAGTGTCTTCATCCCGAAAATAGCCAGACACCAATGAACCTGCGAACGCCTTGCGCTTTTTTAGCCATTTAACTTCTGTTGCATTGCCAATCAGCCGGGCAAGCCCATTGTTCAGCGTCTCGTGATCCGCCCCGCTGGTGCCACGCCCCAATGCTTTGAGCAGGGAATGCGCCGTGAACTCAACACGGTCACCCAGCGGGTTCAAGCGCTGAAGATGCAGCAGCATTTCCCAGAGGTCAAGATCAACCTGGTTGAGCCTTTGACCCATGTAGCGAATCTCTATGCCATCCACAGAAGCAATAGGCGTTAATTCCTTGAACATCGCCCGTTCCTTGCTCACCGTGAACAAGGCGCCGCGCAAAATGGCATTGGGAACCGAACGCACTTCCTCCGGCCAGAAAGGCAACACCTCGTCTTTCTTATCCTCCTGTGCCTTTTCATTGGAAGATTCTTTATTTCTTGCAACACGTGCTTTGGCTTTTGCCATCAACTCCTCGTATGTCTTACCTTTGCTTGCGTTATTCTCTGAGTTAGCCATGATTTGATTTTTCTTTCATTAGGTTGTGGTTAGGCGTCTGCAGAGGCTTCATTCCTCTGCATGTGCCGCTCCCATGGTAATGCATACCATCCAATCTACTTGGCAAATAACGCTTCAATGCCCATGCATCAAGCGGGTACAGCTACGAAAAATATAGCTTTTCAAGCACTCCGGCATGACCATGCCGTGGAATTTCCAGCGGTTTATGGCAACGCAAGTGGTCACGAAAAAATTGCCACAATTTTGAGTCAAAACTCTAATTCAGCATTGGTAAAACAAACCGAACGTTCGTATTATTCGGCCCGTAGCAAGTTGGTTCGTCGGGATTTAAAAAACTGACCACACCAGCAAAGCGTTACCGGATTGTCTTGACGGAATTGCAATTCGGAAGGCTGAAACTCCCAAGGGAGCTCTAGCGACCAGCTACCAGGTTCCGTCAAAAAAAGCTTAATTTTGTTTCGTTAATTTTTTAAAGTGAGTCCCATCATGAAATCCGTCAAATTGGCTGTTATCGCCGCTCTCTCTTCTTTCGCAGTTTCCGCTTTCGCCCTGTCCCCCATGCAAGATTCCGATTTGAGCGCTGTAAGCGGTCAAGACGGTGTGACGATTGGCGCAAACCTGAACATCGACGTTGGCTCGTTCGTGTATACCGATACAGATGCAGCTGGTGGTTCTATCGCCTTCAAGGGCATCGAAATCCGTGGTGCAATCGCTGTTGAAATCGACATCATCAACAATGCAGTTGCCAAGGGAACTCTGCAAGCAGTTGGTGTAACTGGTACTGACTCCGCTACAGCCGCTTTCTTGCCTACTGGTGATGTGGTTCGTATCGCTCTGCCAGACGTAGCAGTTGCTGGCGCAGCCGCTGGCCTGAGCAAAGCAACTACCGTTGCTGGTGCCGCTCGCACAACCAACAACCTGTACTTTGGTGTTGCACGCATGGAAATGGGCAACAGCACCAAGTCGTTCGGCGCAATGGCTGTGAACGACATCAAGATGCAAGGAACGACTGCTCTTATCTGGGCTCACTAAGCTCCTAGCCTCCTTTGGAGGCATAAACCCGCGCGCAAACGCTTGACGGCCAGTCACATAAGTTTCTGGCCGTTTTTTTATTGCCGTGGGCGCCTCCTGACTTGCCAAGTCTTACTTCTTCCTTGCAAACGGTGGGCATCATGGAATGGCTTAGACAAAACACACGCAAAACCCTTCTCGGTCAATTGTTGATTGGCGAGAATCTGATTTCCGAGAGCCAGTTGGCCCGGGCTATCGAGCAGCAGAGAAAAACAGGGCAACGTCTGGGTGACGTGATTGCCGAGTGGGACTTGCTTTCCAAGAAACAGATGGCGGCCGTATTGCGCAAGCAGCGCAATCTGCGCTTCATCGCCTCCATCCTCACCGCCTTGCTAGGTCCGATTCCTGCCCATGTTTCAGCGGCTGTAGCCCCTGTGGCACCGGTAAAGATCCAGGCAACCGCCAAAACCACCCAAAAACAAGCGCCAGTGCGCAAAGTCGAGACAAAAGAAACCACAGAAAAGTCTTCCAAGTGGGATATGGCCTATTTCACACAAAAGGGCGATCACATTGCCGTTGACATCAAATTCCCGGAAGACCTCGTAGATCTGGCCAAACAACCCCTCCTAGACCCCAAAGAAGCCGCCTTGCGGACCGTGGAGCGGCACCATAGCCGCGTTGCCGGTGCCATCCGCAACATGTGGGGCTACAAGGAATGCTGCGAATACATCAACAAACTGATGATGGAAGGCAACGACGACCGTGGCCGTGCCCGCATGGGCTTTCATCAAGAAGCCGTGGAAGCCATGCTGGTCCTGATTGCCATCCATGAAAAGCAGTTCCCGGAGCTAACCGCCAGGGATGACGTGTTTTTTGCCAAGTTACCCACGTTTGCCAGTCTCGGCAGTGCGGGTTGACACAAAGGGGCGTGCACCATGACCACACTCGTTGCACCCAACCCCTGTGCGATCTTCCCGGAACAGCCAATCGACGTAGTGCGGCCAGAAACAGCCCCGATGTCACGCATGTCCTGGCGCGACTTCGCCTGGTATCGCATGGATTTTCAGAAGAATCTCATGGTCATCAACAGTATTTTGCTGTTTGAAGGCCCGGTGGACATCGAGCGTTTGATTGCCACCATAGAACACCGCCTGCCCAACTACCCCCGTTTCACGCAGAAGATTGGCACCCGGTTTGGCCTACCGTACTGGGTGGAAGACCAGCAGTTTGACATCCGCAAGCACATTGAACTGGAGTCATTCGACCATGAGGTTACCCGTGAGGAATTGCAAAGCTACATGGCAAGCATGGCGAACGTCGCACTGGATGCCACACGCCCACTGTGGCACATGCATGTGATTGACCGGGTTCAGGGTGGGCACGCCATCGTTTTTCGTGTGCACCACTGCCTCACCGACGGAATGGGTTTGGTGCACGTGCTGAACCACTTGACCGATGACAACGATGCACACGGCAAAACGCCCTCACAAGTCGGGCACCCCCTGATCGCCAAACCAGCTCCCCCCAGCGTGTGCTCGTACGTGAACAAGGCCATGCGCTGGCTCAAGATCGGTTTTCACATTGGCCGCCTGTCGGTGCAGCCTTCGGACGAACGTACCCAGCTTAAAACCCCCATGTCTGGCGAAAAAAAGCTGGTCTGGCTCCCCCCCATGGCCATGGATCAGGTACGCGCCACCTCCAAGCGCGTGGGCGTAACGCTCAATGATCTGTGGGTGGGGGCTGTCTCCGGTGCCCTGCGCCGCTACCTGGCCGAGCGTGGCGAACGGGTGGACAACAAGGCTTTGCGCGCCGCCGTCACCTTCAACCTGCGAGAGAAGGCCAATGCCTACCAGCTGGGCAACGAATTCGGCCTGGTCGCCGGCGATCTGCCAACCAACCACGACGACCCGAATGTGCGCCTGAGCGAGTCCAGCCGACGCATGACCGCCGTCAAACGCTCCCAGCAGCCCCGCGCGACCATGGTTTTTCTCTCCATCGTCGCCTTTTTGCCAGCTATGCTGCAGCGCCTGGCACTGAACATCTTCACTTCCAAGGGTTCTGCCGTTCTGACCAACCTCGAAGGCCCCAGCCGCGCACGCTACCTGGCCGGCTCACGGCTGAGTGACCTGATCTGCTGGGTACCGCAGTCCGGCAAGATCGGCATCGGTCTGGCCTTTGTCTCCTACGCCGGGCAAATCCAGATGACCCTCTTTGTCGATACCAAGCTGGTCGATGACCCGGATCGCCTGATGGAACTGACCCGTGACGAATTCGACGTCCTGGACCAGGCAACCAGACTCATGGCCGAGCAATCCGGCTACCAAGGCGAGTTCGCCAACCTCAAAAACGTCTGCGCTGCCGCTTGAGGCGGTTTATTGGTACTTCAAAAATAATAGCTGTATCCGCAGGTTTAATAAGCGATACAGGCTGTTTTAAATAAAAATTCCAGCCTAAAGTAGCCGACGCTGTGGATCACGCAAGAACGTGAACCGCAATCGCGTAACCTTGCGGCCTGTTTTAATGACTTGCCAGTTGATGATCCAGCTATCTTTCTCGCAAAGTTCCTTGATTGCTGGCTCGATTATTCGGCGTTTAATGTTGTTGAAGTTGGTTTTTTGTTTGTCGGTTGCGTCCATGGCCGCGCAAAAATCCTCGATGCTGTACTCGGCCCAGCCTGTGGACTGAAAACGCATCAGCAGTTCCAATAATTTCCAAGAGTAAACCGACCGCAGGGCCGATGTTTGCTCCAGTTGGTACTGCGTGAAGTGTTGACGTAGGTTTACCAGCGCGGGGATGATGCGGTGCCACCATGCCAGTTCGACAAAACCTTGATCCTTGTAGTACTTGCACTCACCTACCCAGCGCATGTCAGTTCGGATGGTGTCCTTGAGCGGCTTGCCTTTGCGGGTAAAGGCCGGCTCAAAAATGGTGATGGAGCGGTCGTAGAGGTGCTTGGCTGCGGACTGGAGCGAGTCGTAGGCCGTATCCATATCGACGCCGTAGGTTTCGGCATATTCGCTTGCGGTTACGCGCGTGGTCAGTTTCAGCAGTTCGTCTGCCGTCCAGTTCCGTCTACTGTCCAGCTTTGACACCGCCAGCATGACCAGGCGTTTTTCCGACAAACTCAACCCATGCCCGGCCCGCGTCAGGGCATTACTCATGGCGATCCAATGCGACTCCGGTTCGGAGTCTTCGATTAACTTAATTGCATTCGTCGTTGCCAATTGCGTCACCTTTCCGGAATTTGCTTCAAATTAAATTATTGACGTAAATGTATCACTGCGTCAAATTTTTTTTAAGACGCTCTGTGGATTCAACCGGAAAAAAAGCGCATTTAACCGGAAAAATGACGCATTTAACCGGAAAAATGACGCAATTACTCTTGTAACATGTTGATCTATAAAGTAAATTCGGCCCTATAAACAAGATAAAAACTTTTAAAAACGCGTGCGCGCGCGTAGCCTGTGGATATGTGTATAACCCCTTCATCAGGTCGGATGGCACCCCCCCCCACCCCCCCTACTCGGGGGGAGGAACAGCCAAACAGCCGCCAACAAGAAAAGGAGGGATGAATCAGGAATCCAAGGTCAACTCACCAACAAGGTCAGTAGCTATCCAACGTTTTGAATACCGCTTACGGCCTTCGGCCTACAAAGGGGGCAAGCCCCCTTTACCCCCATCAGTGAAACGATGCGAATCATGACTAACGACATTCAAAAATGATAGCTTCACCCGCACATTCCATGAGCTTTACAGCCTGTTTTGACTATAAAAATTAGCAAAATACGGGAATGCAAGCCTATGGTTTGCTGGTTTCGTGTAACGAAATAACAATTATTTAAATACAATGTAGTTATTTTGTAACACAAACAGATGCATCATGAGCGAAACAACCTTTACCTTTCGAGTCGATGAAGCTCTAAAATCCGAGTTTTCGACTGCAGCCAAAAGCCGTGATCGGAACGCTGCACAACTCTTGCGCGACTTCATGCGCGATTTCATTCGCCAGCAACAAGAAACCACAGGGTATGACGGCTGGTTTCGTCGCCAGGTACAAGCTGGCATTGACTCAGCCAACGCCGGCAACCTGGTTTCATCGAACGAGGTCGAAGCCAGGTTTGCAGCAAAACGCGCGGCAACACGCCAACGGATTGAAGCCTCTGCCGAATGATGGAGCTTTTCTGGACGCCGGAGGCGATACAAGATCGCAACGAAATCTATGACTACATCGAGGCCGACAACCCCGCCGCCGCGCTGGCCCTCGATGAACTCATGGAAAAGAAGGCTGGAAGACTGATCGACCATCCAGAAATGGGAAGAATCGGTCGGGTTGTCGGCACACGCGAGCTGGTTGCGCACAAAAATTACGTGCTGGTCTATGACGTGACAGCCGATCTGGTGCGTGTGTTGCGCGTGCTGCATGTGGCAAGGCAATGGCCACCACGCTAGGAAAACTGAAAAAGTTGCCCATACGTTTCCATCCGGGGAAAACGCCAATCCCCCCTATCTCGCGCCATCCAAGTCGTTTTCAGCTCTTACGGCGACGTGATACAGCCAAACCAGCAAGGGCAAGACCTACCAGAGCGAGGGATGCAGGTTCGGGGACGTTGTTTCCGACGCCAGAAGACACTCGATAAACGAGAGAATCGCTCCAAGCTTCTCCATTGACATTGGAAAACGACCAATTTCCAGCTACTCCGTCTGACCAATCAATGTGCCGATACGTGTTGCTAAACCAAGGGGTAGCAACGGCAACATCATCCAAAGGACTCATGCTGGCAAAAAGAATACTTTCCACCTTGGCTCCGGTCGTCGTATCGCCCCAGCCATTTGCTTTTTTTGCGTTGGCTCCTGCAAAAACGAAATCAGTTGCGGATATTTGCAATGTGTTGAAAAACTCATACGACATGGCGCTCCAGCCGTAGAGTGACTGAACGGAAAGATCGAGTTGCGAACACGTATCGGTTGGGGAAACAGCACACGGACTTGCCCAGGCAATGTCATAGCCGTCCTTAGTTATGTAAGCACTGGGATCAACTTGTGAATCGATAAGCGCAGCGTGTGACGCGCAAGCCAAAAATACCGAACCAACCAGAGTAGAGATTTTTTTCATTTTACTGACTCCTAAATTCAACTTTATGTTTGGTGAACGGCGTGGTTCACAACACACCAATTCAGGGTAACACCGTCCCGGCCTGAGTCCAAAGGATGATGAACTCTAAACCAAGCCGGGATAAAAGTGCTACCAGTCGGGAGAGCTTGGGGGTGCCTTGAACGCTCATCAACAGGTGGCCGCGTCCCGACGCTCTACATCGCTCCCGACGGAGTCAGTCTACAGCGCAGCACACAGAAATCAAGCGTAACAATGGAATACGGTAGTGACATCAGTCCAAAAAATACGGACGCCATGAAAGAAACAACCTTTGCCAGTCTTGCGCGCAAACCTGCAGCAGCCATGCTGTCTCATGTGTTACTAAATTTGGTTGGAAACTCTAATTTCGGGTTTGTAAATTGAATCGAACGTTCGTACTATTCGCCCGTAGCCAGTTGGGACAACAGTCTGAAAACTGAAAGTACCAGCAAAGCACTACCGGATTGCCTTGACGGAATTGCAATTCGGAGAGCCGAGAACTCCACAAGGAGGTTTTGGCAAGCGGCTAAAAAGTTCTGTCAAAAAAAGCTTAATTTTTGTTTTAGTTAATTTTTTAAAGTGAGACCCATCATGAAATCCGTCAAATTGGCCGTTATCGCCGCCCTTTCTTCTTTCGCAGTTTCCGCTTTCGCCCTGTCCCCCATGCAAGATTCCGATTTGAGCGCTGTTAGCGGTCAAGATGGTGTGACGATTGGCGCAAACCTGAACATCGACGTTGGCTCGTTCGTGTATACCGATACAGACGCAGCCGGTGGTTCTATCAAATTCAAAGACATCTCGATCCGTGGTGCAATCGCTGTTGAAATCGACATCATCAACAACGCAACCGCCAAGGGAACTCTGCAAGCAGTTGGTGTAACCGGTACTGACTCCGCTACAGCCGCTTTCTTGCCTGCTGGTGACGTGGTTCGCATCGCTCTGCCAGACGTAGCAGTTGCTGGCGCAGCCGCTGGACTGAGCAAAGCAGTTACCACACCTGGTGCCGCTCGCACAACGAACAACCTGTACTTTGGTGTTGCACGCATGGAAATGGGCAACAGCACCAAGTCATTCGGCGCAATCGCTATGAACGACATCAAGATGCAAGGTACAACAGCTCTGATCTGGGCTCACTAAGCTCTTAGTCCTCTCTAAGAGTCTTCCCGGAGCGGTCAGTGACGATGAGTCACTGGCCGTTTTTGCTTTTTGCGGTCAACTTTTCATTCCTGCAATGCTTCATAAAACATAGCTGTATCCGCACGTAATATGGTGGCTATGAACGAAAAAGCCTTTTTCAGCGCATTTGCTGGAGTGCTTGGGATACCATGTAGCGGCGCGTACCGGGTGAGTAAAACCCGGCGCGCTCCTGACCACAACTGACCAAAGGAAATCAATCATGACTACTTCAAAGGATACACCGGGAAACTCGCTGGAATGGCTGAAGAAGAAGGCGGCGGAAGTCGCGGCCAACGCTGAAAAGAAAGCGGCGGAAACGACCAAGGAACTGTTCCTGCCAGGCTTTGACTTGGGAGCGATGCCAAACCACTTGAACCGATCCAGCTTCATTGCACCCATTGCAAGGGGACGGCGTAAGTTTCACCGGCAGACAAAAATGGTCAGCCGCTCCGATTGCGTGCTGGAGTACACCGGCGAGCAGCTCGACGAGGCTGATGGCGACATTCTCATGGCGTTACTCTTCTTCGCGCAACGTCATCCGTTGGGAACTCCTGTGAAACTCAACCGCGCGGAGCTGCTGCGCAAGCTGGGCCGCGACACTGGGAAACAGCAGTACGAATGGCTGCACCGGCGTATCAAGGCGATGACGGAAGGGACGATCTTCATCGAGGCCAGAAGACCAGACGGAGCAACACGCTACCGGCTGGGCTATTCAGTGGCTTTCCACATCATCATCAGCTTTGTCTACGACGACAAGACGGACACATACAGCTACATCCTCGACCCGCGCTGGGTCCAGATGTTCGGCAACCGGGAGTATGCGCTGCTGGACTGGGACAAGCGCATGCAGATAGGACGCGGGCAGGACATGGCCAAGACCTTACAGCGCCTGGTGGCCACGTCGAATAACCCCGTGCAGTATTACGCGCTGGACTGGCTCAAAGACAAGATGGAGTACGGCAGCCCCATGCGCAAGTTCCGCGAGGCACTGGAAGCCGCAGTGAGTGAGTTGGTACGTTTGGAGATTGTTGCAAGGGGTAGTATCGAGAACAGCACCAAAGGAGTACCGCAGCTCGTCCTGTGGCTTCAGCCATCGGTATAGCGTCGCGCACTTATCCACAGATTCCATCGGTATAGCGTTCCGCCCCCATCGGTATAGCGTTCCGCCTTATCGGTATAGCGTTCCGCCCCCCCCGCTGGAAGCCTTTATCCATGCGGGTTCCAGAGGGCCTGACCGCTCTTTACCCTCTTTTTACTTTTTATTTACTGACCGTGCCCTGTGGACAAGTTTCAGATTTGTGGATAAGTCCGAAATCAACGCCACCAGCAGTGCAATAAAGTCGAGGCACGTGCCACACGTACGGTCTCCTTGAATACCGCCAACAAGAAAAGAGGAATGCCAACGGCCAACGCGTTGAACGAACTGCAGCAGAAACGCCAAGCAATCAAAACACCCCCAAGCCCTCTAATCGGGGTGGGAGAAACAGCCAAGCTTTCCAAAAGGAAGACAGAACAGCCGAATACCGCTCCAGGATGTCAATGCAGTATTTGGCAACAGGAATGCCTCTAAAACCGCTTAAAAGCGGCCTGGAAGGTTTCTTGAAGGGGGTGGTAGGGTTTGTGTAGTCCTGGGCTGTGCGCGCGGCCTACGAAGGCAAAACAGCCGATCTTTTTCTTTGTTCAAAAAGATTCAAACTTCCGGAAGCCAGCCTTCGGAAAGAGCTTCAGCCATCGACCACGGGCAGTTCTCTGGAAAGGTGTCTGCATCCAGGCCGGTTTCTTTGCTTGCCAGGGTCACGGCGTCGCCCCAAACGACCTCAAGCCACTCAGAATCATTGAGTTTTGGTTTTAGGCTTGGAACTTGCCCCAAATGGATTACAACGGCCTTTCGCTGCGTTTTTAAGGTTCTTTGCCAACTGGAGCTACGTAGATTTGGCTGGTATTTCCATTTGAGCAAATGGGCAAGAAGTACGGCGATACGGCTAGCCAGCTCGCGTTTTTCGCTTTTTCCTACGTCCTCAATCTCCTCGGCAATATTTGCCAGATCGAGCTGGTCAAAGCGTCCCGCACGCAGCAGCGCGGCCTGTTCGTTGGCCCATGCAACTACATCGGCTTCATAGCTGGTTTTCACGGTTCACTGCTCACTCGGCAACAACTTCCCATAAACCGTCAGGACGGACGGTTTTCTTGTCCAGGATGGACTGCGGGAGCTGGACTTTCAGGGCTGCCACGCGCTTGGGGTCTAGAAAGACACTGGGGGTTTCCTGCTTGAGGATTGGCAGGGTGTCGGCAATTTTGCGTTGCTTGAGGATTTTGATGGCCTGCTTGCCGGCAAGGCCGCCTACCACCCCGAAATCAGCCCCGACGTACAGCACCGCTCCAGGAACTGGTGTCAGTGCAAAGGCAACAATGGGGATATTGCGCTCGATGGCGAAGTCGCTCAGGTCGTTGGTAGGCTCGAACTTGCGCATGGCGTAGTAAGTGTCGAGTGGAACGGCAAAAAGTTGAACCCCACGGCCATCGTTGTATAAGGTTTTGAGCGATGGCACGATGTTGTCTCGCTTATTGACCTCTTGCGATGTAACCGTCACGCCAAAGGGTACCCCGCTTTCCCTGGCGGCTTGAACATGGGTAACACCGTTTTCATCATCGGTATGCACCATCCCTATGCGGGTGACGGAAGGGAATATCTGCTTGAACATTTTCATGGAATTGGCCATGTCGATGTGCAAGGTGGAGCCGGTCGCCCCGGTGCCTGCGTCCGAAAGCGAGGTGGCACCTGCATCCAGGGGGTTGGCTACGGCGGTGAATACGGTGGGTATCTTGCCGAGTTCCAGTATCCGTCGGGCGTATTTGGTGGCTGGAGTGCCTATGGTGAGCGCCAGATCGGGCCTTGCGGACGCAATACGGTTCGCCTCGTCCCTGATGCGCCCAAGCAAGGACAGTCTGTCCCAAAAACCGCTATTTTCAACATCAAAGTCAATAATCATGCGGTTGACGACCAGGTTTTCGCCTTCCTTGATCCCGTTATCACGCAGGGTTTTCAGAAAACCATTCAAAGCCTCACGGTACGGCCCGATATCCGTGACCTGTAGTACTTCGATCTTGTAGGTCCTGGGCGCCTCCATCGACTGGGTTGAAAGCATCTCCAGCGCCCAGCCGGGAGCTGCGAAAAAAAACATCAAAGATGCGAGGAAACCAAGGATTTTTTTCATTGCTACTTCCCCATTTATTCGGCAAATCAGATAAATCAAGACTCGATGGCTTCACGCATGCGTTTTCCGATGCGTTGCTGCAATTCTTCCATTTGCGGCCTTATTTCCTTGCCCTGTTCTGCGCCAAGCTTGGTTCCAAGGGCTTTTTGCATTTCCGGACGCATTTTTTCGAATTTTGCCAAGGCTGGTGACTCATAAATGGCTATCACCTGATGTAATTCTTCCTCGGTCAATCTTTCAGAAATAAGGGGTGCAACGGTTGTCTGGGCCAGACTTTTTGACCTTTCCAAAACCTTTGGCATGAGCTTTTCCAGCAATTCATGACAATATTTTTCAATGTCTTTCATTGCTTCGTCCCGTTTTTCAGGAGTCGTGCGTGCCTGCAATGCGGCACGTGCCTGGCGCAGCGCGTTTTCGACGGGTTCACGTAACATGGTCACGCCCACAGCTTCCACATGCCATAGTTCCATCAACCGCTGTACCAATTGTTGTTTTGTCTTGGGTGCAGATGATTCTGCCTGTGCTTTTGGCGCAGCATCGGCGGCAAAACTATGCGTAGTTGCCATGCAGCCGAAAGCAAGAATTGTGCAATTCAGTACCGATTTGAGATTAAATGGTTTCATGGTTGGGAAATCTGATTCAGAAACGATGGGTCAAACTGGCGCCAAAATAGCGGATCGTGATGGCGCCTTCCACGTCCATGGCAGCGTACGGGTTGTAAACCACGTTGAAGAAGTGGTCGCAATTGAGATTGCAGTTGGTGCGTGCAGGAACGCTATAACTTCCTGCCATGTAAGACAGCGCCAGGTTTATCTCCGTGTCTTTCTTTGGTCTTATTCTTGCACCGATGCTTCTGACAACGGTATCTGGCAAAGGCGCGAGAACGGATATTTTGTTTAATGGAATTGAACTCTTGCGCGGCTCGTATCCGAGACGCAATGACAATTTATCCGAAACATCGTATTGCAAGCCAAAACCGTAACTGAAAACATTTTCCAATCCCTGGCCAACAACTACCTCTGCGCTGTTGGAGATACCAAACATACGGGCCATCTTCAGCATCTCAACTTCTTGATCGAATTTGAACTGGAAAGCGTCCCACTTGGCCCAATCGGTATAGCTGACATCCATGTTCAACTGCAGACGTTCGGTGGGTCTTACCTTGATGCCAATCTGCCACTTATCCGGGAAAGGAATGGTGGCAACAAGATTTCCGCTTTGCACAGGAGGTATATATTGCGGCATTCCGGTGATGCCAGCAACAATAGGCCCAAGAAGGCTCGAATGAAGCCCCTGAACGAAGGCACGCATCATGGGCTCTGTTTTGAATGAAAATCTGCCGCGATAAACCGCTCTGGAGCCACCTTGATAGGAAACCCCCAGTCCAAACCGGGGCGATGGTTCCCATAAAACCCCAAGATTGAGCGTCGGATCAAATGGCGTGGTCATTTCCATGCTCATATTGGCAACTTTCTTGAACGGATCAAGCATGCCGTCCTTACCGCCGCCGCATAAACCCGTCGTAAACGTGTCTATGACATTGGGTTTACCTTCCTCACCACAAAATCCCTTTTGCAACTGGCCTGTTATGCCAAGCATCTTGTTTGGCATACGCATGTCCGTATCAATAACGATGGCCTGGTGGGCAATCGGAACAGCAGCGCCAAAACTCAGGGTGTCAGAATATTTGTAGCCAACCGCTGGTGACAGGTAAACAAAGCGTTGCATATGCACCATTTTTCCCTGAAAACGCGATGGGTCATTGGGGTCTTCCTGGCGGTCCACTGAAAATGCAAATGGGACGTAGCCCGCCGTTCCAAAGGTAAAGGGGGATCCTTCCTTGTTGAAGGTAAAACCAAAAGTGCCAGCAATAAGCCCAGGAAACCTCCAGGGAAGAAGCCCAAGACCTGGTACGTAAAGGCGCAGCTTTACGGGGCCAGATGCGGTTTCATTCAATGGGTCATTGGTAAAGCCACCGATGTCCATATCAGGCGCAGAGCGAAAATGTTCTTCGGTTTTAAGGCCAATGATCGCCACACCGTCCGACTTCCAATTTCCGGTAATGCGTGCAAGACCCGCCGGGTTGAAGTGGATCGAATTGGAACCCGGTGGATCTGCTGTAACAGCATTCCCCATGGCCATGGCCGCCGGGTCTATTAGCAGGTTATCGGACATTATGGCGTGTGCCTGTGGCGCAAGAACAAGGGATAGCAGGCACACAAGCGCCAGACTCCCTATGCGCCACGGTAAGCGCAAGACCCATTGAAGTAGATGCATGATTGGTCTATCCGCCTACAGTGATAACGGGAAGTTGACGCCTAATGTGAGGTTCGGAGAATTTGGTGTCAGCCCGATTCCCACCGAAGTGTTGATGGTTGTTTTTGGCGAAATACGGTAACCAACACCGTAACTCATGGTTGCGGATGTCTGGGTGGCGGTCGTGGCTGTGTTTCCGTTGCTGAATGTCAGCTTTGATCCCCTGGATATCGATTCCTGGAACGAAAAAGACGTGGTGATCGAGTACGAGAAGGCATAAGCAAAGCCAAAACCGAACCCCATGCTCAATCCGGGATCCACCCTGGTCAGGAAGGCGCTTCCAAGAACCTGGCTTATGTCATCTGTCGGACGGCTGTAACTCACATTCAAGGAACCGAACAAGGCCACAGGATCGACCACCTTGCTGACGTTCATGCCCGCTGTAAAACCGACTGTTCCTGAACCCGTAGCAAGACCACTACCCGATATGACCTTGTACGGGCTTGTGCCGCTTGGAATACGAACGCTGCCACTCACTGTCAACGAGGGAACATCCGGCATGGTTTCAAAGGGTTGATAACGCACGCCAACGGAAATATCACCCACGGAATGGGTAACGGCATCAACCAGCGATGTGTGTGAGTACTTGCTTACGACGGGAATCGCCACGTTGGCGGTCATATTGTCACGCAATCCGTAGTCAACCGAAATCGTGTTGGTAACCGTGTGGGAGTTGTCGTTCTCAATGTTGAAAAGCGTGGCATTCCCGGAGCTAAGGTCTGTGTTGATCCTGTCCTGGCCTATGTAGGTGTAACTCAGGTCGTAGGAGAACTGAAAGTTTCCACGCTTGATCATCGAGTACTTTTTGTCCACGGATGTCAGCGTGGTTTTCAAAAGTTCTGCTGATTGCTCAGGATCGCTTTCTTGTTTTCCAAGAGCCTCACGCACGGCAGCTGCGTCGGCTTTGGCAGGAACTGCTGCATCTTGCGCCTGGGCTGATACGGCCAACGTGGCGGCCAGAAGACTGAAAAGAGGCCGAAACTTCATGAGATTGCCTTCGAAATGCTTTGGAATTGGAGGGACTTTTTAACGATTGCGGATGGAAATTCCATCACGGCCATTGACCAGTCGGTTGAGCCGCATCGCATCGCTCAGGGGCGCGAGTATCGCCTGATTTTTGACCAGATCCATATCAACCACCCCCAGTTCCTTGTCGGTCAGGGCCAGTTTTTTAGGATAGGAATCGTCGTCGTCCCGGTAGATGATGAACAGCGTATTTCTGTCCCACCAGCTTAAAAATTCATTCATGGAAAACACGATGTTCCCGGCAGAAGGGTCGGCGATGTACACGCGTCCGTCGCGTATGCCGCGCAAAACGACAAAATGCTTGAAACCGCCGTAGTCAATGGGCACGATGGCCGGGGTCTTCAGTTCCATCAGGTCGGCGATTTCCCCGCGAAAGCCGTCGCTCTTCTTGCCAAGCGTTCCGACATAGCGTTTCATGTCCAGCAGGGAAAACCCACGGCGTTCAATGATTTTTTCCTTCTCGCCGTGCTCCATCATGCCTTCCATGGCGTCTTGCTCGGTGACTTTGATGCCAAGGTCGTAATTCAGTATGGTTACCAGGGCTGCCGAGCCGCAGCTGTAGTCATAAGCCTGGCGCATGATGTTGCGGTATTTGATTTCCGACACCGGCTCGATCACGAGCGACTGGGTCTGTGAACCGCCAGGATTTGCTGGCTGACGCAGTTCAAACAATTCCTTTGGCTTATCTTTTGGCCCACGGATCACCCACACGCCAGAAACGCCGATGGATATCGCGGTAAAGATGCTGATCAGTACGCCTAACACCTTGACCAACCTTTGCACATCGTTTGAACCATTTTCTAGCCTCTTTTAGCTGGTAAAAATTCTCCCGAATATACACGCCTGCCAACTCGTCATAGGTACAGTTGATGGCATGAAAACCACGATCAAACCATCCATCGAACGGCTCATCAACCAGGCCGTTGCCATTGAAACCGAATCGGCGCAAGACGCTGGAGCGCTGGGGTTCATGGCAAGAGCCATGGTTCAGGCCACATTGCCGCATAAAAAGGTTGATGGGATCTACTTCGAGAGGAAGAACGGACCCTACACGCTCACGCTTTTGGCACCGCCGCAAATCGGGTTGCCTTACGGTAGTATTCCGCGTCTGCTGCTGGCGTGGGTGAGCACGGAGGCCGTTCGTACAGCGAGCAGGGAGCTTGAGCTGGGGGACTCAATGGCTAGCTTCATGCGTGAGTTGGGTCTATCGAGGCAGGGCGGTGTGCGAGGCGACATTACCCGGTTGAAGGATCAGGCCGAACGTCTTTTTTCGTGTTCGGTCAACGTCAACTATCGTGACGACAAGAAGCGAGCAGGTGGCGGTTATCGAATCGCTGATGATTCCGTGTTGTGGTGGGACAAAGACCCTAACCAGTCAGGACTTTGGCAATCGACTGTCAAACTGAGCGAGAAGTTTTACCACGAGATAGTCACACGGCCTATTCCAATTGACGTGCGCGCCTTGAAAGCACTCATGAAATCCCCTCTGGCAATCGACATGTATTGCTGGCTGACGTACAGAGCCAGCTACACAAGGCAGCCATGCCTGGTTCCTTGGGGTGGTCTTGCGATGCAGTTCGGCTCCGACTATGCCCGGTTGAGGGACTTCAAACAAGCCTTCATTGAAGAATTGAAGAAGGTTATGACGGTCTACGGTGGAGTACAAGTAGAAGCTGAACCCGATGGCTTACTGGTCAAGCCATCCCTGACGCACGTTAGGCGAAAGGGGACATGACCCTGGCGACTTGTCCACAAAAACATGTGAATTGCAAAAGTTATTAGCGCTGAAACGGTCGCGCATGCTGCCGTAGACTGTGCGCTGAAACGGTCGCGCCCCTAATAAGTACCAGTAGTTAATACCCAGTAGTAGCTCAACCCGAAAATGTGCATAAGTTCGTTACGCCCGGAATACCAAATACCGCCAACAGAAAAAAACCTCCATGTTTTCCGAAGCAATCCAGGATCACGTGGCAGAGTTGTCCACGCATTAACGGTGGCGCTTGTGCCAGTATTCACATGGCAAATACGGCTTAAAGCCTTATGGATAGAGCGGATAAAGCTATCTTTTTAGGAAAAATAGGCAATCCGCCCATCAATTCTCCCGCGTTTACGCAAAAACGGTGGCGCTTGTGCCAGTATTTACATGGCAAATATGGCTGTAAGCCTTATGGATAGAGCGGAAGCAGCTATCTTTTTAGGAAATATCACCTGAACTTGATGTTCATGTACTGAATCTGCATCGAGCCGATGCTGCTGCTGCCAAGATTGGTGCCGTTGCTGAATGCCACCTTGTCGATGGAAAGCCTGCCGGTTGCGGCATCGGCGCCCACGGGCCAGTCAACGCCAAGGTTCAGGCGGGATTCGCCGTCGGAGCCGACCGGGAGACGAAACTTGCCGGATTGTGTCTTCAGGTTCGCAATCACCCAGGGAGATCCTGGGGTTTCACTGCCTTCCACCTTGATCCCGCTGATTTCCATCTGGCCATCCGTGCTTGTACGACCATTGGGACTTAACAGGAGTTGTCCGATGGACAGTTTCGTGGCCCAACCAAGATCAACACCGCCGCTTGGTCCGGTCGAAAACTCGAATTTGCTGCCCTTAGGAACAAAGTCCTTGTAGGTCACGGCCGTGCCGAGGCTCCTGCCATCGGCAGAAACAACCAGGTCGTATTCGATCTGCATCGGGCTGGCGTTGCTGGATTCCGGAATAGACCAGGAACCAATGTCTGCACCTCCGGTACCCCTCTGGAAAACATCAAATTCTGACAGGAATGTTCCTCTGACGGTGATGTTTTCATGCCGTAACGCAGCCGCATCGTAGGGACTGAAAACGTACGAACCAATATCTATTTTCAACGACGTGGCAAAGCTCAGACCGTCACGACCGACCTCTTTTGACAGGTCTTCTTCGCTCATGACCTTGAGTCCGGCGGCATTGGCAATCAATGAATGCCCGGCAAGCAGCATTACAGCCCCTACAAGCCTCCGAATTGATGTGGGTAAGGGGGTAGTCATGGTTTATCGTCCTGGAGCCCTGTTGGACGGTAATTGGGCGCTTAGCGCAATCAACCTGTCACGCCAGTTCAACCAATATCCGGCTTGGGCAATGGGCGGGTCGGTCAAACCAGAATTTTTTGGTGCTTCGAACTGCACGGGCTGCATGAGGGCAGAAATCCAGAAATCCCGACTTGGCCCGCTGGTATTGCCTGCTGTGATGGCGCCAAGCTGCGCAAGGTTGATGTAATTGGTGGTTCCGCAGGTGGCAGTGGCGATGCAAGGCGCGTTGCTGCCGGTCCATTGTTTTCCGGTTGCATCGAGGACACCGTTCACGGCTGTGCCGGTTCCATCCACGTACATGGATCCGCTGATGACTTTCCCCAGGAAGCCGACATCGCCAGAAATTCCATCGAATCCGAGGCGGATGCCAACCACCTGCGTGGGGGCATTCAGCGGCTTGTTGTAGATGAACTGGATGTAGGGATTGCTGATTTTTACCAATCGGTTTGCTGCATCACCATCGCTGCGACCAAATTGCAAATCGGAAATGTTGATGTCGGATACACCCGTGGCACTTGTGCCAAGAAGCATGTTCCTGAAATTGGCGCTTAGATCCACATCGGCATCCAGCGCGATCTTGGAGAAATCCAGTCCGCCGTAGCTGCTGTTTTCGAGGATGAAAAGCCCCTGGGCGTTCACCTCGGACATTTCATGGTCCGTCAGGGTAACCCGCTTGGCATGAACAGAGGCCGCACACAAAAGCCCGGCGCATGCCAGGAGAGAAAAATACCTGCGAAGGCGTGGCGAGCTTGAGTGGTCCATGGGCTTGATGTCTCGTTTGTTGAAAACAGTGTACCGCTAACGTGCCTTGATCGTAAGCGTTGTGCCCCGCATGTCAATGTCGTTTATGGCGATGCTGCCAAAGGTCGGACCAGTGGTATTGCCACGCACCCGGATGTTGTCAAACCGGATCTGACCGATGGTGCTTGGCAGGCTCAATGTGATGGAGCCGTCCTTGTTGATGACGGGCGCTGATCCTTCCTGGGAATAAACCACATCCTTGATACTGAAGTCATAACTGAACATCATCAGTAGCGGATTCATCAGTTTTGCCACCGTTCCCAGAGTTTTCAGACCGGAATCGGATTTCTTGGCAATTCCAAGTTGTTGATCCAGCGATGTCTGGACGGCGGTGCTGTAGCTGAACTTGTTGTTCATCACACCCATCAGATCGCCCAACGTGTCTTCCAGAACACCCTGACCCGTCGTCTCCGACATTTCCTTGTCCGACATGACACGCAGCCCGCCAGCCTTCTGGGTATTGTGGGCACTTTGGGTTGCCATGGGTGCCACAGGCGCCGTGGCTGCGGATGCATAGACCGGGATCGGCCCCAGCAATGCGGTGACCACAGAGGCTGCAAGCCGCATGGTGCGTTGCTTGCGCAAGACTGCATCAACCTGATTCCTGGAAATCAGGTTCAGTTCGGTAACCACGTCACCAAGACGCTGGCCCGTTCTTTTCTGTTGCTCAATGGCCCAATCCAACTGCTCTTGCGAGATCAGTTTCTTGTCGACCAGCAATTGACCGAGTAAGGTTTTGCGATTACTTTCTTTGGCCCATTCCATAGTTTGCACCGTTCTTTTGATAGTGAATAGAA
>RRZU013623216.1_pt1 | contig 22859 bp, 20 predicted proteins | sample 2165561 | NCBI WGS metagenome assembly RRZU01 (sample SAMN10456909, study PRJNA506462) | wastewater metagenome | isolation source: wastewater sludge | place: USA: Moscow, Idaho | reverse complement strand
GAAGAGCGCGCATACACGCTGCTTGCTGACCGCCGTGACAAGGCGCCAGCTCCGAAGAAAACACCCGCGCGGAAAACGACTGCACGTAGGGCTCCAGCTCGTAAAACCACGGCGCGCAAGTCATCAGGAAAGTAGTCGTGAATCTTGACGCGCTAGCCGAACTCCTCAAGAGCCGGGAGGGCACCGGCCTTTTCATTTCGTTTGAGGGCGGTGATGGATGTGGAAAGTCAACCCAGGTCCGGATGCTCGCTGAGGCGTTGGAGAAGCGCGGCGTTGATGTTCTTGCATCCCGGGAACCCGGTGGGACGACGCTTGGTCAACAACTGCGCAACCACATTCAGCACGGGCCAGATGATGTTGACCCACGCACTGAGGCGCTGTTGTATGCGGCAGATCGCGCCTACCATGTGGCGACTCTGCTCCGTCCCGCACTTGCCAGGGGTGCCACGATCCTGGAGGACCGCTACATAGATTCTTCTGTTGCCTACCAGGGTGCGGCGCGCGACCTAGGTGCTGAAGAGATTCGCTCACTGTCACAATGGGCTACGGAAGGGCTCGAGCCCGATGTGACCCTGCTGTTTGATATTGATTCCACCCGGGGTTTGGCGCGTGTAGCATCCACCGGTGAGAGCCTGGACCGCCTAGAGCGGGCGGGAAGCCAGTTTCACGCCCGCGTTCGCGAAGAGTACTTGCGGATTGCAGCCCAGTTCCCGGAACGTTTCATTGTTGTTGACGCTGCTGCGCCGATAGAAAAGGTGTTTGAGGACGTCGTGGACTCCCTTTTGAGGAGTCTGGAACGGTGACTGTCTGGGAGACGATGATCGGACAGCCGGCAGCGGTGTCCACTTTGACCCGCGCCGCCGCAGAGGGTAGAGGCGTGGTCGGTGGTGAGGTCTCCGTCCAGCGGGTCCTCTCCCACGCCTGGTTGATCACGGGTCCGCCCGGGTCGGGGCGTTCCATCGCAGCCAAGTGCTTGGCAGCGGGTCTGCAGTGCACGGGCGAGCCGGTTGGGTGTGGTCAGTGCGAAGGGTGTCGCACAACCATGGCGGGAAACAATGCTGACGTGCGGGTCTACGCGACCGATGCCTCGCACTACGCCATCGATGACGTCAGAGACGTATGGTTGGAGCACGCCTATCGAGCCCCCGAGCATGGTCGCTGGCGGGTGACAATCATCGAGGATGCCGACCGTCTTCGGGAAGACAGTGCGAATGCGCTGCTTAAGGCGATAGAGGAGCCCCCGGAACGTGGCATCTGGATCCTCTGCGCACCAACGCCCGGTGAAGTCCTGCGTACTATCCGCTCCCGGTGCCGCGAACTTGCCCTGCGCACCCCCGATGTGGCGGAGGTTGCCAAATATCTTGTGGAAACGGACTCAGTCTCACTTGAGGATGCCACTAGAGCCGCAACGATCGCCCAGTCTCATGTGGGCTTTGCAAGAGGCATCCTCAGAAACCCTGCTCTAAGAGATGACTTCCGCTCTGTTTTCTCCCTTCCCCTGCATGCAAAAACTTCGGGTCAGGCTGTTTTGATTGCCGGCCGCATGCATGATGCCCTGAAGGAAATAGCCAAGCAACGCACCGAGCAGGCTGATGCCAGGGCACGGAAGGAGATATTTCAAGTCCTGGGACTCACCGAGGGGCGCCCGGTTCCCCCGGCCCTACGCAAGCAGGTCAAAGAACTGGAAGAAGATGAGAAGCGTCGCGGTCGCCGCGCCCTCGCCGACGCCATTGACCGCGCGCTCACAGACTTGCTGGGCTTCTACAGGGATGTTCTGACCTTGCAATTGGGGGCAGGAACAGGGTTGGTCAACGTTGATATGGTCAGTGAGATTGAAGATGTTGCTGCATCCAGCACGGCTGAAACGACCATGGAGAGGGTGGGTGCTATCGAGTTGGCAAGGACCCGCAACCAGAGCACGGCCGCACCGCTTCTGCTCTTGGAAGCCATGGTGATCACGCTTGCGAACCCCGTAGAGACCAGGCCTGAAGTGTGAGGGTGGTCTTGGCAACCGAGGGCGCGGCAGCGCCAATACACCTGCGACGATTGGATGATGTTGGACTCTGACCCTACTTCCCGTTCCCGGCCACTAACCCAAAGATCGGGTCTGCGCCTCTTGGCTTCAGCCTCGGCATTTGCACTGCTACTCGCGGGGTGTGCGTCGCCGACTCCGACTGCAAATCGGGGTGAGCAGATGGTGGATCCAGAGCCGTTGACCAGTCAGGCACCCGCAGGATTTGAGTCATACTACGGCCAGGCGATTGACTGGAGTGAGTGCGAGGCCGAACAGGTCACCCCCGCATTGATGGCGGCCCCTGAGGACTTGGGCTATTACCAGTGTGGAACGCTTGATGCGCCGATGAACTGGGATGATCCGGACAGTGAACCCATTGAGTTGGCAGTGGCGCGCTACCTCGGCGCCCCGGAAAAAGGGGAGCGTCCCCCACTGTTTTACAACCTGGGTGGTCCCGGTGGTGGAGCCGTGGAATCCCTCAGCGCAGTTGTCGCCAACATCGTCACCGATCAGGTTGCTCAGGCCTACAACATTGTTGCCCTCGACCCCCGCGGAGTGGGGGCGTCCTCGCCCATCTGGTGCATGACTGATGAGGAAAGGGACGCGGATAACGCGCGCGACGTCGATGTTGCGGACATGAGTCTTGATGAGCGGGTCGCGTGGAATGACGCTGAAATCGCAACGATTGGCAACCAGTGTTTGGAACGCAACGGAGAGATTCTCGGCTTCGTTGACTCTGACTCAGCAGCCCGGGACTTCGATATGACGCGGGCGGTACTGGGCGCTGAGACCATGGACTACCTGGGCTTCTCATACGGGACCTTGCTTGGCGCAATCTACGCGGACCTCTTCCCGGACCATGTTGGCAGGTTTGTCCTTGATGGCGTCCTCGACCCTGCAATGAACCTCAATGAGGTGTCAGCCGCGCAGATAGCAGGCATGGAAGCGTCGCTCTACAACTGGATCGAAACCTGCGTTACAGGGAAGAACTGCCCGCTCGGCAGCACGCTTGAAGAAGGCAAAGAAACCATGGTGAAGTTCTTCGAGGACGTTGCCGCGTCACCACTTCCAACTGCCGATCCGCAGCGCCCTCTCACAGAAGGGCTGGCCAACACCGCCGTCATTGGGACACTGTATTCCACGGACAGCTACCAGCTACTCACGCAGGCAATGGCCCAGGCACTAGAGGGTGACGGGTCAATGCTGTTGTTCCTGGCTGACTACTTCAACGACCGTGGTGAAGACGGGGTGTTCATGTCAAATCAGTCGGATGCCTTCCTGGCCGTCAATATGCTGGACTATGAGCCTGTCGGAACCCCGGAGCAGTGGGAGGCAGAAGCCCAGCAGATCGCGGCGGCAAACCCCATCCTTGGCGCAGACTATGGGTTTGCTTCCGCTGGGATCTCCCAGTGGCCCGTGGAGTCACGCGCGCCACGGCGGTCGATCCAAGCACAGGACGCACCGGAAATGCTGCTGATTGGCACCACCCACGATCCGGCAACACCGTTCGTGATGGCGGAGAACCTCCACAAGGAAATCCCCAACACCACGCTTCTGACAGTCGAGGGATGGAATCATACTGCTTACAGCGCTAGCGCGTCCTCGTGCGTCATAGGTGCAGTTGACCGCTTCCTGCTTAACGGGGAGTTGCCGGAGGACGGGACAGTCTGCGACTAATCCGCAAAGGGAGAACATGCTAGATATACCCTCTAAGATCGCAGCGGTCACGCCGCTGGATGGTTCCGTGGTCGTCGTTGGTTCTGCAAATGCGGACTTGACAGTGCGTGTGGCTGCAATGCCGCAGCCGGGGCAGACGATTCACGGTGGCCCACTCACGACGCTTCCCGGTGGAAAATCAGCCAATCAGGCTGCCGCTGCGGCGCTTGTTGGTGCACCCACCGCTTTTGTTGGCGCTGTCGGCATGGATGACAACGGGGATTTCCTCGCGGCATCCCTGGATGCCTGTGGTGTGGATACCGGCAACTTGCACCGCGTCAAGGTGGCGACATCCTGCGCGATAATCACCGTGGACGCCCGCGCTGAGAACATGATTGTGGTTACCGAGGGAGCCAACAACCAGGTTGATGGCGAGATCTTGGATGCGGCTCGCGATGCATTGACCAGCGCGAAGGCAGTCGGCCTCGCACTGGAGATCCCCATTGAAACGGTCATTGCCGCCGCCCAGATGGCGCATGAGGCCGGGGCGGTTGTTGTTTTCAACCCTTCGCCGATGCCAAGTTCAGTTCCGAAAGAGCTTCTCGTAAACACGGACGTCCTCGTCATAAACGAGGGCGAGATGAGAGCAATGATTGGCGATATTGCGGGGGACTGGAACCTCGCAGAAGAACGTCTCAAGGCGCTTGGGGTGGGAAGTGCGGTCGTGACCATCGGGCCGAGAGGAGCGATGGTGCTGGACCAAGGGGTAACGCTGGTGCCGGTCGTTGAGGTGGAGGTGGTGGACACCACCGGATGCGGCGATTCCTTCACGGGCGCGCTGATAGCAGCGCTAGCTTCAGGGAGGGATCTGGTGGCGTCAGCAGAGTTCGCCTCGGTGGTCGCTTCGTATGCCTCGATGGGGTTCGGTGCGCAGGCTTCGTATGGCACGTTGGAACAGATACGGGCGGCATTCATCAATGGTTAGGTTCGTGGGTAACCGGCTGGTTTTGTGGACTGTGCCCCAAGACGGCCTAGTGGTGCGGACGTGGGGCCCGGTTTAGATATACTGATCCGCGGATCTCAAAGCCTGAAGCCACAAGCCGAAGGCGTCAGAGATCTCTCGGGGCCACCGCCCCGGGAACGCCGCCTTAGCTCAGTCGGTAGAGCGTCTCACTCGTAATGAGAAGGTCAAGGGTTCGATTCCCTTAGGCGGCTCCAAGAATGGTGACCGGGACATAGCGAGCCGGATAGGCTTGCATAACGGTGTGATTTCAAGTCTTACTGAGCCTAGTCGGCTCCCTATCTGACCGCAGGATGTCGGCACTTGACAGCGGAGTATCAACCTAGATGCAACATGCGCATTTTACGAACCTGTGGCCTGCCAACCAGACGCATTGCGTCTGGCACGCACAATCCGCAATTCAAACTTTCGGTTGATGTGCAGTCTCGACTCCGTTGCAAGAGTTGAGTCGTGGGGGCGAGCCAAACTTCGCGGGTCATGAACCTCACGCAGGCGCCTCTCGCCTCGAGCCGCCTCCTAAACCGAAAGGACTTCCATGTTCATCCTGTCAATGATTCTCATCACCTTGGCCCTGGTCTTCTACACCATCGGGGTGTGGAGCGAGCGGATCCAGGGGGAGCTGAAATGGTGGCAGGTTGGAGCCTTTGCGCTTGGTTTCGCAGCCGATACCAGCGGCACGCTGCTGATGTCCGCTATCGCCAGGAGCGATGGTCCAAGCGGCCTTGAGGGAAGCCCGATCCTGGCGCAACTGATGGCTGTATCCGGCGTAGTCGCCCTTGTTCTGATGGGCCTTCATCTCGCCTGGGCTGTTGTGGTGATGATCCGCAACAAGCCTGCCGAAAGGAAGAGTTTCCACAAGTTCAGCCTGGTTGTCTGGACGATTTGGCTGGTCCCATACTTCACGGGAGCCATTGCCGCGATGGCATAGTGACACAGTCGCGTAGCATGAAGGCTCACGCGGCGGAAGGGCCGTCGTGGCGGCAACCGGAGGACCAGCATCGAGGCGGGAGGAACGGAATGACTGTCGTTCCCAGGGCTCTAAGGTGGGCCGTCACCGCCCTCATGGTGCTACTGGTTGGCGTTGCGGTCGCTGGATCAGCTGCGGTAAGCCAAGTGATCATCGGTGCAACTATCGGGGCTATCTTTCTTACCATCTACCTTGGCGGCGCCGTCTATGCGGTCAATGTGCACGGATCCGCAGGCGTTCCGGTTGGGCAGCGCCGGAACCACAGGCCTGCGCTCGCGTGGGTGTTGGCCCTAACTCTGCTCTGGATGGGTCTCCTTATCGTCAGTGACAGTGCAATGTGGCTGGCGTTTCCCCTCATCCTTCTCCAAGTGGGAGTGCTGGGAACGGCGTGGGGTGCGGTAGTTGCCGTGTGCACCATGGTCCTTACGACAGCCGTGTCCGTGTCTCGACTCTCTCCCGGGGACTCCTTCGTCGGCCCAGTCCTAGGGCCGATGCTCGGTGGCCTAATCGCCATTGTTTTCATGTGGGGCATCATGACGATTACCAGGGAGTCTCACGCTCGTAAGCAGGCACTTGAAGAACTTCAGAAGACGCGCGTTAAACTGGCCAGTGCCGAGGAGGATCGTGTCCTCGTCCGCGAACGTCACCGTTTGGCCGGTGAACTGCACGACACTGTGTCACAAGGGCTGTCTGCAACAGCCATGCTGCTTCGCGCTGCCCAGAGTTCCCCGGATCCCGAGGTCAGCGGCGCGCTGGTGGCACAGGCGTTGGCGGCGACCGAAGTGAACCTCACTGAGGCTCGTCGCATCACAACCGCGTTGACACCCTCGGAACTCTCCTCTGCGCGGCTCCCTCTCGCACTACACGGCTTGGTGGAGCAACCCATTGACGAAGATCTCGAAGTTGACGTACAGATTGGTACAGGCGGGTTCGATCTTCCCCTCATGCAGGAAGCCGCCCTCCTGCGTGTCGCCCAATCAGCGCTGTGGAACGTGCGGGAGCATGCTGGAGCAAGCCACGTTGTGATCCGCTTGGAAGAGAGTCCCGAAGTCATCACGCTCGAGGTGGCAGATGACGGACACGGGTTCCTCAACGAACAGTCGGCAGAGGTGGGTCGCGGACTTGGAATTCCGACCATGACTGCCCGTGTCGAAGCGGTCGGTGGTCGCCTTATCGTTACCAGTTCAGGAGAAGGAACCACAGTGACAGCGCGGATCCCAAGGGGTGAGGTTTCCCAATGAGAGTAGTGATTGTTGACGATCACCCGGTGATGAGGGTGGGGTTGCGCGCAGTTCTAGGGACCTCGGGAGACATTGAAGTGGTCCGCGAGTTCGAGCGCCCCGAGGACGTCATTCCCTGGGTTCAGGCACACGAAGTCGACCTCGTCCTCATGGACCTGCGGTTTGGGAGAGCCACGCACGAATCAAAGGTCATGGACGGGACGGACGGCGTCTGGGCGATACGCCAGAACGACGGACCGCCGGTGCTGATCGTCACCACCTACGGTTCGGACCCGGAGGTCCTGGGCGCGCTGGCAGCAGGGGCGGTCGGCTACGTGCTGAAAGACTCAAGTACAGATGAGCTGCTCACTGCCATCCGTGCTGGTGTCCATGGTGATCGTTTCCTTGGGACAGGGGTACGAGGGCGGATGGACAGCCGTGATTCTGCGGAATCCCTATCCCTCACCTCCAGGGAACTCGACGTGCTGCGCCAAGTCGCCCTCGGTCAAACAAACGCAGAGATTGCCGAGGCTCTCTTTGTTTCTGAGGCCACGGTGAAGACACACTTGAACCGCACATTCGACAAGTTAGGTGTGCGGTCGAGGACGGCGGCGGTTGCACGGGCGCGCGCCGAGGGCATCCTGGAGGAGTGAGTTCAACCTTTCGGTTGATGTGCCGCGCAGAGGATCGCGAGACGATCTGAGTAGAAGTTATGCACCATACGAAGAGGAGAAGCACATGCGAGCAACACCGACACGACTATCTTTCTGGGCCGCCTCGGTCTACCTGGCGCTAGGCCTACTGTCAGGCCTGTTTACCCGTGAGTTTACGAGGGGTGGGGAGTTTGAGAACTTCTCCTCCACGCAACTCGGCACCACCCACACCCACATGCTGGTACTGGGCTTCATCATGATGCTGATTGTCCTGCTGCTTGACCGAACCCTTGGATTGACCTCGAAGCTGTTTGTGTGGTTCTTCTGGATCTACAACCTGGGTGTGATGGTAACTTGGGGTGCCATGATGACACGTGGCATCTCCACCGTTCAGGGTGGCGACCTCGGTGCCGCCCTGTCGGGGATTGCCGGTCTGGGACACATTCTGCTTTCCATCGCCCTCGTCATGCTGATGGTGTTGGTGGGCAAGCGAATCACTGCCGTAGATAAGGCGGCGTAGTTCTCTCTGCGCGCCGCGTCACATTAGGGAAATCGGGACTCTCCCAGCAGCTATCATTGCCGCAGGTGAAGTGAATTTGCTTCCCGGGTTCGCAATAGATTGAAGGATCCCCATGGCATTCAAGTTCTCTCCCGAGACGAAGCGCAGTGTTTTGATCGTCGTTGCAGCGGGGATAGTCATCGCACTCGCCTCTGGAACATGGGCCATGTTCGGGCAGATCTTCGGAGACAAGGACGCTTCTTCCACCACTGCCAGCGAGGTGGGACTTGCGACACCGGAGGGACCTGTCCCAGCGGAAGTCACAGAATGGTTCATGGATGACCTCGGTAATCTTGACCAACCGTTCCCGGAGGGGGCAGGAACCCCGGAGGTTGCTGATCTGCTGCCGCAGGTGAAGGGGTCGAAGTTCATCAGCGGTGACAAGACGTCCATCACGATCGAGATCCCGGAAAACTATGTTGACCCAGAGGCCGAGGACGGTGTGATGACGTACGCGGTCTACCGCCGTGGTGACATTTCGGTTCTGGAGGCACTGTTGTGGCGCTGTGATTGGGCGGAGGCGTACGTTGATGCTGAGACCGCTGACGACGCCGCGGGTGCTGCTACAGCTCGCGGGCACATCGAAGGGTTCTCAGAGCTACAGGCAGTCCAGGGACTGCCTGTAGCCAGGCAGAACGAGGAGGAGATGGCTCCCGTCCTCGACGGAGACACGGACTCCGCTCGCGGGTGGTTGAAGGAGAAGTGCGGCAGATAGCAAACTGCCTCCCCCGGTCACACCGACCTAGTCGATGCTTCCAGAGGGAGGCAGCTGACTGCCTACGCCATTCCCAGGGCCGACCTGGCTAGAGAGCGCGCTTCTCTTGAGTCCCGTGCACCACGCACAGCCTGCGCGGCTTCACGGCACTGAGCCATGGTGACGTGGGCTAGGGTCGCGCCAACCGAGGAGATCGCGTTGGTGGCCATCGACAGAGAAGTGATGCCCATACCGATGAGGACGCAAGCAAGCGTTGGGTCCGCAGCTGCTTCACCACAAACACCTGCTGGCTTTGACTGCTCCTGACCAGCTGCGGCTGTCCAAGCAATCAGTTCCAGTACCGCTGGCTGCCATGGGTCCGTGTACTCGGCAAGGTGGGGGGACATACGGTCCGCAGCCATTGTGTATTGGGTGAGGTCGTTTGTTCCAATAGAAACAAAATCTACGATGCTGAGGAACTTGGTGATGAGGATGACCGCGGCGGGAACCTCAATCATGATGCCCGGCTTCAGGCCCCGTTCGCGGCACAGTGCCGCAAACCATTCCGCTTCGGGGATGGTGGAAATCATGGGTGCCATGACCCAAGCAGCTGTGCCCGGGGACTCCTTTGCGGCCTCGGCAATCGCGTCCAGCTGATGGAGCATCAGCTCTGGGTCTTGGCCCGTGACGCGGATGCCCCGGACCCCGAGGGCGGGGTTGAACTCTTCCGTTAGCGTGGCGAATGGAACGGGTTTGTCGGATCCTGCATCGAGGGTGCGAACAACCACCTTCCCCTCGGGGAAAGCCTGGAAGACGGCAAGGTAGTCTTTCTTCTGCTCTTCAACAGTCGGTTCTTTTGGCGTGTCGAGGAACAGCAGCTCGGTACGGAAGAGGCCGATGCCCTCTGCTTCGCTTGCTGAAGCCTTGAGGGCGGTGGCACCGTCTTGGACATTTGCCAGCAATTGAACGGGCATCCCGTCCTTGGTTCTTGCGGGGCCGCGCCAAGCTCGAATGCGTTCCAAACGTACCTGGTCTTCGGCAACGAGTTTGCGAGCTTCGTCAGCGTCTGCGCCAAGGGTGACTGTGCCCAGCGTTGCGTCGACGAGGACGTCTGCACCATCCGGGACCTCAGCTAGATCACGGGCAGCAACGATGCAGGGAATACCCAACTGCCGGGCAATGATGGAGGTGTGCGACGTTGGGCCACCGCCCTCCGTCACAATCGCAACGTAGTCTTTCGGATCCATTCCGGCGGTATCGGCAGGGGAGAGGTCATCCCCCATAACTACAACGGGATAGGGCAACCGTGGGATTCCCGGTTCTGGAAGTCCTTGCAGGCGAGCGACAATTCGGTCGCGAACATCGCGAAGGTCCGTCGTGCGTTCCGCCATGAGGGGCCCGGCCTTCTCGAACATTTCGACGAATGTGGCCGTGGCAGCCATGGTTGCCTGAACCGGCGGGGTGCCGGCGTTGATTCCCTTCTTTACCATGCGCAGGTAGCCGCGGTCAGTGGCCAGGCCGGCGGTCATATCCAGGACTTCTTTGGCGTTCCCCGAGGCCGTGGCTGCTCTGGCTTTGAGACCTTCGGCGACGGCTTTGGATGCCGCCTCGAAGTCTGCGACAGCAGCCTCTCTCTTATCCTCTGGCAGTTCCGGAGCGGTCGCCGGTGGTAGAGGCGGACGCCGGGTCCATGCGGCGGGCGCGTAAGCGATGCCGTCAACGACGGGTGTTCCGTGTATAACTGTCTTTTCGTCGCTGGTTTTTGTGATGGCCACTGTGCCCCCTCTGTCTTACCGCATAGCAATGCATGCGGGTGTATAAAGCCAAACTTAGTTCATCGTCGAACCCTGTGAGCAAGAACATGGCTAGAATAGCAGAGCGGCTCCCCGGCAAGTCGGGGTACATCGAGGTGTGGAAGCACCGTTATTTTGAACACTTCTGAAGGAGAAACTAATGGCCAAGCGCGTTGTTATCGTCGGTTCCAAGGTTGGGCTCCACGCCCGTCCTGCTGCCCTTGTAGCAGAAGCTGCCGGCAAGTATGACGATGAAGTTCTTTTGAGCGTAGATGGTGAAGATCCCGTTGATGCTTCATCCTCAATGATGATTATGACTCTTGGTGCAGAGCACGGCGCGGAAGTCACTGTTGAATCCGACAATGAGGCAGCGGTGGAAGAGATCGCGAACCTTGTTGCTCAGGACCTAGACGCCTGAGATAAGACAGAGAAGGCCCCCGGATCGGTTGAGATCCGGGGGCCTTCTCTGTGCTGTTCGGTGTGGGGCCGGTTGGCCCCACACACTAGGCCCGCAAACTTACGGCCTAGATGAACTCGATGACAGCATTCTTGTTGTTCGTGACAACGACCGGGGTGACGGTCGGGTGACCGGCAGCCTTGATCTTGGCAATGTCGAACTTCAAGAGCGGGGTGCCTGCGGTGACGCGGGCGCCCTTCTGCGTGAGGATCTGGAACCCTTCACCCTTCATCTCAACGGTGTCGAGGCCGACGTGAATCAGCAGCTCTTCTCCACCATCAAGAACCAGGGCCACAGCATGACCGGTCTTGAAGACCATCGCTACTGTGCCGTCGGCGGGAGCTACTACTGTACCCACCGAAGGTTCGATCGCGACGCCTGCACCCAACATGCCTTCAGCGAAGGTCTTGTCTGGGACAGTGTCGAGGGCAACGACAGTTCCTGGAACCGGCTGGCGAAGCTTCAGTGTGACAGCAGCGGGAGCAGCAACCATGAGATCGCCATCGACTAGGCGACCGTCAGCAGCTGCAGCCTGTGTCTGCGCCAGGTTGTCAGGAACCTCAAGGTTGGAATCGATGATGGTCTCCATCGCGTCCTTGACGAACTGGACGTTGAGGCCATAGATGACCTGAACGCTGTGTGCGCCAGCCTTGATGACACCAGTGGCGCCAGCCTGCTTCAGAGCGGCCTCGTTCACCTGAGAAGGATCAACGATTTCCATACGCAAGCGGGTTGCACAGTTATCCAACTCAGAGATGTTCTCCTTGCCACCCAGTGCCTGGATGAAACGGTGACCCGTCATGAGGTAGCCCTCATCCGTGTTAGGGGCGGATGCTGCACCTGAGGTGAACTCTTCAACATCATCATCTTCACGACCAGGGGTCTTCATGTTCCAGCGAGTGATCGCGAAGCGGAAGACCAGGAAATAGATCGCGAACCAACCGAGGCCCATCAGTGGGAGAGCCCATGGGCTCAGAGCCATTGGGTTCGTCCAGTTGAGGACCAGGTCAATGAAGCCCGCGGAGAACCCGAAGCCCATACGTACAGGAAGCATCGCGGTGATCGCCAGCGAAATGCCGGTGAACAGAGCGTGGATGACGTACAGGGCCGGAGCGACGAACATGAAGGAGAACTCAAGAGGTTCGGTGACACCAACGAAGAATGCCGAAACCGAAGCGGCCAGCAGGATACCGTAAGCGGCCTGCTTGCGGCTGGGCTTAGCGGTTACGTACATGGCCAATGCTGCGCCCGGGAGGCCGAACATCATGATCGGGAAGAAGCCTGCCATGAATACGCCGGTCTCACCAAGTACACCGGTACCGGAAAGGAAGTTGTTGAGGTCGTTGATGCCTGCAACGTCGAACCAGAACACGGAGTTCAGTGCGTGGTGTAGGCCCAGCGGAATCAGCAGACGGTTGAAGAAGCCGTAGATGCCGGCGCCAAGTGGGCCGAGCCCGACGATTGCTTCGCCGAAGGTCACGAGCCCGCCGTAAACGAACGGCCAAACGAAGAACAGAACGATCGCTACAACGATGGAAATGGCTGCAGCCATGATCGATACGGAGCGACGGCCGGAGAAGAATGACAGAGCGTCAGGCAGCTTCGTGCCCTTGAACCGGTCATAGCACCAGGCGCCAATAAGGCCGGCAATGATACCGACGAAGACATTCTGTACCTTGCCGAATGCGGGGTTAACGGCATCAACTTCAATGCCGAGGTAACCTGCAACCGCACCCGGTGCCAGAAGAGTGGTGATGGTCAGCCACGAAACTAAACCGGCAAGTGCGGAAGTACCGTCAGACTTGCTGGCCATACCAATAGAGATACCGATTGCGAACAGAATCGGCATGTTGTCAAGAAGTGCTCCACCCGCAGCGCCGAGGAACACCCCGGCAATGTTGTCGCCACCCACCGCTGTTGCAATCCAGTAGGAAATACCCATGAGGATTGCCGCAATCGGCAGGACGGAGACCGGGAGCATCATCGACTTGCCCAGTCTTTGCATGAATCTCATTTTTAAGGAGATCCCCCTCGCTAGTACTGTCTACTGGTTTTCACCAGGCAGTCAGTATTTTTGCGCGGCCAACGTCAACCACACGGCCGCAACAATACCGCACAGGTGCTTGCACGAACGGTAGAACTCTCCAACAAGAGTTTTCACGATCCACGTCAAAAAGCTGCACGTTTGTGCATCAAGCTTCCAAACGGTGCAAACTTGTGCGATCTGCGCTGCACAAGAGTTCCGCCTTCTCGGTGTGAGAAATCCACAAACCGCGTGTTTTCCTAGTTTGTCAGACAAGTCTGCAAATACGTCGCTCGTGCGGCTCGAGAATGCCTCTTCCTAAGGGTGCACCTTCTCCCTCAGTCGAGCCGAATGCTCTCGGATGGGACGCGCGGCCGGTAAGGCGAATATCACGGTGTTTTCCTCAAGAAATATGCGCTTTCAACAGCAAACTTGGCAGCGCCACGCCCTCGACATCCGCCAGTTGTTGAACCTGCGTGCGACAAGAGTATCCGTCCGCGAGGTAGATGCTGCCCGGAGCCGCCTGTGCCAGTGTCGGCAGGAGTTCGTTGTTCGCCACCGCTACAGACACATCGTAGTGCCCCTTCTCCATACCAAAGTTGCCTGCAAGACCGCAGCACCCGGAAACCGGAGTTACCTCGGCACCCAACCTGCGCAACAGGGTCAGGTCCCTTTCGTACCCCATCACTGCGTGTTGGTGACAATGGGGCTGAGCGACAATCTTTGTTCCTTCTAATGAGCACTCTTCGAACCAAGAAGGCTCGGGTCCCAGGTCCGGGTCGCCCAGCAACTCTGCCAACGTCATAGTCATTGACGAGACCGCCGCGCTTCGCGAATCGTCAGGCAGAAGCTGTTCAAGGTCCGACCTGAGGACAGCAGTGCATGAAGGTTCAACACCGATGATGGGAACTCCCGCCTCAGCGGCCGGCCCCAATATGTCTAAGAGGCGTCGAAGGTGCTGCTTCGCTCCATCCAACTGCCCGGTAGAGATCCACGTCAGCCCACAGCATGCCTGCGACGAAGGGATGCGTACGGTGTATCCCGCACCCTGCAAGACCTCTACCATCGCCTCCGCCGCAGTTGGGTCCAGGTACTCACTGAAAGAATCTGCCCAGAGGATGACATTCTTTACGGGTGCGGGCGATACTGGCGCCCGCCGCGAAGGCTCGTTTTTCTTGAACCATCTGGAGAAACGCCGATTCGTGAAAGCGGTCATCTGTCGACGCGTGTCCAGGCCAGCCACCGCAAACACGGCTTTGCGTAGTGGCGCGATCTTGAGGGCGGAGTTAGCCAGTGTGGCCACCACGGGAACCGTCGTAACAAGCCGCGCCCACCTGGGGAGCCACCCGAGGACGTAATGGTTCATAGGGCGCAACCGCCCCTTGTACTTGCGGTACGTTGCCTCGGATTTGTACATCGACATATCGACCCCGGCGGGACAGTCCCGGCCGCACGCCTTGCAGGAGAGGCACAGGTCCAGCGAATCCTCCACGGCAGCAGAGTCCCAGTCCAGCGCCCCGCGCGTCAGATCTTGCAGGACTCTAGCCCGCCCTCGGGTAACGTCTTTCTCATCCTTAGTGGCCTGGTAGGACGGGCACATGAAACCACCGGTCGCGAAATTGTTGGCGCGACACTTACCAACGCCGACACAACGGTGTACGGCTGCCGTAAAATCTCCGCCGTCCTCGCGGAACGAAAACCCCCGGCCCGGAATCGGTTTGGCGTGTGGCCTGCGCAGGGCCGAGGTGATCGGAGCGGGGTCAACCAACACGCCGGGGTTCAGTAGATTATCAGGGTCAAACAGCCCCTTGAACTGCTCAAACAGCTCAATGGCTTCCGAGGAGTACATGTGCGGTAGCAGTGCGCCGCGTGCGCGTCCGTCGCCGTGCTCCCCGGAGATTGATCCCCCGTACCGGCCCACAAGCGCCGCCGCTTCTTCCATAAAGGCCTTGAAGACCGGGATGTCACCTTCTTCGCTGAGTGGCACATCCATCCGCACGTGCACACATCCGTCGCCGAAGTGCCCGTAGGGGAGTCCCTCGATCCCGTACTTTGCCATGAGCGCTTCAAAGTCAGTCAGGTACGGGCCCAGATTGGCGGGTGGAACCGCGGCGTCTTCCCAGCCGGGCCAAGCCTGATTTCCCGCCGGTGTGCGTCCCGCCAACCCCACGCCGTCCGCACGAATACGCCACAGCGCTGCGGCTTCAGAAGCGTCCTCAACCACGCGGTGGTCAACGCAGGCGGATGCCGCTACCAGGTCGGCGGCCCGCTCCACCGCTGACCGTGGATCGCCCTCGTCCTCACCAACTTCGCAGAACAACCACCCGTCACCGCCGGGCAACTCCGGTACGGTGCCAACTGCGCGGCGCACCACGTCGACTAGGCGCGAATCCATGCCCTCCAACGCCAACGGTTCCACTGGAAGCAGATTCACAACGTCACTGGCCGCCGCCACCATCGTGGGGTAGCCGAGGACGACGAGGACGGGACGGGTGGGAAGTGGCTTGAGGGTCACGGTGGCCTCAACAACCGTTACGCAAGTCCCTTCACTTCCCACCAGGGCCTTTGCTAGATCGCTACCCTTCTCGGGAAGAAGATGCTCCAGGGAGTAGCCCGACTCCTGACGTGTGAAACGTCCAAGTTCAGTGCGCAGTAGAGACAGGTGCGTGGAGACGAGATCGGTAAGGCCCGGCACCTGGTCTAGGCCACGCCCAGCTATGAAACGACGTCCGCGCCCGTCAATAACGTCGAGGCTGACCGTGTTATCGGAGGTGCGTCCGTACGTCAGGGCGTGAGGACCACAAGCGTTGTTGCCGATCATGCCGCCCAGTGTGGCGCGGTTCTTGGTGGAGGGGTCGGGCCCGAACCAGAGACCAAACGGGGCGCAGGCCACCTGAAGGTCGGACATGATTACGCCCGGCTGGACCCGCGCGGTGCATGCCTCGGGGTTGATGTCGAGGATCTTGTTCATGTGGCGGGAAAAATCGATAACAAGACCGGGCCCGATGGCGTTACCGGCCACCGAGGTGCCTGCCCCGCGGGAAGTCACGGGGATTCCCGCCTTGCGCGCAATGGCGAGGACGTCCTCGACCTCGGATACATCGCGGGGGAAGACCACCGCGGCCGGTTGCACGCGATAGTTGGAGGCGTCGGAAGAGTACTCAACGCGGCGCCGCAAGGTGTCATCGACCTCAACAACCTGGCGAAGAGCCTCGAGCATTTCGGGGGGAAGAGCCGCAGACTCGCCCTCGGTCACAGAGTCAAGAACTGGCGCACCATCCATGGAGGTGATTGTCCCACAGTCGACGGCCCGGGTCGGGAGCTATCCCAGGCCTGACACAATGGGGGGGCGAAGCCAACTGGAAATGGGGGAAATTATGACCACAATCGGGACCTCCTCCCTAGATGTCTATCCGCTGTGCCTGGGGACGAACTCATTTGGGTGGACGGCGGATATGGATGCCGCTAGGGGGGTGCTGGATGAGTACGTCGGCAACGGCGGCAACTTCATCGACACCGCAGACGTGTACGGCCGCCACAAGGAAGGCAACGTCGGTGGCGAGTCCGAGGCGATGATTGGCGCATGGATGGCCGGCCGCAATCGTGAGGAACTGGTCGTGGCGACCAAGGTGGGGTTCATGAATCCCGGCGGAGAGCTTTCTGCGACTCGCGTGAGGGACGCCCTTACCGGTTCACTGCGCAACCTGGGAACTGACTATGTCGACCTCTACTATGCGCACCGCTTCGACGAAGAGACCCCAATTGCCGAGTCGGTCGCTGCGTTCGCGAGAGAGCAGCAAGCCGGACGCATCCGCGAAGTGGGCCTGTCGAACATGAGCCCAGAGCAGATTCGTCAGTGGATCGAAGCCGCCGACGAACAGGGCGTACCACGTCCTGTTGCACTACAACCCCCCTACAACCTTGTGCGTCGCGTGCCTTATGAGTCAACGTGGCAGCCGGTTGTTGAAGAGTTCGCTCTGGGGGTCATGACGTACTGGTCGCTTGCGGGCGGCTTGCTGACCGGCAAGTATCGTGCGGATCATGCGATCGAGGGCGATCGGGCCGCCACTGTCAGCCGCCACGCGAATGAGCGGGCGTTCGAGGTCGTGGAGGCAGTGCGGGATATAGCGGCCGACCACAATGTTGATCCTGCGGCGGTTGCCATTGCGTGGCTCTTGGAGAATCCAACGGTTACTGCCCCGGTTGCTTCGGCGCGTAACGCACAGCAGGTGGGGCCGCTCATGGAGGGCGTCACAATACAGCTAACGGGTGAGGATATGGCGACCCTGGACCGTCTTTCAGACGGCCTCGGAGGGGAAGAACCGGAGTCGTAGATGGCACTAGATCTGCTGGTCCAGTGGCTCCCGACCGTCGCGCTACTGGTTGTCACAGTAGTCATGGTGTGGCGGGAGCCAAGGCAGATGCGCTGCGCCATCTTTGCTGGACTGACACTCACCAGCGCCTACTTCGCTGTGCAGCCAGCGTTGTTTGCCAGGATCGGTGACGATGGCACGGAGACGTCGGCTTGGGTGCTGTTAGTAGGAGTGGGATTTGCGTTGGCTTTGGTGCTCGTAGTCGCGATACTTCTGATCTGGGCGGGCGTTGTCCTGTTGTCCCGCGAGGGCGTAGGGGTCGCCCACTCGCTTTCGTTACTTCTGGGCGTGGCCATGCTGATTTACATCGCGGCGAGCATCGTTGCGGTGTTGAGGTCCGACGAGATGCTGGTCGTGTACCTTCTTCTGCTCGGGTTACCGATCGCGTTGTTCGGGTTCATTCTGGTTGCGTACCTGCAGTACTCGGCGCTGTATGGGTGGTGGGCTCGCCACTGGGCAAAGCCCGGGGAGGTGGTTGTGGTTCTTGGGTCCGGCCTCATTGGTGACCGCGTTCCGCCACTCCTTGCCCGCCGCCTCGACCTCGGCCTGGCAATGTATGCGAGGTCGTTACGTGTGTGGCGTGCACCCGTCCTGGTCGTCTCCGGAGGCAAAGGAAGTGATGAGGTGATGGCCGAGGGCGAAGCAATGGCCCGCTACGTCGAAGAGTGTGGACTGCCGGTTGTCGCGGGTGCTACCCCCGAGCTGATTGTTGAGGACCGATCAGCTTCGACGGAGCAAAACCTGGAGTTTTCCCGGACCCTAGTGCAGGACCGTAGCAGCGGTGGACCTTGGATGGCGGTGACCAGCGACTTTCACGGCTTTCGGGCGGCGATGCTGATGTGTGCGCAGGGAGTACCAGGCAACGCGGTTGGAGCCCGATCCGCGCGCTACTTCTGGGCCAGTGCAAAGCTTCGAGAGTTCATCGCCATCCTGGCAATGTTTCCAAAATGGACGGTCGCTGCCATCGTTGTGTCAATGGCTCCCCTTGCCCTGATGGCGGTGACCCGATTGCTTAGCCTACTTGTGTTGATCTAGGGGGGACGCAAAGGGGCGACGACCGATTTCTCGACCGCCGCCCCTTCCTGCTTGGCTACTTACCTTGGTTCGCCACTGCGTCAATCTTGGCCTGGGCGTCGGGATCCAGGTAGGTCCCGCCCTTCTTGATCGGCTTCAGCGTCTCTTCATCCAGTTCATACACCAGCGGAATTCCGGTGGGAATGTTGACGCCCGCAATGTCCGCATCCGAGATGTCGTCGAGGTACTTGACGATCGAGCGCAACGAGTTGCCGTGCGCCGCAATCAGAACGGTCTTACCGGTCTGCAGTGCAGGAACGATGTTGCTGTCCCAGTAGGGCAACATGCGCTCGAGGACGTCCTTGAGGCATTCGGTGTGCGGAATCGGATCGCCGGCGTAGCGGGGATCCCCGTCCTGCGCGAATTCCGAGCCGGGGTCGATGGCCGGGGGTGGGGTGTCATAGGAACGACGCCACAGCATGAACTGCTCATCACCGTACTTGTCGCGGGTGGCGGCCTTGTCGAGGCCCTGCAAAGCCCCGTAGTGACGCTCATTGAGACGCCAGCTGCGCTGAACCGGGATCCAGGAGCGATCCGCGGCATCAAGGGCCAGGTTTGCGGTCTTGATAGCGCGTTTCTGCATGGAGGTGAACAGCAGGTCGGGCAGTACACCCGCTTCCTTGAGCATGACACCGCCAGCTTTGGCCTCTTCAACGCCCTTCTCTGACAGTGGGACATCAACCCAGCCTGTAAATAGGTTCTTCTTGTTCCACTCGCTTTCGCCGTGGCGCATCAGCACAAGTGTGTAGGTCATTTCGACGCTCTTCCTTTTCTTCCGGTTCGACAAGACGCGATCCAACAACTCCAATTTAGTACGAGGACGCCCCGTCCGGTCCAATACCCGCAAAGAACCGCGCGTTGTGGGCTCTGGTAGAATGGGACCTTCGGGCTGTATGGGCGGCCCTGAAGAACTTTCTAGCAGGAGCACATTGAATGACTTTCAAAGTCGGCGAAACCGTTGTTTACCCCCACCACGGTGCAGCAACGATCGAAGAGATCGTCAACCGCAAGATCAAGGGCGTTGACACTGAGTATCTGGTGCTCAAGGTGAACCAGGGTGATTTGGTCATCCAGGTTCCCGCCGCCAACGTCGAATCCGTGGGCGTGCGTGATGTTGTCGATGACATCGGCGTTGCGGAAGTACTGGATGTTCTGCGCCAGGCTGAAGTAGAGGAACCTTCGAACTGGTCGCGCCGTTTCAAGGCGAACCAAGAGAAGATCTCCAATGGTGACATTGTCCGGGTTTCTGAGGTTGTTCGTGACCTCTCCCGTCGTGATGCCAATAAGGGCCTGTCCGCGGGTGAGAAGCGCATGCTGATGAAGGCCCGCCAGATCCTTACCTCGGAACTGGCCTTGGCGCGCAGCATTGATGAGGACGAAGCAGGCGTTTTGCTTGACGAAGTGCTGGTAGAGGGCATGGATGCGGTCGCTGCCCTAGAGGAATCCTCCAAGAAGAAGTAGTCACGTTGTCAACGTGGGTGGTAGTCACGGCGGCCGGATCTGGCACGCGGCTGGGCGCGAATGCGCCAAAAGCCCTGGTTGAGGTTTCAGGCAGGACGTTGCTAGGGCTCGCCCTCGAACGAACCCTGCGGGTTACCCAACTTTCCGGAGTGGTCGTGACTTGCCCGGCAGGCAGCGAAGGACTGTTCGCGGAGGCCGTGGCAAGAGAGCTCCCGCGGATGGGCCTGCCCGCATCCCCGCGTGAGGCGGAACTCCATTTTGTTGCGGGTGGGGCAAGCCGGCAATCCTCGGTGAAGGCCGGTCTCGACAAGGTGGTGTCCGAGGGCGGAGAACCCGCAGACGTCGTCCTGATTCATGATGCTGCCCGCGCCCTCGCCCCAACCGACTTGATGGATCGTTTGGTTGAAGCAGTCGTGGAGGGCGCTCCGGCCGTGATTCCGGGCTTGGCAGTCACCGACACGATCAAGCAGGTAGCCGTCGACGAGCACGGAGTTGAAACAGTTGTCGCAACACCTGATCGCCGCTCTCTACGTGTTGCTCAAACCCCGCAGGCGTTCTTGTTGGGGCCCCTGTGGAATGCCCATGTTGCAGCGGCCGACAGGGGGTCGACCGAAGAGACAGCGGTTACTGACGATGCGAGCCTATTCGAGGGTGTAGCAGTCATTCCCGGCTCACCGCTGGCGTTCAAGGTGACCACACCCGAGGATTTGACGAACCTGACCGCCGCCCTGGCTCAGGTGGGCGACCCGGCGTGACCTTTGTTAGTCTTCGTAAGGATGTCCACAGAGGATTCGACTAGCGAGGCCTAATGACAAGCACCCCATCCCCCAGCGGGGACAAACACGGTATAGACGGAAGCATCTTGGCAAAGAATGCGCTTTCGGGGCCTCCCAGACTTGAGGATATTGAGTCAGCCATCGAAGAGGAACCGCCAGCGTCGCGCTCCAAGATCGTTTCGTGGGCATCGTGGGATTGGGGTTCAGCTGCTTTCAACGCGGTTGCCACATCTTTCGTTTTCACCGTCTACCTGACTTCCGACGGCATGTTTACCGATAAGACCACCGCCAACCAGTACCTCTCCTGGGGCATGGTTGCAGCGGGCATCCTCATCGCCCTCCTCGCACCAATCACCGGTCAGCGGGCGGACCGTGCAGGCAAGGGTGTGCGGATGCTTGGTGCATTCTCGTTCCTAGTCTTTGTCTGCTTGGCCCTGATGTTCTTTGTTGCGCCGGACTCCCCACTGGGACCGATCGGAGCCCTGTGGCTCGGCATCGGCCTACTTGGGGCAGGCAATGTCTTCTTTGAGTTCGGCTCAGTCAACTACAACGCCATGCTCAACGACATCTCTACCCCTAAGAACCGCGGAGCGATCTCCGGCTTCGGTTGGGGAGCGGGCTACATTGGCGGTATCGTCCTCCTCCTCTTCCTCTACTTCGGCTTCATCAACCCGGAGGTGGGCCTGTTCGGCGTTACAGGTGAGAATGGGTTGGACGTCAGAGTGTCAATGCTGATCGCCGCCGGGTGGTTCGGGCTGTTTGCGATTCCAGTGTTGGTCAATCCGCCAAAGAAGCGCGTGGTTCGCCACGACATTCCCCACGAGTCAATCGTTGATTCCTACAAGAAGCTGTTCGCCACGGTGGCTTCGCTGTGGCGTGAGTCGCGCAACACTCTGAAGTTCCTCATTGCTTCAGCAGTATTCCGCGACGGTTTGGCCGGGGTCTTCACCTTCGGCGGTGTTATCGCTGGTTCAGTATTTGGGTTCAGCGCTGGCGAAGTCATCATTTTCGCCGTCGCAGCCAACGTGGTTGCGGGTATCGCGACCATGGCGTTTGGCCCCCTCGATGACAGGTGGGGCTCACGCCGTATCATCATGATTTCTCTTTGCCTGATGATTGTCGCCGGCCTCGGCGTCTTCTTCCTCTACAAGTACGGTGCAACAACGTTCTGGGTGCTCGGCCTCGCCCTAACGATTTTTGTCGGTCCGGTTCAGTCAGCATCACGAACCTTCCTCGCTAACGTCATTCCCAAGGGGCGCGAGGGCGAAGTGTTTGGGCTGTACGCAACTACAGGGCGTGCGGTGTCGTTCCTAGCGCCGATGATGTACGGACTTGCAATCGCGCTTGGTGCGCGGATCCTCGGAGATGGCGTGGACGCCACTCACTGGGGCATCCTGGGGATCGTTGTGGTGATCGCCCTCGGCCTCGTCCTGATGATTCCGGTGAAGTCGCAGAAGGAACTAATCGGCGAATCCGCTTCCTAGTCGCGAAGGACGAGGGCGGTCGCGATAGCAGCCAACCCCTCTTTGCGGCCGAGGAACCCAAGTTTGTCGGTGGTGGTCGCCCCCAGTGACACGGGGGCTCCACCGAGGGCGCTCGACAGGGCAGCCGCACCTTCTTCGCGCCGCGGTGACATGCGGGGTCGCTCGCCAATCACCTGCACCGAGACATTACCGATGCGCCACCCGTTCTCGGTAAGGAGCCGCAGCGTCTCCCGGAGGAGCGCCGCACCTGAAGCACCTTTCCAGCGTGGATCCGCAGTGCCAAACACGGTCCCAAGTTCGCCGAGGTCTGCCGCGGAAAGCAGTGCATCACAGATGGCGTGGGCGGTCACATCAGCGTCAGAGTGCCCCTCGAGAGGTACTTCGCCCGGCCACTCCAAGCACGCTAAGTGGAGGACGCGGTCCGCGTCGTCCTCGAACGCATGCACATCAATGCCCTGGCCAACACGGATATCTGTCGTCATGCACTAGAGGATACCGGGCCAAGAACGATAGACCCCATGGATCTGCGTCTTTACGATACGAAAACTTCCTCGCTCCAAAACCTGGTGCCAATCCGGGATGGCAAGGTCGGTATCTACCTGTGTGGCCCGACGGTGCAGGGAATGCCCCACAT
>RRZU010919553.1_pt1 | contig 22859 bp, 27 predicted proteins | sample 2165561 | NCBI WGS metagenome assembly RRZU01 (sample SAMN10456909, study PRJNA506462) | wastewater metagenome | isolation source: wastewater sludge | place: USA: Moscow, Idaho | reverse complement strand
CATCCTGAAGGATTCTGTAGGGGTAGAGATTCAAATAGCCCTGTTCTGTTGCTTCCTGATCAGTGCTCTCTTGCGAATCCTCCGTTTCTGCGGGGACAGGTGGTTCTGCTTGTATGAGAATCGCTGGTTCCTTGCCTTTGACCATGCCGGATAAAACACTGTCAAAAATTAATCCATCCGCTTTTGTGGCAGATGACGGAGCCGGATTGAGAAATTGCGCTGAAATTCCGGATGATGCACCAGTAATCAATTTTTCACCTCCTTTCGATACCTACCCTATACTATATCGATTTAAAAGTAGCTTGTTTTATACTGTAGGGTAGCGATCTCGTCAAGTTGCTTTTGTTCTTCACTTTTTACTTGTTCGAGTACTTGCACGCTCTCGCGCTCTTTTAACTTTTCCATTATTTTGCGGTCTTTGTGTGCTTGAAGTAAAGCTTCTTGGAGCCGATCCATATCACTTTGCGCTTGATCGATGGCGTTTTTTTGAATGACTATTTTTTCATCGATCAAACCTTTAAGGTGATGGTTATAACGTAAAGTGTGTATCTCTGTCAGCTTCATTTGTTCGTGCTTCAATTTCGTGTTTTCATTAACCAGATGTGTGAGTTGTTGTTGCTGCTGTTGCATTTTATTTTGGGCATGGAGAACGGATTTCCTGGCATTCTCTTCTTCTGTGATTCGCCACTCCAGAATTTTTTCCATTGAGAACTGATGTCTTCTCATCTAATCACCTTGATTTCTGATCATTTGAACAAATTTTGTAAGGTATCCACAATTTCATTATGTGAATGTGGTTCATCCACACGCTGCTTCAAGAAGTTTTTGATGACGGGTGCAAGCGAAATAGCCCGATCAATTTCGGGGCTGCTCCCTTTCCGATAGGCACCTACGTCAATCAAGTCTTTCGCTTCTGCATAGATGGCCATATTCTCTTTCAGCATTCCGGCTGCACGGCTGTGTGATTCCGGAACGATATCTTTCATCAAACGGCTCACGCTGTTTTGGACATCGATTGCCGGATACTGATTCTCTGCGGCAATTTTCCTTGAAAGGATGATGTGGCCGTCCAAAATCCCTCGGACAGCATCTGCGATGGGCTCGTTCATGTCATCCCCTTCAACCAATACTGTGTAAAAGGCAGTAATCGAGCCATGCTCGGACATGCCGCTTCTCTCCAATAATTTTGGAAGCACGGTGAACACGGAAGGTGTATACCCTTTCGATGTCGGTGGTTCCCCTGTAGCCAATCCGATTTCCCTTTGTGCCATGGCGACACGCGTCACGGAGTCCATCATCAAAATCACTTTTTTCCCTTGATCCCTGTAATACTCTGCTATCGCGGTGGCAACATACGCACCCTTAAGCCGTACTAACGGCGGAGAATCTGAAGTAGCGCAGACGACCACCGATTTCCGGTAGCCTTCTTCGCCCAAATCCTTTTCGATGAATTCCAACACTTCACGTCCACGCTCTCCGATGAGGCCGATAACAATGACGTCGGCCTCGCAGTACCGTGCGATCATCCCTAACAGGGTACTTTTCCCGACACCACTACCTGCAAAGATACCAACCCGCTATCCTTCGCCGATTGTAAGCAGCCCGTCGATCGCTTTGATTCCGGTAGGTATGACCTGCTCTATTCTGTTGCGCCTGAATGGATCTGGTGCGCTTCTGTTCACTTTGAACGGAACACCATTCAGTTGTTTCGTTTGATCCATCGGTCTTCCCAAACCATCCAGAGTGGTTCCCAACAGCTCATCACTAACTTCAATCTGAAGTGTCTTTCCGGTTGGGCGCACCAAACAGCCCGGTCCTATTCCATCGATTTCATCAAGTGGCATCAGTAATACGGTTGCGTCCACGAAGCCGACCACTTCACTCAAGACAGTGGTCCCGGTCGACTTGATCTGAATCTCACAAACTTCACCAATAAAAGCTTCCAGACCCTCTACTCTGATGATCAGTCCCGTGACTTGACTCACCTTGCCCATCTTTAGATAGAATTTTTTCTTTCTGATTTGTTTATGGTACGTTTCAAAAGGAATTTCAAACATGGCTAGTGTCTCCCAGAATATTCAAATCGGTGACAATTGCAGCCAGTTGTTTCTTTATCTGCAGATCGATGATGGAACGGCTGCTCTCAATGATGCAGCCATTCTTTTCCAATGTGTCATCGCTCAACACGACATACCGCGCAGTAAATTCATCCGTTTCGTGCTCGGCGACGTTTGATTTGATCGTTTCAGCATTTTCCGGACGTACCGTAATCGTAATGAATGGCTCGTTCTTTTCCATTCTTTTTAGGATCGGATCGAGCAGAAGCATGATTGTTTCATCCGCTCTGTCAATCGAATGGTGCACGATTTGTTCGGCCATCTGCGCAGCCAGTTCAATAATCGCCTCTTTATTTTTTTTATAATAGGCCGATACAAGTATATCGGTCTCTTTCAATTGATTCAGCAGGCTTGCTCGAATATTGGACACTGTCTCTAATCCCTCTTGCCGACCTTTTTCATAGCCAGCAAGAAAGCCTTCCTGCATACCCAATTCTTTCCCTTGCAGCAGCCCTTCTTCTTTTGCTTTGTACTTAATAAGGTCTGCTTCTTCAACCGCTTGAGCAATGACGCTTTGTCCCTCTTCCTGGGCCTCCAGCAAAAGCTGTCCGATCTGATCGGCTTGAGCAGCGAAAGGGTTGGTGGTCTCGGCTTGTCGGTTTTCATTCATCCCTTTTTTGTTGGCGGACAGCAGTGCCGCTTTTTGGCTCAAGGATAATTTTGTGTCGATACTTGAAGTCGTTTCATCCGACTTCCATTGATGCGACTTAATGATGTTATGAGATGACGGCATCTTGCTCACCCCTTCTTAAGTATATCTCGCCGACTTCATCCAGCCTTCTGATGACTGCCACGACTTTCTGCTGTGCTTCTTCCACAGCGGATAAGCGCGCCGGCCCCATAAACTGCAACTCTTCCTGCAGCGTTTCGACGGCACGACTGGACAGATTTTGGAAAATAAATTGCTTGATGTCTTCCGATACGCCTTTAAGCGCCAATGCCAATTGATCATTGTCCACTTCACGCAGCACTTTTTGGACATCTCCACGTTCCAAGCCGACAATATCTTCGAACGTAAACAGATTGGCTTTGACTTCATCAGCCAATTCAGGTTGTTTCTCCTCCAGCATCGAGATGATGTTCTTCTCCGTGCTACGCCCTACAGAGTTGAGGATTTCAACTAGCGTATGGACTCCTCCCACTGACTCCGTTTCGTTATCCACAAAGCTCGAGAATTTTGTCTCGATCACTTTTTCGATTTTTTCTATTACAGCAGGCGTTGTGCGCGTGATCGTTCCGATTCTTTCCGCAATCTCAGCTTGTTTTTCTATAGAGAACTGGGACAGAATCATCGCCGCTTTATCCGGCTGCATGTAACAAAGGATCAACGCTACTGTCTGAGGCTGCTCGTGCAGGAGCAAATTCGTCAACTGCTGCGGATCGGCTTTTCTGGCTATATCAAAAGGACGTTCCCGTAATTGGATTTGATTCAGCATGTCAATGACTTCTTTGGCTCGCTGCGCACCCAATGCCGTATTCAACAAGTTGCGGGCATACTCTACACCGCCATCCAGGACATATTCTCTCGCTTGCGCCATTTCCAAAAACTCTGTAGCGATTTCGTCTACTTCATCTGGATTGACATAATCAATGTTTGCTATCTCATAGCTTATTTTTTGAATATAACTTTCAGGCAGTTGCCGCATTATTTCTGCAGAAGTTTCTGTTCCTAATGAGATAAGCAAAATTGCTGCCTTCTTGATTCCAGCCACATCGCTCACTTATATAACACCTACTTATCTTTCATCCATATTTTTATCATATCCGCGACCATTTCCGGATTCTCTTTCGCATAAACCTTCATCTTTGCATCCCTCTGGAATTTCGGATTTTGAGTAAAATCAAACTGATCAGTTTCCGGAATGCTCACAGAAGGGGGCTGAGGAACATTTTTCGCTTCGACAACGCGCGTTGCATTAGCCATTTCCTCATCAAAAGCACGGTATTTCTTTTCCTTGCTGTTGCGGAAAAAGAAAGCGATCAGAGACAAAATAAACAGTCCGCCTATGCCCGCCGCAATATACAAACCATATTCTTTTAGGTAAAAGGCAATTCCCGCCTCAGATTCGGCGATTGTATCTGCAGCCTCTTCGGTCGCAATAAATGGAATCCCTTCGATTTCGACCCTGTCATTCCGTCCTGCATCAAATCCGATTGTTGCTTTTGTGATGTTATCAAGTTGAATCTTTTGTTCATTGCTCAAAGTGCCATTGTAGATGACAGTCGCTGTTACCCTTTTTATCGTTCCAGGGGCACTTACCCGGACAGTAGTTGTCGAATCCAACTCATTATTGATCGTCTGTTCGTAGGATGACTGTCCCCCGTCTTCTTCCGAGATGACAGAGTTTATTGTGTTATCATTTGCGGTCTCACCTGCCGCTTCATTCACATCAACTGTTCCACCGGTTGCTGCAACATTCTGGCTTCGGATCGCCGCATCTCCATAATCGACAATTTCCTGTTCCAAGGAATCAAAATCCATCTCGGCAGTCAAAGCGATGGAGAGATTATCCATACCATAGATTGGCGCGAGTGCTGCCATCAATTTCTGTTGCAATTGCTGTTCGTAGCTGCTCACGATTGCGCTGTAGCGGCTCACCAGCTCAGGAGAATACTCATCCGCACCAGCTAATGCTGCATTTCCCAAGATATTCCCACTTTTGTCGACGATTTTGATATTGTTGGTCGGTAAATTTTCCACTGCTCCGGACACCAGCGAAACTACCCCTTGGATCGTGGCAGAAGATAGTTGTTGATTGCCCTTCGTCGCGATCACAACGGATGCACTGGCTTCAGGTTGCTCTGTACCAAACACGCTTCCTTCCGGAATGGATAAGATGACTTTGGCTGACTCAACGGATTGGAGAGAAGTGATGGCACGTTCCAATTCTCCTGTCACAGCCCGTTGGTACATGATGCTGCGATCCTCATCGGTCGCCATCATGCTCGTCTCATCAAAAATTTCGAATCCCGTCGAGGTCTCTGGCATCATCCCATCAACAGCCAATTGAATCCGATATTTATCCAGTTGTGTATCATCGATCAGAATGGTCCTTCCGTTATCCTCAAGCTTATAAGAAATCGCTTTCGCTTCCAAATCGTTGACAATCAGCCCTGCATCTGCCTCTTCCAAGCCGGAAAATAAAGTTGTGTATTCCACGCGTTGGGAATAATAAGAGAGCCCCGAAACAAGAATGAATATCGACAAGAGCGCAGTAATCAGCCCTGTCTTCTTTTGGGTGCTGAGTCCTTTCCACCCTTCTCGAACCGCCCCCATCGTGCTCTTCAATTGATTCATTTTACTTATTCCCCTTGCGTTTCATTAAAATTGCATATTTTTGATTTCATTGAATGCTTCCAGACTTTTATTCCTCACCTGTACTGCTAAATCAAGAGCCAGCTGGGCTTCCGTAGCCTTTATCATGATATCGTGCAGATTTTCACCGTCGCCCATGATCAGGCTTTGCGTTGCCGCATCGGAGGCAAGTTGGGTTTCATTCAAAAGCGTCATTGATTTTCCGAGAAGATTATCAAAAGACGTTGTATCGCTCTGCTCCTGAATACCAATATTTCCTCTTAAAGAGCTGATTTCAGATGTAAGGTTACTGCTGGTGGCACTGTTATTTAAATTATAAATTGGTAATCTGATACTCATGTGCCGACACTCCATTCACTCATTTATCGATCAATCCGCTGAAATTTGTAGCGCTCGTTTCAGCATATCCTTACTTGCTTCCAACGCAGTAGCATTCGCTTCATAAGTGCGCATCGTCAGCATCATGTCTACCATCTCGTCTGCCATGTTCACATTCGGTTTGGTGACATAGCCATTCTCATCTGCGTCTATGTGTGTCGGATCATACTCCCTGATGACTGCCGTTTCATCCGAATCGATCACAGTCGGACGCACACCGAAGCTTTTTTTTGACGAGCCGTTAAGTCCGGGAGTTTTAGTCCTTTTCATGCTCTCCTCGAAAGAGACCGTCTTCTTCAAATACGGACCGCCTTCCTCTGTCCGTGTTGTATTGACATTCGCTATATTCGTGGATATGACATCCAACTTCAAGCGCTCCAAACTAAGACCGCTTGAGTTGATGTGCAACGAATCAAAAATAGACATTCGTTCTTTTAGCCCCTTTCAATTATCAGCTGGATATAGCGGTATTCAGGAGTCTCAACTTTGCATTCATTTGCGTCACAAGCGCGTTGTAATACAAACTATTTTGAGCCTGATTCGTCATCTCCATATCGATATCCACATTGTTTCCGTTCTCTTTAACAGCAGTACCGGTCTTTTTTGTCACTACCGGATCGATTTGGGACAAATCATCGAAGCCAATATGCAATTCGTTCGTTTGTTTCATCCTCAAACTATTTTTTGATTGACTCAAAAGCGATTCAAATTGGACTTGCCCCACTTTATAGTTTTCTGTATTGACATTCGAGATGTTGCTCGAAATAATCTCTTGCCGCATAGAGGATGCATTTAATGCATTTCTCAGCAAATTATAATTCATGTCCTTCATTCATTGCCTCCACTCTATGTATCGTTTCGTTCAAAAAATCATCACATTATCTTCAGCGACCTCTCTGACATGATTAAGTCACAAAAACACAACCATATCAGATTGGGATTCTTTCTATTAGTACATTACATGAATAGTACATTACATGAAAAGAGTGTTGAATTCAATTCTAAAATGCCAATTGCAAATACAGTTTGTTTGTTTAATTGAATTATAAAGTAGAAAAATATAATCCAGTTCAATTAGTAGTATAATACTATACAGACCAAAAGTAAAACCAGTCTTAAATTTGTCACTTCTTGCGGCTGTGCGCACAAAAATAGAGCATGCGCGAGGCATACTCTATTACAATCATTTTAATTAAACTTCAACCCAGGATGCTCTCAAATCCTGCATGATACTGCAACATTTTTTCACTTGCTCCGCATCTTTGTCGATGTTCGCTTTTATCAACGCTGTATTCAGATGTCCATAAATCGTATCGAGTTCCTCAGCGATTGCTGCCCCATCTTCAAAATTCAAGGTCCCCTTGAGTTCCATAACGATGTTCTGGGCCTTGATCAGATTGATATGCGCATCTTCCATTTTCTTGTCCAGGATCGCGCGTTCCGCCAAATTCATGAATTTGATGCAGCCATCATAAAGCAGGATGATCAATTTCTTTGGCGTTGCCGTCATGACTTGGTTCTGAAGATAAATATTCTGCTTATTCCGGTTGTACATTTTTCTCTCCTATTCACATGCCTCTATCAACAAAAACCGGCGTTTTTTTCATGTTTATGTAGCTTTCGATGATGCGGCTTTTCTGATTGACTTTTTTTGCTTGCTGAAGCAGTTCTTCCTTGCTGTTCCTTAAAGTATACATCACTAGTTTCTGTTTTTGAATAACCTGGATGAGTAATTCATTTTCCGATTTGGAAAATGGGCCCCGATCTCCTATGCTATCTAATATTTGCAGAGAAGCGATGTGTTTTTTATTCTGTTCAATCACTCTGATTCCGTGTGTCGCCGTGCCGTCCCATGAATCAAACAAATCCTTCATCTCAAGTAAAATATCCGATCTTTGCTTAGCGAAATCTGCGTGCTGCATCTTTCACGACACCTTCTTTCCTCTGTGATCATTAGTCATTGGAACTCGTCAACTGGCTTGATAAATAGGACATCTGCGATTCGGCTTGCATCATCGCTGTGTCCAACGCCGTAAAGGTCTTGACGTAACGCGCTCGCTGCGCTTCCATCCGTACATTGAATGCTTCAATTTTCTTGGCGATGTCATCCATCGCTTTATCGTAAGTCTTATTTTTGGCGGTGATCATGCCGTCTTTGGAATCGACGAAGCTGTTTACTACAGTCTGCAGTTTTTCCGCCAAACCGACTTTTTTCTTTTCGGTGGTCCCGTCGACCGTGATGCTTCGGCTGAAGAAGCCGGCGACCCGATCAGGTTCCTTGGTGATGACTTCCTTCAGTTTGGTCTCATCAATGCTGGCTTTTCCATAACGGTCGACAGAAATACCCAGCGAACCAATAAAATCGTATTTTTGTGTTTCGTTCGGGTCGGTGGGATTTGTTTTTTGGATTGCCACCCCGCCGGTCAGCATTTGTCTCAGGCTGGATTGCAGACGCATCAGAGTGCTGTCACCGCTGAGCGCTCCGGCCACGTTAGTTGTTGAAGTAGGATTGCCTACCGACAGCTTTTCAGTGATGAAACTCACTGTCGAGTTGTATTGCTCGACGAAATCCTTTACGACCTTCAGGGTATTGTCTGTGTCATCCGCAACAGATACGGATACTGAAGAGCCAGCAGTGGTCCCTTTCAGATTGAGCGTCATACCTTCGATCGCGTCCGCAATCGTGTTGCTGTTGCGCTCCAAGGTGATCGTATTGTTGACGGTCACTTTAGCTGAAGTGCCGGTAGCTAAGGAGGCTTGGGTTGCTCCTGCTGCGGCAGGATTCAGTGCCAACTTATCAGCCAAATCGGTTGCGCTTGTCGCCGAAATTGTACGATCACCCAACTGTGCAGCCGTCAGAGACAGACGGCCATCGATGATGGTAGCGGAAATCCCACTGTCTTTCGTTGTTGCATTGATCTTGGTGATGATGTCCTTCAAAGTATCCGTGCTGGCGATAGTAATGTCGGCTTGTTTCAGCGTCTTTGGATCGGTTGAACCGATTTCGCTTGTATCCTGACTCGCCAGCGTGAAGGTGCCTTCAAATCCTAAAGCCGTTGCGGTTGTTTGATCGGCTGTCAGTATCTGCCCGGAAGTCAATCGCGAGGCGGTCGCCAATCTCTCGACCGTGATTTCATACTTTCCCGGAACGGCATTTGTTCCGGCAGTCACCGCGAGTTTCGTTTCATCGGAACTCGTTATTTTTTTTGAGAAGAAAGATTTTGGATCCATCAAGGTATCCATTTTCGTGTTCAGGTTCGTTAATCTGGTTTGGATATCCGACCAGGCTGTTTTTTCTTTGGTCAAGGATTCTTTTTGGTTGTTGTATTGGGTCAGTTTGCCGGATTGCGCGGCAATCAAGGAATCGATTGTTTCGGAAGTGATCCCTGAATAGGATCCCAAAAAATTGATGCTGTTGGATACGCTCATTATTTCACTCCGTTCTTTACTAGGATTTTGATTTTATGAATGAACTTGGTTGGTGCCGCTCTACGACATGATAGTATTTTTATGCATATAAAGCAATCAAAGGCCAGCCATATGGCCGGCCTTTGATCGGAAATTATTATTGTAGCAAAGAAAGAACAGATTGTGGCATTTGGTTCGCTTGCGCCAACATCGAAGTTGCAGCTTGCGCCAAGATGTTTGATTTCGTGAATGAAGTCATTTCTTCAGCCATATCCACATCTGTGATACGTGAATTTGCTTCAGACAAGTTTTCTTTTGTAGTTGAAAGGTTGTTGATTGTGTGCTCCAAACGATTTTGGTTCGCACCCAATGAAGTACGTTGAGCTGAAACCAATTCAATCGCTGCGTCAATTGAGTCAACATTAAGAAGTGCATTTGCATTTGCAGCTGCGGGATCAGTAATTATATCTTCTAATGCATCGATTCCTAATCCCACTTTATCCATATCAGCAATTGTAATAGTCATTGCATCCTCATCAGCGGTGTTAGCTCCGATTTGTAATACAAATTTGGATTCTTGATCAGGTGCCGCTTTTGTATCAAACAATAAACCCTTACCATTGAATTTTGTTGTTTTTGCGATTCTATCAATTTCAGTTGTCAATGATGTCATTTCAGAATCAATTGCTTTAAGGTCTTCTGTACTATTTGTTTCATTGGAAGCTTGAACAGACAAATCACGCATACGGTTCAGGATGCTGTGTGTTTCTGAAAGTCCGCCTTCAGCTGTTTGGATCAAGGAAATACCGTCTTGGGCATTTCGGCTTGCTTGGCTCAAGCCACTGATTTGGTTTTTCATTTTTTCCGAGATAGAGAGTCCGGCAGCGTCGTCTCCGGCTTTGTTGATGCGCAAGCCTGAAGATAATTTTGCCAATGACCCTGCTTTTGAAGCGTTAGCTGATTTCAAGTTCGAATATGTATTCATTGCTGCTGTATTTGTTCCGATTCTCATGTGTATTTCCTCCTAGTATGCTTTCGTTTTGTTAAGGCCTTGCCTATATCTATATAATCGGAGCTGGCCTGAAATAGTTAAGCATTATTTTGCTGAATTTCAAAAAAAATAGACTATCTTAAAGATAGTCTAAAATATTGGTCTGGAGAATCTTGGTGCCCATAGCTAAGGATGCCTGGAAGGCTTGCTGTTCCATCGTGAATTCCATATATTTCTCGGCCAAATCCACATCTTGCTTATTGGAACGGATCGACTTGAGGTTGATATTTTCGGAAGTGTTCCGCTCTTGGGCAGATTTCAGTCGATTGGAAATGGCTCCGATTTCAGTCCGCATATTGACGACATTCTCGGTCTCCATGTTGGAACGCGCCAACAATTTTCCTGAGAGAGCTTCAGTATCGTTCGCATCCAAAGCTTTCAGTGCATCCGCAAGGAAGGTTCCGAGGTCATCTTTTTCGGCAGGATTGCCCTGTTCATTCATCATCTGTCTGCCATCCGTCTTCAGTGATACGTCCACACCTGTCGCGATGGTCCGTGATAAGTCGGCTTTTACCGGGATGGCGTTACCGTCAGCATCGGTTCCGTCGACTGTCCCTTGGTACTTGATGCCGGTCATCTGCCCGTCATCATCCCGACTTATTTCGAATGGTTTCGTCGTCGTGTTCATGCCGGAGAAGACATATTTGCCGCCAAAATTCGTGTTCAGCGAGTCGACCAATGTACTGATTTCGGTTTCCATTTCAGCTTTGATGGCTTGGCGATCGGAATCTGACATCGTACCGGTGGACGCGGACTGAATAAGCGTCGTGATCCGCCTCAGTGAATCCGTAGCATTTTCCAACGCGGAATCCTGCATGTTGGTCCAATCGGTAGTGTCGGCAATCGTTACCGAAAACTCTTCATTCTGGATCAAGCTGTTATTTAAATTCATGATCTGCGATGCCCGCAGCGGATCGTCTGATGGCTTGCTGATTTCCTTCATCGAAGACAATTGGTTGTTGTATTTTTCCAACTTGCCTTGGCTTCGGTTAATGCTTTGGATCATGTTCGTTGAAGTTATTCTATCTGTAATGCGCATGCTTTATACCCCCGTCCGATTGATCAAAGTGTCCAGCATCTCGGAGGTGACGGCCAACACCTTAGCGTTTGCCTGAAACGCACTTTGGAATTTCATGATGTTCACAACCTCTTCGTTGATGGAAACTCCGGAAATGGAACTCTTTCTTTGCTCCAGGAAGGAAACCACTTCGTTTTGGTTCTCCATCATGAAGTCGGCCTGTTGCTTCGAAATCCCCACTCGGGTGATGATGTCATTGTATGCATCCGCCGTAGTCGTGCCGTTGGGCTGCGCTGTGATCTTCATCGTGTCCGCATCAAAAGCGAGCGGCTCTTCCGAAGCGTAGCTGAGTGCGGCTGACTGAATGTCGGCAATGGCGCGGGCCCGGGTGCCGTCACCGGCTATCTGGCCCGTTAGCGATTTGCCTGAAACAATCTTTCTTGGGTCTTCCGTGATGGCGGAATTCACTTTGAAGTTGGAAATGATATTATCCGGATCATCGCCCAAATCAAAAAAGGGAATCCCGGTTCCATTGTCGCTATGAACCAAATTGACCGCTTTTGCCACAGTCGAGACCAGCTGGTTCAATTCCTGGATGCCTCGATCGATTTCGACCAGCGCTTCCTGGGAACCACTGATATGGCCGCTCTTGCTGGCTAGTTCCGTAAATTGCACCGAACCGTCTTCAGCAGTTTTCTGAAGCAACAGCGTTCCGGCTGGGAAAGCTTCGGATGATTCGACCGTTTTCGAGGTGCTGCCGTTGGTCGAGATGCGTGTTCCGCCTCCGGAAGTGTCGCCGATTGCTACACTTAATTCTTGGCGCTTATTTGCTCCGAGAATTTCTTCGCCCTCAATACTGATGAATGTCCGTTGGTAAGCATCCGTCTTCACTTCCACCGAAGTGATGCCTGAAATTTCTCCCACCAATTTGTCCCGTTGATCCAATAAGGTATTCGGCATTTCGCCTTTTGTGACCACGGAAAAAATTTGCGTGTTGATTGCTTCCAGTTGCTCGACTTTCGTGTTGAAGTCCAAGACTTTCTTTGAAATTGCCTGAACGGTGCCTTCCTGAAGGGTGTCCAATTGCGCGCCCATATGGGAGACCGTATCCGTCAGCGTCTGCGCCTGCTGGCTGACCATCGTTTTGGATGTCGTCAGTTCCGGATTATTCCCCAGATATTTCCAGGATTCATAGAACTCGGTCAGTTTATTGTTCAAGCCAGTTTCGGAAGGTTCGTTGAAAACGGACTCCAATTGGCCCAATAAATCAGCTTTTTGCGTGAATTTTTCCAAAGAACCATTTTCCGTGAAAGTTTGCTTCACCAAATAATCGTCGACGACACGTGTGACGGATTCCATGCGTACGCCTGTTCCGAGTTGGCCCACTCCAGAAAGCGTGTAAGGATTGTTCGTTACCAAATTCACCCGTTGTCGGGAATAGCCTTCCGTATTTGCGTTTGAAATGTTGTTGCTTGTTGTTTGCATTGCCGCTTGCGCTGCGCTCATGCCGTTCGTTCCTGCGTTTAGTACTCCAAATAATCCTGCCATGGTACCTCCACCTTACACTGATTGATTGAACAGACCTGCATTTTTGGCAGGGGACAGTTGCCCTTTCTTGGAGTACGTCCGGGATTTTTTTTCCATCCCTTCGCTTAAAGCATCCAAAATGCTGTCATGATAACTGATCGCTTGTCTTGTCAACAAAACGTTGCATTCCTGCAGTTCCTTTATTTCACTTACTTCCTTTTCGATGGCAACACGGTTGCATCCTTCAAAAGATGCTTCCTCCAAATGGGACAAAAATGCCTGTTTTTCGGTGACAATATTTTCGAATGCAGCACTATCATTCGCCATCAAAGCTTCCTTTTCGCGCTGCAAAGTTTCTTTGAGCGCCATCAATAACGATAACCCGTCTTGTCTGGTTTCCATCATTCCGAGACCGCTCCTTGTTCTTTGATAGTTTTCAGCATGCTTTCTGCAATTTTTCCGGAGTCTACTTTATAAGTGCCATTTTGGATGGCTGCTTTTATCTCTTGAGCTTTGGCGCTAGGGGCGCTAGCTATCGTTGTTTCAGCCAAACGTTTCGCTTCTTCGGAAATCTCGACTTTTACCGCCGCCTCATTCACTCTTGGTTTAAGCGGTTCAGCCTTGATTGTTTCTTTATGGGTTGTGTCCTTTTGGATCGCTTTAAGGTAACTGTTATAGCCGTTGCCGATTTTCATGCAACTCACTCCTTTTTTACTGGTTAGTATGTATCTATCTTATTGTATCCACATCACTATTGTCGACCACTTTGCTGAAAAGTTAAGTCAAAATCCAGAAAAAGCCCACGGAATGATTGATAAATAGAAAGAAAGCAGCGCCTCTTTCCAAAGGTGCTGCTTTCTATAACGTTTCGATGCGTTTTTCTTTGCTCAGAATGTTTGTGATGCGGATACCAAAATTCTCGTTGATCACTACAACTTCGCCTTCAGCGATCCGCTTGCCATTCACATAGATGCTCAAAGGTTCTTCCGTCAATTTGTTCAGTTCCACAACGGAGCCCGTCCCTAACGAAAGGATATCTTTGATTGTTTTCTTGCTTTCTCCCAGCATCACACTGAATTCCAACGGAACATCCAGTATCAGCTCCAAATTTTGTGGAAGATGCTGTTTATCGGATTTATGCAATTCCTGAAAAGCAGGTTTTTGAATCGGAACCACATCTGCTTCTGGCTGCAAAGGAGGCTGCGCTCGACGCTCTTCTTGCTTCCGTTCGACTGGAGCAAGCACTTCCCCTTGATCCGCCAACATGATTTCAGTGATTTCTTTGACCGCATCCATTGTGAACACTTGCATGATTTCACTCTGGAGAATGCCTTCCACTTCCAGTTGGAATGCGATCAGACAGACATCTGCGTTCAAATTATCCACACCGATATCGACATTAAAATGTTCTTTATCATCTACCAAATGCACTTCCGGAGGCAAAATGTCGATCATCTTCCCCAGCATGGTCGCCATGGCCGTTGCGGAAGATCCCATCATCTGATTCATGGCTTCGCCGACCGCGCTCAGTTCTAATTCCGTTAATTCTGAACTGGTTACTTGGCCATCTCCACCCATCATCAAGTTGGCGATGATCACGGAGTCCTGCGCATCCATCAGCAAGAGATTATTCCCCGTCAAACCTTTTTTGAAGCCGATCGAGGTAATGATTTTAGGCTTAACCGCAGCATCTATCACCTCACGGATACTTTTGACGAATACTTGAGGCGTTGTGATGTGTACTTTATGACCTAAAATTTCGGACAATGTCGTAGCCGCTTGGGACATAGAGATATTACCGACTTCCCCGATGATGTCGCTCTCCATTTGGCTGATGGTTGTGGATGCGGCAACTGGCGCTTGGGTTAATTCACTCATCATGCGGTCGATTTCTTCTTGTGTTAGTTTTTCCGTGCTCATTTACTCCATGTCTCCTCCGATATAGTGTAATACCTCAACCGCCATTTTATTCCCCAGTACACCAGGCTTCACCAAATAACTTGGCAGATTCTCGATGGACATGACCAATGGCTCGTGTGTGGGTTTATCCAAGGTGATGATATCACCCAACTCTAATTGCAAAAAACTATCCATCGATACGATCGTTTTCCCAAGCAAAACCTCTACGCCCACCGGAACAGATTGCAGATTTTTAGTCAAATTATCTTTGTCTGAAGGATCCGTGGTGCGACCTGAATGGAACCAATTACGAAAACTCAACTTCTCCAACATGCTCTCAAAAAAGACATACGGAATGCATAAATTGATGAATGTCTGGTCCTCCAGCAATTCAATGATGAACGTAGTCATGATGACAGGTTCATTGGGGGACATCGACTGCAGCAGCTGCGCATTCGTTTCCATTGCTTCCATCTTCACATTCAACTCTACGATATCCCGGAAAGCCAACTGTAGCGCGTGGCCAAAACTGCCGACCACTTCTTCCAAAATGGCAATCTCGATATCCGTAAAGCTGTCTTTGCCGTTGCCTGTATCAGATAGTCTCGTATCCGGGCTGCCGCATAACAACTGCAATAACTGCAGACAAACTTGAGAATTAATCTCGACAATCTGCATCCCTTCTTGTGGTTCTGAGCGGAATAGACCCATCAAAGTAAAGTAAGGAACAGAATGCAAAAACTCATCAAAGCTGATTTGTTCGATCGACGCAACCCGCAGTGAAACATTTGAACGCACCTGAGTTGTGATTAAGTTACTTGCAATCTTAGCGTATTCCTCGAGCAACATCGTCAGAGTCGTCATATATTCTTTCGAAAGCCGTGCCGGCCTTCTGAAATCATATGCCTTGATCTTAACAGGCTCCGCTTCCTCTACTAGTTCGGTATCAATTTCTCCACTCTTCACACTTTCCATCAACAAATCTATTTCCTGTTGAGATAGAACTTTACTCACGCTTACCCCTCATTTATAGAAAATAATGCTTCCATACTTATTAGACTGATCATTTTGTTGTTTAATCTGATGATGCCTGCTACTTCCTTTGCATTCGCGTAGTCAGTCATTTGTACATCATTTGAATCAATTTCCGAAACAGCTTCAACAGAGTCCACCGCAAAAGCAACTTTTTTATCGTTGTTCTTTAAAATGATGATACTATTGTAACACAGTTCTTCTGTTTCACTAGTGTTACTAAGTAATTTATACAAATTAATCAAGGTGATGGCATTTCCACGAATATTGATCAATCCTTCCACCCAGGAAGGGGCTTTCGGAACATGGGTATGAGGCATTTCCTTGACTATTTCTTCGACATCTTCAGTAGGTATAGCATAATACTTTTCTTTTAAAGTAAAGACGATTATTTGCATGTTGCCCTCCTGATCAAATGACTTTATCCAATGCTTTGATGACGCGATCTGTGTCAAAAGGCTTCACGATAAAGTCCGCCGCCCCTGCTCGGATGGCATCCATTACCATACCTTGTTGTCCCATGGCGCTGCACATGACCACTTTCGCATTTGCATCGATTCCCTTGATTCCTTTCAAGGCTTCGATTCCGTCCATCTCCGGCATCATAATGTCCATCGTTACAATTTCTGGACGTACTTCTTTATATTTTTCGATCGCTTCGACGCCATTCTGTGCTTCGGCTACGACACTATACCCATTCTTTTCCAGAATATCCTTCAGTTTCATCCTCATAAATGCTGCATCATCAACAATCATTACACTTTTCGCCATAATCAATTCTCCTTTTCAGTTGTGATTCCATTTAATAATTCATCTAAAACGCCTTGCTTCGGGATAAAGTACAAGGATGCATCCAGGCGTTCTCCCAAATAAGAAAATTCATTCTTTATGATGAACAGATTTTCTTCATATACACCTTGCTCCATGTAGATGCTGCTGATGATCGCGCCAAACATGTCTTCGATCATGAAGGGGATGCCTGTCGTCACGGTCACATCAAACACTTGCGAGATTGCATTCAAAAAGGTGTTGACGATAATATTGACCAATTCGATAAAAGCGGACGCGGCCATTTCATGATCGCCCTGTGTCTCACCCAGCATCAATGACACCAGTTTGTCGGCTTCATCATCCCTGATCACAAACAAAAACGCGCCTTCCAGTTCTCCATGAATCATTGTAATGGCAGCATTCACGCTGCTCTCATCGGACATGATCCCTTCAAACAATTCGGAATAGTCCATTGTTTCCACCAAGGGCACCGTCATTACGACAGGGTGGTTGATCAACTGCGATAGACTTGTCGCTGCATTCCCTACGCCTATCGAAAAAAACTCGGTTATGATGTCCAGTTGCATCTCTGAATAATCTTTATACATAGACAGCCACATTTCTTTCGTTGCATATTGCGGTGATATCCAGAATCAAGATGATATTCCCGTTCCCCATGATGGTGGCTCCCAAGTACTTATTGATAGTCTTCAGCTCTTTGCCTAATTCTTTAATGACAATTTCCTGTTGACGGATCAGATTACCCACTGCCAAAGCGTACAGCCGCTCATCAATTTTTACGATTATCAGATAAGGTTTATCTTCCACTCCGGTATGGATATCCAAACTATCCTGCAGGCGAACGACCGGAATCGTCTCGTCTTCAAAATAGTATACCTCACCGGTGTGCGTCCGGACAATCTCTTCCGGCTCAGGGCGGATCACTTTTCTGACAACACCAAGCGGCAGCGCAAACTGCTCCGTTCCAACTGTAACAAGCAAAGCTTGGATGATCGACAATGTCAGCGGCAAGCTCATCCGGAATGCGGTGCCTTTATCGACTTCACTGATGATCTCAATCGTACCGCCGAGTTCATTGATTTTTTGCTTCACAACGTCCATGCCAACTCCCCGTCCGGAAATGTTGGTCACGTTTACTGCAGTGGAGAAGCCTGGATGGAAAATCAATTGTTGGATTTCCTTATCGGATAAATGGTCGGTTTCGATCCCTTTTCGGCCAGCACTTTCTTTGATGACTGTCGGATTCACACCTTTGCCATCATCGGATACCGTCAGGAACACTCTGTTGCCTTCTTGGTAAGCCGTTATCCGGATCGTTCCGTTAGGGTTCTTTCCTTTTGCCGTTCTGGCTTCAGGCGTTTCTACTCCGTGGTCCACAGCATTCCTGAGAAGATGGATGAGCGGCTCGCCCAGTTCTGATACAACTGTCTTATCCAATTCTGTATCATCGCCTTCGATGACCAGATCAATATCTTTTTCCAACTCGTTGCTCAAGTCACGGATCATTCTGCCGAACCGATTCGTGACAACGCTGAGGGGCTGCATGCGGATTTTGAGCACCAATTCCTGGAGATCCGTCGCAATCCGGCTCACTTGTTCCAATGGCTCCCGTAGTTCGGACCTTTGCAGATCCTCATTGATCTCTTCCAAGCGTGTCCGATAGATGACCAATTCCGACACAAGATTCATAAAGGAATCCAATTTCTCGATATCGACCCGTATCGACTGATTCATCGCGTTGTTATGATTCGTGGCTTGTTTCGGCTTAGCAATAATTGTTGGCTTTGTTTCCGTTTCTGCATTTTGTTCATCTGCTTCAGGATGAATAGCTGCGTCGACGACAGCAGTCTCTGCGTTGAGGTCCTCTGCCGTTATTTCGTGAATGACTACGCATTCTATTTCACTGGTTTCCAGAATCTGTTCTTCGACAGCCGTTTTTTCTGTCTTAGTCAGGTAGACGATGGTGAACTCATTCCCAAAATCTTCATTCTCCATCGTCACAACATCGGGATCGGAATAGAGAATATCTCCGCTCTTCTCCAGTTTATTGATGACCACATAGACTCTGGCATTCTTCATCATGCTGGTTTCATCGAGACTGACCTTGATAAAAAATGCATGGTAGTTTTTCTCGTGGGCATCGCGGATGACCGAAATATCCGAGGAATCAAGTTTTTCCAATGCAAAGTTCGAATCATCAATCGTCGTCTCGTTTAACTTGGCTTCGCTGACTATCTCATCCTTCGGTGCTCCTTTTGTGCTTGCCAAAAGATTGTCCAATTTGTTTTTGAGCGTTGTAGTATCCTGCTCCCCTTCATTCTCAGCTCTCAGATCTTCCACAATAGCGGAGAGCATATCCAGACAATCGAAGATCAACGTAACGATCCCTTCGTCTGCAGCTAACTTGCCCGTTTTGAGCAATTCAAACACGTTTTCCATTTTGTGCGTCAATTCGGCCATGGTTGTGTAGCCCATAGTTGCAGCCATGCCTTTAAGCGTATGCGCAGAACGGAAAATCTCGTCCAAAATACTGACTCTTTCCGGATCATTTTCCAGCTCCATCACTTGGTCGTTCAAATTTTGCAGATGTTCATCGGTCTCTTAAAAGAAGAGTTCCCTGTATTTACTGTTATCGTCCATTGAATCCCAGCCTTCCTCTCGTAGTCCGCTGCTTTACTTATTTACACCTTTTCATACAGAAATGCAGCTACTTTTTTTAGCCCGTATTGTTCAGGTTTGTAGACAGACTCCGTAGCGCCTATAAAGAACAATCCCCCAGGCACTAGCGAATCCGCGATGTTTTGGTATATCTTTTCTTTTACTTCATTCTTGAAATAGATTGTGACGTTTCTGCAGACAATGGTATGGTAGCCCTTTTCGTAGGAGTCCAGAATCAGATCATGTTTTTTGAAATGAACCGTTTTTTTGATGTCATCCGACAACACATACCGGTTGTTCTGCTCGGTAAAATAGAGTCTTTTTTCCATGGGGGGAACGTTCTGCACTTCCAATTTGGAGTACGTTCCAGCCTTAGCTTTTGACAAAATGGTTTCGTCTATATCTGTGGCGATTATCTTGCTGTTCGCAGTGAGCATATTTTTTTTCAGGATCATAGCGATCGAATAAGCCTCCGCTCCCGTCGAACAGGCTGCACTCCACACTTTCAAGGCTTTGAACTTCGAGGAAAGTCTGGTGATGAATACTTCTTCAAATTCCTCAAATATTTCCTTGTTGCGATAGAATTCCGTCACGTTGATTGTGATGTAATCCAAAAAACTCTTTTTAATGTTATCATCGGTTTCGATCATTTTAGCAAATTGCTTCAAATCGGTTGCTCCGGATTTTTTCATGATGGTCTCAATCCGTCTTTGTAATTGCCCTTCTTTGTATGCTATCAAATTCAAGTGCAACGTTTTTTCTGACCAAGCATAAAACCAGTTAAAGTCCAACATTTATTTCCTCCCGCCTAGTACTTGGTTTAGCGCATCTGTCAATTCTTCCAGATTGACTACTTCGTCGATCACCGTATTCTGGATGGCATTGCCGAGCATGCCAAAACCCAAGGAAGATTCTTTGTCCTGAGCGAAGGTATATCCTCCATTAGTCTTTATTTTCTTTAGGCCTTCCGTACCGTCTTTACCCATACCGGTAAGCACAACCCCGATCAGGCGGCTACCGTAACTTTCGGCTGCTGAGCTGAAAAGATGGGCCACAGCTGGCCTCACACCATGAATTTTATCGGCTTGAGACAGTTGGATGCGGCGATTTTTCACCGTCATATGATAGTCTCCCGGGGCTACATAGGCTTTTCCACCCTCAACCGGCATGCCGTCGTAAGCCTCAGTCACCTTTACTGGCGAAACCGCGTCCATACGTTGTGCAAATGATGCAGTGAACCCCTTTGGCATATGCTGCACTATAAAAATGGGCACATTGATCCCTTCCGGCAAGTTCTTCATCACTTGTAAAAGCGCCCTTGGTCCACCGGTTGATGCCCCTATCACTAAAGCCCGCACTGCATTTGGACGGGATTTAGCTTGAATCGATCCCTCATCATTGATCCGGGGAGCGGTCATCTCTTGGGTTCGATTGAAGAACTGCTTCATGACAAATTCAATTTGTTTTTTAAAAGACTCCCCTTGATTTCTTATGTCTGCGGGCTTTTCTATAAAATCAATCGCTCCAGCTTCCAACGCTTCAATCGTAATTTCTTTGCCGCTCAGGGAGCTCATCATCATCACGGGTATGTCGCAACTCGCTTTGATGACCTTCAATGTCTCCAGGCCATTCATCCCAGGCATTTCGATGTCCAACGTGATCAGATCCGGATTGAACTGCTTAATTTTTTGAAAAGCTTCTTGGCTGTTCCTTGCTGTCGCGATAACATTCAGTCCATCGATTTCCGCTATTTTCTCTTTTAGTATCTGCCGCATGAATGCTGAGTCATCCACTAATAAGATATTTATTTCCATTACTGTTCCCCCCGTTGAAATTTATAGATCAAAAATTTCTCGATTCCCCATCCTAACTTTCACTTGAAGCGTGTGAAGATCGAAGAACATGGACCTTCCCATTGAACCTCCTGTATGATTTGCCAGAATAGGGATTCCTTGTTCTTTGAGAATAGTTTCAACAGCAGCTACATTGCGCAACCCGATATTCGCTTGAGGCGTATTCAAAGAGTTTTTGAACATGCTTGATCCACCAGCTATTTTCGCAACCAACCTTCTTTTTGGTGTTTTTTTTGTAAGCTCCGAAATCATATGCGGAATGGCCAAATCGGCAAACTTTTCGATCTTTTTTCCCCATTGAACATGCTGCTGTCGGGGAGCATAATATGGCTTAATCCACCTACACGGGTGGTTGGATCATAAATCGCTATGCCTACACATGACCCCAGCCCGATTGTAAACAAGGACTGGGGCGCTTCCCCGATTTTGTAATCAGAAATCCCGACCTTTAGTTCCTTTTCCAAAGTATGTAATCAACCCCTTTTGAACTTGACCCGCTATCCATTTAATGCAACTAACTCTTCCCTGCCATCGGGATGGAACAAAGCATTGATGTTGATATGGATGATGATGTCTGTATCCGTCTTGAACAGGTGCTCGATATATTGGACTTTATTTTCGACATTGCCGTTTACTGTCGGAAGTTCTTCATCGAATTCACTGACTGAAACGACGCTGTCCACCGCAATTCCGAATCTCAATTCATTGTCGGACACAACGATGATTTTGGCGTTTTCCGTAATCTCCATATCGTTATCGAAGAGCCGCTTGCTCAGATCGACGATAGGCATTGTGGTCTCAGCGTATTGGATAACACCACTGACGTATGATGAAGCTTCAGGGATCAAGGTTGCCTTTCCTAAAGGCAATATTTTCTCAATGATTTCAATTGGAATGGCGAATTGCTGTTGGCTACAGATAAATACGATAAATTTTTTCATGATGTGACTCCCATCAATTTTTTGGTATATGATTCATACTATTTATGATTCTGGTATTCTTATCTTAATCGGCATACTTTTGAAATTATTTAGTCCTTCTGCATAATTACAGTTCTACATACAACAGTCCCTTTTATTTTATTCGGAAAATGAATTTATGCTCAATCAAAACCACCCGTGTGAACGGGTGGTTTGCTCTGCGGCTGAAAGCCTTTGTTACTAACCAACCCCTAAAGGGGCTCTGAATGGTTCGCCAATTGTACTACTATCACGGGCTAGACCTAAAGGTCTGGCTCTTATTTTTTCTTTTTACTCTTGCGTACTTCTTCTCCTGTAAATGGATCCGTGTACTCTAATAGGCTTAATTGTTCTGCCACTATATCATCTTGAATTTGGTTACGTATATATTCTTGAATTACCTTTTTGTTTCTCCCAACTGTATCAACATAATATCCTGTGCACCAGAATTTGCGATTTCCATATCGATATTTTAGGTTGGAGTGCCTATCAAATATCATAAGGCTACTTTTCCCTTTAAGATAGCCCACGAACGAGGATACGCTTATCTTAGGTGGTATGCTTACCAACATGTGTATATGATCCACACAAGCAGTGGCTTCGATTATTTCTACACCTTTTCTTTCGCATAACTGCCTTAGTATGACTCCTATATCTTGTTTTATCTTTCCGTAGATTGCTTGCCTCCGGTATTTGGGCGCGAAAACTATGTGATACTTACAATTCCAAGTAGTATGTGCTAAACTATTTTTTGTTTATGGCAAGATATAAGTACAGACAATTGCAACGAAAAAATACACAATGCTGCAATTGGCTAAAAGCATAAAAAACATTGCAAGCAACCTGAAATT
>RRZU010186661.1_pt1 | contig 22861 bp, 25 predicted proteins | sample 2165561 | NCBI WGS metagenome assembly RRZU01 (sample SAMN10456909, study PRJNA506462) | wastewater metagenome | isolation source: wastewater sludge | place: USA: Moscow, Idaho | reverse complement strand
TATAATAGAAGGTGAACCTGAAATCATAGTAGAAACTATATTACCAGAGACTCCTACAATCATTCAAGAGGCTACTCCTGAAGGTTTATTCGTATCAGAGGAAAATACTACCACTGAAGCTGAAGAAGTTGTTGTAGAGCCAATTACAGAAGATGTAGTAGTCGAAGAAGTAATAGAACCTACAGAAGAAGTTGTAAAAGAAGTTATTACTGAAGAAGCTCAAGAAGAAAATGAAGAGTTTGAAGAAGAGGCCCCTACCGATGAAGAAGAAATAAAAGAGGTTACACCTGCACCAACTAAGAAAAAGAAGAAAGTAGGTCAATTGTATGGATTTAAATAGTATATTAGAATTAATTAGTAAAGAGCAAACTAAACCTAGATTAAAAGAAAGACCACTTTCTGAATCAGAAGTTATAAATGCTTACAGTACAATAGCTAGTGAGCGTTATGCTATATCAACTGAATATAGTAATCTTAGGATTAATGCTATGAGATCTTACAGCGAAAGTGATGACTATGGTAAAGATGCTAAGCCTTATGATCCTAATCCTGATGCTACAAATAGAGCTAAACAGAAAGCTGTATCGGGACGAGTATGGGATATTATAAAAAAAGCTGTAAAAGCATTAATTACTATACTTAAATCTTTAGTTCAAAAAGTTCTTAACTTATTTAAGAAAAGAAAACAAACTATGGAAGACGCTGTAGAAGTAGAAATACAAACTTATAATGAAATTAAAGAGACATTACTATTAGAGTATATACCTAATAATGAAACTAAAGTGTATCCTATATTAACAGATGTGGTAGGTGACTTTAACTTTTTTGGTTATCGTAACTTAGCATTTGATAATACAGATGCTATTAAAAAAGCTATGTTATCTAATGCAGCTACTTCGATAGATAATTGTATGAATGTCTTTAATTTAATATTAAAAGATAACCCAACTAGTAATAAGGTAACACAATTTGATATATTAAATCCTAAAGATAAGGATTTAGATATTATAAAAAAAGAATTAGGATGTGTTATTAAAATGGTAACTGTAGATGAGTTAATAGAAATGACTAAAAAAGATGAATCTGCATTAATTAAAAATAAGACTAATTTGAAAAAGTTTGGTGAGACTATAACTTCACTAGAGAATGACGTTAAGATGTATACTAAATACTTAGAAGATACTATTAAGAATTCAGATAAAATGAAAAGTGGTATAAATACTGGTATAGAATTTAGACGTGCTATCAATAGGATATCTAATCTATTCACAGGATTTAATAGTGTAGTTACATATATGACATCTTTTTATTATAAATTCTCTGCAGCTACTATTAACTTAATTAGAGATGCTAAAACTAAAATACTTGAAGGAGGAAACAAATAATGAGTAAAAATAATAATAACAATGGTAACAGACCAGTAGTAGAAAATACTGAAGTAATTGAAGAATCAGTCAAAGTAATGAACGAGGTGGAAACTCTAGTTGTTAAAGAAGCTCCTGTAGCTCCTGAAGCACCTGAGGTTAAGCAAACACCTGTAGTTAGAGAAGAAGTTAAAGTAGTAGAAGGTGTTATTATAAATGGACATTCTATCCCAGTTGAAGAACATAAAAAAGAAGAATCACATAATGTATTTATAGAAGATATCAAACCTATTATACCACTTGGTGGAGTAAAAGGTCCTTTATCTATTAAACTTACTGAATCAGTCATTAAACATGTATTGTCATTTGGATATAGAGTAGCAACTCTTAACGAAGATGGTAGTAGATTCTATGTACATACAGATACAAACGGTAAATTAAAAGTTAAAAAATAACACAAAAAAAATATAAGAGAGCATTGCGCTCTCTTATTTTATTTTAAGTCAATTCTTTTGGGTTTGAATCCATACTTGAAATCCCCCATATCTTTATAGAACTCATTATAAATAACTATTAAATGAGATATCCTACTATCAGTATACTTTAATATATTAAATCTGTAATATTGTATATCTACATCGTCATCTGACATTATAACGATGTATGGATGATACTTATACTTACTAAACTCCATTATGATAGATTTACTAGCTGCAAAGGAAGTAGATGCTACAAAGGTTGCATTAGTATTCTTACCAAAATATAAGTAAGTATTAATAATATCAAAAGTACCTTCTGCTAGAAATAGAGTAGCAGATCCTTTATCGTGTAAATTGATCTCTCCTTTATTTTGTAGTGAGTAAGGCTTATGCTTCAAGGTAACATCTGAAGTATTGACTATAGAGGTCTTTCCTTTGAGCTCAGAGCCTCCTATCTCTCTGTAGTATAACATTGTATACCTATCATTAAGAAAAGATATAAACTTCTTACCATTAGCTTCATGTTTAATTAGAAAATCTAATTTAGAATGCTTTATCTTATTCTTATTTAAATCTCTGAATTCAGTTATGCTAGAAACTATTCTAAATGTACGTTGATACTCTTCTGCCGATACATTAGTTCTAGATTTAAAGTATTCTTCTGTTAAATCTGATATACTACCTAACTTATAACTTTCCTCTTTCTCATAGTATTCGTTATTCTTATGAAACTTAGAGAACTTTAAATATTCATTTTCTATCTTATCTAATAATTCTAACTTATTAATCCCTAACTTACGTGATATTTTCTTATTTAACATTCCTCCCATTCCACAAGTAGCTCGAAAGCATTTAAATATTATGGGAGAGTTGTCTGCTAACTTTATATTAAAATGAGACTTCTTACTATTAGTATCACAATAAGGACACTTAGTAGTAAGCCATCCAGAGCTAGATCTAAACTTACTCTTGTTATCAACTTTATAAATAGCTTCTTTAATTTCATCTCTTAAGTTCATTTGTATCATCTTCATAGTCATATATGTATGTATCAAATAATCCCATTTCTTCTTTTTCGTTAGCAGCTAGGAATGCTATAAATTCGTTTACAATAGGTACAATAAAATCTTTATTCTTAAATCTATATTCAACTTCAACTATAGATCTAATATTTTTTATTGTACGTTCTTTATTTATTTTGTAATGTCTTAGTTTAGATATCTCATCTAAGTGATGTTCTAGTATTATATTAGTGGGTACTAATGTATCCATTGTTAAAGCTAGACTTAAATGTGGATATTTTTTATATAGCATGTGAGATATACAAATACCTAACTTAGCATATAAAGAACCATCTAATAATCTTAATGTAGCTACATCTTGACTTATTTGATTTAATGCTAATATAACGAAGTAATCACTTAATGCTGATTTAATGGGTATTATATCCATAGTAAGTTTATGTCTAATAAAGAAATCATTAACATATCTCTCTAATAACTTAATGTGATACTTCCTATCGTTTATATCAGCTACATCTCGCTTCTCTAAGAATAACTCATATTTGTAATTAGATGACTCATCGCCATCACTAGGTATATGCGCATTAACTATATTATTCATCATTTCATTACTTGTGTTAGTAGTCATATGTTTAATTGTAGATTTAATGTATTTAACTACAGTTTTGTATACAAGTTTAAACTCACGATAATCTTCTCCCATTACATAAGTTTCATTAGCTGCTTCATTAAGATACCTTATAGGAGCTATCTTATATATGGTGGTAAGTACAGTCATTAATAAAGACTCAGTTAATTGGTTTAAATCGCGGCCATAATTATAAAATACAGCCATATGGTTATTTCTTTTTAAATCATTCTTAATAGACGTGTACAAGAATTTAATAATAGTATTTTGGAAATCATGTGCAGTTACTTTGTCATACTTATCAGAGTCATAATTAATCTCTAAATAATACTTAGACATTAAATGTTGGAATCTAGATATAAGCTTTATTGCAGGCTCATATGCATAGTATTCTAATTTAACTTGTCCTAACATATTAATTCCAATATTTATCATTTTAAATACTGTTATTATACATACTAGTACAAATACATCTTCATCAGACAGTGTAGTTTCATGCTCTTTAGATGAGTTGGTATTAATGTGTATATTCTGCTCAGTATATTTAATAATACCAAGTAGTACATCATCATCTAAGTTGTCTAATACGTCCATTAATATCTTCTTCTTAGCACCTAATTCATCATACTTAATCCCGTCTTGTGCTCTTACTAAATCATACACTTTATTCTTAAAGTCTGTACCATATAAATTTAATCTCATATAAGTCATAAATATATTAAACTTATTAATAAAATTCCATTCATTATTCTCTTGTGCCCAAACTAACATGTGATTAAGTGCGTTAATCATTGGTTTGGACGTTTTTTTCATCATTGACTTAACTTTCTCCACTGTAAACACGGTTGGTGTCATACCATTATTAAGTCTTATTGTACGTTGATGATCATTCACCTCATCAAAATATACCATATATTTCTTTGTCTTCATATTGCTTCTCTCCTTCTTGTAAGTTATACCTTGATAATATATATTTAAACTTAAATTATTTAAAAAATATATATAAATTAAGAATTACAGTTATTACTATTAATCCTATAAATGGCCATAACTTTTCTAACTCATCAAATATAGTATTATATAAACTATAACTCATTAATGCTACCATACTGATTGTAGGTATTTTATATTTATCTCCTAGTATTAACCACGATCCTATTAATACAGTTGTTAGTACGCTAAATATTATTACACATAACCAGTACACAGCTAACCTTTTATCCTCATCCATTTTACTTCATCTCCTTTTTACCTCATTATATATATTAATACGTCTAATATTATTAAAGACGTTATTGCAATTATAATTAATGTAACATCATTTTTAACATTAGTTTTTTCTTGTCTTTTCTTTTTGAACAAATGTCTGGCGAATACGCCACCTAGCAATATGAATCCAAATATTAATTGTAAATAAAATATATCATACATAACTAACCCTCTCAATCTCCTATAGTTATAATCTTAACATCAGCACTACTATCTATTATATAGTCATGTGATACTAAAAATATCTGTTTCAACGTATTAACTGTTTCACTGTAATCTCTTATCATTGCTATATATCTATCTTTATTAACTTCATCTAATACAGATGATCCTTCATCGATACTTATTATATCCCAATTAATAGATTTTTTGAATGTCATTAGTAATGCTATAGATAACATAGACGATTCACCTTGTGATAAGTTTTGAGATAATCTTTCTTCTCCGTCTCTATTACACACTATATCAATACCATCAGTAACATCAAATCTAATACTCATAAAATCAGATAGTAATATATTTACCATATGAGAAATATCATTAAGGTAAGACTCTAACATTCTAGAAGGTAAATCATTAGATACTATATCACGTATTACTTTTATAACATTATTCTCGTCTTTCATTGTCTCGAATTCACGAGTAAGTTCATTGTTATTTTTAATATCATTTCTTATGTTATTGTACTTTTCTTGATAAGTCTTAATTAATGTCTTATTTTCATTAATAGAAGTAGTTAATCTATTCATATTATCTATCTTCATTTCATTAGCTTTAATTTCTTTTTTAATATCATTATATTTTTCTTTTAAGTAATTCATCTCTTTATCTATCATATTGTAATTTATAGTACTATATTTAGATATATGTAAACTATTTTTATTTATAGCTTCTATTATAGTATTAAGCTCATTAATAGATTTTATATAATCATTCTTATTTTCAGATAACTCTTTCAATTCTAATGTATAAGATAAACTTTTATCTTTTATATCCCTATCCATTAAATCTAGTATAGAATATATCTTATCTAATTCAGATACGTACATTTTCTTTTCTTTCATATCATTTAAATAAAATACATAATTTATAAATATACCTTCTAACTTTTCTAAGTTCTTTATATCTATTAACTCTGTAACATTATGATTATCAAATAATGCTAATATCTCAGTAGGAGTATCAAAGTTACGTATACTATTAATTACAGAAGCTTCATATATACTTTTATCGTAATCGTCTTGTGATCTATCTATAAGATCTTCTAATTCTTTCTTTCTATCATCTAATGTGTTAAACAAGTTTAACTTATCTATTTGTCTTTTATATTCTTTAGCAAGTTCACACATTGGTAGCACACACTTAGGATGAACTTCTTGCTCTATGAATTTAGACGATATAGATATGTCTTCTATTTTAGTTTCTAACTCTGTTAACTCTGACTTATACTTAGCTAGTATATTCTTATACTTATTAACATGATCTCTAATGTCCTCGTTAGATTTCATTATATTAGATATTTCAAAATCAGATGTTTGAGATTCTCTTAATATAGATAGTATATTAGTAATGTAATTCTTAACTGTATAAATATCATCTATAGATATATCAATATACTTATTATTTACATACTTAGAATCTATACCTTTAACTTTCTTTTCTAAATCTTCTTTCTTACTTTTAAGCTCATCCTCATCATCATCAGATAACTTCATCATTTCTTCGTTTATTCTAAATATTCTTTCTTCAGTACCTTCTACCTTTGCTACAAACCCTGCATGCTCTCTATTAAGTTTAGTATATAGAGATGATACACTTGTAGTCTTATCATATTTATGTAATAATGCTTCTGTACTTGCTAATACGTTTATATCGCTCTCAAAATGATTTAATTGGTCATTTAAGCTATTTAATATATCAGATGGTATATTTTCTAGGGTATTTAATTCTTTTTGCTCTAACTCGAATATTTTAACTACAGTAGTTATTTCATTCTCTAACTTCTTCTTATCGTCATTTAATAATTGAATACTAATAGTATCTTTTAATTTATTAGATATGAATTTTAAGTTATTACTATTACTAGTGAATTTATTAGACACGTTCTCTTTCACTTCAGTTAGTATATCCATTTTTAGTATCTTTTTTAAATACTCTAACCTTTCACTGTTAGTATAATTTACTATACCTTTATTCTCAATACCTATATTTAATATTTCATATAAAAAATCATCATATTCTAACTCTACAGAGCAAGCTTGTTTGAATTTATTAACTAAGCCGTTATCAGTTAATAATACCCATTCATCTCCTACCATTTTAGACAAGTAAGATAATACTTGTATATTTCTTTTTTGTCTAGTATATCTATGCTCTATTTTATATAACGTATTTCTATATGTAATATTCATCTTAGTGTAACCTTCAGTAATACCGTTTCTTAATTTATTAAATCTATTATGTGAACTTAGTGGATGTGTTATCTGTCTTAGCAGTGAAGTCTTACCTGAACCATTAGGTCCTTTTATTATAACTATCTTTTCATTACCTAATGTTATATTGCAATCTGGTACACCGACTAAACCGTGTGATTCAAAAGAATTAATCATTCTTATTCTCCTTTATGTGTATTTGTTATACTATTAAGTTTCCATTTTTTAGAGAATAATAAAAAAATAATACGACCATTAAGGCCGCATTATTGTGTATTATTAAAATCTAGTGTCAGATTTTAATTTCATTGTAACGTCTGGTGTTAATTCATATCCAAATGCTACAACCCAGTTATTGTTAATTATTGTTAAAGTAGGTCTTATTGCAATAGGACCATACTCAAGTCTACTTGTTTCCATAAATATTTTTAAAGCGTATGGCATAACCATTACGTCGTTTTCACGATACATTGAATCATTGATGTAATTACTTATTACATCTATGTAATTAGATAATCCTTGTATAAAGTCTTTAACAAATGTATCAGGACTTGATTTGTAATTAGACTTAATTGATGTAGATTGTAATATGTTTGGATTAGCTCTAAAGTATGATTCATCTATTACAGATCCTAAACCTAATTCGTTACTAGATGTTACTTCATTATATAATGCAGGTATAGTATTTCCAGCTGATTTTAATTCTACTTTTATTTTTATAGTTAAAGTAGAATTATCAGATAGAGAACATATATAACTTTTATCCGTATATAACATATTGTCTGCAGCTGCTCCTATACCAGTATTAAGTATCATTACTATTATGTCTTTAGCTGCCTTTAATTTAGGACTATCTAATACATATCCAGTAAATGCTGGAATATTATAAGATGAGAATCTAACATATGGTCTAGCATCGAATGCTACTGCTGTAAATACAGGACCTGGATCTAAGTAAGGTGCTCTAACGTTAGAGTTTTGGTAAACGTTATTTGTAGGTGCTGCCGTGTTAGGTCCTATGTTATTAGTATTGTACATATTTTGATTATTAGTGTTTCCATTTATTTGTGTTGCAAATGGATCATATACATCTCCACCTGCATACGGATTGTTATTATTATTGTTATTATTCATAAAGTTCATTGTGTTTCCTCCTTGTATTATAATTTTATACTGTTAATATATCTACTGGTCCTTTAAATTCTTTACCAGTTAACTTGTAGTAAACTTCGTTAGTTACTGAATCTATTACTTCTTTATTTACTAATAATAATCTATTCTTACTATTAGTTATTACCTTAGTGAATGTACTATTCTCATTTATCATGAATATTGAATTAATGTCATTCATTCTACTTATAAATATATTGTCTCCAATATTATATATGTAATCAGATATTAAGAATACTGCTTCATTTGCTTCTCCAAATTTATTCTCTAGTACTTTAGCTAACAAATATTTGTTTTCACTAAATCTAGAATATGTATATACACCATCTTTAAATACATTAATTGTATTAGCTGGTGATTGTAGTGTTATATTTATACCATTTAGGTGTAAATTACACCCAGGTATAGTTAGTAGAGGTGTTACATATGAATTATACTCTTTAAAGAATATAACTTCAGGTGCTTGTAATACTATCTTTCCACCTTCTACTAGGTAGAATGTATCATTAAACTTATACCAGTTCATACCTACACTTATACCATCTTTCATAATAATTTCTATATCAGTCATTATATTATCTCCTTTCTATTTTTTAACTATGAATTGAAAATTAGATTTATCCACTGGAGCTAATTTAAAGAATTCCTCTTGGATTTCTTTTCCTACACTAATTACTTCTTTACCGGCTTCATAAAAGTTCTCCATTGCAGAATTGAACTTAACGAAGTGTGGTGCTAAGTTTTTAATAGTTAAATCTATTTTTGCAAATAAACTTTCTTTTTGCGCACTAACAGCTCTCGGATCGTCTTCAAAGAACCAGTTAGCTAAATGGTAATCTTCTATTACTTTATTAGCTCTGTAGAACTCTTCTGGATATAAGTAACCATTGTCTTTATTTAATCCGAATAATAATTCTTCATAAGTGAATACTTCCCCAGTTACTACATTAATTACTTTTTTATTTTTGTATACACTAAAATCAAATATTATATCGCTATTATATTCGAAAGTATAAATACCATCTTGTGATTTTATAATGTACAATTTGTTTTTATCTAGAAATTTCATTATATTTTCCTCCTAAAGTTTTTATTCATCCACACTAGTTTGCTTAACGTACTTATGACCAACTTTAACAATCCAATCGAAGAACTCATCAACATTAGAGCCAACATGTGTTAATAATTGATCTAACTTTTTGATAGATAGAGGTTTAGTCCCTGCTTCTCTTGATAGTTCTTTTATGATAGCTTTTGCTTCTTTTGGCTTTTTGGTAATGATTGTAGTAAATTCTCTTTTTAAATATAATATTAGGTATGTGTTTATTATATGTGTCTTAGATGTTATTTCTAATGCATCTAATGAGACTATACTCTTATCAATCTTACCGTCGTCTAGTGATGGTATGTAAATCTTATCTTCCTTTGAATTGTATTCCTTGTAGTTCTCTTTCAAGAATAACTCATTCACAGGTTGAATATCGTATCTATCGATTAAATATTCTTTATCGTCTATTACTTCGTATCGAAGTTTATCTATTGGATATAAGTTAAATGTCTTAATATTAAATAACCATTTATTCTTATCCAGTATTATCCCGTCTTTTATTTCTAAATCTATCATTTATCTTCACCTTCTTTTTTAGAAAGTTTTAATTGGATACCTATTACACTTAAGTAATGAGAAAGTGAGTCTGTATTATTCCTAAGTAAACTAGCGTCAGTTGCAAATAATCTATTAAGAGTTATGTTAACTCCTAAATCAGATATCTTAACTGCTGTCGTTCCATACTTAGTATGATGTTTCTTTTTATCTTCACCCTTTTTAGATAACGTTCCTTTAACGTTTAGTATTCCATCTGTTCTAATATGGGTGTCTTTATATGGATCATTTTCTAATCTTAAATAGAATGCATGTCCATACATATGTTTTTCAGATAACTCTTTTCCCTTAAAGAATATCTTAGAAGCCATTACTGGATATAATGTATTAGTAAATCTAGTTAAATCAACGTATCTACTAAATGGCATATCTATCATTCCAGGATCGTATTTTAATACAAAGAAATTCTCCGTATAATAGGTCACGATCTCTTCCTTTTTAAATTTCATTATTGTTTCTAATAACTTCGGTTGATTAGCTATTTCAACCCACTTACAAATGTTATTATATTTAACCTCCGTACTATCTTTAGTAGAAGTTAAATATTTTCTTAAGAAAATATTCAGTTCATTTAGTCCCTTTTCAAATAATTGCGCTGGATTCTCCCTATTTATAATTCCAGTAGCATTTATTAACATATGGATCTTAGTTCCATCTTCTGCTATAAATGGTTCATCTAATATTGCAGATATAGTTCCTTTTCCACCATGTCTATTTGTTAACTTTGTACCTATAGTTGCAGCATTCTTATTAGCAACTTTAATTCTAATGAATACCTTTTTCTTTAATTCATTCTTTCCTACTCTGTACTCCGTTCCAAGTAATGCATTATAACGCTCAGATAAGATTTTAGTCTCATCTGTAAACGATGTAATTGGTATAACATTTAACGCATCAGCAATATCCCTAATATACTGACGTTGTATTAAACGTAAGTTCTCAAGATAATCATTATCGATTACTGAGTTTGACCATACTTCAATATCGTATACCTTACCACCATGAAGATAATACACTTGATCTGCTTCTTGTAAATGGTCACTAGAAGCTAGAAAGTCACGACCCATAGGAGATATACATGCTACTACTCCATCTTTAAGATCTTCTCCAGGTAACGGAAACGGTCGATAGTTATAATTACCATTAGTATCAACGAAACCATACATATCTTTTAGCACTTGGTCTGTTACTGAATAAGTAAAGCTAACTTCGTCAACGTAGTTAACAGATAGGTCTTCAGCTAGATCTTTAGATATAATAATACTATCTTCTCCTACAGCACGACATATAGAATATATAAAGTTAATATTCTTTCCAAATGCTATTCCTCCGTCTGTTGGATCCATTGCTTTAACATGCTTTGTAAATATACTAGATTTAGAAGTCTCTCCTTCTTCTAAGTTTTCTAGTTCACTAGCGCTCTCATAACCGAATCTGTAATATGGCATATATAATGGTACATTTTCTACATATACTAAACCATCAGATAGATCACGATAGATGTAAGTACGCTCACTAATTACTCCATTTATATTCTTTTCTATCTTTTTAATTAATTCGACTTGACTTGATGTCTTATAATTATCAGAAGATTGTAATATATCCTTTGTGTAGATAGAATCAATCAAAGGTCTTTCTGGATTAATAGCTGGTATTACAGCATGTTTAATTCCTGAGTTTATCATATCTAGTCTTGCTACAGAGTTCTTAACTGCAAATGGTGACAGCAGTCCTATATCCATATACTTAGATAATGATTCGTCTGGAATTTGGTACATTTCTTTTTTTTTCATAGAGTCTCCTTTCTCGTAAGTTGAAAGCGTAACTCTCGACCATAATAGTCGAGAATCATGCTTAATTATAATATATATTTATAAAATTATACTTCTTCATACATTAAGTCAATTAACGCATCTACCTTAACTCTTTCTTCTGAAGTACGCTTAGAAGAGTTTAATATATTCTCTTTATAAATATCATAGTTAACATATAAAGACTTTCTAAACTCAGGTTCATTTAAAAATTTACTTATTATATCTTGAGACCTAACTGTACCGTAACCTTCTAACTTTCTAACAGCTCCAGCTGCTTCTAGTATCTTAAACTGTGCACATTCATATAAGAACGATTTTAATGGATTAAATGCTATCTCTGCATCTTGTACTAGAAAGAATGTAGTATTATCTAAACCTTGTCTATTTTTAAATAATCTAGCTTCTATAATAGAATCAGCATTTAAATACGTTCCACCTTTCTTCTCTACAGATTTAGTATCAACAGCTTCTATCTTAGCTAGAAATACTCCAATGTCTGTATTGTATTGTAATATCTTACCACCATTAATTTTCATATCAGATGGTAATCCTCTCCACTCTCTTGCTGGACGTTGGTTAGGCATAGCTCCCATTTCTATTTTCTTAGCTATATGAGCTACAGCTAATAAGTTTATATTATATTTAACAAAGTAACTCTTATATCTTTTAAAGAACTTATCTAACTCTAGTATTTGTCTCATATACATTGTATTACTATCATCGTTAGTTATATCTAATGAATCTCTTGGTATCATTTCTGATATAGCATCTATTACTATGAATGTAGGATAGTATACTTCAGTCTTATGTCCTTGTGTTCCTGTTATTATATCAGGTTTTAATTTCTTTTTAGTTTCTATTTCATTTGTTACTAAAGATTTTAAATCTTCAATAGCTAAATCAATCTCTTGTATAAAATGAGAAGCTATTTCTGATTCTAGGAAGTTAGTTAGAAATTTAAGTCTATTCATATTAACTCCATTTTCAATATCAAATATATGTACCTTTACTCTAGTATCTTTAGATCTAACGAAAGGTCTAATCATGTTACCTAGTATTTGGAATAACAATGTAGATTTACCAGTATGAGAATTCCCTATAAAAGTAATCATAGATCCTGATAGTACTCCTCTATTAGTTTGTATAACTTCATCAGTTACTTCATCAAATACTCTATTAGCTATATTAGTATCTATATTTCTAAATCCTGTTGGATATATAGTACGATTCTCTACAACTAGCTTATCATCACTTATTATTATTTCTTCTGTTACATCACTCTTCTTTGCCATTTATACGCTCCTTATTGTTATCAATATGATAATTATTAGTTCTAAAAAATTAAGAAATAAATAAAGCTACCTCCCGAAGGAGGCAACTTTATTAAATTACTCACAAGAAGGTTTATACACAATGAAAAACTATATGATTTTTTTGTGTATTTATATAGATAAAGATTTGGAGAATATCTATATAATATTATATAGTTGTATTAATTTTTATTTCTAGAATTTTATTTGCAGCTTCTGGTGAATAACTAAATTTAACTACAATAGAAGCTAAATCATCTAATGTTAAGTCTGTAAAGTTATTATAAGGTATTTCTATATCATTAATTTTTATATCATTAAACACATCTATCCTAATAGTACTCTCATTATCAATATCAATGTAATCCTGTTCTATAGCATAAGTTAATATGTCTATAAACTTTTTAGTAAAAATTCTATCTTTAACTTCATACATATTAATTAACCTCCTCTAAATATGACATTCTATCTTTATTCTTACTAGCTTCGTATTCCAAATCTATTTCAAGTAATCTATAAGCATTATCTCCTATTGCAGCTATTTCATTAAAATAATCAGTTTCCATCTCATATATAGGCATAGTAGAATCGTATGTTTTTAAGATATCATTTATTTGTCTTAATTTAGTGTTATTAAGTGAATTGATATTAATGAGATTGATATTAGCTATATGACTGTATGCCTCTTTTAATTTATTAAACTTCTCATCTATAGTGTTGTAATAATATACATTATATTTAGTAATCATATAGTAGACTCCTTTTTATTTTATTTTATACTATATCGTCAATTGAATCAACTAGATCTGTAGCTATATTTATACTTTTAAATAAAGCATCTAGATAATTAACTGTAGATTTACCTTTAACATTCTTAGATAGATCTCCTAAACTAAAAGTAAGTTCATCTTTTAATTTAATATTCATTTCTTCCTTTGTAATAGGATTATCTGATCTAGGTGATAATAACTCTACTAATACCTTATCAAATCCAACAGAGACCAATTGTGTCACTTCTGCATCAGTTAACTGAGCTGTCTTAGATTCTCTGGTAGCTTGATTTATCTTGTCCCGTACATTTACTTCTAAATTAGAAGCTGACTCTTTAGTTGCCAGTTGTTGTAGTCTTCTCATTTGTATAGGTAATATTATAGCTTTCTCTTTAGATATCAATCCAGGTTGTATAAAGTTTAAATTTAATTTCTCTTCTTTTATTATTTTTAAGTTATCTACTAACTTATCTATTGATTTTTGATTGATAGTTTTATCATCTACATATAACCTAACTCCATATTTAGTTATATACTCTGTAATTGCCTTGTCAGACATATTACTGAACTTCTCTACATAAATATCGTATGTTTCTTTAGAAACCTCTGTATCGGCTAATTTGACCTTCAGGTAAGCTAATACTTCTTCAGCTTTACTCATACTTTCCTCCTTAATATTAATTTATAGTATTCATTAACTCTCTAGTTTTTATTATAGCATATTTCTTTATTATCTTAACAAAATCTAATACACCTTTATTAGAATTAAGATCATCTACTAATCCACCATTTTTAACATGCTCTATAGCTAATTCTTTTATCTTATTAGTTATATCATTCTCTACAGCTCTTAATTCATCTGAATTCATTCTAGCTGTGTCTGATTTAGGTATAAAATCCTTTTTCATTAATTGTATATCAGAGCCGTAAGCTTTTACATAATAATCTATGTATAAGTTAGCAATCTTTGCAAAGTAATTATATTCAGTATTAAGTAATAACTTTTGAATAAAGAATCTTTTAACAGGTGAATGTATTCTAAGTATATTTAATATTCTATAGTCAATAGTAGCAGGATTATAATTAGCTATTATATTTTTTAGATTCTGTAATGTTATACTGTTATTAGTTAAAGATAACTTCCCTTCAGCAGAGCTATTCTCATCTTGTGTATAAATAGTCTCATTAGAATCTCCCATAGAGTAATATACGTTAGCAATCTCTTTCATCATGTTATTAAGTCTAGTTGATATAGAGTTTATTATCTTACGTAAATTCTCATCATCATTTAAGTTTTCTATCTTACCTCTCATTGTCTCTGATGTTATAAGAGTAGTAACCATAGCTTGTGTAGTTAAAAATAAACTACCGTACTTTTTAATTAAGAATTTATTAGATAGTTTCTTTTCTATAATGAATTTCATCTTAGCAGGATTAGATATACCTAATCTAAAATATTGATTAAATCTAGATCCTATTATGATCACAGATAACATATCTAAGAAGATTCTATCCTTTGTATCATGATAACTAGTCATTAGACATAACTTAATTAAATCATTAACTACTTTATGTTCTGATGATAACACTAGATTCTCTTTTTGGAATCTTTTATAATCAGATTCAGGAATATTATATAAACTTAATATACGTTCCCTATTGATATTACCGAAAGATATATACTTCTCGATTATACCGTCATTTAATGCATCTGCATTATTTCTATAATAATTATTAATAGCTTCTACTACTTTTTTATCTCTATCAGTTGTTTTATACGTATTAATAAATTCTATTATCGTTTTTACTTGCATGTTATACCTCATTTCGTTTAAAAATATATATTTGATATTATTTTGTTTTAAAAGATTCAACTAAGAGATAAAAAAATAAAGGTGAGCATAAGCCCACCTTTTTATATTTTTAATTTACTTTTTGATTTTCATAGGTCCACTTGTAGCTTGTGGTTGTCCTAATCCACCTAATGGAGTTTTATTTACTCCTCCTGCATTTACTAATGATTCAAATGCTGGTTTTGATTCTTTGAATTCAGGTCCTGGAGTATATACTGAACCTACACTAACACCTGAATTTTGACAGTTATTCTCAGATACTACAAAGTTATCTACACCGATGTTAGATAATTTATTAGCATCTACATTGTTATAGTTTCCTTTAACCGCTGCTGCTATTACACCCCATGTAGAAGCTGATGCTTCAAGAGTGTATCTTTTTGCGGCTTGAGAATATCTTTTTGTATCTGCTGTGTTTAATGCTTCTTGCTTGACAGCTGGATCTGAAGAGATTGGCATATTGAAATAAGCTAATCCTAAAGAATCTCCCACCATTGGTGATCCATCTTCATGTGTTAATACGTTTGTTAATTTTTGGTAGTCTGGAGTTAATATTTTAAATTGCATCTCCATTCCTACTAATAAACCGGCTAAATCATAGAAGTCTTTCATTGATTTAGCAATGATTTCTCCATCCATTTCTGGAAGAATGTATACAGGCATTTTGCTGTATCCTTTAGGGTTTCTTGAATCCTCTACTATGTAGTGAGATTCGATTACATTTAATTTAATAGTATTTCCAAATACATTAAGTTCTCTTGCCACAATAACTTGATCATCTTTGTCTGCCAATGATTCAAATTTAACCCATGATCCATCGGTAGATATTACAGGTGTGACATATGAGTTAGAGTAAGGTAGTATAACTGCTTCACTCTTCTCCATCCCCTCACGGTAATTCGTTTTTGCCACTGGATTAAGTGGTCTGTTGATTTTCGTTAAATCTAATTTTTTCATTTTCTTTTCCTCCTCGTGTTTTTTTGTTTTTACCTTTTTTAAAAAATTTTTTAAAACTATGCACACAACGTATCCTGGTTGTAAGCTTAATTATAATATATATTTATATTATGATTAATATTTTAGTAGTTTGATGAAATTAAAAAAGCTACTCATAAAGAGTAACTTTTCAAGGGTAGTGTAAAAATGTTATTGGAACATCATCTCTAAGGGTTGAGATGAAATAACATATTATTGATTGGATATCTCCAATATATACTAGTTTGATAAAAAACGAAATAAAAAACATAATCTCCCCGAAGGAAGATTATTATTTAATATTAGAGCACGAGCTCAAACGTTTACCATTACATTGATTTTCAAATCATGTGGTATAGAACCCTAGAAAGAGATTAATAAATAAATGGCTATTCATTTTATATATATAGAGGGTAACGTTGTGTGACGTTTAATCCTAGGGTTCTATAAATTATTGTTAGAAGTAATCATAAAAATATTCTGGATACTTAATATATCTTTCTTTTCTTTTTATAGATTCTTTTATTTCTAAATAATAAGTTTTAAAGTCTTCTATTTCCTTTATACCATTTAACTCTATTAAGTTATAATCGGTACTATCAATTAATCCTTTAAACTTGTAAGCATCATTTCGTCTTCTCTCTGTCATTGTGGTATGCGTATTCTTATTGTCTCCACCGTCTTTAATAGACACAACTGTTTTAATACTAGGTAGATAGAAATCAGATATATGCTCCTTAACTACATTATCAAATGTTTCATATTTTATTACAGGACCTGGAGCTTCTAACTCACGAGGTGATATAGCTATTCTACTGAATACTTCAACGAACTTTTTCTCATAACTTCCTATAACAGTGTATTCTTTTCCTTTAAAATTAACTAGCTTAGCAATAGATCTACTCTCTAATAATTTTTGTTGGTATTCAATTGAGTTCATTAAGTTATCAGTACCGTGTACACGTTCTATATTCTCTACATAGTTCTTTCTCATTACATCTTGGCAAGTATTACCTCTATTCTTAAATAAAGTTCTAATAACTCGCAGTGGATCACTAATCATTCTTTTAATTGTAATTGGTTCACATAATAATTTATATTTCTTTTTAGTAGCGTCCCATTTAGTTGGAGTTTTACATATTTGACACACCCCTGGTTTATTTCTATCGTCATATAGAAAATGAGATACATCTCCTTTGTACTTTTTTGGTATCTTATTTTTATATTTAGAAGATACATGCTTTTCTAATTCTGGTATAGTTTTAAATACTTTATCATCAAATGGTGACTTATATACTCTAGCCATTATAAAAACCTTTTTCTTTATTTAACGCTACTCTATTTCTTAATACTACAGTAATAGTAGTTATAGGATTATACTTAGGATCTTTACCATAATATTTAATTTCAAAGTTCTGGTTATCATTTATTCTGTGTACAGTACCGTCTCCTTCTACTCTTATATCTACACTTATAATGTCATTACTATCAGGTGTTATAAAGTATTCATCGTTATTTATATTCATATATGTTACAGATGAGTTAATATCAATTTCATATTCAAACCTGTCTACTTTGCTATAATTTATATTAATCATATAATTATCTCCATTCTATTAGTATACTATTAATATCACAATCTTCTTCAGTCACCATCTTAATAAGAAGTTCTTTAATATTTTTATAATTAAGAGTTTTATAAATATACTTATTTTTTATATTATTATACTTCTCTTTTAAATTATATAATGGTACTTCTGTATGACTTAATAAGTAAGTGTGCATAATCGGATCACCATTATTAACTTTTAAGTTTAACTTTATCACCATGTGATCAATTGATTGGTCTATTTGTATCCTGTCGTTATTGATTACTAGCATAGGAACGTCAACTAACCATTTTATATTATTTACAGGTTCCTCTATAGATATTTCATAAATATCATTGTTATTATATATTTTAACTTTCATAATTTTCATCTCCTTTTTATTTACATTAATATATAGTAAAGTTTTCTAAAACATAAGTGTATTAGAATTACTAACGAAAGGATGTGTTATTATTATGGAATTAAAAGATGTGACTATCAAGAGGGACTCATTAATTGACTTTCCTCCTGAGATGAATGCTTATAGAAGACAGTCTGTAGAAGAAGGAATTGATGCTGCTATACCATTTCTATTAAGATCTTTTTATGGTGCTAGAACTTTATGTCCAACTATACCTGGATTATTTTTTGACTTACCGAGAGAAAAACACCAATTAGCTACAGAAGATTATAAGATGCAAGTTAACGCTCATCTTAATGAATTAGCTCTGGCTATATTAAAAAATCATGCACCTAGAGTAAATGTAGATTACGATGCAACTTATAACTCAATGATTTATACTGTTACTTTTTCTGGCAATAGAGAGATAGTAGTAGAAAACGGTGACGACATATACAAAAAAAGAGTTTACATTAACGGTAAGAAATTTTACGAATAATTACAAGACCCCTGTGGGTCTTGTATTATTTATCGTCTTAAATTATTTTATTACATACCCATATCTATAGGAGTAATTTCTACAGATAATCTCTCTAGTAATTTATATACAAATGTACGAGGATATTTAAATAAGAAATCCTCTATAGGTAGATTAATCTTTATTCCTAAGTTATGTAATCTAGCCAGTAAAGCGGAAACGTTCTTTACAGTGTAGCTCTGGTAGTCTCCGCTGTTATAAAAACGATTAATTGTTTCGGATTCAACTCGCTTGTATTAACTGACCCACATTCTTTTCTCTCACATGTCCAAGTATGGGATATATTATTTATAGATTTATCATCCATAGTATCAATAGCGTTTTTCATTCTACTTAATAAAGTTTGAGGAAGATTTGCTATCATATCAAAAGTTCTTTCTTCTGATCTATCTAATAACTCTAGAATAGTAGAATCATGCTCCACTATATTAGTTTTAGTATTAGTTATTGTAATTCTATCCATTCTTAATAAGTTACTTGCTGATACTTGATCTGTTAAGAATTTCATAGCATCTATATTCATATCAATACTATTAACAGCTTCTCCTGTAAGATAAGTTAATTTATCTTTATCAGTTAATAAAGAAAACTCGTTAGTAGTACTAATACTTTTAAATAAATCATGGTCTTTCCATTTATTTAATATATAAGTATTAAGTCTATCTTCTAATGTTGTATATTTTACATAACTAGCTTCTTTTAATTTTATCTCTGTTAGTTTACCTGTTATAGAGTTTTGTAATCTTATATTATAAGCTTTAGCTAAAGCTGATTCTTTTAAGTTAACGTCAAAAGTTCTATCTACAGAATACTTAGTATCTAACATAGTAATCATTTCTTTTGTATATTGATCTTTTAGTAAATCTTTTGGGTGTAATTTAATGTTATGCTCAGCTCCACATTTCTCACAAGTATGCTCTATTGTAATAGGGGCCTCTTTGTCTTCTTGAATTCTACCTGTCTCAGTTCCAACTTCCATTAATAAAGCCGCTACTGCTAATAATAATAGATTCATATCTTTATTAGCTAATCTTTCTAATTGAGCACGACCAACTCTATCTGAATCAGAAGTTAATACAACTGTATTATCAAATACTCTATTCATGAATTGTCTGTTGAATGGTGAGTGTATCGCTCTAGTTGTAGATTCATAATCACGTAGAATATCATTTATTATATTTTCTTTTATAACATCATTTTCAAATTCATATATTCTTACTGCCATATTTGAAGTTGGAAGATATACGTCTATTGATTTACCTAATTTTTTATAAGAAGATAACTCAGAAAAGATATCACCTGTATTCTCCTCACCTTTAACTTTATATTGTGAATTACCGTATAACATGTCAGTAATACCTTCGTTTTGTATAGTCATAGTTGCTAAGTTATTATTAGTTAATTCATATCTTTCATTAACGTATGTTTTTACATCATCAAATATCTCTTTTCTGTTGACATCTACATTTTCAATTTCAAAATCCAAATTTGTAGGCATAGCTTGTTTAACTTCTTCTTTAGGTGTTTCTTCTACTGGCGTTATTATATCATTTATAACTTGGTCTACTACTTCATTTGTATGTGCACCAAAAGATCCATTTATAATAGCAATAGCTTCTGCAGTATTATCTTCTGTTGGATCATAACCTTCTAACTCTTCAGGAGTTATACCTTCGAATTGAGTTGTAACAGTAGCTGTAGTCTCCACAATTAGCTCAGGTTGAATTTCTTGTACAATAGGCGATACTACATTAGTATTTTCGTATTGCTCTTGTTGTGGTTGATTTAAATCTATCGTTTCAGATTGGTAAGCTTCTGGTACAATAGAATTAGGATCAGTGTAATTTATATCTTGAATATCTTGATTCGGCATGGTTAAATCTCCTTTAGTTTTTTATTTTAGTTTTTTTAAAATTCTAATACTTCAGTAACTTCAACTTCTGTATATCTTAAATCCACATTTGTTTCTATTTCTGGTGCTGGTGCATTTGGATTATTACCTTTTAAATTTATATCGTCGATATCTTCTCTATTCACAAAATTAGAGTCAGTAATTGCACTATCTTTATTTTTGTGTAAATCGGCAAAGTGAGTATAGATATCAACGAAGTCATAACCTGATCTTATTTTAAATACATCGTAGTAATCCTGTAATGATATACCTTCTTTAATAATGTTATCTGGATTTAATCTATCTACATCATCTTGGTGCAATCCGTATTGATCGAAATAGTATTTTACAGAATCAAAGTCATCATAATCAAATACTTGTTGACCTTTAGAAGTTATACTACGAACGAATTCATCTCTAGCTTCTTGTGATTCTATAAAGATTAACTTTTGCTCATCTGTTGCTATTTCTACTTTACTTAATATGTCTATTAATCTTTCATTTATTTTAGTTAGTGTAAATTTTATTAATATATGAATAGGAGGACGTCTATCTTTTTTATACTTCTCTCCGTATTCTCTTAATACTTTTTCATCTAACATAGCAAAATCTATTCTTTGATCGTTAAGGTAAGAAAGGAATTGTTTATTTTGTAAACCGTATCCTTCTTCTGTAGCGGCATCTAAGTTAGTTTTAAGATCTGACATCATTCTGCCTGTTATTTTTAATCCTTGCTTTTTAGCATCTCTTATACGTTGACGTTCTAAATCAGATAAATTATCAAAATCATTCTCATCACTAGATAATATAGAGGATACTTGATCAGGTATATTAAATAAAGTATTTTCACTTTTTAAGTTAATATTATTTTTAGATAACATCTCTTGTAATTTAGACGTCGGTGCATTATATTTATATTCATATTTTTCTCGGTTAGCTTTCTTCCACTCAGGATCTTTAGTTTTCTCAAATATATCTTTTGGTATATCTAGACTTTGTCCACCTGTTGACCTATTACTGTTACCATCTTTTAAATCACTAGTTCCAAATAGATCTACCAGCTTACTATTGATTGAAGACGTCATAGCGTTACTTTGAGTATTTGTATTACTTGTATCATTTAGATCTTCTGATGCATATACATCTTTTAGCATATATATACCTCCTCGTTAGTATTATTATCACTTCAATAACTATTTAAGTATCTGACTTTATAATTACCATTTTTAATTTCATTTATTACAGCAGCGTATAATGCAGGATCAGAAGTTTTAAGAACATAAACTGCTTTAGTGAATTCTAGTGAGTCACTGCTTTGATTATAGATATCTATAAATTTTATAGCTTCATTTTGTTTAGACATATTTTATCACCTTTCTTTGTACTTTATATAATACATATCTAGTTTTATGTTATTGTAAAAAATAAAAAGAAAATATATAATGAGACCCCTAAGGATCTCAAAATATAGATTAAGAATAAATCAAAAAGAAAACGGCCAAGATCTCTTTATTAATTTATTACAATTTCGTAAAACTTCCGAACAGGTAATTTTTTAATAGTTATTACCAAACTAAGATATTTTACTTCAGAGTACTACTTTTTTTATTAATTAATTATAACTATACCTTTTTATTGTAAGTGGAAAAAGGTAAAAAAAGTCACTACTACTTTTTCTATGACTAAGTAGCGAG
>RRZU011134353.1_pt1 | contig 22889 bp, 24 predicted proteins | sample 2165561 | NCBI WGS metagenome assembly RRZU01 (sample SAMN10456909, study PRJNA506462) | wastewater metagenome | isolation source: wastewater sludge | place: USA: Moscow, Idaho | reverse complement strand
TTTATCAACTGAAGATGCAGTTATATTGGAAAATATAGATATTGAATTGTTAAATAAAAAAGTATCTAATATAGAGGTACTAGGTAAACTTATTATAATGGAAAATCAAGTGGATAGTTTTAAAGCTATAATTAAAGATTATTTTTCCGTAAATAAGAAAGTTATACCAAATTATAAAGAAGAAATAAGACTTTTAGATAAAGATATGATAATAGATGATAGTAGTATATTAAATTTTAATGGGGAATATCTATATTCATTAAAGAATATTGAGATATATTTAGATGAAACTCATGATATAGAAAGATATATTGAGTTTATAGGAGCTAAGGAGATAATAACAAATAGAGAAACTTATGAGAAGATAAAGGATATAATAATAAAAGATACAAAGATAACTGTTATTGATGGAAAGCAATTAAAAAATCTTTCTTCATTGGTTTTAACTGGAGTTGTAAGTGAAAAGTTAAATATAAAAAATTTAGGAGAATTGTATATTAGAAAGGATATTGATATTGAAAGTTTTGAAGAGAATATTGTTTCAATAGAAAATCTAGGTTTAGTAAAAGTAGATAAGGAAGTAATAGATATTGTAAGAAATAAATTGACAAAAAATTTAGGGGAATTAGAGATTGCTGGAGAAGTTAATGAAGAAAATGAGATTAAAGAAGATGTTTTATATATGAATATTGAAGAATTGAAATTATAAAAAAAGTAAGGAAGTAAGAATAAAAAAACTAGAAATCAATTATTGATTTCTAGTTTTTTTATTTATATTATTGTTTTGCGTTTGTTTGTCATCTGTTATATCTAAGTACTTGATATATAGTTTAGACATAAATATAGTAGAATTTAATGACATACTAAAACCAAGTATTGAGAGTAAATAAGTATAAGTTTCCATTGTTTCTAATTTACCTATTATATAATAGGTGAATTAGAAATATTCTATTATTAAATAATAACATGATTTTATTGGATATAAAAATAAAGCTTATTTCAAAAATAGAATAAAGGAATATGGTATTTTATTGTATCTTGATATTTTACGAGATGGAGCGAAGGAGGCTTGCGAATTCCTCCTCATGCTCCCTCTCGAGCTCACCCTCCTTACACCTCCCAAACGCTTTTTTTGTCTATATAGATATCGTTACTTAAATAATATCTAAAGTTTGATTCTATATGTACTCACTTTAATTGAATTTGATTAAAATGGTGGTGTTAGTTATAACTTGTTTTAGAGTTTGGGTTTAGGATATTAAAGAAATATGGTATTTTATTGTATCTCGATATTTTGCGAGAGGAAACGAAGGGAGGGTTGCGATTCTCCCTCATGTTTCCCCTCGAGCTCCCCATTCTTACGCCCTCCAACCGCTTTTTTACTTTTAACAATTATCGTTTCCAAAGAATTTTAAAAGTTTAGTTTTAGATATACTTTTAGAAATAGAATTTGCTATTTAATTTAAAGTTTAGATTACCTATATACTTATTAAAGTAGAAATTACTATTTTAGCAGAATATTAATTTAATTAAGTGTTTTTTTAACTCTCAACTATCAACTCTACACTTTCAACTGCTTTTAAAAGCTTCGACTAAAGGAATGGTTTTAACTGTTAACTATTCACTGTAAACTGTAAACTGTTTTCCACTTTCCACTCTCAACTGTCAACTATCAACTGCCTTTAAAAGCACATGGTCCTACTGCACATTTACCACATGCTTGGCTTTTATCGTCTCCTTCGTATTGATGGTCTATTTTTACTAGATATTCATAACATTTTTTTCTATTAAAATTATCAGGAGTAAGCGCATTTACAGGGCATTTATCTATACAATATGTACAAGACTTATCTTTAAGATAAAGACAATGTTCTATATTATTTCTTTTTGTAGGAGCTAGTTTTTCTGATATAAAAATTGTTCCATATCTTCCAGCACCACCTTTTTCTGTTATTAACATATTATTTATCCCAAAACTTCCAAGTCCAGCTATATATGCAGCTGAGCGATGAGACCAATCGGCAACAAGTTTTACTGTATCAAAATGAGCAGTTGCCGGTAAAGTTGCCGCATCAATATTTAATTTTTTTATGTCTTCTACTAATTCATTTGATATTTCATTGATTAATATATTTACTTTTTTATAAGTGTCAATCCACATATCTGATACATCCTTTATTTTTCGGTTATTGTTTACTACCATACTGGTAAAAGGGATAAAAAAAGATATAACAGTTTGAACATTTTCTAAAATATCACTTGGATGTAGATGGTGGTTGCCAACTATTGTTTTTAGTTCAGTATAAAGAATATCATCTGAGGAACTATATCCAATAAGAGGTTCTCTACAATATCCAGAGTTATCTTCCTTTACTTTTCTTTTAATAAAATCATTGATAAATATTTTTAAGTCCATATTAATCCTCCTTTATTTAAGTGTTTTGTAAAGTTATGTAAAAATATTTGAGTTTTGTAAGTGGCTTAAGTAAAAAATATAATTAATGCGTATTTGGTTAGGAGATAAGAAAAAATTGTAAAATATAATTTAATTGATTTAAATAATGGTATTAGTTTTAATTTTAATTAAATTATGTGTTTAGGATAATAAAGAAATATGGTATTTAATTGTATCTTGATATTTTACGAGATGGAGCGAAGGAGGCTTGCGAATTCCTCCTCATGCTCCCTCTCGAGCTCACCCTCCTTACACCTCCCAAACGCTTTTTTTGTCTATATAGATATCGTTACTTAAATAATATTTAAAGTTTGATTTTGTATGTACTTACTTAGATTGAATTTATTATTTTGTTGTAATATTAATTTAGGTAAGTGGTTTTTAACTTTCAACTATACACTCTCAACTGTTTTTCCATGTTGAATATAAAATAAAATAATTCTAAAATATAATTAATGCGTATTTGGTTAGGAGATAAGAAAAAATTGTAAAATGTAATTTAATTGATTTAAATAATGGTATTAGTTTTAATTTTAATTAATTATGTGTTTAGGATAATAAAGAAATATGGTATTTAATTGTATCTTGATATTTTACGAGATGGAGCGAAGGAGGCTTGCGAATTCCTCCTCATGCTCCCTCTTGAGCTCACCCTCCTTACACCTCCCAAACGCTTTTTTTGTCTTTATAGATATCGTTACTTAAATAATATTTAAAGTTTGATTTTATATGTACTTATTTATAGTGAATTTACTATTTTATTGTAATATTAATTTAAGAAGGTGTTTTTCAACTGTCAACTATACACTTTCAACTCTCAACTGCCTTTATACTTTCTTATTTTAATTATATAATAAATATTAAGATAAATGATGAAATGAGGGAAATTTATGTTGGATAAAGAGATTTATAATTTATTAATAGATTTTGCAGAGAAGGATGAAAATATTAGGGTGGTTTCAATGAATGGCTCTAGGGTTGATATAAATATAAAGAAAGATATATTTCAAGATTTTGATATTGTATATTTACTTAATGATTTAAGAAAGTTTAATATCGAAGATTTTTTATCTAGATTTCCTAAAATTGCTATTATGCAAGTACCAGAACCACCTTCTTTAATAAATAATAGTAAATCTCATTTAATTCAATTTATAGATGGTAATAGAATTGATTTAAGGTTGATTGAAATAGAATTTATTGATGAGTATTTAAAAGAAGATTCTTTGACAAGAATTTTATTGGATAAGGATGATAGAGTTGAGGGTGAGATAATTCCAAGTGATAAAATTTTTTGGAATAGGAAACCTAGTTATGAGGAGTACTATGAATTATGTAATGAATTTCTATGGATTAGCTTGTATATTGCAAAAGCAATTGTTAGAGATGAGTTTATACATGCTAGAAGATTATTAGATGAGAATTATAGACCAGAGTTAATAAAATTATTAGCATGGAAAGTTGGGATTGATAGAGGATTTGACTTTAGTTTGGGTAAATATGATACAAAGTTGGATGATTATTTATCTAAAAATGATTGGGATAGATTGATGGGAACTTATGATGATGGAGATTATCACAAAATATGGAATATTTTATTTAATAGTTTAGAATTTTTTAATGAAATAGGAATAATTGTAGGAGAGCATTTTAATTATAAATACCCTTTGGAAGAATATATTGAAGTAAAAAAACTTCTAGAACTTAGAAGTGAATATAAAAAATAAAAAAAATACTTTGTATAAAAAAATAGTTTGTATATTCTGCCTCATTAATATTATGTATTAAAATATAAAATATAAGAAGAAAGGGGAATTATTATGAGTAACGATAAGAAGCTTCACAGAAGTTTGGGAATGGTTGAAATGGTAGCTATAGCATCGGGTGCAGTTATTGGAGGATGGCTTGCAGAAGCCCCATATTGGTTTTCTGTAACAGGAGCTGGAGCAGCATTTATATTTCCGATTTTATCAATTTTGCTAATACCAATTGGATTAGCTTTTTCAGAATTAACTGCAATGTTACCGTTCACATCATCGGTAGGAGTGTGGACAAATAATGCATTTGGACCAACATTTGGATGGATTGCTCAATGGTTAATATTTTTAATTCAAGTTGTTGAACCCCCAATGATGGCATTTATTTTTATTACTGCGTTAAATTATTTTATACCTATTCCTAGTAATATGGTTATTTGGGTGGCTATAGCAATTATAGTATTATGGTATATTATCTCAAACTTTGATATTAGTATTACAGGAAAATTATCTACTATATTTTTCTTTTCTATGATAATAATATCTTTGGTTGTATCGGTATCATTTTATACTAGTGGAAATTGGGAAGTGGCAAATCTAAAAATTGATGGAGGAATATTCCCAATGGGATTTAGAGGAATATTTGTTGCATTAGGAGTTTTCTCATTGAAATTTATAGGTTTTGAGATGACGCCAACTCTTATACAAGAGACAAATTTCCCGGTAAAAAACATTTGGAAAGTAATATTATCAGCTTTATTTGTACCTGCAATACTTTATTTAATAGTAGTATTGGCTATGGGAGGTATGGCATCATGGAGTGATTTAGCAAATATGAGTATGCCAGAACCGGAGATTGTTGCAATGTATTCCTTGCCTAAGATCATAGGATATGCAGCAATATTATCTGGAATACTTCATGCTTTTACAACTTTGATGGGTTTTTGGACTTCATCAGCAAGAGTGTTGTTTGGTGCTGCACAGTTAAATCAGTTACCAGCAGTGTTTAAAAAATTGAATCATCATGGACAACCTTATATAGCAAATATTATTGTATTAGTATTTTCAGTATTCTTCTCATTTTTTACAGGAGATAACTGGGTTCAAGATATATATGCTATATCCAGTGTTGCAGCGGGAGGGCTATATATAATCGTGTCTTTAGATGCATTGCAATTAAGAAAATTGCATCCAGAATGGGAAAGACCATATAAAGCTCCAGGAGGAAATGGTGTATTTGTGTTAGGAGCTGTTATTGGATTAGCAATATTAGTAGCATCTATGTTAGAATTAACAACAAGCTCATATATTGCTTTAGCGATATATATTGTTGTAGGATTAATTTTAAAAATAATAATGGATTCTTTTAGAAAAAAAGATCCAAATAATTTAGGAGTAGTTACATTAACTCCAGCAGACAGAGACGATCATGAATATCAATAAATTAAAGAAAGGTGAGTGTTATGCAAAAATTATCATGTGAAAATATTATATTTAATTTTACACCAGATTTAAAAGAAGTTTATAAAGTTAAAGAGGGTGAAATATTTGTTGTTAAGACAAATGATTGTTTTACTCAACAGATAACTAGCGAAGACCAAGTTGTTAATGAAATAGATTTTGATAATCTTAATGCGGCAACAGGACCTATATATGTAGAAAATGCAAAACCAGGAGATATTCTTAAAGTTGAAATACTTGATATTGTTGTAGAAAAATCAGGAGTTGCAGTTACAGTACCAGGTGGTGGAGCATTGGGTAATGAAGTAGAAGAGTCAATAGTTAGAGTAATTGAAATTAAAAATAAAAAGGGATTATTTAAAGGAATAGAAATACCTATAGATCCAATGATTGGAGTAATAGGAGTTGCACCAGCTGAAAAAGATGGAACTTGGCCAACTCATGTACCTTGGAAACATGGTGGAAATATGGATACTAAATTAATAAAAAAAGGAACTAGCCTTTACTTTAAAGTTAATCAAGAAGGTGGTATGTTAGCTTTAGGAGATTGTCATGCGGCAATGGGTGATGGTGAATTATCTTTTACTGGTATAGAGATACCAGCAGATGTAACACTTAAAGTTTCAGTTTTAAAGGATAAGAGAGATTTAGAATGGCCAGTATTGGAATATGAAGATAGAAGTATAGTGATAGCTTCAGGTGAAAATCTTGAAGAAGCTATGCAATCAGCATCAAGGGAAGCAGTTAAGATAATAAAAGAAGTATTGAATATTACTTGGGAAGAAGCTTATATAATAGCAAGTCAAACTGTTGATTTAAGGATATCTCAAGTTGTAAATGATAAGAAAACAGTTAGAGCAGAAATCCCAAATTTTGTACTTGCAATTGAAGAATTATTAGAAAAATAAAATAAAGCAATGAGTCATTCGGCTCATTGCTTTTATTTTATTTAATAAGTGGTCCTTTTCCTGCAACTTTTGGTATACCAATTCTCATAGTCATAAATGGATCATCTTCTTCTGGGCCAACACCTTGATTTATATTTACATCACCTTGTAATGATAGATACATAAATATATCAGTCATATCCCAATTATAAACTGGTAGCATAAGTCTAGATAATTCTCTCATGCCTTCAACTAATGCTCCATCATAATCCACATCTGAAGAATTTACAAACCATTGCTCAGCAGTTTCTGTAACAGGCCAATTAAGTTCAAAATTCTTTATAAGACTTACTTTAACAGTAACTTCACCAGCAATTTCAATTCCAGTACCAGTTAATTCACCATCGCCCATACTTGCGTGTAAATCACCTATTTGTAATAATCCACCTTCAACTCTTACTGGTAGATAAACTTTAGCACCTTTTTTAATTATCTTGCTGTCCATATTTCCGCCATGATTTCCAGCATATCCAGTAGATATTTGTCCATCTTTAGGTGCAGTTCCTATAACGCCTATCATAGGTTCAACTTTCCAACTAATATCATTATACTGTGCATAACCATTTACAATAGGAACTTTTTTAGTTCTAGCCTCAGATCTATCAGCCAATGCTCCACAACCAGTGATAGAACAAACCCAACCAGCTTCAGCAACTTCAATATCTAAAATATCAACAACTATTACATCGCCAGGCTTGGCATCTTCAATATAAACTGGTCCAGATGATGGGTTAGTATTATTTAAATCAAGCTCATGCATTAATTGTGATTCATCTTTTATCTGTCCACCAAAGCAATCAATAGTGACAAATTTTAAAATTTCTCCTGATTTTGATTTAGCAACTACCTCATTCTCACTTGAAAAAACATAACTAGATTTACATATAGTATTCATAAAAACACCCTTTCTATAATTTACATTACAAATCCAATAATTAAATAAAACACTGTAGTTATAAATGCTGCAATCAATGCATATGGAAGTGAAGCCAACATTAAATCAACAGGTTCAACTTCAGATGATTGTGCTGCTAATATAACACCATCTCCATAAAGACAAGTCGTACTACCGAATGTAGCCGCTGAAAATATTGCTGAAGCAGCTATGATTGGGTCTACATTCATTTCAATAGCAAGTGGTACAAATATTGGGATAACTATTGCAGCTAAATCCCAGAAACATCCTGTAGCATAAGCATAAATTGCACAAACAACAAATACTATAGCTGGTAGGAAATTTGGTTTAATAATAGGAAGTGCAAATCCCATAATATATTCTGCTAATTGTAAATCAATATTCATATTTTGTATCATAAATGCTAATATAGTAAGAATATAAACAAAGAACATACTATTGATTCCTTCAAAAATATATTCAAATAACTCTCCAACTGATATTTTTTTAGTTAGTACATATAAGAAGAATGAAACTACCAATGCTGCAGTTGTACCTTTAAGTACATCTATTCCACTTACAATTGTAACAATAACCATTACTAAAATAGGTAATAAGAAAAATATAGGATTAGCATTGGTGCGAACTTCTTCACTTTCACTAATTCTTTTTTTATTTAATGCCTCAATTTTTTCTTTATAGATATCGCCATTTGGAAAAAGCTGACCTTTTTTTGCTAATTCTTCATGTTCTTTCATAGCTCCTAATGATGGTATAATATCCATAGCAACTAAGAATGCGACTATTAAAGCCGCCCAACCATAAGCCATATAAGGTATACCTTTTATATAAGCACCTAAACCACTTCCATTATATGTAACATTTGCACCTTCTAAAAGCCCGCCGAAGAATACAGCCCAAGTTGAGATTGGTACTAATAGACAAACTGGTGCTGCAGTACTATTGGCAATATAACCTAATTTACTTCTAGGAATATTATACTTATCGGTCATATTTTTCATTGTTGTACCAACAGTTAGATTACTTAAATAGTCATCTAAGAATATAACAATTCCAAGAAGGAAAGTTGATAATAATGTTTTTTTTCTAGTATTAATAAATTTTTCTATCCAAATACCAAATTCACTAACTGCCCCTGAATTTTCAAAAAGAACAACTAATACTCCAAAACTAGCAATTACTAATAATAGCCATATAACACTCGAATCTGACATTACAATATTAAAATATTCAATCCAAGTATTAAAAAAATCTCCACCTCCTAGAATTATAACACCAGATAATGAGCCTAGAAATAGCGATAATAATGTTCGTCTAGTTGTAACTGCACAGACTAGTACTACAATAACTGGTAATAATACTATAAAACCTTGATCCATTTGTTTCTCCCCTTTACATAATATTTTATAAAATATATTTATAATTGTTTATAATTATAAAGTAAAATAAAAATATTGCTTTAGACAAAAACAGAATGTTGAGAAAGTTTAAGACTATATTTTTTTATGTTACATAATTAGACAAATAAAAAATATGTCCTAAAAGTATAAAACAAATAAAATAAAGTATACTACTAGCCTAATAGGATACTTTATTTTATCTATCTCATATTAAATTATTGGTATTTCATCTACAGTCTGATTAGATATTGTGATGAAAGACCATTTCATATAATTAAGAAACTCAATAGGTGTTATAGGGTCTGTATGTAAAATCCATCTTCTTACTGAAGATACAATAATATCAGAATAGAAGTCAGCATAAAAATCAAGATATTCCTTTTCAAAAGTTGAATTTCTCATACTATTATATACTCGAACCTTTACTAATTCTCTAAAATAATCAATAAATGAATTTTGTCCTATAACACTGAAAACTTTATTGTAGTAATCTTTATTTTCGTAAAAATAATTACAGGCTTCATATAATAAATCCCAGCCAGAGTTATAATTGTTTATCTTTGTCATTTTTTCAAATTCAATATAATAAATCCAATTTACTAAGTCGTATTTATCTTTAAAATGATAATAAAAACTTTTTCTATTAATACTACAATTGTCACTAATATCATTTATTCGTATTTTAGAGAAAGGTTTCTCCAACAGAACTTTTTTAAATGATATTGCAATTGCGCGTTTAGTTAATGGTTGACCTTTCATATCCATACCTCCTTGACAGTATTATAAATAATAATTTATATTATTGTATTAGCTAAGCATTATATCACAGAATATATAGAATAATCAAATATTTTAATTATAGACAAATATTAAGGTATAAAGAGAAAAATTAATTAATTCTTAAGAAATATTTAACTTTTTTGCAATTTTTAAAGGGTATAATAAAAATAGGTGAAGGGAGGATACCATGATTAGTAAATTAGCATTAGTGATTTCTGTTACAGGATTCATTAATTTTATAATAACTGGGATATTCAATATTATTATGGATGGAATATACGGACTGAGAGAGAAAAAATATAAACTAATGGGTAGCATTGCTATTTCAGCAGTTTCTTTAGGAGTGTTTTTAATTACAAAACCTATAATATAAAATAGATTAAAATAAATATATATTTAACCCCCAAAAAAGATAAGCTTTTGCTTATCTTTTTTCATATCTTAAGAAACATAATCATATTTATTTAAATATTAAATCAAGGGTATAATAAAAAGACTAGGAGATAATGAAAATTGAAAGGGTGATTAATTGGATAGGATAGAAAAGAAACGGAATAATGAAAAGATAATTGTAGATAAGATGATAAGAATCTACTGTAAAGATAATCATAATTCCATAGAATTATGTGAAGAATGTAGTGAAATATCCGATTATGCGCATAAAAAAATTGATAGTTGTCTTTATAGAGAAGAAAAAGCATTTTGTATCTCTTGTATAACCCATTGTTATGATAATGCATATAGAGAAAAAATAAAAGAAATTATAAGACTTTCTAGACCTAGAATATTTTTCCATCATCCAATACTTTCTTTAAAATATTTAATAGAGGAAAAGGAAATATCATTAAAGAATATAATATACTTAATACTAGGATTATTTTTTATGGGGATTGGAGCCATAGGAGTGTTTATTCCAGTATTACCCACAACACCATTCTTACTATTAGCATCATTTTTTGCTATGAAAGGGTCACAAAAATTCAATAATTGGTTTAAATCGACTAAATTATATAAAAATCATCTAGAATCTTTTGAGAAAGAAAGGGCTATGACCTTAAAGACAAAGATAAGTATATTGTCATTTGCTTCTTTAATGTTATTATTTCCATTGATAATGATAGATGTACTTCCAATGAGAATCTTTATTATATTACTTTATATAACCAAATATTATTATTTTATTTTCAAAATTAAAACAATTAAAGAGGAAAAAGCTTAAAATATTATCTGCAATAAAAAAGAAAGATGGGTATAATTTTATTCATCTTTCTTTTTTTATGAATATTTTCAATATTATAATATTCATAAAAAAAGTTTGTGAAATTATATCCAAAAATTAAATTTTGAATAAAAAATAATATCCCCTAGGCAACTAAAAGGGCGAAAGAGAAAAAACAGTATTTTCAAACAATTGAAAACTATACCAAAGGAATTTATAAACATGCTTTTGATGAATATATAATTATTAGTTTGATTGAATATGGGTATAAAATAGTCGTAAAGGAATAATATATATTTTAAAGGGGGAAGTATAATGTCTAGTAATGAGGAGAAGAAAATTGTAGGTAAAAAGGAAAAGAAGAAAAAAGGTTTTCCTACAGCATTTACGGTATTATTTATTGTATTAGTTTTTGCAGCAATATTAACTTATATTGTTCCAGCAGGTTTATATTCTAAATTAACTTATAATAGTGATACAAATCAATTTATTATAACAGATCAGGCTGGAAACACAGAAAATATGGAAGCAACAGAAGAAACATTAAAATCCTTGAATATTCATATGGATTTAGAGAAATTTAAAACAGGTGAGATAACAAAGCCTATAGCAATTTCAGGAACTTATAAACAAATTGAACAAAGACCTCAAGGAATAGTTGAATTAATATTAGCACCAATACAAGGTGTTATGGATACAGTAGGTATAATGGTATTTGTTTTAATATTAGGTGGAATTATTGGATTGGTTAACAAGACAGGGACATTTGATGCAGGTATTGCAGCATTATCAAGAAAGACAAAGGGTAAAGAGTTTCTATTAGTAGTATTTGTATTTGTATTGATAACATTAGGTGGTACAACTTTTGGTTTGGCAGAGGAGACAATTGCATTCTACCCTATATTGTTGCCAATCTTTATTGCAAGTGGTTATGATGCAATAGTGACTATAGCAGCAATTTATATGGGTTCATCAATAGGTACTATGTTTTCAACAACGAATCCATTTTCAATAATTACTGCATCAAATGCAGCAGGAATTTCATTTAATAGTGGGATGACATTTAGAATTATTTCATTGGTATTGGCTTCATTAATAACATTAGTATATATTTACAGATATGCTAAAAAGACAAAGAAAGATCCAAAATTATCAATAGTTGCAGAAGATATGCCAGCACTGGAGGAAAAATATTTAAAAGGATTTGATCCAAATAATGTAATTCCATTTAATCTAAGAAGAATATTAATTCTAGTAGTATTTTTTGCAGCATTTGTAATAATGATATATGGTGTAAAAAATTATGGTTGGGATTTTGATATGTTATCAGCAGTATTCTTAGGAGCTTCTATTATTATAATGTTTTTATCTGGATTAGATGAAAAAACAGTAGTAAATACTTTCCTAGATGGTGCAGCTGACTTAATTGGGGTAGTATTAATAATAGGTGTAGCAAGAGGTATTAATATTATAATGGATAATGGTATGATATCAGATACATTCTTATACTATGCTACTTCAATAGTTGGAGGAATGAGTGGTGGAATCTTTGCAGTAGTACAGATGGTACTGTTTAGTTTCTTAGGAATATTTATTCCATCATCGTCTGGATTAGCAACATTATCAATGCCAATAATGGCACCACTTGCAGATACAGTTGGCTTATCAAGAGATATAGTAGTATCAGCATATAACTGGGGTCAAGGTTGGATGAGCTTTATAACACCAACTGGTTTAATACTTGCAACACTTGAGATGGTAGATGTAAGTTATAATAAATGGCTTAAATTTATAATGCCACTTATGATAATAATAGGTGTATTCGCAGCTATTATGTTATTTGGTTATGCAACATTAATGTAGGAGGGATAAAATGGTTGATATAGTAGAAAGATTTTTAAAATATGTAAAGGTGGAAACAACATCAGATGAAAATAGTGAGACAGTTCCAAGTACAAAGGGGCAGTTAGAATTAGCAAAGATTGTTGCCAATGATATGAGAGAAATGGGATTAGTAGATGTTATAGAAGATGAAAAAGGATATGTTTATGGAACTCTAAAATCAAATATAGATAAAGAAGTTCCAACAATTGGTTTTATTGCCCATTTTGATACTTCACCAGATATGAGCGGAAAAGATATTAAACCACAACAAATTATGTATAATGGTGGAGATATTGTATTAAGTGAAGGATATACAATGACAGTAAAGGATTATCCATTTTTAAAAGATTTAGAAGGATTAGAATTAATAACAACAGACGGCACAACACTATTAGGTGCAGATGATAAATCAGGAGTAGCAGAAATATTAGATGCAATGCAATATTTAATAGCAAATCCAGAAATAGAACATGGTGATATAAAAATAGGATTTACACCTGATGAAGAAATAGGTAGAGGTGCGGATCACTTTGATGTAGAAGGATTTAATGCAGATTTTGCTTATACAATAGATGGTGGACCAATAGGAGAATTAGAATTTGAAAACTTTAATGCAGCTTCAGCATATATAAAAATTCAAGGACAAAATGTCCACCCGGGTTCAGCTAAAAATGTAATGGTAAATTCATTGAGAATAGCTTTAGAACTTGAAAATATGCTACCAGTGAATGAGAAACCAGAATATACTGAGGGCTATGAAGGATTCTTCCTATTAGATTCTATTGAGGGTAATGTAGATTTTACAGAGATGAGTTATATAATAAGAGATCATTCAATGGAAAAATTTGAATCTAAAAAAGAGATGCTAGAAGAAATAGTTAATTTCTTAAATATTAAATACAATAATATAATAGAATTGACAATTGAAGATAGCTATTATAATATGAGAGAAAAAATTGAGCCGCATATGGAAATAATAGAATTAGCTAAAAAATCTATGGAAGATATAGGTATTGAACCAGATATAAAAGCAATTAGAGGTGGTACAGACGGTGCAAGATTATCTTACATGGGATTACCAACACCAAATATATTTGCAGGTGGATTTAATTTCCATGGTAGATATGAATTCTTACCAGTAGAATATATGAAAAAAGCTTCAGAATTAATAGTTAAGATTGTGGAGAATAATGCTAAATAATAGGATATCCTAAAGTAGGAGGTTATTAAAATGGGAGTATTAACAGGATTAAAACCAGAGAGAGTTTTTTATTATTTTGAAGAGTTAACTAAGATTCCAAGATGTAGTTATCATGAAGAAAAAGTGAGCAATTATATAAAATCAGTTGGAGAAAAATTGGGATTAGAAACTATCCAAGATGAAAGTTTAAATATTATAATGAGAAAACCAGCAACAAAGGGATATGAAAATTCAGTTGGAGTGATAATGCAAGGTCATATGGATATGGTTTGCGAAAAAGAGTCAGATTCTAACCATGATTTTAGTGTAGATCCAATAGAATTAATAGTTGATGGTGATTTAGTAAAAGCAAATAAGACAACTCTTGGAGCAGATAATGGTGTTGGAGTTGCAATGGGACTTGCAGTTATGGAAGATGATACCTTAGAACATCCAGCATTAGAATTAGTCGTTACTATTGCTGAGGAAGTAAATATGGATGGAGCAGCAAATCTTTCAGATACAATTCTTAAAGGTAGAAGATTTTTAAATATGGACTCAGAAGAAGAAGGTATATTGACAATGGGTTCAGCAGGTGGAGAATTATTTACTATTGAACTTGATTTAAACTTTGAAGATGTAAATGATTATACAGAATATAATATAAGAGTTTCAGGACTTATGGGTGGGCATTCAGGTATGGAAATCCATAAACCAAAAGGAAATTCAAATAAGGTATTAAATCAAGTATTAGAAGAAATAAAAACTATTGTAGATTTAAGAATTATAGATATAGATGGTGGTACAAAAGATAATGCTATACCTAGAGAAACTAAAGCAAATATTGCTATAGAAAATTCTAATATAGAAGCATTTGAAGATAATATAGAAGCTATCAAATCAAAAGTATTAGAATTAAATACTGGTGTAGAGGGAAATATTGATATTGAAATAGTAAAATCAAATATTGCTAAAAAAATTACTTCAAAGGAAAATACAGAAGATATAATATATCTAATTGAAAATATACCAACAGGAGTTTATACAATGATTCCTGATAATGAAGATATTGTTGAAAGCTCAGATAATCTATCAATAATAGATACAGAAGATAATAAAATAGTGATATATATTTCAACTAGATCATCTTCACCAGCAGTATTAGAAAAATTGAGAAATGAAATAATTTCTGTAATAGAAAAAACTCATGCTAGATATGAAGTTGGAAATGGATATCCTGAATGGGAATACAAACCAGAATCAGTATTAAGAGATGTAGCTGTAAAAGTTTATAAGGATATGTATAATAAAGATATGGTAACTACAGTAATCCATGCAGGATTAGAATGTGGTATTATAAATGAAAAATATCCAGATATGGACTTTATATCAATAGGACCAGATATGAGTGCAGTTCATACACCGCAGGAACAATTATCAATTTCTTCAACAGAAAGAGTTTATGAATATGTAATAGAATTATTAAAAGAATTAAAATAATAAATTTTAGGCTGGCTCTATAGAGTCAGCTTTTTTTATAGTATAATATGGACATAAATAAGTTTTAAAAGACAGGAAAGTAAGCCAATATAATGTAATAATATATTTGAGGGGATAATATGGATTGGATGAAGTCATTAAATATGGGAATAGAATATATTGAAAACAATTTACTTTTAGATATAAATATAAATGATATATCAAAAGCAGTAAATATATCTAACAGTCATTTTCAGAGAGCTTTTAGTATAATGACAGGATTTACAATAAATGAATATATAAGGAATAGAAGATTGACTTTAGCTGGAGAAGAATTATTAAAAACAGATATAAAGATAATTGATTTATCTATGAAATATAATTATGAAACTCCAGAAAGTTTTACAAAAGCATTTACTAGATTTCATAATGTAAGTCCAAGTAAAGCAAGAAAAGGAAAGACCAATCTAAAATCTTTTAATCCTTTAATTATAAAAATAATATTGGAAGGTGGAAATGTAATGGATTATAGAATTGAAAAAGATAGAGAAATAGAATTAATATTAAAATTAAAAACAATAGAGAATAAAGAAGGAAAAAATGAAATTACAGAATTTTGGGATGAATATTTTAGTAATGGATTGGATGATATAGTTACTGGATTATATGGAGTGTGCGGAGAATCTTTTGAAGATGGTAGTTTTAAATATGGAATAGGTAATTTAAAATCAGAAGTTGAAATTATTCCAGATGGTTTTGAAGTTTTAAAATTACCTGCAACAAACTGGGTAGTATTTAAATCTATTGGTAAAATTCCTGAATCTATACAAAATCTTTGGGAAAAAATCTATAGTGAATGGTTACCGCAAACAAAATATGAAATATTGCCAGGTTATGAGTTTGAAAAATATACATATGGAGATTCAAGTAGTAGTGACTATATAAGTGAGGTTTGGATACCTATAAAATAGTATTTCCTGAAGAGAAATATTAAAAGTTTTCTACTGAAAGAGTTTATAAATATGTAATAGAATTATTAAAAGAATTAAAATAATATAAAAAAATTGCCTATTTTTACATAGGCAATTTTTTATTTATTTTTATATAATCCATTATAGGCTCTATACTAGCTTTATCTAAGAAATAAATGCTATTTCCATAAGTTTCTATCATAAGTCTATCCTCATCTGTAATCTCTGATGGAGATTTAGTATCTAATTTAAATTTTTTTAACATAGCCATCATTATCTTATGTATTATACTAAGAACATTATAATCAATGCCACCTCTAAGATGAAATATTTTCAATTTATTATGTATTTTATTATCTATATTTTTATTGATTATTTCACTATAATCGGTATTATCGGGATTAGATAATCCAACTGTAAAAAGTATTATATTTTCATTATCAAGATTGTTTATAAAATGATTCCCTATTATCCCACCAGCATATAATCCACTTCCATATATAATAGTTTTGTATTTTGTTATATCTATATTTTCTATATCTTTTAAATTGTATACTGGAGAATTTAATGAATTTGATATCCACTCAGCATATGTTTTAGTTGTACCATACTTTGATGAATATATTACTATAATATCTTTATTCAAATCATCACCTCGTTATAAATGCATTTTCAATTGCCTTTAATATTACTTTGCTACTAACAGTGGATCCTGTGATACTATCCACATCTAGTGATTGTTTACTGATAACTTTAGTTAGAATACTCTCAGCATTTTTACCAAAACCATTATCATGTTTAACAATATCAATATTTTTAATTCTACTATCTTTTATAAGAATATCTAATTCAACTTTAACAGGAGATAGTTTATAATATCCTTTATATATACCATCTTCAAAATTATTAAAATCAATATCTTTTAAATGCAAGTTATTTGCTTTTTTTACTATATTATTTTGTATTATAATAAATATGGAAAATACAATAATGAAAAGAATGATTAATATTTTAAATTTTTTCAATACTTATAAACTCCAACTTTTCATATATTGATAATAGTGATTTCAATGTTGTTGATATATCATCTTCAGTTAAATCAGAAAACATTGTTTCAATAAATGATGCAGCGTTATCTCTATTTTCTAACTCCCATTGATTAATTTTATCCGTCAGAACTATTCTAATAGCTCTTTTATCATTTACATCTTTTTCAGTATAGAGATAATGCTTTTCTTCTAGCTTTTTTACTATTTGTTTAGTATTTTGATGGGAAGTGTCACATATATATGCTAATTCTTTAAGTGTTGGTGGCTCTTCAAAAGTGGATAGGGCTGTTAATACAAACCATTGTTTAGAAGTGATATCTTTCATACTATTATCCATAGTTGTTTGTAGTCTATTTGAAACTCTAAACATATTTGCAAAGATTAATTGTTTTTTAGAAATAATATCCATAACTCCTCCTTTAATATAAGTAATATATTACCTATATTAATATAATATATTTAACTTGTCAATATAAAATGTAATAAGACAAAAAAAGAGATAAACAAAAGTTTATCTCAAATATGCTAATCCAATATTTTTCTTAATATAATTTCAAAAAATCCTAAGTCTTTTGAATCTTTTTTAAGTAATATCATAATATTTTCAAAAATAAAATCAGTGAATTTATCTTTAGTAAATCGATCATTAAATTGTTTTTTAATGGAATTATCTTCTTTGATAAATTCTTCAATTTGTAATTCTATAAGTTTTTTATATTTACTACTCATCTTTACAATATCAGGATTTGCCATATGGATATTAAATACATCTTTAATCCAATCTTTGTGGAATTTTTCAGACACAGATTTAAAACTAATATAGAGTAAATTTAATCTATCAACAAAATCTCCATGGGTCGTCTTTGATTCTTCAATAATATTATCAAGGGAATCTGTCCAATAGTATTCAATTAATTCTAATATTAATTTATCCTTAGTGCCAAATAGATTGTAAACAGTACCAATGGAAATATTTGCTTCCTCTGCTAAATTTCTTATGGTAAGTTTAGATAATCCTTCATTAATGGCAATATTCTTTGCTATTTCGAAGACTTCTTCTTTTCTTAAATTAATTGTCATAGCAATCTCCTAGTATGAAGTATTTGTTTTAATTGCTATGGATTTTCTAATTATATTAAATATCCATATTATTGAAATTGTCAATAATATATGTGCTAAGCCAGAAATTCCAGATATAGATGCATTTACTACCTTAGTTAGTTCCCAACCCATAACTTGGTATAATCCTCTTAAAAACATTGTAGAAACAGTTACTATAACACTAATTAAATAACCATTTAATAGTAAATTAAGTTTTTTACTGTCTTTTATATTATATGTTTTAAATAATAATCCCAATATCATAAACATAAAAGTTCCTAAACTTAATAGATGTGTATGCATTATTGACATGGAAGTTGGTCCAGAATAAGCTAGAAACTTAGTAAATTCCCTATAAAAAGCACCTGCAAAAATTCCTACAATTAAAAATACAAATCCAATATTGAAAGCTTTTTTATTCATTATATCTCTCCTTTTATAAAATTGAACTATGTTCATATATCTATATAAAAAATGAACTATGTTCAAAATCATTATAATATCTTTTTAAACCCATGTCAAGTTAGTATGAGATTATTTATTTTAATGTTTCACTATATTTTTTTAAATCTTCTTTTATTTCCACAGGAAGGTCATTATAATTAAGGTCTAAAATTGCTCCTTCCAAAGTGTAGAGATGTACAAGGCAAACATTTGGATATATATCTTTAAGTTTTTTAAAAGCTTCTTTACTACCAATTTCTTTAAGAGTGTTTGCATCACTTATATCAATTGAAAGTAATTTCTTTTCCATTTCCGTACCAATATTTTTTAAGGATTTTAAATCAGTCATATAAATTTTCCTTTCATTATATTTTTCTATATTATAACATATATTAAAAAAATGTAAGATTTTTAATGACAATCGTTAAAAACTGTGATATAATCATTTTAACGATAATCATTAAAATGTGGAGGGATAATATGAATGAAAAAATGGATTTTAGATTTAAGAAAACCCTAAATGCAGTTAACTTTTTTAAGGTATTATTTTTTATAATATCTATTATTTGTTTAATCTATTTAATAGTAACTATTATAAATCCAAGTGATATCTTTCAAATTGAAAAAACTAATTTTGGACCTTATAGACTCAGTTTTGACAAATCTTATGGACTAGGTATTAATGTTGGACTTAAATCATTAAATAAAGTAGTATTCAATTCAAGTTTAATTAAAAATGTATATATTATTGTTATATTAAGGACATTATCAAATGCTGGATTATTATTTTTTATACTATATTATCTATCAAAAATTATAAAAAATTCATTGGTAGAAAGAACTCCTTTTATAGTTGATAATATAGAATATCTTAAAAAGCTTAAATATCTTATTGTTATCATAATAGTATTTCCTAATTTTCATAAAGCATTTTTAGATTATACATTAACAGGTGGATTTGCATTATATGAAGATTTTAGTATTCTAATACCGATATTTATTGCTGTTGTAACTAATATTATTATAAGTGTATTTGAATATGGATTAGTGATACAAAGAGAATTTGACAGCTTAATATAAAAGGGGTAGTGAGATGATAAAAGTAAATTTAGATGATATGATGGGAAAAAGAAATATTTCTTTAAATGAATTATCTGAAAGAACAAGAATAACAACAGTAAATTTATCAAGGTTAAAAAATAACAAAGTTAAAGCAATTAGATTCTCAACATTAAATAGTATTTGTATAGTACTAGAATGTCAACCAGCTGATATATTAGAATATATATTTGATGAAAATGATATAGTGGATAATATTATAGAAGAGTAGTATTGTGGGAAATGTTGCAATATATAATAATAAAACCAGCCAAAAGGCTGGTTTTATCATATTAACCTTCTAATTCTTTAGTTAATGCTTCCAATTCATCAACTATACTGCCAATATAATTGATTGCATTCATAAGTGGAGCATCTGTTGTTATATCAACTCCAGCATTTTGAGCCAATTCAATAACATCTTTTGTTCCACCAAGTTTAAGTGTATCTATCCATCTATCAACTGCAGGCTTTCCTTCTTTTAATATATTCTGGCTAACTTCTGTACCAATAGTTAATCCTGCAGAATAAGTATATGGATATAATCCCATATAATAATGTGGCTGTCTCATCCAAGTTAATTCTGCACCTTTAGTAAGAATTATATCTTCACCCCAAAAATCAACTAATACTTGTTTATAAATATTAGATAAATCTTCTGCTCCAAATGGTATTCCATTATCTATAAAATTATAAACTTCTCTTTGATAAGCAGCTTCTAATAAATGTGTTACAAAATTATGATAATAAGTTCTTGATATTATTTGTGAAAGATAATATCTTCTTTCCTTAGGATCTTTAGCATTATTTACTAATGTATTAGCCATTATCAATTCATTTGTAGTTGAAGGTGCTTCTATAAAATAAAGTGATGGTCTAGTATTTAATATATGTTGTGCTTTTTGTGCATTATAAAAATGTCCCGCATGTCCAAGTTCATGAGATAATACCATGGTTTCTGTCATCTTTCCTGTCCAAGAAATTAAGATAAATGGATGTACTCCATAAGGGCTAGAGCAGAATGCACCTGTGGACTTACCTGTATTATTTACAAAGTCAATCCATCTCTCATCAAATGCTCTTTCAATCATATTTGTATAATCTTCACCTAATACAGAAAGACCTTCTAAAATAATCTTCTTAGCTTCATCTACTGTAACATTTTTATCAAAATCATAATCCAATTCCATTTTTAAATCTTCATATCTCATTTCTTCAAGATTGTGAACTTTCTTTAATAAACTAGCATATCTTCTCATTATAGGAGAAAGATATTTCATTATTAAATCAATTTGTCTATTATATAACTCTCTATCTACATTTTGATTAAATAATAGATAATCTATTACTGAATCAAATCCTCTAAGTTTTGAAATTGCTTTTTCTGTTTGACAATGGGTTAAATATATTCTAGCAGTAACATTTTTATATTCTTCAATCTTATCTGAGAATATTCTAAACGAATTTCTTCTTATTTCATTGTCCTGACTATTATCTGTAACACCTTCAAATATATTGTAGGATAATTCATGTTCTTCATTATTTGCTATAAAGTTTGGAAATTTCATATCTTGTAATTTTGCAGATTCATATAATGATCTAAATGAACCTGTATTGATGCTTAATGCAGATAGTACATTTTCACCATCTTCTGTAAGCATATGGGATTTAGTTCTTATTAAATCATCTATAAATACTTTATTTTCACTGTCTAGTTCAATTACATTATTTAAAACTTCAATATCATTTTTTAATATCTCATTTTCATAAAAGCTAAGTTTTACATTTAATTGATTTAACTTATTTGATATACCCATAGCATATTTCATATTTTCACCATTAGTAGTATCTTCTGCGATTAACAAATAAGAATATGTTCCTATTTTATTTAATAATTCAGTGTTGATGATTAAATCTTTTATAGAATCATTGATAATCTCAGCTGTATTTAAATTGCCTTTATATTTTTCTATAAATTCATTTGTAAGCTTTTCGCCTTTAGATAATGCAGATTCAATATCCTCATTGGATGCAAATAAATCTTTTAAATTCCAAGTATAGTTTATATCCACATCATTTCTAGCATAAGTTTTTCTTATATCCATTTATATCATCCTCCTATAATAATTATATCAGAATGAATAGAAGATTCTTTAAATATTATAAGATTTATAAAATATATTGACAGCAAAATAATAAGTGATATAATTGTCATATAAAGTTACATATATATCACATAGAAAAGAGGGATTAAATGTTTGAGAAAAGAACAGGTATTAAACCAAAACCATGTATGGGATTGATGGGCTTCTTAGGATTTGCAGGATTTTTGGGTTTTATTTTTAAAGAGCATTTTATATTAGTATTTTTTATGTTCTTTGGTTTTTTCAGTTTTTATTGGTGGTCAAAGATTGACTATGATATTGAAGATGAAAGATTAATTAAAAATCAAAAAAGAGCAGTGTCGGTAGCATATAATTTTTTAGGCTCTTGTGTACTGTTAGGTATGTTAGTGGTAGGATGGTTAGAGAAAGATTTGGCTTTAACGATATTATTGTTATTTTGCTCATTTGGTGTAGGAATGTCATTTAATATAGAGGCTTATTTAATATATAAATATGAAAATGAAATGGATTAGATATGGAAAATTATAAATCAGAATTAAAAAAATATAGATTATTAAATGAACTGACCCAAGAAGAATTGGCAAATCTTGCAGGAGTGAGAAGAGAAACCATAGTAAGACTT
>RRZU011126498.1_pt1 | contig 22892 bp, 24 predicted proteins | sample 2165561 | NCBI WGS metagenome assembly RRZU01 (sample SAMN10456909, study PRJNA506462) | wastewater metagenome | isolation source: wastewater sludge | place: USA: Moscow, Idaho | reverse complement strand
GAGGAAGAATGATATGAGCAGACTAAAGACTGCGATTGATAATTATAAGAGTAATAATCGGGGTGCATTGCCTTGGGGCACAGACCGATATGGGGTTCGGCCGCAATCGGATAATTTTGGCATAAACTATCTTAAGGCTAATCAAGGTGAATTTGGTGATCCAAGTAGTGGCAATTATGTGTTTGGCGTTAATTTTTACAGCATAGCCGGTGGTAGCATTTACAATACATTCGAATCTCAGCAATCTCACATTTCTATAAGTATTGGATTTGTTTGTGACGGCGAAACAGTCGCTAATGCTGGTTTAAGTAATTATGCTATTAGGTATAGGCTTGAGGGTGGTGGCGTCTACTGTATCGATGGCTAAACACTAAAAGTTTGGTGTATATTGACAGGTGTGATATTATTGGAGAGCATATTTAAAAAGAAGGAGTTTTCTATGAATAAAAAACCAGATTTATTAGATACGTTTGTCTATGGGCCGGACGCAGACAAGATAAAAGTTGAATGGTTTGATATTAAAAATAAAGAGGAAATTCCTAACTTACCCTGGGCGCAAGTTTATGCTGTTGGAGATTTGGACGGCAAGACACCAGTGATATTTTATGATCATGCCAAGGATAATTTGCCGGGCGGACATGTAGAGTCTGGTGAGTCGATTGAGCAGACTTTGCTTCGCGAAATTCAAGAAGAGTTGAATTGTGAAGTTATTGAATGGTGGCCAATTGGCTATCAAATTTTAACCAATACATCTGACAGATCCGCCTATGAAGGCACAGAGGGGAAAGTTTATCAATTTAGAGCCTACGCTAAACTTAGGAAACTCGGCGAATGGCAGCCGGATGTTGGGGGCAGTGTTAGAGGCTATAGACTCACTGATTTAGAAAATCTAAACTCTTATGTTGACTACGGAAACGTCGGTGAGCGTATGGTGAAACTTGCTCAAAAAATAAAGTCAGAAAATAAATAGTTTAAAAACCGCGCCGACTACATAAGTGGCGCGGTTTTTATTATATTAGAATTATTTTGCAAAAGGTTTTGCAAATTCAAGTTCTGGATTTGCTTCTGAGATGCGCATTAATTCGTTATATTTAGCAACTCGGTCAGTTCGTGAAAGTGAACCGGTTTTGATTTGACCACAGCCAAGGCCGACTGCAAGGTGGGCAATTGTTGTGTCTTCTGTTTCACCTGAACGGTGACTCATAACTGTATTGTAGCCGTTTTCTTGGGCTAGTTTTACGGCTGAGATTGTCTCGCTCAGTGAACCAATTTGGTTTGGTTTGATCAAAATAGCATTTCCTACGCCAAGCTCAATCGATTTTTGTAGAAGTTTAACGTTTGTTACCATTAAGTCGTCGCCGACAAGTTGGATTTCGCTACCTAATTTTTCGGTCAAAAGTTTCCAGCCATCCCAATCGTTTTCGGCTAGGCCGTCTTCGATTGATACGAATGGATATTTGCTTGTTAGGTCTTCATAAAAAGCGATCATCTCTTCACTTGATAGAACTTTGTTGTTAGCTTTTAGATCGTATTTACCGTCTTTATAAAATTCACTTGAAGCTGGGTCAGATGCAAATGCAATATCTTCGCCAAGTTTATAGCCAGCATCTTCAATTGCTTGAGAGATTAGTTGTAATGGCTCTTCGTTTCCATTTTGAACTTTTGGCGCATATCCACCTTCATCACCAACAGTTGTTGGGTAGCCTTTTGCTTTAAGGACTTTAGCTAGAGCGTGAAATGTTTCTGCACCCATTTGTACGGCTTCAAAAATATTATTAGCACCAACTGGCATAATCATATATTCTTGGATGTCAGTTGCCCAACCGGCGTGTGCGCCACCATTCATGACGTTCATCATTGGCAGTGGTAGAACTGGCTTGCTGTTTGTTTTTTCAGCAATATATTGCCAAAGTTCAATACCTTTTTCATTTGCAACAGCTTTTGCTGCGGCTAAAGATACTGCTAAGATTGCGTTTGCACCTAGGTTTGATTTGTTTTCAGTTCCGTCAAGATCGAGCATAATTTTGTCGATATTTGTCTGATCTTCTGCGTCTTCGCCAATTAAGGTTTGTTTGATTGACTCGTTTACATTTGTAACAGCTTTTGTTACGGCTTTACCGCCGAAAGCGCTGCCACCATCGCGTAGCTCAAGTGCTTCACCCGATCCGGTTGATGCGCCACTTGGTACGGCTGCACGGCCTAAAACGCCACTTTCTAAAATTACATCCGCTTCAACAGTTGGGTTGCCGCGGGAGTCTAATATTTGTCTTCCTTTGATTTCTTTAATTATATATCCCATAGTTCCATTTTAACACAATTTCAATAAAATGATTAATTGACGAGTGAATTTCAGCAGAGTATTATCAGCTACAGATGTTTTATGAGATCATCTTTTTATGATATAATTATAAGTATAAATAGAACCTTAAGGTGGTGATTTTAATGAAAAATCCTAAACCAAAAGAATGGTTGGCAAAAGACTTAAGCAAAGGTAATATTGCGGATTACAAACCATATAATTTTGTTGACGGCGAAGGTATCCGGTGTAGCATATACGTTAGCGGATGTTTGTTTGCGTGCGAAGGTTGTTATAATCGAGTTGCGCAAAACTTCAGGTACGGTAAACCATATACAAAAGAACTCGAGAATCAAATTCTTAAAGACTTAGAAGCGAGCTACTGTCAAGGGTTGACGCTACTTGGTGGAGAGCCATTCTTAAATACTAACATTTTGATTCCACTTTGTAAGGCAATTCGAGACAAATTTGGCGACAGCAAAGATATTTGGTCTTGGACTGGCTATACTTGGGACGAGATGATGCTTGAAAGTGATGATAAGCTTGAGCTGCTGAATCTTATCGACATTCTGGTTGATGGACGTTTCGAAATCGCTAAAAAAGATTTAACGCTTCAATTTAGGGGTTCTAGCAATCAAAGAATAATCGATGTAAAAAAATCTTTAGCTCAAGACAGAGTAGTTATTTGGGAGCGGTTAAACGACCCCAAAAAATAGCACCTTTAAAACGGTCCATTTCGGGTCGTTTTTTATTTATAATTAGTTAATTTTGATGGTTTATAGTCCTTATGGTGTAATTATAAGCATTAAGCGAGGGGAAACATGGATAATAAAAATTTACAAAGTAGCAAGCTCAAGAAAACTCCGATATTAAACATAATAAATATTGTTTTAGGAGGGCTTTTAATTGTGAGCGTTATAGCTAATATAGTATTAGTTTTAGATGATGAAAAACCAAGTAAGGTATCGGTATGTAATCCCTCAGACATAACTAAGTTTAATGAGATTATTAGTGCTACGACTGTAAGTAGCGATAATCTTAGCGATCTTGCATCTGAGATTGAAAGTAGGGGCAACTGGTCAGAGGATGTTAACTGTAATTATATAGTTTTTAATAACGCTAGCTCTAAATCTGACTCGGATAAAATGAAGAGTATTTCATCAAAAATCGAGGAGCTAAATAGCGAAGGTTACTCGATCGATGGACGATTCGACATCGTTAAAAATATCAATACTATCAAATCCGAAGCAGAAGTGACTTCAGAAACAAACGGAGGCCGAGGCTAAATGAAAAGAGCACGGATTGTTATTTTTGGTATTTTCATATCTTTAGACGTAGCTTTTTCCTTAGTTAGTAATATTTATGCGGCTGATGTTTGGCATAATGATGCAGAAAAAGAAACTTATGATAACGCCCATAGTGGCTATGGGGTCCCGAGCGAAGCATGTCAGGGGTCATTTGGTGCTATTTGGGCAACTGGTTCGGTCAATGATAGATACACCATGTCTCTTTCAGTGAGCTCCGATACTAGCAGCGTGCCAATCTATATTAGAGGATCTTCTTACTTATGCTCAGGCGCATCTGGCATGCAAATATATGCAATTAGAATATCTAGTAATGGTGGTTTGCCTTTTTCAAATTTAAGTAAAACTACACTTGATCGTGGCACTCCTGTTTCTGGAGCTTTTTCTAACCGTGGTGGACTTGACTATATAACTGCAACTTTAGACATCTCAAGCGTGCCAAAAACGCCTGGATCATACAACCGTGAAATCAAAATTTATCGCTGCGCTAGTAATGACGGCATTACTCTAACTGGTAATGGTGCTAATGTTTGTGGTACACAAACTGTCAAGATAACAATTATCAGAAATTATGATTATGAACTTGTGCCAAAAGTGACGACTGATGTTGGTGGTAATAGCTCAATTATTAGAAAAGAGCCTGGTGAAAAAATTGTTGTCTCGCCAGCAGTTACAAATTCTAAGGGTGCCTATACACAAGATACGAAGTGGAAATTAAGCTATTTTGAAGTCGCCTCAGAAAATTCTTCAATTTCAACGAGTCGAATAGATAATACCAATAGCGATACTTGCGCTACTTATAATAGCGCAGTGTCTGGCGAGAGTATTAGTTCGTCTTGTTAGGTTAAAGCCGAAGGCTCTGGTAGAAAGTTTAATAATAGTGGAGACAATCAATTCACTTCTAGCGAAGTGAGTGACGCCATCAAAAACTTTGTTATCCCGCAAGACGCAGAGTTAGGTACGAGGTTTTGCTTTGCTTTATCAATAAGTCCGTATAAAGTACCAAAGAGTGAAAGCTGGAATGATCAGAATAATAAAGGTAACCAGTGGCGACACAGTTCGGCGGTTTGTATACAAGTAGTTAGAAAACCAAAAATGCAAGTATGGGGGCTGGAGTTTGGTCAAATGGTGGTATCCAAACTAGCACCAGTAGGTTGGCTGAAAATACTTTTGGCAGCTGGGCAGAGTATGAGTTAATTAGTAATCAAACCATTAATTCTATGGCCTCGGCTTCTGGATATAATCAAGGCAGTAGTTCAAATTCTTATGATAAAATTGCTAAACTTACACCTAGAACCGATTCGCAGCTGGGCAATTATTCTGGTGGTTGGAGTGGTTCAGCGGGTGAGCTAATAGATAACTTTAAAGCACGCTATGAAGGTAGCGCTACTACTGGCTGGGATTACTCAAAAGTTTCTTCAGACGGCAAAATAACTGCTTTTAGGGCTGCTTCAGGTATAAATTTTGGCGGGATTACATTGAATAATGGCCAAAGTGTAGTAGTGTTTATTGATGGCGATGTGACCATTACAGATAACATCATTAGTGATTTAGGTAATGCGACCTCAGCGATGAACATACCTCAGATGGTTATCGTTGCTAGCGGTAATATAAATGTCAAAAATAATGTCACTCAAATCGATGCCTGGTTATTAACCCAAAAAGACCTTAAAACCTGTGATATCGTTAAGGATTCTGTCAATCAGAATAGTTGCGGTAATTCGCTTAAAATAAATGGTCCGATAGTTGCAAATAATATCAAGAGTTGGCGAACTTCAGGGTCGGGGTCTGATTATTCTCAGCCAGCTGAAGTATACAATCTACGTTCAGATGCTTATTTATGGGCAGACGCTCATTCTAGCGGAGAAGGCAAAATAATCACCACTCGCACGAATGAGCTACCCGTAAGGTTCTAGAACTTTATCAGCTAAATTAATCTTCCTTGTAACGTGTGATATAATAAGTATATGGATAAAAATACAACAAAATTAGTCATTTCACGACACTCAGAGAGTGAGTGGAACTTAACTGGTCAATGGACTGGTTTTACGGATGTAAACTTAACACCAAAGGGTCATGCTGATGCACAAGTTATTGGACGAATGCTAGCTGGATATAGATTTGAGAACGGTTACGTGTCTCTTCTAAAGCGCGCACAGCAGACTATGTTTTCAATTTTGGGTGAAAACAATAGCACTAACGCCCCAGAAATAACTTTTGCGGGCGAAATTAACGAACGAGATTATGGTGATCTAACTGGAAAAAACAAATGGGAAGTAAAAGAAGAGATAGGTGAGGAAGCATTTAATGGTATTCGCCGCGGCTGGGATTATCCAGTTCCTGGTGGGGAAACTCTTAAAGATGTGAGTTCGCGAGTTGTGCCATATTTTGAAAACGAGATGCTTCCAAAGCTAAAACAAGGTCAAAATATTTTGATGGCAGCTCACGGAAACTCAATTCGCGCGCTTATGAAATATCTTGATAATGTTGCAGATGAAGATGTTGCTAAGGTAGAGATGGGGTTTGGCCAGGTTCTTGTTTATGAATTTAACAATGACGGCGAGATTATCTCACGCGAGGTATTGCAGGCTGAGGTAGAGCCAACTCACGCTTAGGGCCTATCTATGTCGATGCCACGCAGAATAGTTTTTGTCAGACATGGTCAGAGTGAATCTAATATTGTTCAAAGCGCCCAGAAAAAAGGTGAGAGATTTGAGCATGAACAACTCGTCGGTAGTAGAGTTGATTGGAAGCAGCGCTTGAGCAAAGAAGGCCGTAAGCAGGCTGAAGATGCAGCCATTAATCTTAAAAATATATATGGTGAAATGAATTTCTTTGATTCATTGTATCTTTCGCCGTTTATTCGAGCTCGTGAAACAGCCCTAATAATTGGGGGTGATGACAATAGTCTGAACTGGAATATTGATGATCGTTTAAGTGAAAGAATATGGGGAATCTATGGCGTCGTATCTAGGCAAGAGCAGCGGAGTCATTTTCCATTAACTTCTAAACTAGCTAATGACGACCCTTGGTATATTCGATATGACGGAGGTGAAAGCTTGTTTGATGTTTATAATCGATTTAAGACGTTTAAGAATAAATTGTGGCGCGACAACTCTGAACAGAACGTTTTAATTGTTGCTCATAAGCAACTAATACAAGTGGCTTGTTATGATATCGAAAAGCTCTTACCAGAAGAATGGGATGATATTTGGAAGAATAAAGTTTATGATATTGCAAATCTTGGCTCGGTAGAATACTCCAGAACTAATCCTAATGATGAGTCTGACGTTAGAGAAAAATATACTTGGCGACGAGTTATAAGTCTTGCTTCTCCAGAGAACTCACCGCTTAGTGGAGGATGGGTAGAGTTCTCTCATGGCAAAGAATTTACGCCCGAACAGATACAGCAGCAGATTTCTAAATACCCGCCTCTGCTTGGTTGATTGTTGACATTATAAAATCTTTATGCTAATATCATAAAGAGTTGATGCGCTATTAGGGCGGATGATTTTCAGTTTAATCCGAAAAAGCCGTAAAAAACTAATAGCACTAAAAATAAAAACCAAAACCAAACCGCCCAGGGTGGGCGCGCATCAGCTACGAATCGTCACTTGAAAAGGTGATGATTTTATCGTACAATATATAGTAATTATGTTTAAAAAAAGAATTACCAATAAACTTGAAAAATATGTTCGAGCGTATTTTATCGCTCATCCAGATATTAAATTAGTAGTAGTAGCTGGATCCGTAGGTAAAACCAGCACTAAAATAGCAACCGCAACTTTATTAAATGAAAAGTATAGAGTACGCTTACATAAAGGCAACCATAACACTCACTTAAGCGCCCCTTTAGCAATTTTAGGTATAGATTACCCAGGCAACATCCGTAGTTTCTGGCAGTGGCATAAAATTTTTAAAGCCGCACGACATAAAATTAAGGCTTCATCTGAGTCTGAGCCTCAGGTTATTGTCCAGGAGCTAGGAACTGACCGGCCTGGAGATATGGCGGAGTTTGCCGACTATTTACTACCCGATATAGCCGCAATTACTGCTGTTACTCCTGAGCATATGGAATTTTTTGGTAGTATTAGTGCAGTTGCACGTGAAGAATTGGCGGCTGCAAACTTTTCTAAATACGCAATCATAAATCGTGACGATATTGATAGTGAGTTTTCAAACTATATAACTAATTCTGAGATTTCAACTTACGGCACATCCGCAGTCGCAGAATATAACTTTGAGGTTGACGGATTCTCGCTTAATGACGGCTATTTAGGAAGTTTTAACACATCTGAATATGGTAAAATTCCAGCTAAACTTCATGTGTTTGGAGAACATTCATTGCGACCAGTTATTGCGGCTGTAACAATTGCATCCAAGCTCGGTCTTAATGCAGAAGAAATCTCTCGTGGTGTTGAAAAAATTCGCCCGGTAGCCGGTCGAATGAACATTTTAAGAGGTATAAATGATAGTGTAATTATCGATGACACATATAACTCCAGCCCAGCTGCTGCTGCTGCCGCATTAAAAGCCTTATATAGCTTTCCTGATTTTGTGCCAGGGCCAGAAGCTGCAAAAATCGCCGTCCTTGGTAGTATGAATGAACTTGGAGACTCTTCGGCGGAAGAGCATAGAAAGCTTGGTGAGCTCTGTGACGGTGTTGAATTATCGTGGGTGATTACAGTTGGTGATGAAGCAAATAAATACTTAGCGCCCGCCGCTAAAGCGAGAGGTTGCCAAGTGAAGACTTGTAAAAATGCGCTTGAAGCCGGGGCTTTTGCTCATAAAGTATTGCTAAATGGTGGGGTGGTTTTGTTCAAAGGTTCTCAAGGTGACGTATATCTAGAGGAAGCTGTTAAAATCGTGCTGAGCTCAACTTCGGACGAAGACAAATTAGTTCGCCAAGATGCTAATTGGATGAAAATTAAAAACGATTTTTTCAACAACTTTAACACTTTTGCAGATGAAGAAGTTTAGTGCTATAATATACTATAATTATGAGAAGATATAACCCAAGCGAAATTGAACCCAAATGGCAGCAAATTTGGGACGACACTAAACTATATGAAGTTAATGTTGATAAAAATAAACAAAAAATGTATGTTTCAGGTATGTTTCCATATCCTTCTGGCGCTGGTTTACACACAGGTCATGCCAGAAGCTACACGATTGTTGACTCATTAGCTCGTTTTTATCGCCAGCACGGCAAAAACGTATTAAGCCCAATTGGTTGGGACACTTTTGGTCTACCTGCAGAGAATTATGCGATTAAAACCGGTACTGCACCACAAAAAGCCACTGCCGATAACATCGCAAACTTTAAACGTCAGTTTAAGCGTCTTGGTATGTCTATTGATTGGTCGCGTGAAATTAATACGTCAGACCCGGAATACTACAAATGGACGCAGTGGGTTTTTGCCGAGATGTATAAAAAAGGTCTTGCTTATCGTAAAGAAAGTTATCAGTGGTGGTGTCCAGTTGATAAGACCGTTCTTGCAAACGAGCAAGTTGAAAACGGTCATTGTTGGCGTTGTGGATCAGAAGTTGAAAAGAAGAATTTAAAACAATGGTTCTTCAAGATTACTGAATATGCAGATGAACTTTTAGCTGATATCGATGAACTTGATTGGCCAGACAAAATTAAAACTATGCAGCGCAATTGGATTGGTAAAAGTCAAGGTGCTGAAATCGAGTTTGAAGTTGCTGATGGTGAAGCTAAGGGTGAAAAAATTAAAGTTTTTACGACTCGCCCAGATACTATCTTTGGCGCGACATTCTTAACGATAGCTCCAGAGCATAGATTAATTAATAAATTAGCTACCGATTTATCTCGATGTGAAATAGATAAATACCGCAATTTTGCACTAAAAAAGAGTGAAATCGAGCGTCAAGAAAATAAAGAAAAAACAGGTGCCTTTACTGGCTCTCATGCAATAAACCCAGCTACTGGCGAAAAAATCCAGATCTGGACAAGTGATTATGTATTGGCTGGTTATGGTGAGGCAGCCGTTATGGCGGTGCCAGCGCACGACGAGCGTGATTTTGAATTTGCTGAAAAATTTGATTTACCAATTGTAAAAGTTATCGAAAAACCAGAAGGCTCAACTGATGATAATGCTTGTTATCATGGCGAAGGCGAACTAGTTAATAGCGGTGTATTTAATGGCCAAGATTCACACGATGCGCGTGAAGAGGTTGTGGCTTGGCTAGAAGAACAGGGTATAGGCAACAAAAAAACTACTTATAAAATGCGCGATTGGTTGATCTCTCGCCAGCGTTACTGGGGCTGCCCAATTCCAATTGCTTATGATGAAGATGGCAAAGAATACCTTATCCCTGAAGATAAACTACCCGTGGTATTACCTGAAATAAGCGATTATAAGCCTGATGATAGCGGTAAGTCTGCGCTTGCTAAAAATGAAGATTTCTTACACTTTGAGATGGACGGCAAAAAAATGACACGCGAAACCGACACTATGGATGGATATGCGTGTTCTAGTTGGTACTTGCTAAGATTTACTGACCCGAAAAATTCACAAGCTGCTTGGGACCCTGAAGTTGCAAATTATTGGGCGCCACTTGATTTTTATGTTGGCGGTGACCATGCCGTAGCACACTTGCTATATGTACGATTTTGGACGCATGTTTTTCGTGATTTAGGCTTAACTGATTTTGCCGAACCTGTTAAAAAACTGATTTACCACGGCTATATCAATGCTGAAGATGGCTCAAAGATGAGTAAAAGTAAAGGTAATACGATTGATCCGATTGAAGTTATCGACCAGGGTTATGGCGCTGATGCGCTAAGGACTTATGAGATGTTTATTGCTCCATATGAGCTAGATGCCGCTTGGGACCCGCGCGGAATTGCCGGAGTCTATCGCTTTTTGAATCGTGTTTGGGTTTTAGTTCAAGAATACCTTGAAAGCGATCAAGCAAACCAGATCACTGAGGAGAATTTAGCTGCACTAAGAAAAGCTCAGCACAAAACAATTAAGAAAGTTTCAGACGATTTTTATCGAGAGAGCCTAAATACGGCCGTAGCTTCTTTGATGGAGCTTACAAACGATCTTTATAAGCTTAAATTAAACGGTTTTTCAGCTGAATGGCGTGATGTACTAGAGAGTTTATTACAGATGTTAGCTCCGTTTGCGCCACATATTGCTAGCGAACTGTGGCAGCAATTAGGAAACAGCAATTATATTGAAGAAGCTCATTGGCCAAGTTGGAACAATGATTTTCTAAAGGAAGATAATATTGTTGTGATAATCCAAGTTAATGGTAAACTTCGTGGCAAGATTACAGTGCCAGCTGGAACTGATCAAAACCTAGTCTTAGCAGAGGCTAAGGCAGAAGAGAACGTATCTAAACACCTTGAAGATAAAGAAATCATTAAAGAAATCTTCATTAAAGGTAAATTAATTAACTTTGTAGTTAAATAATAAGTTATTCTTGATCATTATCGATTCGGTTGGGTGTATCAACGAATACCCAACCGTCTTTATCAACGTCTGTTTTGAGTCCAGTTTCTAGACCGTCGGCAGTCTGTGTGAAATTATCAATTTTGGCCACAATCTGACCGTCTTTATTTTGATAAATTGTTTCACCATCACTAAGAGTGAAATTTATATCTTCTTTTGCGATAAAGACTGAAGAATGACTAGGCCCAAGGTCATCGGGTGTTCTACCGGCGTGGCTTACGTCTGTAGCTCGAACAGGGTCACCTTCATTAAGCGTGATTTCGACTTCGTCATCGAGAATAATTTTTGTATAATTATCAAAATCAATTTCTTTATTATCTAAGCCATTAATTGAGCGAGCCTCTATTGGTGCTTCATTAGTGTTTTGATCGAGTGTTTGGAAGTTACTCTTAATTGAATTCTTCGTCTGTTCGACGCTATCAATAATATTTTCTTTATTACTACCAAGCATGAAACCGCCTGTAGCGATAACAGCAGCTAGCGCACCGGCACCAAATTTTCGGTGTCGTTTAATTTGTTCTTTGGTATATTTTTTCTGTTCTGGTTTTTTAACCCTATTAAAGTTCATATTTGTTTGATCGATTTTGTTTATTTTGTTTAGTGTATCCATAACTTCTTTATTATAACATAATAATGTTAAAAAGTCAATAGATATATAATTTACCCCCTTGCGTTTTTTTTAGCTAAAATAGAACTATGAATATACATAAGCATAAATCACAATCAAACAACAAAACTAACAATAATAACCAACTCACTCCAGAACTAAACCACCATCTTATTCCTAGTCGGAACTCAAGGGCGCTAGCCCAGTCTTACTCACTCCAAAAAAGAGTGAGTAATAGTTCTTCACAAACCGCAACTAACTATCAAACCAACCCTAAAACCAACCCCCAAACCAACCCAGCCTTCACAATAATAGAAGTGGTCCTAGTCCTAGCAATAGCAGGCCTAATATTCCTAATGGTATTCATAGCACTACCAGCACTACAAAGAAACCAAAGAGATACTCAACGTAAGAATGATATGAGTCGTTTAAAGACTACTATTGATAGTTATAAGAGTAATAATCGGGGTAATTTACCATGGGGCACAGACCGATATGGGGTTTGGTCACAATCGGATAATTTTGGTATAAATTATCTGAAGGCTGATCAGGGGGAATTTGGCGATCCAAGTAGTGGTAGGTATGCGTTTGGTGTTAATTATTACAGCATAGCCGGTGGTAGCATTTACAATACATTCGAATCTCAGCAATCTCACATTTCTATAAGTATTGGATTTGTTTGTGACGGCGATACAATCACTAGTGCCGGTTCAAACAATTATGCCATTAGATATAGGCTTGAGGGCGGTGGCGTCTGCTGTATCGATGGCTAAACACTAAACCCTTGATTTATCTGTATAAATAAAGTATAATACTACTAAAGTTGTAAATAATAACCTAAAGGAGAACTTTAATGGCACAGCCAAAGAAACAAAGTAGTCCTCGAAAAACTGGTCTAAGGCGCAGTCATTTGCGACTTGATCTAGCTCGACGAGTTAACAAGAAGTCACCAGTGAAAGTTTATACCACTAAAAAACAGTCAGGTAAAGCTATCGCTAAACAATTAGAAGACAACAAAACACTAGCGGCTTAGTTTGCTAGTGTTTTTTGTGATATAAAAAATTAAACAGGAAAGAACCTTACGCAAATGGCATCAAACAGGCATTTAGGCAGAATTATAGTATTACAGACACTATATGAATACGAATTTCGATCACAAGCAGAAGATCCAAAAGTGGATTTAGCGCAAATTATTGATAGAAACCTATCAAGATACGAAGAGGCGATTGGTGATAAGCAGTTTGTTCACGACTTGCTTTATGGAGTTGTAGAAAATCAGATTGATTTAGACACTAAGCTACAACCGATGGCGCCAGAATGGCCTATCTCGCAGATTGCTCGTATCGATAGGAATGTTTTGAGAATTGGACTATTTGAACTTCTACATATGCGCGACACCGTGCCACCAAAAGTTGCCATAAATGAAGCGGTTGAACTAGCAAAAGCGTTCGGTTCTGATAACTCAAGCAAGTTTATCAATGGCGTACTTGGCACTGCGTTTAAACTTTTTGTGGAGGAACAGAATGACCAAGAAGCAAGTCGAGACGTTTAAAAAATATTTTCATAATTCTAAATCCCGCCGAAATTCGATCCAGGAAATTGTTCGTGAACCGACGGCTGGTGGGGTAATTTTTAGACGAAATAAGAAGAATGAGGTTGAAATCCTCTTAATTCAGGATTCTAAAGATCGTTGGACGATTCCAAAAGGTCATATCGAAGAAGGTGAAACCGCTCAAGAAACCGCTAAGCGTGAAATCGGTGAAGAAGCAGGGCTAAAAGATGTAGAAATCTTAGGTTGGCTTGGCAAAATCCATTTTCGATACCGACGAGTGGATAAACTAGTTTTAATGACGACTCAAGTGTATTTAGTTAAAGCCCTTGGGGATACAGATAAAATCCAAAAAGAAGAATGGATGAACGGTATTAAGTGGTTTGGCTTTTCAGACGCCTTAGACGCGATTGAATACGAAGATATCGGTAAACTCATTTTACTTGCAATGAAAAAAATAAGACAGGAGAAACTTTAATGAGCGGTGTATTAATTGCCCCATATCAAGATTGGGCAAAAGAAAAATTAGGATACGAATTTAAGGATGTTCAGCTTTTAATTACAGCCTTAACTCACAGGAGCTATTTAAACGAGCATAAAAAAAGTGCGACCAAGCACAACGAGCGGCTAGAATTTTTAGGCGATGCCGTTTTAGAACTAGTAGCAACTGATTTTTTGTTTAGAAATTATGACAAACCGGAAGGAATTTTAACAGCTTGGCGTAGTGCATTAGTGCGCACTGAAAGTATCGGTGCGGCTGGTGAACGTCTTGGCTATGAGAAGCTAATTCGAATGAGCCGTGGCGAAAAGCAGGGCAGCGACCGCGCTCGCCAGCAGATTTTAGCAAATGCCTTTGAAGCTACAACTGGCGCTATTTATCTTGACCAAGGGTACGATGCGGCTGCAAAGTATATTTCAGAAAATATTTTAAGCACCCTACCTCAGATATTAGAAGATGAAAGTTGGCGCGATCCTAAATCTTATTTACAAGAAATATCACAATCAGTAGATGGCTACACTCCCATTTATAGAGTCCTAAAAGAAGAAGGTCCAGATCATGAAAAGATCTTTACGCTAGGTGTATTTGTGGGCGACAAACTCATGGGCGAAGGCTCTGGCCCAAGCAAACAAAATGCCCAGCAAGATGCTGCGCAGGCTGCAATCAAAAAATATAAGTCAGCTAAGAAATAATTACAAAAAACAAACTAATCTATTTTTGAAGTTATTTCGCGACCTCTATATTTAGGATCAGACGATTTATCTGGATTAATTTCGGTTGTGACTTTTTCATAAACTTTGATAAGCTCAGTATCGTCACCTTCAAAAGCTAGGCGGTCGGCTGTTATGATTTGTTCGGCTGAAACCTGACTATAGTCTAACAAATAGCCTGCTAAATATGCAATAATCATCAAGTACATCCGAATCGTTCGGCCATTACCTTCGCGAAACGGATGCAAGGCGTTTAGATCGGTAGATAATTCGCTAGTTCCTTTAATAAACTCGGTCTTAGGCAGATTTTGCAGGTAGTTTTTAGCTTTTAACTCATTAAAAATTCGATTAGACTCAGGGGCAATGAACTGTGCAAATGCAAATGGATAATTACTATTTTGCTTGACGATATCGACTTGGCGAAATTGACCAGCAAAATCATATAAGTCTTCAAAAAGAACCCGATGAATATGTTTAAAATATTCAATATCGGGTTCAATTGTTTCACTATCTTTAAGTAGCGTGATAATCTTTTCGGCTACGATTTTTTCTTCGTATTGCATAAGCTCTTTAGAGTTTTTGATACCAAGTTTGTTTGGTAAAATATCATCTACGAAGTGGTCTGCCATCTAATTTTCCTATAGATTTTTGGCTAAGATTTTTTTAACATTCTCAAAGTTAAACCCTTCAGCTTCCATGCTGCGAGAAATACTATTAATGAGAATACTTTTGTTTTTTAACATAGCTTAATTATATCATATTTTAGCGAAAAAGGCAAGCGTTTTGAGCTAGTTTGGACTGGCTTGACTTTAGTTTTATAATTTGCTATAATCAATCAGTTAATAAAATTAAATAGGGAATTACTAGAATGCTAGCAATCAGATTACAGCGAATAGGTCGCAAAGGATATCCTGTTTACCGCATCGCGGTTCAGGAAGCGCATCGACATCCGTCGAGTGGGCGCGTAGTTAGCTATGTTGGTTCATATAATCCACATACAAAAGAGGCTAAGATTGAAAAAGAATTAGTCGAAAAGTATCTAAGTAATGGCGCTCAGCCAACTCCTCGAGTTGTAAAACTCCTACAGGAAGCTGAAGTTAAATTACCAAAATGGGTTAAAACAGCCGACGAAAAGAAACGTGCTATCAAACATGTTGAAAAACTACGCCGAAACCAACCAAAAGAAGAAGCCGAAGAGGCTATCGAAGTGGTTGAAGAAGCTATTGGAGAATAGGTCTCTTTTAAAGCCTAAAAACTTTGAAAATACACTCTAAATTCTAGGGTGTATTTTTGTTGGTTTGGAAAAAACTATAATATTTGATATAATATAAAAAGCATAAGTAAAAAAGGAAAAGTGGTGGAGAGTTATTACGACAGGATAAATCGGCAACAAAATACGCAAGATATCGAAGACGTTAAAGAATTTTATGAAGCGATCGATCGGGCAAGCTTAACTAGAAAATTGTCTCCTGAGCGCCCATACGTATATTTTACGATGGAAGTTTATGATAAAACTAACGGCATTAAAGGTGGTGGAGGCTTGGGCGTTTTGGCTGCTGATACGCGTCGGGTTGCAGAAACTCTCGAAATTCCTTTTGTTTGCGTTACACCATTTTATAGAAGTGAATTTCACCAGACGATTGAAGACTTGGATCAAAAAGAAGAAATTTGGACAGTCAGCCCTGAAGATTACGGCTTTGAGTATCTTGATGATGTAGAAATCTACACGCACGATATGCCACCATCAAGACTGAATGTTTTTCAAAAGATTTTCGGTAGTACTCGGTTTCTGACTATTGGCGAGGCCAACTTTGGTGAGCTTTATGCCGGAGACGGAAGTGGAGACCACCGACTTTATCAAGAAGTTGCACTTGGTTTTGGTGGTTATAACGCGCTTAAGATGGTTGGTTTAAAGCCGTCTGTTATTCAGTTAAACGAAACGGCTACAATTTTTGCGGCAGTTGCTCGACTTGACGAACTAATTCGTAATGGCATGAACTTGTACGAAGCAATTGTCTATGTTCGAAAGCATACTTTGTACACCAACCATACTTTAGTTCAAGCGGCTGAAAGTGAATTTTCATTCGATCAGTTTTCAAGAATCGTTTACCCCAACATTCAAAGCTCAGCACTTAAAACCTGGCTTAGCGGTCTGTTTCGAGATGGCCGCCTAAAACTAAGCACACTTACGATTGAGCTAGCTGAAGCTAAAAATGGCGTCTCCCGGCTTCATGCTCGAGTAGCAGATTATAAAGACGTAAACGGCGATAAAGTTAAGTTTAAGGCCGTTACAAATGGCATAGATATGTCAACTTGGGTTTTACCAGAAATTTTAGCGAAGTTCAACGAAAAAGGTATTATAGATAAATTTGGCTTGCCTGCTGAAGATTATAAAGATAGGATTGCTAACCTATCAATTGACGAGATGAAGAGCTTAAAACGCTTAGGTCGTGAGAAGTTAAATCACGTTCTTAGCCATCGTAAAGACCAGTATGGCAACGCTGTTTATATTCCTGAAGACGCGGTGGTATTTGACTTTAAGCGTCGGTTTGTGAGTTACAAACGCCCATTAATGCCATTTGAAGATATTCAAAAATTAAAAACCATTCTTGAAGAGAATAATGCGCACTATGTTTTAACTGGTAAAGTTCACCAAGGTGATCACCAAATGCGCGAAAAGCTAAATCAAGTCTTAAAAATAGTTGAGTCCGATCCAGTCTTACGCGAGCGCGTTCATTACATTCAAGACTATGATGAAGAACTGGGTTTTGCTCTTGCGGTTGGGTCTGATGTGGCGATCAATGTGCCGATTGTTGGGCTTGAAGCTTGTGGAACTTCATTTATGAAGGATATTGCTAATCTAAAGATTTTAATCTCAACTGCTGACGGTGGCGTAGCTGATTTATCGCCTCCACCATGCTTAGAAGTCTCTGGAGCGAATTATGAAGCAGAAGTTAAGTCTTTGTATGAGCAGATGGCTAGAGCCGGTAGAATCCTTAAAAATGACGGCTGGCACGAAACTCAAGTTGGACGCCAGCTTGCAGGATATATTCCAGTGATTTCAGGCGCTAGAATGATGAAGGACTATCTAAAACTAATCTTCGGAAACTAAAACATAAAATAAAACAGCTAGTGAGAAATTAACACTAGCTGTTTTTGAATACTTATTTTACTGTGTAAAAACTATCTAGGCTCCATTTGCGGCCAGTCAAAATGTCGTATTCGATTAATTCGTAATCTTTTAATATCTGGGATTTCTCGGTGTTTCCCGTTACAAAATCTTTAGTTAATGCTGGATAAGATTTTTTTGCATCAAGTAGCATATACTGGTAGGGTGACATTTTGACATTTAATTCGTCTAAAATCGTAGGCGTTAAATAATTTAAGCTAATAGTACCAAGATCTTGGCGAGCTTCTTTGGTTTCAAAATTTTTATAGATAAACAGTGGAGTTCTATGGACATCTAAGCCATCTTCGCCTTCACCAAGCATATCGCCATAAATTCCTGGCCAGTGATCTCCCCAAAAAGCGACAACCGTTTTTTGGTCAGAATCTTCTAGCTGGTCGATGAAATCAGCTAACGCCTGATCTGATTTATTGATACCAGTTAAATATATCTCAACTTTGTCGGCTTCAGTTCTATCTTCTTCATGACCACTGACCTTAAAATTATTTTCGGCATATATTCCAGGATCGTATGGCATGTGATTTTGCATAGTAACAAGATGTATGAAATGTGGCGCAGATGTATCTTCTAGCTCATATAAAACTTGATCAAAGCTAGCTTTATCTGAGGCATATTGAGAATTGTCGATTTTGTCGGTATATTTAAATTCCTCTAAACTCTTAAATGTGTTAAACCCAAGATTCGGATAGACGAGGTCGCGTTTATACATAGTTTTGCCGTAAGGGTGTAGAGCAGTTGTATTGTATCCATTCTGGTTATAAAAGCTCACAGCTGAAGGGAAGCCTTGAATATGTGAAACGAATCCGCTATAAGGAATGGTATTTAGAAAATAATTACTAAAGCCAGTTAACGCTTCAAACTCGACGTTTGCAGTGCCACCACCATATTCACTACTGGCCGCCCAACCAGAGCTGTTTGTTTGCATAATTTTGCGTGTAGTGGGGATTGGGTCGGTGCTACCATAATCGTAGACAGTTTTGCCTAGAGACGGATCAATAAAGCTCTCGCTCATAACAAAGACAATATTTATATCGTCATCCTCTAAAGACGAATGATTTTTGTTTTCTTCTTCTGCAATTTTTTGGTATTTATTGATAATTTTATTAACGGCTTCTTTAGTGTAGTCGGCGGGCTCGGACATTTTCTTTGGCTGAATATTGAAAATAGTACCGATTATAAAGCCGTTAACGCGGTAGTTTTCTTCTTGATTGTAGGCGTTAATTTCAGTTTGCAAGAAGTCGACTTGCATATAACTGCCTTCTGTTTTGTTACGTAGAAAATCGGTATGATAAACCAGAATTGTTGCACTAGCTAGAACTAAGCATAATCTTAAGATTCGAGTATACTTCTTAGGAAAATTCAGTTTATAATGTTTTTTGAGTCTTTTACTTATATAAATAGACCCAGCGATAACCGCTATGATCAAAATTACTACCAAAACTAGGTCTAAAAGATTTACCATCGATGATAAGGATCCAGCTTCACTAGCCATGGTGAAGTCTTCAGGTAGTAGTGGTGTATTTCTTGACTTCATTTTCTCGCTATTTGCAAACATCACTCCAGTTATGATTGCATAAATTATTCCGAGCGATACTACCCAGTCACCGATAAGTCCAATTGCCAAGATAATAACCGCAAACATGATTACAAAATTAAATATAACAATTGGCTGCTTTTGAAATAAGAATTCTGTTATCTCGTCATAATTTTGATATTGCCAAACGGTTATATATACGACTACTAAAATTGAGCTGACAGTAATAGTTAGAATAGTTAAAAGAAAGAAGCGATTTTTTGGAGTCAGAAAGGTTGTAGTTTGCTTATATAATTTTGTGTCTTTAAGTTTAAAAAAAATATTTGAGTTGGTCGCGGGAGGCTTTTTCATAGATATTATTATACCAAAAAAACACTAAAAAATAAACAAAAGCGTTGTTAAAAACACAATTTAAGCTTAATTTAAGTTATATACGAGATAATATAAACATAGCAAATAAGGCTATACATAAAAGGAGGTAATTTTATGAAAAATACTACCAAAATTTATTTAAGCAGACAAGGAATGAAAGATCTTAAAAAGAAAATATCATCATTAGAGCGTTCTAAAAGATCCCTTGAAGCGGAGCTTCGTAAAAGCGACACTAAAGAAGATAACTTGATTCGAAACGAGACACTTGCCCGAATTGACGGATTACGAGCTGATATTGCAGAAAAAAAATTTCAATTAGATAATGCCAAGGTACTACCAAGCAACAGAGGTAAACGCATAAAAGTTGCGCTAGGATCGTTTGTTGAGCTTATAGATAAGGCCACGGGGCGTGTGATGAAGTTTCAGCTTGTAGAAAGCATCGAAGCCGATCCAAGTTCTGGCCGAATCTCAGCTGAAAGCCCGCTTGGTAGAAGCTTACTTGGGCGTAAGGTTAACGAAGAAGTTAGCTGGACTGCCGGATTTAAGAATATGCAAATGCAACTTGTACGTATCGCTTAGTTTATGTTAATATAAGCGTATGGATTTTACAGTTTCGTATGCTCTAATATATTCAGTTGTGATGCTAGCAGCAGTATTTGTGGTTGGTTATTTAGTGGCGCGCGCTCCCTTCGTGCGCCGCTTTTATTTACCCACGGCTTTAGTCGCTGGCCTGATTTTATTATTTTTAAGCCCACAAGTTATGGGCAATATAAATGAAGAGCTACAGCTATCTTCAGCATTTTATGAAATTTGGAGACAGGCGCCGAAGTACTTAATTAATGTAGTGTTTGCGTGTTTGTTTTTAGCTCATCCAATGATGCCAATCAAAAAGATATGGAAAACAGCCGGTCCGCAAGTTGCATTTGGTCAAATGATGGCGTGGGGTCAGTATTTTTTTGCTGGATTGATGGTTGTTTTTATTTTAGGCCCATTTTTTGGCATGCCGCCAATTACAGCCAGCTTGCTTGAGATCAGCTTCGAGGGTGGACACGGAACGGTCGCTGGTATGTCAGGCGTATTTGATGAGTTGAACTTTGCAGATGGTAGGGCAATTGCTAACGGTCTTGCGACTGCCAGCTTAATTACCTCACTTATACTGGGTCTAATATTGATCAACTGGGGCAAAAGAAAAGGCCATTTGCGTCCAGGTGGTTTGATTAAAATTGCTCGAAATAAAGTTTATTACCATAAAATTATTTCCGACTTACACGACAAAGGGATTACTCTAAGAGAACATCTAACGCCAAAAAGAATTTTTTCTCATATTTTACTAGCGTTATCAGCGGTTGGTTTAGGTTTTTTAATTCATGCGGCGCTCTCTCAGCTCGAAGCATTAACATGGGGTAAAGCTGGTGTTGTGATTATGCCGTTCTTGCCGTTGTTTACTTTTTGTATGATTGGTGGGATGCTAGTGGGCGAGTTCGCACGTAAAATGGGTATGAAAATATCAAGAACAATTGTTGATCTTTTAAGCTCAATTGCGCTTTCTGGTTTAATTATGACCGCAATCGGCACGATGAGCCTATCTTTTTTGGATGCTCATGCAGAGGTCTTTGGTCTATTATACCTAACTGGAGTCGTTTGGATCTTATTTAGCTTTATCTTTTTAGCTAGAAAAATGTTTCCAGAATATTGGTTTCAAAATGCAATCATTTCTTTTGGTCAATCTATGGGGATGACGGCTACGGGGTTACTTTTTGCTCAAATGGTAGACCCTAAGAACCGAACTAACGCCGTAGAAAGCTTTGGTTATAAGCAGCTATTATTTGAACCGTTAATGGGTGGTGGAATTGTGACGGCTCTATCTATGCCAGTGATAATGGTTGTTGGATTACCAGCCTTTACGGCTGTTTGTGGGGTGATTACAGTCGGCTGGCTAATGCTTGGATTAGTTCATTTTGGCAGCGGTAAGAAGTAAAAATTAAAGAGGAGATTTAATGCAGGATATTTTTTTGATAGTGATAGTTGCAATATTGGTGGCAATACTAATCATCCAAACCGTTAAACTTAGTAAGCTTAAATCGAATCAGCCCGATCAGGCCGATGTAGCTGTATCGATGCTTAAGACAGATTTAATTGAAATGAACAAAAGCCTTCAAAATATGCAGGATAAATTTGGTGAAAACTTTATAAACTTGAATGAGAAAGTTAGCGAAAAGCTTGACCGAAGCAGCTTAAATATGCAAACTTCAGTTCAGAAACAGCTTGGAGAGAGCGCTAAAATCGTCAATGAAGTTTCACAGCGATTAACTAAATTAGATGAAACGAACAGGCGTGTGGTGGATGTAGCTGATGAGCTAAAGACCTTACAAAATGTTTTACAAAACCCCAAGCAGCGAGGTGTGTTTGGTGAATTTTATCTGAACCAAGTGCTTGAAAATGTCTTGCCGCCAAATGCCTTTACTCTACAATATAAATTCAAAAATGGCGAAGCAGTTGACGCGGTGATATTCTTAGACAAAAATAAAGTTTTGCCGGTTGATAGTAAGTTTTCGCTTGAAAATTACAATCGAATGATTGATAGTTCTGGTGAAGAGCACAAGCATTTATCGAGAAAAGTTCGTGATGATTTAAAAAAGCGAATTGATGAAACTAGCAAATATATCCGACCAGACGAAAATACGATGGATTTTGCTTTTATGTTTATACCTAGTGAAAGCTTGTACTATGATATGTTGATTGGCAAAGTTGGCAAAGACGGCGGCGATGAGCGCGATTTAGTTGAATACGCGTTTAGGGACAAAAGAGTGATTGTAACCTCTCCTACGAGCTTTATGGCATACTTACAGACAGTTCTACAAGGTCTAAAAGGTTTACAGATTGAAGAGCAGAGTAAAGAGATTCAAAAGAGAGTTGGCTTACTTGGATCACATATCCAAAAATATGAAGATTTAATGCAGCGATTAGGCAACTCTTTAGGTACGACAGTTGGCCATTATAACAACGCGCATAAAGAGCTTGCTAAGATCGATAAAGATGTGATTAAGATTTCTGGAGATAAATCATCAAATAATATCAAACCTCAGATTATAGATAAGCCAAGAGAATAATTTTGTTACAGAACTCGGAATTTAATTTTTTTGATTGTATTTTTGATTCGTAGGAGTAAATAAATAACCACCCTTGCGTTTTTTTTTTTTATTTAAAATAGAACTATGAATATACATAAGCATAAATCACAATCAAACAACATAACTGACAATAATAACGAACTCACTCCAGAACTAAACCACCATCTTATTCCTAGTCGGAACTCAAGGTCGCTAGCCCAAGCTTTACTAACTAAAAAT